>Ga0075418_10006335_pt1 | contig 13342 bp, 11 predicted proteins | sample SoiMetdeltSBSDD2_FD_81776 | JGI IMG/M metagenome (GOLD analysis project Ga0075418, IMG submission 81776) | Bulk soil microbial communities from a Populus tree surrounding site in Tennessee, USA - Soil MetaG P. deltoides SBSDD2 | ecosystem: Environmental > Terrestrial > Soil > Tree plantation...
CAACCGGATCCTCGACGACCTGGTGAAGGCCTGCCGCCCCCGCTGGATGACCGTGATCGGGCGATTCAACGTGCGCGGGGGGATCGGGACCACGGTGGTGGCGCGTCATCCGGCCAGCGGTGGAACGCCGCGGTCGCGCTTGGGCCCCACGATCCGCGTCCGCCGCCGTCGGTGAGCGCCACGCGGGGGCGCGCCGCGAGGCCGCCCGGCACTCCGACGACCCTCCGGAACGAGCTGCGCTGGGCAGTCCTGCTGCTCGCGCTCCATGCCGCCCTGGCGATCTGGGGCGCGGCCCGCAACTCGGTCACCTTCGACGAGAACTTCCACCTGCCGGCTGGCGTCGCGTACGTCACGCGCGGATACACGGCCGCGTCGGTGGCCCAGCCGCCGTTGATCAAGGCACTGGCGGCCCTGCCGGCGCTGGCGGCAGGTGCCCGGGTGCCCCCCGATTCCGTGCTCGGTGCCCACGACGAGAACCGCGTCGGCGAGGCCTTCATGCGGCTGAACGCCGACCGCTATCACCGGGTGTACTTCGCCGCCCGGATGGTGGGCGTGGCACTCTCCCTTCTGTTGGCGTGGTTGGTGTGGTCGTTCGCTCGTCGCCTCCACGGGCCGCGCGGCGCCCTGCTCGCCCTCGCGGTCTATGCCTTGCTCCCCGAGTCGCTCGCCCATGCGGGACTCGTGGGCATGGACCTCCCAACCGGGCTCGGGTTTCTGGCGACTGTTTACGCGTTCTGGAGGTTCGCGGAGACCGGGAGCCCGCGCTGGTGGCTCGCACTGGCGCTGGCGCTCGGCGCCACCTGCCTCACCCGGTTCTCGGCCCTGCAGCTGGGACCGATCCTGGCGGGCCTCTTCGTGGTGGGCGTTGCGACGGCGCGCATCGAGCGTCCTCGTCGCGTGCTCCTGGGCCTCGCGCTCCTTCCGCTAACGAGCCTTCTGGCGCTCCATGTGGGCTACCTCGGCTACACCACGCTGGGGCCGATCTCCCAGTATGCGTTCCGATCCGAGGCCTTTCAATCCCTTCAGTCGTCCCATCCTGGCCTCAGACCGCCGTTGCCCGACCCCTACGTCGGAGGGCTCGACTACCTGCTTTCACTGGCAGAATCCGCCAAGCCGAGCTACCTGCTCGGGCAGATCCGGGAAGGGCACACTTGGTACTACTTCCCGGTGGCCCTGCTGCTCAAATGGCCGATGGCATTCCTGGGCTTGCTGCTCCTTCGACTCGTGTCGCTGCGCCGGGCCGATGGTCCCGTACAGCTGTGGCAGGGGGCACTGGTGGTGATTCCGACCGCCGTCGTGCTCGGCTCTGCAATGATGGCGCACCTGGAGTACGGTGTGCGCTACCTGTTCCCCATGCTTCCATTCCTGTGCGTGTGGCTCGGGGCACTGGCGAACGGTGGGCCGGGTGGCGGTTCGCGCGACGCCCCGACCCGAGCGGCCCGTCGCGACCTGGGCCGTGCGTCTTCGCCCTCGGCCCGTGGTCTCTGGCGCGGCAGGGTCGTCGCGGCGCTGGTGGTCGTGCTGGCGGTCGAGACCGCGACGGCCGCGCCCTGGTACCTCACGTTCTTCAACCTCGCTGCGGGGGGCCCCGGCAACGGAGACCGACGGCTGAACGATTCGAACGTGGACTGGGGGCAGGGGCTGCTGGCGCTGCGCGATGAGCTCTCCCGGCGGCGCATCGGGCGGATCCATCTCGCGTATCACGGCACCACCGACCCGGGGATCTACGGGATCGACTACATCCCTTACCAGGGAGGACAGCTCGGCCCCGAGAGCGAGTGGTTCGCCGTCAGCAGTTACTTTCTCGTCGGACTTCCCGCGGGCATGACGACGCGGACAGGTCGCTCCGGGTTCGTGCAATTCCTCGGTTTCGACAAGCTGCGGGACCAGGTTCCGGTCGCACGACCTGCCCGCTGCATGTATCTCTACCGGCTGCCCACCCGCGTCGCCAAATAGAGCCCCACCGCCTGCTGGCTGCCGTCCGGCCGAGGCCTTACGATGCAGGGGCCGCCGGTCGGACGACTGGCCGCGTCCGTCATCCGACCGTGCGCCGACGCGACCAGCGGCACAACCCGGCGGCCCGACGCGCGTAGAAGCACGGGAGGGGCCGCCACGATGGCACCGGAACGCCCGACGGAGACCGCCGAGACGCGATGAACTCGTTCCGCCTGCTGGCGAGCCTCAACCTCTGCCTCGGGGGCCTGGTCTTCCTCCTGGGCCTCCTCATCCTGCGCGAGAACCCGCGCCAGCGGCTCAATCGCGTGGTCGCGCTCATGCTCTTCTTCGGGGGATTCGGCTCGGTCCTCGCGGCGATGAGCTTCCTCAACGCGGGCCCGATGGGCATCACCGCCACCGGCGTCGCCGGCTCGGCCCAGAGCTCGGTCCAGAACTTCTCCTATCTCTGGGAGTTCTTCTTCCCGACCCTGTTCCTGTTCGCGAGTCTGTTCCCCGAGGAGCGGGGCTTCACCCGCCGCGCGGCGGGCGGGCCGTGGCTGCGATTCGCCCCCAATTTCGCGACGCTGGTCTACGCGCCGCACGCGGTCCACTTCGCCCTCGCGCTCCTGGTCGCGCTCGCGCCGCCGTCGTTCGCGTTCACGGTGCCCGAGTCCATGCGTGCGATGGCACCGCTGGCCGGTCTCGCGAGCCTCGCGCTCCAGGTGTTCCTGGCCATCCACCGGTCGCTCTTCTCGCTCGTGAACCTGGGCTTCGGAATCGCGGCGATCGTGCTCCTCATCGACAGCTACCGCCGCATGCGGACCCGTCGCCTTCGCCAGCAGCTGCGCGCAATCGGGCTCGGCCTCGCCACCTGCCTGCTGCTCTACAGCCTCGGTTCGTTGTTCCCGGCGCTGCTCAACGTGACCATCTCGGAATGGGCCCGCTCCGCCCTGACGGTCGCGGCGCTCACCGTGGGCTCGGGCTCGATCGCCTATGCCATGGTCCGGCACAAGTTCCTGGACGCCAAGCTGCTCGCCCGGCGCGGGATCCTCTACGGCATCGCCTCGGCCACCCTGGTCGGCATCTACCTCACCGTGGTCACGCGGCTCAACCAGGCCCTCACGGACATCTCGGGCGTGGATTCGAGGGTCATCGAGCCGGTGTTCCTGATCGTGGCGCTGATCGTGTTCCAGCCCGCGATCTCGTGGCTGGAGGAGATCCTCGACCGCCTGCTCCTGCGCGACCCCGCCGACTACCGGAATGTGCTGCGCAAGCTCGGGCGCGAGCTCCAGACCACGATCGAGCTCGAGGACCTGTTGACGCGCGCGATCCGCACCATCTCCGAGGCCCTTCTGCTGCGGACGTCCTACCTGGTGGCGCTGCCCCGGGGCGACGTCATCGTGCGAGCGGGCGGCGGCCCGGCACCGGCGCCGGAGGAGCAGGTGCTGCTGCCCGATCTCCTCATGCGGCTGCCGGTGGACGCCGACAGCGTCCGGCTGACCGATCCGGTTCCAGGGCTCACGGCGGCCGACCGGGCGCTGCTGATCGGCCGGCTCGGGGTCTCGGTCATCTTTCCACTCCACTCGCGCGGCGAGACGGTCGGGGCTCTGCTGCTGGGCGAGAAGCTCACCGGCACCGACTACACCTCCGAGGACGTGGCTCTTCTCTCCACCCTCGCGGGCCAGATGTCCATCTCGCTCCAAAACGCACTCCTGCTGCGCGAGCGGGTCCAGGTGGTCCGGATCGAGGAGGAGCTGAGGCTCGCCCGGCAGATCCAGCGCTCGTTCCTCCAGTCCGAGTTCCCGCCCACGCCGCGCTTCGATGTCCACGCGCTCAACATCCAGTCCAAGGAGGTGGGAGGGGACTTCTACGACCTGGTGCCGGCCAGTGACGGAGTGTTCCTGCTCGCGATCGCCGACGTGGCCGGCAAGGGGGTGCCCGCGGCACTGCTTTCCTCGATGATCCAGGCGTCGCTCCGAACGCAGGCGGGATCGATCGTCTCGGTGGCCGAGATCCTGCGCAACATCAACTCGCTGGTCTACCGCGCCACCGCGGTCCACCAGTTCGCCACGTTTTTCATCGCCCGGGTGGAGCACGACACCCTCCACATGACCTTCTCCAACGCCGGCCACAACTTTCCCGTGGTCATCCGCCGTGACTGCGAGCCGGTGTTCCTCGAGCGTGGTGGCACGGTGCTGGGCATCCTGGACGGCGCCGCCTACGAGGAGGAGCGGGTCAGCCTCCTCTCGGGGGACCTGGTCGTGCTCTACACCGACGGCATCAGCGAGGCGATGAACCGTGACGGCGAGCTCTACGGCGATGCGCGCCTGTACGAGCTGGTCAACCGCCTGCCGCACCATCTGTCGGCGCGGGAGGTGACGGATCGCATCCTGGCCGAGCTGAGGGAGTTCCTGGACGGCGAGGAGGCCCGGGACGACATGACGCTGATGGTGCTCAAGGTCCTCGAGCCGGGCCGGGTCGCGCGGACCGCCGATGCGGATGGCGCCGATGTGGAGGCGCAGCCGCTCCCGGTCTAGGGGGGGCTCAGCGTGCTCGGCTGACGTGGGGACGCGCCGACCCCAGACGGTGGACCGTGCCATCCGACGCACAGACGTAGAGCTCACCCGAGGCGTCCTGCCCGAACGACGTGACCTGTCCCGCGGCGATGCCCCGCCATTCCCGGTGGTCGGTCACGATGCCGTTCTCGAACTTGAAGCTTCGGATCCACCCGTGGCAGTAATCCGCATAGAAATAATGACCTACGAGGTCGGGCATGCGTCTGCCGCGGTACACGAAGCCACCGGTGACCGAGCAGCCGTCGTCGTGACCGTACTCGACCAAGGGGGCCACGCGCCCGCTCCGATCGCAATCCCGTGATCGGTAGCAGTGATCCCCTTCCATGACGTTCCACCCGTAATCGAGACCCGCCCGGTCGGCCTTCACCACGTCGATCTCTTCCCATAGGTTCTGGCCGACATCGGCGATGTAGAGCGTTCCTGCCGGAGGATCGAAGCAAAACCGCCACGGGTTGCGCAGCCCGTAGGCCCAGATCTCGCCGCGCATGCCGGCCCGGCCGACGAACGGATTGTCGCGCGGCAGCGCGTAGGGATCGCCGCGATCGACGTCGAGGCGCAGCATCTTGCCCAGCAGCGTGGCGCGGTTCTGTCCGTTCCCGTAGGGGTCGCCCCCCGAGCCGCCATCGCCCATCCCGACGTAGAGCATGCTGTCGGGACCGAACATCACGAGCCCGCCGTTGTGGTTCGAGAACGGCTGCTCGACCGTGAGGATGAGCTTGGCCGAGGCGGGGTCGGCGCGATCCGGGTCGCGGCTCACCGTGAAGCGCACCACCTGGGTGTCGCCGCGGCGGTCGGTGTAGTTGACGTACAGGAACCCGTTGGCGGCGTAGCGCGGATGGAACGCCACGCTCAGGAGCCCCTGCTCCCCGCCCGACCGTACCCGATCGGTCAGGTCGAGGAACGGCGCGGGGAGCAGGCGCCCGGCTTTGACGATACGGATGCGGCCCGACTGCTCGACCACGAACAGCCGCGAATCGTCTGGCAGGGCCGTAACGTACAACGGATCGGAAAGGCCGATCGCCACCCGCTCGAGCGTGAGGCCGGTGGCCGGCGTGGGCGCGGGGGCGCCCCGCGCGGGTGGCAGGGAAAGTGACAGGAAGAGGAGCACGAGCGATCTCATCCGGGTCGTCCTCCTCGATCTCGCGAGCACCCGTGCACGGCGGGCTCGGGCATCCGTTCAGGAGCCCTGCGTTCATGACGCGCTCGGCGGCGACATGTTATCTTCCGCCGCCAAGAAACCACAAAAGGAGCGGTCGGTGACCCTGTTCGACGAGGCGATGGTCCGGTTCGGCACGTCCGGGACGCTGCTGCTGCTCTACGGCCTGACGGAGGCCTTCGCCCGACGTGGCGGTACCGGCTCGGATCGTCCCGGCGTCCCGCCTCCGCGATGGCTCAAGCCCGCGAGCTTCGTCGTCATCTCGGTGTTCTACCTCCTCATCGCCCCGACCGGGCGGGGGCTGGCGGGCGGGTGGGGAAACGTTGCCGGCATCGCGCTCGCCGCGTACGCGATGGCGCTGCGCTTCGCGGTGCGGCGCGGTGTGCCGAGCCTCCGCCACCCCACCGTGGCGGTCCGCATGGTGTTCTACGCCGCGCTCCCACTCGCGGTCGGTGTGGCCTGGGGCTGGCTCGTCCTCACCGCGCCCGCCCTCGTCATGTCGGCCTGGTGCTCGGTGCGCGAGGACCGCATCCTGTGCGAACGCCTGGGGACGCGGTACGCCGATCTCATGTCCCGCACCCATCGCTGGGTGCCCGGGATGTGGTAGCCGCGACCCCTTCCGATCCCGATCCACGGGCTCTCACCGATGATCCCCGAACACCTCGAGCGCCTGCTGCGTCTGTGCGACGTCGAGACGTATCGCTCGTCCGGACCCGGCGGACAGAAGAAGAACAAGACCGAATCGAGCGTGCGGATCCGCCACCGCCCGAGCGGAATCGTGCGGATCGCGACCGAGAGCCGCTCGCAGGCACGCAACCGGCTGGTGGCGCTCGAGCGGATCTACCGGGCACTCGAGGCGCGGTCCCGGCGTCGCACGCCGCGGATTGCCACCCGCCCCACCCGCGCCGCGCGCGAGCGACGCGTCGACGAGAAGCGGCTCTCGTCCCGAAAGAAGCGGTTGCGCCGCGCTCCGGAGATCGAATGAGCCCGTATCATCCGATGAGCGCGCCGCATCGCATGATCCGATAACCGCGCGGCGCCGGACGATCCGATGAGCCACCCGCCCGCCATACCCCCGCTCGATCCGCCGCGCGCCGCGGCGATCGTCGAGATGATCCTCGCCTGCATCCATCGGGAGTTCCCGGTCCACCTCGTTCACCTGGTCCGCGACGCGGCGGATGTCCGCCTGCCCCGCGAGCTCACGCCGGCCTTCTTCGGCTCGTTCGACTGGCACTCGTCGGTGCACGGCCATTGGGCGCTCGTCAGGCTCGCTCGCCTCGAGCCCGGCGCATCATGGCGCCCACGCGCGATCACGGCGCTCGCCGAGAGTCTCACCCCGGCACGGCTGGGAGGTGAGCTGGCCTATCTCTCCGGCGAGGGACGCCAGGGCTTCGAGCGACCCTACGGCCTCGCATGGCTGCTGCAGCTCGCAGCGGAGCTGCGTGAGTGGAGGCGCGATCCGGCGGCGGATGACGCCGGGGCGAACGGCGTGCGGGGGTGGATGGCGTCGCTCGAGCCGCTCGAGACCCTGGCGGCCGACCGCATGGTCGCGTGGCTCGAGCGGCTGCCCTGGCCGGTGCGCGGCGGTGAACACAGCCAGACCGCGTTCGCCCTCGGGCTGATGCTCGATTGGGCACACGAGGCCGACCACGACGACGTCGCGCGAAGGGTGCGGGCGGCCGCCGAGCGCTACTACGGCGCCGATCGCGACGTGCCGGTCGCCTACGAGCCGGGGGGGCACGATTTCCTCTCGCCCGCCCTGGGAGAGGCGGACCTCATGCGCCGGGTGCGAGATCGTCGGTCGTTCGCGGCCTGGCTCGAGCGATTCCTTCCCGAGCCCGAGGGCCCCGGGGCGCGCCACTGGCTCACGCCGGTCACGAGCCCTGACCGCGCGGATGGAAAGCTTTCGCACCTGGACGGGCTCAACCTGAGCCGGGCGTGGATGCTGGATGGGATCGCCTCGGCGCTGGCGGCGTCCCATCCCTGGCGGGTCCCGCTGACCGAGGCCGCGCGCCGTCACGCCGACGCCGGCCTCGCGTCGGTGCCGTCCGAGCACTACGCCGGAGCGCACTGGCTCGGAAGCTTCGCCGTCTATCTGCTCACACGCCGTGGGCTGCCCAAGGGCGCCGCCCGCGAGGCGTGAGCTCGGACGCGCCGCCCGCGCGCGTCCCCGCCCGGGCACGCGTGCGCTATAGTTCCGCCGGTCGATCGGCACGAGGTCACGCGGGGAGGCAGGCATGGAGCGTCGCAGCATCGAGACGATCGTCGGGAGCCTGAACCAGGCCGGAGTCCGTTACCTCGTGGTGGGCGGGCTCGCGGTGGTCGCCCACGGCTTCGTACGGTTCACCGCCGATATCGATATCGTCCTCGACCCGAGTCCGGCCGCGATGCGCCGGGCGATCGAGGCGCTCTCGGCCCTCGGCTACCGGCCGCGCGCCCCAGTTCCATTCGAGGAGTTCGCGGACCCGGACCAGCGGAGGACGTGGGCGCGCGAGAAGTCGCTCACGGTGTTTTCGGTGTTCAGCAGCCAGCACCCGGCGACCGAGATCGATCTGTTCGTCGAGACCCCGTTCGACTTCGAGCGCGCCTACGCCGATGCCGATCGGTTCGAGGTGGCCTCGGGGATCGAGGCGACGTTCGTCGGTCGCGAGGATCTCATCGCCATGAAGCGCAAGGCCGGCCGGCCGCAGGACCTCAAGGACGTCGCCGAGCTGGAATCGGCGGTGCCCCCGGCGGACGAAAGCGATGCCTGAGCCGGCGGGGCCACCCGAGGACCGCGTCTGGGAATCCGGGTGGCAGGGTCACGCCGAGGCTCAGCGCGCACGGATCGCCCGGCTGCCGCTCGAGGAGAAGCTGCGGTGGCTCGAGGAGGCGCAGCACGTGCTCCTGCACCTCCGCCGCGGTCCGGGGCGGAAGCGCGACGCACGGTGATGAGTCTCGGGTCCGCACCGGGCGCCGGTCGAGCGCGATCAGCCGCCGACCGACATCGTCGCCGTCCTGGGGGGCGACGAGCGCGGGCCCTTGAGATCGGACCTCAGGATCTCGATCCTCACCGTCTTCTTCCGCTCCTCCACCCACGCGTCGTATTTCTTCTTGGCCAGCTCGGCCTCGAGTTGCGCCGAAGCCGCCTTGAACGCGTCCGGGTCTCCCGAGGTCTTCTCTTCGAGTCGTAGCCAGAGCACTCCCGCGGCCACCTGCAGCGTATCGGTCACCTCGCCCGGCTTCATCGCGAAGGCCCGCTCCAGCACGCGCGGCTCGCTGCCCACCGCCGGCACGAAGCCCGCCACCTGCCCGAGGAAGCCGCTGTCCCTGAGCCCGCCATAGGGCGCGGCGAGCGAGTCCAGCGACGCGCCCCCCGCAAGCCCCAGACGCAGCGCCGCCACCTTGCGGTCCATCGCCGCGTGGCGCTTGGCGTTCTTCATGGCCTCGATGGCCTGGGGCTTGACCTCGTCGAACTCCGCCGGCCGGGTCGGGACCTGCTCCCGCACGCGAAGCACGAGGTAGCGATCCCCCGCGCGATAGACGGCCCGTGCCCACGTTCCCGGCTTCATCGCGGGAAGGTCCTGGGCGAGGCTCGGCGCGAGGCCGATCCCGGGCAGCGGCTCGTTCGCCGCGATGGGCGGCGCCGGCACGATCCCGCCGTGGGGCTCGGCCAGGGCCTTGGCATCGCCGCCGAGGGCGAGTCGGCGTCGCAGCGCGCTGGCGGAGCGGTTCGCGGTCGAGTCGCCTCGCGCCCGCGCCATCTGCAGCCGGATCTCGCCCCGCACCTCGTCGAACGACTCGAGCCCCGCGGCCTTGCGCTCCTCGAGTTTGATGATGTGGTAGCCGAACTGTGTCTTCACCACCGGGCTGATCTCGCCGGGCTTGAGCGCGAATGCCGCCGCCTCGAACTCTTTCACCATGCGCCCGCGTCCGAACCAGCCGAGGTCCCCGCCGCTCGTGGCCGCTCCCGGCTCCTGAGAGAAACGCCGGGCCAGCTCGGCGAAGTCGCCGCCATCCTTCCGGATCGCCGCGAGCAGGGAATCCGCACGCATCTTCGCCTGCTTCTCGACCTGCGGTCCGGGATCCCGCGTCATGAACAGGATGTGCCGCGCCTTGATCTGCTCGTCCTGTTGATACCGACTTCGGTTCGCGTCGTACCCACGACGAAGCTCGGCCTCGGGAATGCGCACCGAATCGGGCGGTGGGATCGACACCGCGACGTAGTCGAGCGCGTACTTCACCGGCGCCATGAACTCCGGGCGGTGCTGCTCGAAGTGGAGCCTGGCCTCCGATTCCTCCTTGGCGCGCCGGTCGGCGGCGAACTCCTGGTCGGAGCGGGCGCGCACCGCGTCGTAGGGCGGCACGAACGAGGTGTCCACGGCGTCGACACGCCACACCGTCCAGGTGCGGCCGAAGACACGCGGCCCCTGGAGCGTGCCCTTCGTGGACGCGGCCGATGCCAGCAGCGAGTCCAGGAACGGTGCGCTGAAGAGCGTGTCCGGCCCGGTGCCCTTCATGAACGTCAGCGTCTCGGCCATCGCTCCGTTCGCCCTGGCTGGCGCGCGCGCATCGCGGGCGGTGCGCAGCGCGGCGACGATCCGCGACATGGCGTCGGCCGAGCGCAGCGAGCGCTGCTCATCCGTCATTCGCGCTCCCGTCACCGCGCGCAGGGAGTCGGTGATCGGCGGCAGCCACGCCTTCGAGGTGTCGCCGAGGCCGAACAGCGAGCGTCCGTGCTGCGCATACCAGCGGTCGACCTCCTGCGGGGACGGCGGCTTCACGGGGATCGTCGCCGGATCCAGGATCACGCGCGTGACCGAGGCGCGCGTGCCGCGCCAGCGCTCGAGGTTCGCCCCGTAGTACGCACGCCGGTCGGTCTCGAGCGTGACGCGGCGCTTCTCCTGGTCGGCGCGGCGCTTCACGTCGCCGAGCACCTCCCGCATCGGCGGCACGTGCTTCGGCCGGCGCTCCGCGACCGCCCCGACGACCACGGCGTCGCGCGCCATGTAGGGTCCGACCACCCGGATGGTCGAATCCTGATCGATCCGGCCGAGGGTGTCGGTGAGCGCGGCCAGGCGGCCGAGGCCCGGGATGGAAGGCCCCGGGACGTCGAACAGCCCGGTGTCCATGAGGCTCGCGGCGGTGTCGGGCAGCGTGCCCCGGCGCAGCGAGTCGGCGATGGCCCTGGCCCGGTCCAGCGCCTTCGCCTCCTCGGTCGCGCGCGTCGAGTCGCCCTCGGCCGGAAGCGGCAGCCTCGCGTAGCGGAGGCGCACGCGGGTCTTGCGCATGAACTGGTCCGAGTGCGCGTGGTAGTACGCCGCCCACTCCGCTTCGCCGGACTCGGATTCCAGCGGCATGTCTCGGGTCAGGAGCGGCAGCATCTTGAAGCGCACCTGGTCATTGCGCTTGGCGTACTCGGTCCGCAGCTGACCCGACGTGGGCGTGAATCGCTTGCGCAGCGATGCGTCCAGCTTGGCGATCGCTGCCAGCGCCCGCACCTGGGGCAAGACCTGAGTGTAGTTCGTTGAAGGATTCGTCTTGTAGGTGTTGAACTTGACCGGGTCGAACTTTCCGTCCGTGTGAAAGAACGGGTCCTGCATCAGGAGCGCGTCGATCTCCTCCTGCGAGACCTGGATGTTCTGCCGCCGCGACTCGATCGCCAGCAGCTCGCGGCGGATCAGCTCGTCGAGCACGTTGAAGTTGGCCAGCCTTTGAATGTCGCTCGTGAAACCCCCTCCGAGCTGGCTCTTGAGCGTCGCGAAATAGGGCTGCGCGATCCGGTCGAAGTCCAGCTGGGTGACGACGCGACCCTCGATGCGCGCGATGGCTGGAGAGGCCGGGGGCGCGGGGGACTGCCCGCGAGGCGGACCCTGGCCGGGGGGCGCGGGCGGCGGCTGCCGGGTCGGGAGCCCGAAGGGATTGGATGGCTGGCCCGATGGCGTCTGGGCGTGCGCGACGAGGCTCGCGGCCAGGACGGCGGCGAGGACGGCGGGCAGCAAGCCGGAGAGCGCGCGACGGCAGCGCGTACGAGCGGAACATTCGCGCATGGACGGGTCCCTGGGCTGCGGTTGGACGGGGACGGTGCTACGCCTGGTGCAATGGGTGGGGGAGAGTAGCGCGCGCGATTCCCGGATCGCAACCCGGCTATCGCAGGCCCTTGCGCATGGGCACGAAGCGGACCGGCAGGAGGTGCCTGGTGCTCGTGCGACCCGCAGCGTCCTTTTCGACCAGCACGAGGCTCTGCACCTCGCCTTCGGCCCCGATCGGGGCGACGATCCGGCCGCCCGGGGCGAGCTGTTCGACCAGGGCGGCCGGCAGGCTGTCGGGGGCGGCGGTCAGCATGATCGCGTCGAACGGCGCGACCTGCGGCCAGCCCTGGTAGCCGTCACCGTGCCGCACGTCGACGCCGCGATAACCCAGCCGCTCCAGCCGGACCCGGGCGCTGTCGGCCAGCGAGCGGATGATCTCGATCGTGTACACGCGGCAGCCGATCTCGGCGAGCACCGCCGCCTGGTAGCCCGAGCCGGTCCCGACCTCGAGCACTTTCATGGCCGGCCGCGCCCGCACCGCCTCGGTCATGAACGCCACCACGAACGGCTGCGAGATCGTCTGTCCTTCGCCGATCGGGAGCGGGCGGTCTTCGTACGCGTAGGGCCAATCCCGACGTCGGACGAACGCGTGTCTCGGCACCGCACGCATCGCGGCCAGCGTGGCCGAGTCGCGAATACCCGAAGCGGCGATCGCATCCACGAGCGCATGGCGGCGGGCGCGAAAGGTGTCGGACTCCGCGGGCGGCGGCGCGCACGAGGCCGCGGCGGCCAGGAGGCCGGCCAGGACCGAAGCGGCCAGCGCGCTCCCGAGCGGTGCGGACCTCACGTCGCGCTCGCCGGGCGCCCGGCGTCGCTCGACCGCCTCACCCGGTCGGCCGACACGTGCCGCTTTCGGGATGCTTCGGACCGGCCCGCTAACGGGCCATGACGATCCGGCCGCTCAGCACCCGATTCTCGACCCGGAGTCGGTAGAAGTAGAGGCCGCTCGGCACGCGCGTTCCGGTCCGGTCGCGCCCGTCCCAAGGGACGAGATGTTCTCCCGCCGGCAGGTCGCCGCGCGCCAGATCCCTCACTTTTCGGCCGCGCAGGTCGTAGAGGGCGAAGTCGATCGAGGTCGCGCGGGGAAGACCGATCCGGAATTCCGTTCCTTCCTGGGCCGGATTCGGCGCCGCAGGCCCGAGCCAGACCACGTTGGGAACACCACCCTCCGGGACGTCCACCGGGCTCGTAATATTGATCGTGCTGCCCATGGCAAGGTGTACACCGCATTGATAGAAGAGCTGGTTCGGGGCATCGATCGGCACGACGAAGGTGAGTGTGCCCGACGTCACGCCCTGTCCGGTCACGCCGCTGGTGTACTGGCTGCCGGTACCGGTCACCCGGGCGGTCTTGATGTAGAACGGATGCCCGATGGCGGTCACGTCGAAGTTGTAGGTCTGGCCGCGGATCAGATTGAGCGTCGGGTTGGAAACGCCGTCAATCAGGTAGGCGCTCAGTCCGGAGTTGCCGACCGTGAATGTGGTCTGTGCCTGAGAGGCCGTGGCGGCGATGCAGACCAGAGAAGCGGCGACGAGAGCCCTCATGCGATACCCTCCGTTTCAGACCGCTGTGCCGAGGGCGCCGGGCCGGCGGTGATTCGGAGC
>Ga0075418_10006337_pt1 | contig 13340 bp, 13 predicted proteins | sample SoiMetdeltSBSDD2_FD_81776 | JGI IMG/M metagenome (GOLD analysis project Ga0075418, IMG submission 81776) | Bulk soil microbial communities from a Populus tree surrounding site in Tennessee, USA - Soil MetaG P. deltoides SBSDD2 | ecosystem: Environmental > Terrestrial > Soil > Tree plantation...
GCCCGGGTGAACGACAGGGTGTTGTTGATGGCGCCCTTCACCTGGGGCGAGGTGCCGGTCCAGTCCGCCGTCATGTGGTCGCCGCGCTTCCTCAGCGTGACGGTGAGCGGGATGGGCGCGCCGAAGTCGATGCCGTCGTCGTCGATCCAGTCGGTGAAGCCCCACTCCCCGTCCGGCAGCTCGGCCAGCGCCGCCCGCGTCAGGCGCTCGGTGTAGTCAAGGATCTCCTCCATGTACGCCGTCACCTGGTCGAGGCCGTGCTTGGCGATGAGCCTGGCGAACGCCTCCTCGGCGATGTGGCAGGCCGCGAGCTGGGCGCGCATGTCGCCGAACACCCGCACCGGCAGACGCACGTTCTTCTCCAGCAGCCGGAAGAGCGTCTCGTTCGGCTCGCCGGCGTCGTACATCTTGACCGGCGGGATGCGGAGCCCTTCCTGGAAGATCTCGGTAGAGTCCGAGGCGTTCGAGCCGGCGACCCGGCCGCCCATGTCGGTCTGGTGGCAGATGGTCGCGGCAAAGGCCACCCGCCGCCCCTCGTGGAAGATGGGCTTGAGGATGAACACGTCGGGCAGGTGCATCCCGCCCTCGAAGGGATCGTTCAGCGCGTACACGTCACCCGGGCGCATGCGGTCGCCGTAGCGACGGAGAGTGGCGGCCAGCGCGTCGGGAAACGACGACAGGTGGGCGGGCAAGGTCAGCCCCTGCGCCACCGTGCGTCCCTGGGCGTCGCAGAAGGCCGTGGAGTAGTCCATGTTGTCCTTGAGCACGCCGGAGTAGGCGGTGCGCAGGATGGTCAGGGCCATCTCGTCGGCGATGGACAGCAGCGTGTTCTTGAACAGCTCGAAGCCGATCGGGTCGGAGAGTCGCGTGGCCACCGCTCAGACCTCCATGACGATGTTGCCGTACCCGTCGAGCTGGGCGCGGGCGCCGGGGGGCACCACGCAGGTCGCGTCGTACTCCTCGACGATCAGCGGGCCTTCGCGTGGCGCGGCCAGGTCGCCGCGGGCCAAAATGGGCGTCTCCATCCAGCCTTCGCGGGGACCGAAGTAGACGCGCCGCGCGGCCGCGGTCCCGCCCGCGCTCCGGCCGATCCGCACGCGCTCGGGCACGCGAGGCCGGTCGCTCAACCCCTGCCCGACCACGCGCAGGCTCACGATCTCGACCGGCTCGTCGACCCCCGCCCGGTGTCCGTAGGTCCGCTCGTGCTCGCGGCCGAACGCTTCCTCGATGGAGACGGTCGCCGTCACCGGGACCGTCAGCTCGAACGACTGTCCCTGGTAGCGGCAGTCGGCCGACCGCGCGATGCGAACGGCCGCACCCGTGAATCCCTCGGCGGCGAGCTGCGCGCGCGCCTCGTCCTCCAGACGCCCGAACGCCTCGGCCAGCGCGGCGGGATCGAGGCCCCGCGCCGGCCGCCGCCAGGTGCGCACGTAGTGGTGCTCGACCTCGGAGTAGAGCAGACCGAAGGCCGAGAAGAGTCCCGGCGCCGGCGGGACGACCACGCGGGTCATCTCGAGCGCCCGGGCCATGCCCGCCGCGAACAGCGGGCCGTTGCCGCCGAAGGCGAAGAGCGCGTACTCGCGCGGGTCGCGGCCCCGCTCGCTCGAGACCGCGCGGATGGCGCGCATCATGTTGGACGCCGCGATGAGGTGGGCGCCGTGGGCCGCCTCGGCCAGCGGCAGGCCCAGGGGATCGGCAATCCGCTCCTGGAAGATCTCGCGGGCTCGGGCGGCGTTGAGCTTCACGGCGCCGCCGGCCAGCGCCGTCGGGTTCAGGTATCCGAGGACCACGTTGGCGTCGGTGACGGTGGGCTCGGCGCCACCCAGGTCGTAGCAGAGCGGCCCCGGAGAGGCGCCGGCGCTGCGCGGGCCGACCTGCAGCGCGCCGCCGGCGTCGCGCCAGACGATCGAGCCGCCGCCGGCACCCACCTCGGCCAGGTCGATGGCGGGCACGCGCAGGAGGTACCCGCTGCCGGTGAGGAGCCGCGAGCCGTGCATGATACCGCCGCCGACCTGGTACTCGGTGGCCCGGCTGATCGCGCCATCCTCGACGATCGACGCCTTGGCCGTGGTACCGCCCATGTCGAACGTGATCAGCTTGTCGAACCCGATCCGTCGGGCCAGCGCCTGGGCCCCGACGACGCCCGCGGCCGGCCCCGACTCGATGATGTGCATCGGCCGCGCCGCCGCCGCCTCGTCGGTCATCAGACCGCCGTTGGATTGCATGATCAGCAGCGGCCCGCCGACGCCGATCCCGTCGAGCCCGGTCCGGAGCGTGGCCAGGTAGCGGCGGACGATGGGCAGCACGTAGGTGTTGATCACGGTGGTGGACGTACGCTCGTACTCCTTGATCTCGGGCAGCACCTCGCTGCTGAGGCAGAGGGGCAGCCCGGGCGCGCGGCGCTCGACGATCGTCTTGATCCGCTCCTCGTGCGCCGCGTTGGCCCACGCGTTGAGCAGGCACACGGCGAGCGCCTCGATGCCCTGCCCCAGCAGGCGGTCGAGCGCGCGCTCGACGTCGGCGTCGTCGAGCGGCTGCTGCACGGTCCCGCGGGCGTCGATCCGCTCGCCCACCTCCATGCGCAGGCGCCGCTCGACCAGCGTGGGCGGCTTCTCCCACGTGAGATCGTAGAGGCGCGGCATGCGCAGCCGCCGGATCTCCAGGACGTCCCGGAAGCCGCGCGTGGTGATGAGCCCGGTCCGGGCGCCCCGCTGCTCGAGCAAGGCGTTGGACGCCACCGTGGTGCCGTGGAGGACCTCGACCACGTCGCGGCCGCCCAGCCCCGTCTCGTCGAACACCTCGCGAAGCCCGTCCACGATGGCGCGCGCGTAGTCCTCCACGCTGGACGAGACCTTCTTGATGTGCAGGCGCCCCTCGGCGTCGAGGAACACGATGTCGGTGAAGGTGCCGCCGATGTCGACCGCGACCCGAAAACGCGGGGGCCTCACGCCACGATCCATCTCTGCTCTCTCCTCTCGGACGCTGGCCAGACGCCATCGCCCGGCCTCGCGGCGAGCGCTCCGGTAGGCGCGCCCCGCCGCCAAGTGTATCCGAATCGCTTCGTTCTCTTTCACGACAAGCGCCATCCTGCCGAGATGGGGGCGCCCCCGAGATCACGCGTTTCATCAGGCGCTGAGCGCTCTCCTCTTCCTCTATCACCGAGGTGCTGGACGTCGAGATCCCGTGGCTGGACGACGTCGTGCGCGCAAAGCGACCGCAACGGCTGCCCGTCGTCCTCACACGCGACGAGGTCCGCGTTTTGCCCCAGCGCATCGAGGGCGTGCCGCGGCTGATGGCGTACCTGCTCTACGGCTCAGGTCTCCGGGACCGCCGGCCGGGAGTGGGCCTGGCAATGGATATTCCCGGCCACCCGCATCGATACTGACCGCGAGAGTCGTCAGCGGCGGCGCCGCCACCACCTGCACGAATCGGTCCTGCAGCGCGTCGTTCGCATCGCCGCTCGGCAAGCCGGATCACCAAGCGGGCCACGCCCCACACCTTACGCCACTCGTTCGCCACCCACCTCCTCGAGGACCAGCACGATATCCGGACGGTGCAGGAGCTTCTCAGCCATCGCGATGTCGCGACCTGCAGATCTACACTCACGTCCTCAACCGAGGTCCGTCCGGCGTCCCGGAGCCCCGTAGATGGGATGCCCGACGCCTGACCCGCGCCACGCTGCCCCGATTTGGACTACGAAAAGATAGGGCGCCTCGATACGCAGCACCTCGCTGCCTGGTCCCTCTGACCGTCATGGGTCGCGCAGAACGCCACGCGGGCCGAACCGCGCAGAAGACTTGAGATCCGTGAACCGTCTGGTCCGGGCTACACTGCACCATGCCGCAGCGTTCCCACCCTAAGTACGGGTCGGCCTATTTGAGGGCCGAATCATAGTTCGACGCACCGATCAACCGAGGCCAGCGTGTCCCACGAGGAGGTCTCGACATGGTGAGGTGGCGAGTATTTCTCACGACGGCGTGGGACGCGATCGGCCTGTCGCACATGGGGACAGCACGCGCCGCGGAACAAGGGCCGCCTCCCCAGCCGCTCGAGCCGCTCGTCTGGCCGCTCGTGGGCGGCGCGCAACCTGGCATTCGGACATTCGCCGGGCACACCAACACCGTGCTGGATATCGTCGGGCGGGTCGGAACACCGCCGAGTCTCGTGATCTACACCGAGGGCAATCACCTCATGGTCCTGCTCGGCAAGGACATTGTCGGCGCGTTTCCCGCCTGGGCGAGGACACAACCGCAATACGCGCATCTCAGCCTCGACAACATTGTGGTTGTGACCATGCCACAACCGATCGTCGTCCAGATGGTCCGCACCGGCGTCATCGCGCTCGGCAATCTCACGCTCGACGTGAGCCGGGCCTCCCACCTCTTTCCCGATATCGCATGGGCGGGCCGGCTCCGCAGCGGGAATTGCGCAAGCTCGGAGTTGTCGAGGCGCAGGCTCACTATTTCTCCCGAGATCGCGGCCGCGCGCTGCTCGTCCGCAAGGGCAATCCCCTCGGCATTCACGGCCTTGCTGACGTGGCGCGCACGGGTGCGCGCGTCGCTCAGGCGGATTCGGTCGCGGCCGGCGCGCGCGCCGGCAATCGCGCCGCGATCGAAACGTTGATCGGACAGGCCGCGACCGACGCCTTTTTCGCCAAGGAGGTGGAGCACTTCCCGGGCCGCCTCGGCATCACGCATCGGGATGTCCCCGAGATGATCGCCCGCGGCTACGCGGATGTCGGCCTCACGCAGTACCACCTCATTTCCTACTGGGTCCGGACCTTCCCCAACCATTTCGAGCTCGTGCCCATCGCTGGGGCCGAGCAGTTTCCCGTCAAAATCGCCTTCGGGCGCGTAGTCCGCCCATTGCGGCCCGAGGCGGCGAAGGCGTTCGAGGAGTTCTTCTTCAGCCGAGCGCGGGACGTCTATCCTCACTACGACTTCGCACGCATGAGCGACGACGAGTACGGCGCACCGCTAGCGCTCGCCTGACTGACTCGACCTTGCTACTTGACCGCCCTCGCACGAAGGTCTCGAGGTAGACGGCGCTGCGGCGAGGCGTCGACCAGCGCGCGCGAGCAGACCGCCGGCTCGCATTCGCTCGCCGCGGCTGCTCACCGCGGGCGTTCGCCGACTCCGACGAAGCGATGAGGCGTCATGTACTTCGAGATCGTTGGGCCGATCACCAGCATCGAGAGGGTTGCTGTCGGCACATCCATCCGCCAGCTGTCCCGGCTGAGGCGTCGCCATGGCCGTGGCCGTTGGCGCAAGCTCAAGGGCGTCGCCATGGTCCGCTTGGCGGGCGGCGAGCTGCGGCGTGCTGAAATCCACTGGTACGAGGCGCAAGGCAGCTCGGCGCCGTTCCGTCGCCGCGACCGTGGTCAACTGGGGCACGCGCCGCCCGCCGAACAACCGGCTTGAGCGGACCGGCTCGCGGCCGGCCGCTCAGCCCGGGCGTTAGGCTCATCTAAGCGCAGGACTGAGTCAACTTCTGCGAGGGTCTCTGGTCACGCAGTTGACTTATGTGGCAGCGACGCTTGGCGTTGCAGACCTCCTCGACGACAGTCCGAAAAGTAGCCGCGAACTTGCCGCGGCGCTCGGGGTCGATCCGGAGGCGCTGTATAGGGTGCTGCGTGCCCTCGCCAGCAGCTCGGGGAACACGGACCTCGTCGAGCTGGCCGACCTTCGCCCGGGAGAGCGCGTGCTGGACGTGGCCTGCGGCACTGGAGTGGTGGCGCGGCTCGCGGCGCAACAAGTCGGCGCGACAGGTGAGATCACCGGCCTGGATCTCAACGCGGGGATGCTGCGAGTGGCGCGATCGCTTCCAAGCCCTTCCCGGAACTCCTGTCACCTGGGTCGAGGGGAGTGCGCTGGCCATGCCCTTGCCAGATGCGTCGTTCGACGTGGCGCTGTGCCAACAAGGGGTCCCGTTCTTCCCGGACCAGCGCGCCGGGCTACAGGAGGTCAAGCGTTCAAGCGTGTGCTCGTCCCGAGGGGCCGGGTGCTCTTCAGCGTTTTGGGAAGGTGAGACTCCGTACACCGTCGCGATGGCGGCTGCCGTGGAGCGGCATGCGGGGCTCGAGGCCGCGACGACCCTGCGGAAGAGCCGCGCCTGCCCGGGCCCGGAGACCTTACAGTATTTGATGAAGCAGATTGGGTTCCGGAATACGACGATTCGCGCTCGTACCATCATGAGGGGCCTGCCAGCTGCGTTTGACGGCCGTGTTCGTGGATAAGATCCTCCGTGGCGCGAAGCCTGCCGATCTCCCAGTCGAGCAGTCGAGCCGGTTGGAACTCGTTGTTTCAATCTCGCGACCGCGAAGACGCTGGGCCTGAACATCCCGCGAGAGATCCTGTTGCAGACAGACCAGGTGATCGACTGAAATATGGCGCCAGATTGACGGAGATGCTGATGTCGACGGATAACGAACCGTTTCAGCGGACCGGCTTCGCCGGCCGCTGAGCGCTGGCGTTGGGCGGCTGGAGATGCGGAGATGCTCAATGACTAGATCACCCGTTCGCTCGTTGACCTGCCTTTTCGTGACGCTTGTCGTCGGGTCATCTTCCGGCCTCCATGCCCAGACCGGGTCTACGGCCCCGAACTGGACACCAGCTGCTGCGCCGGCCGACCTGAACGCCCCCGGCGCGCAATGGATCAAGGTCGACGGGCGGGGTCACAAGTTTCTTGCAGCCGTTCTCCAGCCCCCAGGGGGCGGGCCGTTTCCCGTGGTCGTGCTGTTACCAGGCTCGAGCGGATTACAGATGGGACACGTCGCACTCGCCCAGGAAATATCGAGCTCTGGGTTCGTCGTCATCGTTGGCTGCTGGCAGGCTGTCGCGAGTCGCCCAGCCCCGAGCGCTCACCCGATCTGCTCCGAAGCACCGTCGCCGGCCGCCTGGCAGGCCGACCCGGCGGCAAACTCCGGCAAGGAGCTTGTCGCCGCGGCGCGGACCTTGCCCGGGGCGCGCGCCGAACGTATCGGCGTATACGGGCTCTCGCGCGGCGGACACGCCGCCTTGTGGGCGGCCTCGACAGGCGCCAACGTCCAGGCCGTGGTCGTCGACGCTCCAACTCACCGCCCTCGAGCCACGCCGGCACCGCCGAGCACATTGGGGGTCGTCGCAGGGTTGGCCGCACCGACATTGCTGCTGCACGGCACCGCTGATCCGGGCGCCCCCGTCGAGTACTCACGCGAGTACGAGCGCGCAGCGCGTGCGCTCGGCAAGACCGTGGTGGCGGTGTACTTCGAGGGAGTTGGCCACCAAGTGACGCTGCCCTCGGCCACGGGGGAGGCGGAATCTCTGATCGCTGCCCGGCGTGCCGTGCAAGCCGACGCGCGCCGACAGGCGATCGCGTTCCTTCGCGAGCACCTACGGAAATAGCGCCCGTCCCAGATCACGAAATGCGATCATCCCGGACGGAGCGACGGCAACCGTCGCGGGAACTCGTAACCTCGGAGACGCGAACATGACAGACAGCCCGTGGCAGTCCGACGGTGCGGGTTCAGGCGGAGGCACCGCCGTACAAGTACGTCAGTGTCGAGAGACCGGTTGTCGCCATCGAGCCAGCAGATCTTGAGCGTGACCGCCGGCCCCTCGCTCACCGTTACCTGGGCGCGCAAAGAGGTGACCGATACATCGAGAAGACACGGTTAGAATACGTTGGCAACGTCGTCGTCGCATGCTGCCGGGACGATGGCTCACGGTGGACTACGCGAAGGCAGGACGCCATGACCGTCAGTCCAACAAGCCGCTTCAGCAGCCCGGGGCCCGCGTGGCTCGCCCGGCTGCTGAACGCCGGCGTTAGAGGGCAAGAGGCGACGCTCAAGGAGGCCATGTGCCCCAGCCATTAGGTCGTTTCCTACAGCTGGCTCTCGGCGCTGCCTGTGTGGCCCTGGTGCCACCCTCGGCGTACGGTCAGTCTCTGAAGGAGCAATTGCACGGGACATGGACGATCGTCTCTGCGGCACGCGTCGTCGGGGGCGTTGAGGAACCCGACTTCCTGGGTCAAGATCCTGTTGGACGGTTCATGTTCGCTCCTGATGGCCACATGTGTTTCAACGCGATGCGCCGAAATCGCTCGAAGTTCGTCAGCCCAAGTTTTCAGGCCGCTACGTCGGAAGAGAAGTCCGCTGCCTACGATAGCTACATCGGCTACTGCGGCCGCTACGAGGTCAATGAGCAAGAGCGATCCATCGTGATGCAGTTCGAGCTGAGCTCCTTCCCGAACTGGACAGGTACAACTCAGAACCGCTTCGTGGACGTAACGGGCACACGATTGCGAATCAGCACGCCTCCGCGGCTCTCGGAAGGCAAGGAGATCGTCAACACCATCTTGTGGGAACGAGGGAAATGAGTCCGGCTGGAGCTTCGGACCCGGCGGCTCAACCGTGGCGATGTCGCGTACCTCCTTATCAGCGGGTACGCGATGCGGTACTACGGTTCCAGCCGACAAACAGGCGACGTGGACCTTCTGACATGCGCGACCCTCGACAACGCCCGCCGGTTCGTAAGTGCGCTCGAGCGAGCGCTCGGTCATGCACTTGGATTCTCAGCCGAGGCCCTTTCGGAGCCAAAGAAAACGGTGAACTTCGGCGGGGACGGGTACCGCGATTCCAGTCGTTTCCCGAAGGCATCTGACATCTACTAAAAAGATCGCCGCCCGCGCCGATCCAGGCCGACGAGACAAAGAACGAAGCGATAGTCAGTTCTTGGAAGCTCACGCACCGCACAACTTCGGCATCCAGCCGACGGCCTGCGGCCGCAGCTGATACCGGCGTTAGGCCCAACAGGAGTCCTGTTCGGACAACAACATTACCGAAGGGGGTCGACATGCCACTGCAAGGGAAATACGCGCTGGTCACTGGAAGCTCTCGCGGAATCGGTCGAGGAATCGCCCTGAAGCTTGCCGAGCGTGGTGTCAACGTCGCGGTTCACTATCACACTCAGACCGAGGCTGCGCACGAGACTCTGGCCCAGGTTCGGGCGCGCGGTGTCAAGGGGTGCGTGATCCAGGCCGACGTCACACGTCCCGAGCACATCAACCGGATGTTCGACGAGATCAAGCGCGAGTTCGGGCGATTGGACATCTTTGTGAGCAACGCGCGACCGGAGCTCGCCGCGTTCTACCAGCCTCCCATGGCCCTCACTCTCGACCAGTGGAACGCGGCCGTCGACTCCCAGGCCCAGGCGTTTTTGCTGGGCAGCCAGGCCGCTGCCTCGCTTATGCCGGATGGGAGCCGTATTATTGCCATTAGCTATTCGCCCAGTGGCCGCACCGGCAGTTGGCAACCGTGGGTGGCGATGGGCGCGTCCAAGGCGGCACTGGACGCGCTCGCACGCTACTTCGCCGTCGCCTTGGGTGGCCGCGGCATCACCGTGAATGTGATCAGTCCTGGGGCTACTGACGACAGTGTCGTGGGCCGCCTGCCAACCGAGGTCTTCCAGGCCATCAAAACGTGGCACGAGAGTGGCTGGACTCCGATGCGTCGGGTCGGCACGCCGGCGGATATCGGTAACGCGGTTGCGCTGCTGTGCATGGACGAAGCCGGCTTCATCACCGGACAAACCATCCACGTGGACGGAGGGGCCTCCGTCATGGATCCTGTCTTCCCACTCGCCATTCAACAGGGTTGAGAGGAGAGGTCGGGATCTCAAACGGGCATGTCCGGCCGACGGGCCCGTGGGTGAGACCAGGCCTCACTTCCGAATGCAGGCGACGGTGACAGGGGGGGTGCCACCGGCTCGGGCTGCACAGCGAGCGACGAGGACGATTCCCATCGTCTTCGCAGGAGCGGCCGATCCGGTGGGTGCCGGGCTCGTCACCAGCCTCGCGCGGCCTGGGGGAACATCACCGGGTCGACCATCATGGCGGAGGCACTGGTGGGGAAGCAGCTGGAGCTGCTCACGGAAGTCGTCCCCAAGGTGTCCCGCGTGGCGGTCCTCTGGAATCCAGACAATCCCGGAAACGCGAGCCAGCTACGAGCGGCCGACGCGGTGCCCGGATTACAGCTTGAGCCGGTGGGCGCGCGTGATTCCGCCGAGATCGAGAAGGCGTTCGTGACGATGACACGACAGCGCGCCGATGGAGTCGTCGTCCTGGTGGATACGCTCTTCCTCGGCGAGCGAGAAAGAATTGCGGACCTCGCAATGAGGAACCGCCTGCTGGCCGTCTACGGCTATCGCCTGCATGCGGACGACAGAGGCCTCATGGCGTATGGGGCCAGCCGTGTCGAGCTGGCCGCGCAAGCAGCCGTCTACGTGACCAGGATCCTCAAGGGCGCCCAGCCCGCCGACCTGCCCGTGGCGCAAGCGACGAAGTTCGAACTGGTGATCAATATGAAGACCGCGAAGGCTCTGGGGCTGGAGATCCCGCGCTCTGTCTTGCTACGAGCAGACGAGCTCATCGAAAGATGATTTCGCGCTGCGTGGACCGGCGTGACTTCATTGGTGGCCTCGCGCTCGGGGCCCTCGCGGCACCCCACGTCGCCCGCGCCCAGCCCAGGCGCAAGGTCCACCGGATCGGCATCCTGAGTTCGAGATCGACGACCTCCGAAATGGTCGGACCCCAGCCCCAAGACCCTTATCAACGCGCTCCTGCGCGGCTTGCGCGAACTCGGCTATGTGTATGGAGAGCATTTTGTGACTGAGCCTCGCGGGGGCGAGGGCAAGCCAGAGCGCTTCCCGGACATCGCGACCGAGCTGGTCCGTCTCCGAGTGGACGTGATTGTCGCCTCAGGGCCCATGCTGCCTGCGCTCAAGCAGGCGACCTCGACGATCCCGGTGGTCACGACGGGCGCCGGCGACCCTGTTGCCTCGGGGTTTGTCAAAAGCCTCGGCCGGCCGGGCGGAAACATCACGGGGATGAGCCTTCAGATCTTAGAGACGATGGGGAAGCGACTTGAACTGCTCAAGGCGCTCGTCCCGGGGGCGGCCCCGGTCGGGGTCGTCCTGGATCCTCGGGTTGGCCGCCGGGTTTGGCAGGAGGTCCAATCCGCCGCTCGAGAGCGGGGGTGGAAGCTACTCGCGCTCGAGATTCGCGAAGCCAGCGACATCGAGAAGGCCTTCAACGCGGCAACGGGCGCGCGCGCTGGCGCTCTCCTCGTGGCCCCAAGTGGGCTCCCCGACGCGCACGCCGGGCGAATCGCGGAGCTCGCCATCAAGAACCGACTCCCGGTCATGTATGCATTCCGGTTCTATGTCGAGGCCGGTGGGCTGATCTCCTATGGCGTGGATATCTCTGAAAACTACCGGCGCGCGGCGGTTTTCGTCGACAAGATCCTCAACGGCGCCAAGCCCGCGGATCTGCCGATCGAACAGCCGACCAAATTCGAGCTGGTGATCAATCTCAAGGCCGCGAGGTCCATCGGGCTCGCGATCCCACAGCCAATTTTGTCGCGGGCGGATGAGGTCATGCAGTGAGCGACGCTGATGAACCAGCGTCGATCGGGCGGGCGTCGAACTTCCCGCTCCAGCGGCCGGGGCTCCGCGTTGCTCGCCCCGGCCGCCGAGCGTGGGCATTCAGCAGACAGTGCCATGTGCAATGGTTGTAAAGAGTCGCGGAACAGGAGGAGTTTGGCAGCGGCGGCCGCTAAGCTCAGCCTTGTGGTGGCCCTATCCATTCTCGCCGCGCCGTGGGCCAGCGACGCGCAGCTGACGAGGGTGGCCAGGGTCGGGTTTTTTAGTGCGGGCTCCCGTTCCGACCCGGCCACCCAACACAATCGCGGCGCCTTCCGGCAGAGGCTGCGCGACCTCGGCTACATGGAAAGCCAGAAGGGCGTTGGCGATCCTGTTGGGCTCGGCGTCATCGCGAGCCTGGCGCGCCCGCGCGGGAATGTCACCGGGTTGTCCTTCGGCGTTGGCATGGACGGCAAAAGCCTGGAGCTGCTGATAGAAGCTGTCCGCAAGGCCCGCCGCGTCGCGATCCTTTCGAACCCGGCCGCTCCGAACCAGGCGCTCGCGATACGCAACTTGACCGCCGCGGCCCGATCGTTGGACCTGCAGCTTCAGTTCCTGGAGGCCCGAAGTCGCAGCGACTTCGACGGCGCCGTTCCGATGGACCAGGATCTTGCCCTCCGCGTCGAGCACGCAGATGTACATCCGTCTGGCGTGCGGGTCGATGCCACAGTAGTATCGGTGCGACGTCGTGTAGAACCTCATCCAGGTTTCCTCCTTCCCTCTGGCAGAGGGGGTGTCGTTTGGTCGCGATCACCTTAGCGCCCCGAGTGGTCGGCGCGGCCTGGATGAGAGTCATCACGCTCCAGCGGACGGGGGGGCTCGCGGTGCTCGCCCTCCGCCCGCTGAGGGTGGCGTTCGGCCGCCCTGTGGCGATCGGTACCCTTACGTAATGCGACCCCTTCGGTATTCCATCAACGTCACATTGGACGGATGCTGCGATCACCGTGCAATGCACGCGGACGAAGACTTGCATCGCCACGCGGTCGAGAACCTCAACCGGGCCGATGCCCTCCTCTTTGGCCGGGTGACCTATGAAATGATGGAGGCAGCGTTTCGGTCGCCGGCGCGGACGGGAGCGAGGCCCGATTGGATGGAACCCTTCGCCCGGACGATCGATGCGGCAAAGAAGTACGTCGTGTCGAGCACCTTGAACCGGGTCGACTGGAACGCGGAGCTCCTGCGCGGGGATCTGGGGAAGGCCGTTCAACAGCTCAAGCAGGAGTCGGGTAAGGGATTGTTCCTGGGAGGCGTGAAGCTCCCGCTGGCGCTGGCGGAGCTGGGATTGATCGATGAGTACGAGTTCGTGGTACAGCCCAGGCTAGCGGGCCATGGGCCGACGTTGTTCGCCGGTCTATCGAAGCGTCTCGATTTGAAGCTCGTAAGCCGGCTGGAGTTCGGCTCGGGGGCGGTGGCGACGCGGTACGAGCCGAGAAGGTAGCCATCCCTCGAAGCGCTGCCCAGACGGTCTGTGAGTCAACGCCAGGAACGACGCTGGACTCGTTGGCTGGACTCCCGTTGACGAAAATTTCAACCGTGCGGATGGCTTTCTGTCCAAAGGGCGTGGCGAGAAAGGCCGTCCTCCAAGCCCTCACCGATATTGAGTCCGCCGTTGAGCAAGAATGATCGATAGCGGCCTAACCACGGCATGCACCGGACGCGGTTCTCGCGCCGCTGATGCCGAGCGTTGATCCCGACATGAAGGAGCGCCGATGCCGGCCACCAGACTAGCGCTCGCCGCTCTCCGCATTTCTCGGAAGCCCTTGTAAACCGGACCCGATCTCTTTGGACACCGTCTCGACTACGATGACGGCAGCCAAGGAGGTCGACGATGAAGGGATCCAAGCGGAAGCCGACTCCTGGCAGTGAACCGGCGGCGACGGAGGC
>Ga0075418_10006339_pt1 | contig 13339 bp, 7 predicted proteins | sample SoiMetdeltSBSDD2_FD_81776 | JGI IMG/M metagenome (GOLD analysis project Ga0075418, IMG submission 81776) | Bulk soil microbial communities from a Populus tree surrounding site in Tennessee, USA - Soil MetaG P. deltoides SBSDD2 | ecosystem: Environmental > Terrestrial > Soil > Tree plantation...
AAAACAAAGCTTGAAGATTTTGCAAAGACATTTGCAGCAGTTTATAACTCGAATTAATATTTTTTATGTCCCTAACAGCAGTAGTACTATTAAACTACTGTTGCACAGTTTACGCGGAGCGAATTGATGGGGTACATTTCAACCATAACAATTCTATTAAGCAAATAAATATAATTTATGAAAGTAGGAATTATCGGCAGTGGTATCGTCGGTCGTGTACTTGCCTCAGGATTTATGAATGAGGGACACAGCATCATGCTCGGCACAAGAAACATCAGTAAAGAGGAGGTGGTAAAATGGAAAAAAGAAAATGATAAAGGGTTGCTGGGGTCATTCCAGGAAACGGCGCAGTTCGGCGAGATAATTGTTCTTGCAGTAAGTGGTTTGGCCGTTGAAGATGCTATCAATCTTGCAGGCAAAGAACATTTCAATAATAAGATCATTATTGATACCACCAATCCAATTGCAACAGTGCCTCCGGAAAATGGAGTACTGAAATTTTTTACTACGCTGGAAGATTCGTTGATGGAGCGCATTCAAAAGCTATTGCCTGGCGCAAAAGTGGTGAAAGCATTTAATAGTGCAGGAAATGCATTAATGTACAAACCAGATTTTAATGGGCAAAGACCTTCTATGTTTATTTGCGGCAATGATGATGAAGCCAAGGCGACAGTCACGACCATCCTCACAACGTTTGGTTGGGAAACCGAAGATATGGGAACGGTGGAGGCTGCAAGGGCGATCGAACCACTTTGCATTCTTTGGTGTATCCCTGGTTTTATAAAGAATCAATGGACCCATGCCTTTAAGCTGCTGAAAAAATAAACTCAAAATAAAAAGCCCTCTTAATTAAGAGGGCTTTGATTTATCTGATCTGAAAAGATTATCTTCTTACTACAAACTGGCCTGCCGCGATACGATCACCATTACCGAGTCGAAGCTCCACCAAATAAACTCCCGAAGCAAGGTTATCAGCGCTAAAGTCAAACCTTGTATAAGGAGCGCTTGTGGTCTCGCGACGCTCAACCATTCTTCTTCCCTTCATATCGATTACGGTTAATATGACCGGCGTACTTACCTGCGGGAAGTAGTAAGTAACAAAATATGCACCACTCGTCGGATTCGGATACACAAATAACTGCGAAGTCGGCTGTGCTGTAAATGTGACACCTGCTGTTGTATTTGCGCAACCGTTTACATCAGTTACTCTTACTGTGTACGTACCGAGATGAAATGCATCCACGGCATAAGTTGCCCCTGTAATGCCGGGTTGAGACGTACCATTAACAAACCACTGGTAAGAGACACCAGCCGGTGTTGAATTAACAGTCAGTGTAGTTACCATACCAGGTCTCAGTTCTGTTTGACCCGCAGGATTCAGACTTAAACTTACAGTTGGCAACGGATTAACAGTAAGTGTCGCCACCGTTGAGTAGGTTGTTCCGCAACCAGCACTTGATAATGCAAGACGATAACGATAACCATTCTGCGAAGGCTGTACGTTTGTTAATGTCAGCGTGGTAGTGGTTGCACCCGTCACAGGTGACCAGGTTGATCCGCCATTTGTACTTACTTCCCATTGTGTTGTTGTAACAGTACCTGTTGCAGCTGCAGTAAAGGTAACCGTACCTCCCTGGCAAGCTGTTCTGTTTGCAGGTTGGGTGGTGAATACTATTGGTTGCTGAACAGTTACAGTTACGGTTCTTGGAGCAGATGTACAATTTGTAGCAGCCGGCATTGTAAATGTGATCTCCCAGCTTGCTAGCAAACCAACATCTCCTGATGCACCATCAGCAATGTATAGATTCCAGTTGCCATTAGGATCTCCGGTGAACAATGATAAAGCAGGACTCGCTTGTGAAATTGCCCCGATTGGCGCCGGATATGTATCGGATGCTCCATTGTTAGTTGGACGATATGTGCCGGTTGCATTCCCACTACTGGTTGACATTGCAGCACCTCCATCATCGAAGATGTAAGTAACATTATTTAATATGCCGCTGCTGCCGACATCAGACATCAATACCACATTGGTTCCCGTTGGTGATTGCAGCAATACATCGATATCAGAAGACCATGAATGTCTTAATCCTTTTAATGTTACTGATTTCACTACCGCATTTACCGGTAAACCTGCAACCGTAACAGGAGAAGGATAAGGAGCTCCGGCGCCTGACGTTGTTGAAGCCGGCGCAACTCCCGGAATTGTTACAGTTCCCCCCGTAGAGAATGTGGTTGTCGCCGTACTTGTATTTGTAACAGTAACTGAATAAGTAGTAGTAGCCGCAGGACTTGCATAAACGGTAGCCGCTGGTGTACCTGCAACATATGGTGTAGTACCTGCTGCATTTGTAAATAATCCTGTTACCGGTGTCCATACACCCGCATCGGGTACTGCATAGTTTATAGTTATTGACCAGGAAATCAAATTACCATCATCAAGATCCCACGGATCGGAAACTATAAGGCTCCATGTACCATTTGGTGTTGAAAATAAACTTGAAAACGCAGTAACGTTTGACACGTTAGGAGCAACACCCACAGCATTTACAGCATGAGGCAAATATGTGCCGCCAAATGGTGCTGTACCTGTGGTAATTGAAGCTGCTGCAGTAGAACTTACCGTTGTATTTGTAAAATTATCACTGCTACCACCTATTTCTCTTGCAAGGTTCAAAATATTTCCATTAGGCGCTTTTAAATTGATTGTAACATCGCCATCATATGTATGTGCAATATTAAAATTGACACTCACGCTTTGAACAGCACCAGTGACACCAGCCACAGTAATATTGCTGACTGCAACCACCGGAGGTGGCCCATCGTGGAAAGGAATATTAACCGTACCTGATGAAGTCGTGTTTGGTACTGCCGCGAGTGAAGATGATGTAATTGATAATTGCTGAACTGTTCCTGCACAAATGATCGGAGCAGTAGGAGCAACTACAGGAACCGGCGGAGTAAATTTCACATCAACCATTGTCGTGTTTGTACAGCCAGTTGAACTATTAGTTCCTGTTACAGTATAGACCGTATTGGCAGTTGGAGTAGCCGTTACCGTTGCACCTGTTGTTGCACTTAGTCCGGCGGAAGGTGACCATGAATAGGTATTAGCGCCTGAAGCAGTTAATGAAGCAGGCGCACAAGTGGAACTACTCGCTACTGATATAGCTGGTCTTGCATTTGCTGTTAATGTTACTTCACCTGATGTTAATACCGGAGGGCATGCACCACTTACGAGCACACGATATTTATATCCGGTCATCGTTGCCATCACTGAATTTATACTTAATGTGGCAGATGTCTGACCGGTATAAATGAAGCCGCCCGGGTTTGTTGGTGTGGTTGTATTAATATTTACAAAACCACCTCCCATATCTACCTGCCATTGATAGGTCAATGATGTACCTGCTGCCGTTACTGATAAAGTTTTAGTAACACCAACACATGCATTTCCATTACCTGGTTGAGCCGTAATAGAAGGTACCTGGTTAACTGTAATTGTAACATTCGTTGGTGCCGAGCTACATGTTCCATTATTAACTGTAACACCATAAGTAGTGGTAGCAGCCGGTGAAGCGTAAACAGTTCCCACAGCAGTACCTGCAGTATATGGAGTAGTTAATCCTGCATCAGTAAATAAACCTGTTACCGGAGAAAATATTCCTGTACTAAGAGCTTCGAATGTAATACTCCAGCTTGCGAGCGATCCTATATCTCCACCCGCATCATCATATATATAAAGTTCCCAGTTCCCGTTATTATCTCCCGCTCCAAAAGCTCCTAATGATGGTGTTGCCTGGTTCACCGTTCCCGGGCCGGGTGCCGGCCAGTTATCTCCTGTACCCCTATTTGTCGGACGATAAGTACCTGATGCATTAAATGCTCCATCAAGCAAGAGTGAAGCACCGGCATCATCAAATGTATAAGTTACGCCGCTTACGTCATCTGATCCGCCTGCATCAGACATCAGTATCACCGTGGCACCAGATGGTGATTTTAATATAATATCTATATCATCAGGATATGTGTGATTAAGACCGGTGATAGTAACCGATTTTACAAGAGATTGCGCCGGCAAGCCTGCAACAGCAATTACAGATGGATAAGGAGCTGCCGGATTTGCGGAAGTGCCAGTTGCCGGAATTGTAATAGCAGAAAGGTTGCTGAATGTTGTTTGTGCGCCTCCACCGACAGCGATAAGCTGACTACCTCCCGGGCAGATTGCTGCGTTTGTTGGCGATACAGCAGGTGATGACGGTGACGTCAATACTGTTAGTGTCGCCGGGTTCGATATCTGAGGCAATCCTCCATCGGAACAAGTTATAACAACCCTGTATTGATATCCATTCATCGCAGTGGTTACCCCAGTTAAATTTAATGTCGCCGCATTCACTCCCGAGTACACGCCGCCGTTCGATAGGTAAACAAAACCGGATCCCATGTCTACCTGCCAATTATAACTTACACCAGCAGGAGTTGCGGTTACAGCAAAAGAACCGTTAGCACCCGAACATACTGTTGCGTTAGAAGGTTGCCCTGTAATAGAAATCGGGAAACAGATCTGCGGAGGATCTGTAAATACGATGCTCCAGGTTACCCAACTACCTACATCGCCGGCAGCATCATCAATTACATACAAATTCCATGTTCCATTATGATTGCCATTACCAAAAGTTGAAAGTGTCACTGCACTTGGAGCAGCGCCAGGTCCCGGAGCGGTCCAGTTATCAAGATTATCGTAATTGGTAGGTTTATAAGTACCGGAGGCATTACTAGTACCATCTGCCAGAGATACAGCTGCTCCATCATTAAATGTATAATTCACGTTGCTTAAGTTCGCAGCTCCTCCTGCATCGGACATAAGAATAACATTCGTGCCTGATGGAGATTGTAACACGATATCAATATCATCAGACCATGTATGGCTAAGGCCGTTTATTTTAACTTCCTTAACCAATGCACCTGCGGGAACACCGCTTACTGTGATTGTTGCAGGATAAGGCGATGCCTGTCCACTTGTTGTTGTAGGAGCGCCGCCAGGTATCGTACCATTTCCCCCATTGAAAGTATAATCTGCAGTTACCCGTTGATTTCTATTGCTGCCCCCAATTGATACGTTTGTACTTACTGTAGTTTGCTCCGACAAACTTCTTATTTCAGCTTTTAAAACATCTACCGGGTAATTAATATTTCTGCGTAACGTATTTGATGCATAGATCGCTTCTTTTTCCGCCTGCACTTGTTTCTCATACAAACTTGCCGAAGAATTTATTTGTTGCCTGTAAATAACATTATTTGCATTTGTAACTATGTATTCAACCTGGCTGCCATTTGTTATTACTTTATATTCAACGCCGGGTAATGAAGGACCTGCTCTTTCCTGCTCAAGCATTTTTGCGTTATAGCGGGCTTTTTCAGCTTCTTCCCTGGAGACAGATAATCTATTCTGTTCATCAGCTGGTAACTGCTCTATCAATTGTTTTAATTCATTTGATTCAAGCTTTTGGATCAATTGAGGATTGGCCTTAAGCTTTTCAACTAACCTTACAGCTTCCTGCTTTTTCAGGTCAGCATCCCGCAACCTTTGTGCTGCTTTATCATCCTGGCCAAATGCTGATTGAATTGAAAAAATTGCAACTATTAAGATGAGAAGAGACTTACCCGTGAAACTCCTTTTTCTTGAATAAATACGATCTATCCCTAAGGTAGGCGAGTATAAAACTGACATAGGCAGTTAGTTGTTTTGGTATTAAAAAAGTTAGCGTTAGTTACAGCGACCTAAGTTAATGTTTTTTTCATAATCCGAACAAAACCCCGGAAAAAAAACCAAGTATGTTTTCGTGAGATAAGGAAAACAACTATTCGCACTGATATACAAAGGTTTTCTTAATGATTCATGTTTGATAAAATAATACGTTTTCATACCCGTTTTAGCTTTATAAACAGTCGAAAATGGAGTTTAAAAAAAGCGCAATTCTCACACCTTTTTGTCTTCTCTTCCTGATTATTTTCTTTGCGAATTCATCTTATTCGCAAATGATCACAGGAGTATGGAAAGGCAGGATCAATAAAAAGAAAGCAGAGCTTAAAATAATTCAAAATGGCGATAGCCTTGTCGGCACTTCTTATTACTATGAATCTGACGATATTTATCGCCGTTATTCGATCCGGGGATATTTTGATGCCAATACCAACGAAGCAGTTTGGTGGGATGATCAGTTAATTGAAGAAAGAACGGGAAAGTTCAGCTTAAATACACCAGGTAAAACTCCCTACCTGACTTCTGCAGATTTCAATTGTCCCGGAAGCGATAAAATGTTATTGGATGGAAATGCTGCATTGAAAAATAAAATCGATCGAGTGGAAGGACCGGTTCACCTTGAAAAAACAAATGAAACTTCATTTCCTGATGAATGGGATTTCATCATTGAAAATTATACGTCCGGTGCCAATGATCCTTATTATATTGATAGCATTGCATCAATAGCTGCAATACCAGTCGTCGTCCCGGAAGAAAAAATTTCAAGATCAACCGATAAGCCGGTAAGTAAAATAGAAAACAAAACAGTTATAAACAAACCCATTGAAAAACCGGTACCGGTAAAAATCACTGACCAGCCTAAACCTGAACAGAAGCTGGCAATAAAGAAGACCATCGAAGAAGAATTCAAAATAAGAGAAAGGGTGATCGCTACTACAATACCACTTGCAGGCGATTCAATTGAATTACGTTTTTATGATAATGCACAGATCGATGGCGATTCTATCTCCTTATTCCTAAACAATAAACTGATCTTTCAGCACATCAGGCTGGCGGCCTCGCCCTACACGATCAAATTGCCAATAAGCGAACTTAATGAAAACAATGAACTGGTAATGGTTGCAGAAAATCTTGGTTCCATACCTCCAAATACCTCTTATATGCTTGCAATCGTAAATAATCAGCGATATGAAGCCATGCTGAAAAGCACGGAACAAACCAGCGCCGTTATCAAGTTAACAAAACGCAGTCCTTGATCATGCCTTATAAACTAAGTCTTGCAAAAACCGGGAAATGATCGGATGAAAATCGTCCGCCCCATGATTGTGAAAGGGTAGCATGCTGTAAAACTTTCCATTTACCTTTTACAAAAACAAAATCGATCGGTTCCGGGTCTCTTTCTTTTGAAGCAAATCCATTGAACGTTCCGGCTGGTCCATAGTGAGGTGTTTTGCTTATTGCTTTTGTATCTATGAAATGATCGTTGTCCTTTACATCAGTTAAAATCTTAATCGGATCATCGGAAGGTTTTGCATTAAAATCTCCGGTGATGATAGTGGGCATATTGCCTGCAATCTCTTTTACTTTTTGTTTTAATAGTTTGGCGCTTTCCCTTCTTGCTTCCTGGCCAATATGATCAAAATGGGTATTGAAAACAAAGAATAGCTTCTTATTCTTAGTGTCTCTAAACTTTGCCCAGGTAACGATCCTTGTTATGTTAGCATCCCAACCTTTACTTCCCGGCACGCTTGGCGTTAGCGATAACCAGAATGTAGATGATTCAAGTAGTTTCAATCTGGTTGTATCATAAAAGATAGCAGAGTACTCGCCTTTGGTTTTACCATCATCACGACCCACACCGGTGTATTTATACTGAGCAAGTGATTGCGTTAGATCCATGATTTGCTCATGTAATGCTTCCTGTACGCCGAGTATATGCACCTGGTGAAATAATACTTGAGAAGCAGCGTTATCTTTTCGGTATGGCCATGCATTCAAACTATCATTCTTTGTATTATACCTGATATTAAACGTCATTACATTCAACTCCTGTGATTGAATGCTCATTGATAACAGTACACCGATAATGATCATGATCTTTCTCATATAAATACTATTAATTATTCAAATGATTGTTAGCAAAGGAATGAAGTATAATCCACTTTTATTTCACATTTTAAGGAATAATATTTGTTATTATATACATTAATATATAATTTCAACTTACCATTTAATTCTATTATTAATACTTACTAACCATTATGAAAGTAAACCCCGCAACAAGCATGGACTACGACATAGTAGCCAATCACCAGTTTGCAGAAATAAGAAAAGATCGCGAAACAGGCCAGCAGGTTTTATTTGCATTAAAAAGTTTTAAGAAAGGCGAAAAGATAAGTCCGTTGGGAGCTGCTTTTGTTTCCGACAAACCTTCTTACCTGACTGTTCAAACCGGTAATAAAACGCATATTGCGTTGCATCCTTATTTCCTGCAATACATCAATCATGGATGCGATCCCAATTGTTTTTTTGATACAACAAAGGGAGAAGTAACCGCCTTGCGTGATATTGATGAAGGCGAAGAATTCACCTTCTTTTATCCATCAACCGAATGGGAGATGGCCAGCCCATTTCAATGCTATTGTAACCAACCAGGGTGTCTTGGTTATATAAATGGCGCAGCCCATATTCCTGAAGAAATACTCAAGCGTTATAAACTGAGTGATTTCATCAAAAGGAAATTGCAATATCGCCTGCGCAAATTGAAAAGAGCGTAAGCTATTTCAGTTGCTTTAAAACTTCCTCTATTGCTTTGTCAAGCTGTGGATCACGGCCATTGAGCTTATCATCAAAACTATTGATGACAAGAATATCCGGTTGTACGCCACTCATCTCCATATCATTTCCATCAAGTGTATAGCAGCCCCATGCCGGCATCCTGACATTGGAACCATCAACCAAACCAATGCCACTGGTAAAAATGATCCAGCGATAGGTTTCATTACCGATGATCTTTCCAAGCTTTAATGCCTTAAAGCCTTGCGACGTCATTTCAGCATCGCTTAAAGATTGTTCATTGATCAATAGAACAATCGGTTTATCGCTTGGTGAAAAGTTAGATTGCTGGGTAAGTTTTCCTTCCCTGTATTTCCAATTCAGGTAAGAACGCTGCGATAAGAACTTCAACACTTCATCATGCACATTCCCTCCCGTATTATAACGCAGATCAAATATTAATGCCTCTTTCTTATTCAATTCCTGCGTCATATCGATGACGAACTGATCAAGCTCGAACTGACCCATATTTTTCATATACCCATAAGCAATACGCCCTTTGCTTTTTTCATCAACTCTTTTCTGGTTGGCATCTATCCATTCATCATATAAATTCAGTGCCAATGATGCCTGGGGATGAATCTTTACATTCACCAGTTGCCCGCCGTGATCAAATGTCAATCGCAGTTCTCTGTCTCTGGACGGAACTGTGAAATAATAATTCCTGTCCTTTCTCTGATCAACGGCTTCATCATTTACTTTCACCAAAATGTCTCCGGGCTTTATGTCTATTGATTTTCTGTCAGCAACCGAACGGCGTGCTATGTATTTCACTTTATAAGGATTGTCATTGTCGAAAATGATCCCTGTCTCCATTGTCTGGTTCTGTAAAGCAATAGTCTCATCATCACCGAAAGTGCCAAAACCCTGGTGTGAAGAATTGAGTTCTCCCAGGAGGTCATTCAACATGACGCGGAGATCGGCACGGTTATTTAAATGCGGCAGGAATTGTTTGTAATAATCTTTTATTTTCTTCCAATCAACGCCATGAAATTTATCGTCATAATATCCTTCTTCCATTTGTGCCCATGCTTCATAAAACATTTGGTTGAATTCTTTTGAAAGATTTCTTCTGAATGTATAACTGATGGCAATAGGATCCACTTTATTCTGATCAAGATTCAGCTTATTGATATTGCCATTAAATAGTACATAAAGTTTATCACTCACCTCCACTATGTCAAAGCCAAAACTGTTATCTGTATTAGCGATCTTCTCGGTTTTGTTTGGCTCAAATGGTTCTATTATTGTTTTCCAAAGTGCATTTCTTGCCTCCCCGTGATTACTTGTATATAAAACTGTTGTCTTATCTCCTTTTTGATAAACAGCCTGCAGGAACTGGGCACCAAGCGAAGGGCTTACCTGTTCCAATCGCTCCATGATCAGGTCCATATCGATCGCGATGGCTTTGTCTGGTTCGGCAGGTGCTGCTTTCTTGGTGGTGTCTTTCTTTTCTTCTTTAAAAAGCTCGTGGTATTTATCCAACCTGTATGGCTCATCGATCTTTTCCAATGGCAACCGATACACTCTTGCATTGGCCATTCCAAAAGGATAAGAGGGTCTTAATCGTTGCGAAGTGAAATAAATATATTTTCCGTCACCCGACCAGATCGGTCCTGCTTCCGTCACCCCGGTATTGGTAAGATTGGTTGTTTTATTTTCTTTGATGTTATAGACAAAAATATCTTCTTCGAAATTCCTTTTCGCGGTAAACAAAACATATTCATCATTGGGAGAAAAACCCGGGTCGCTGTTTTGGAATGCCCATATCTCATCTTTCACAATTGTTTTGCTTTGCATGGTTTTCAGGTCCATTAATCTCACTTCATCTCTCCCGCTCAGGTAAATTGCCTGCGTTCTCTTTTTATTTAAAACGATGCTCCGGTTATTTCTTTTGTCAGATGTAAGCTGCTTTAATTTTCCGCTGCTGTCAGCCCTTACCGTGTACCAGTTGGTATATCCATCCAGCGTTTGATTGAATAATATCGTTTTATTATCACTCAGCCATTTTACTTCTCTGACCCTTTCGGCGCTGCCTCGCTCAATTCGCTGAATGAATTTTCCATCTACATCACTTACAAATAGTTCGCCTCTCGAAACAAAGACAAGCTTCTTTCCATCGGGTGACACATCATAAGCAGCAATATTTCCTCTTACTTCAAAATCCTTTTCTTTTGGTAAAACATTATTACGGATGATCGAAACATCAAGCTTTTTTTCATTCCCGGTCTTTACATCATATATCCATAGTTGATAATCCTTCTCGAAAACAACTTTACCACCATTAGCATTCACCTGCGGGGTTTTGATAGAGGAATTAAATTTTGTACATCTTCTTTTATCACCGTTTACCAATACATATAGATTGTATTCACCATTTCCTTCATCTGACGTAAAAAAGATATTCCCCTCTTTATCGATCGTGGCACCAAAATCCTTTCCTTCCCATGTTGTATATTTCTTATGTTGTTTTGTTTTCAAATTATACGACTGGATATCCGGGTTGAAAGGGCCCTTGTATCTTTTACGCTGGGCCTGGTTGCTGCTTTCCCAGGTATCATTAAAAAATATTTCACCGCTTGTCGGATGTTCCACCAGGTTATGATCGAACTGAAAGAAATAATTTCCAAAAACCTTTTGTGGTGTGCCGCCATCTACGCCTACTTTAAAACCGGCCACCTGTCCCATGCGATTGCTGTTGAAATAAATCGATTTTGAATCCCAGCTCCAGCAAGTTACTTCATCGTTGCCGCTGTGATAGGTAATTTGTTTTACATCACCACCATTCAAAGACATTAGATACACATCAGCATTTCCATATTGCCTGCCGGTAAATGCTATCCATTTACCATCGGGTGATACACGTGGTGACGTTTCATAACCCTGCATTGCTGTCAGGCGTGTGGCATTGCCATCACTTACATTTGCCTTCCACAGATCACCTTCAAATGCGAAGATCACCATTTGCCCATCGGGGCTAAGGGTTGGGTGGGAAAGAAAATAAGCATTGTCCTGTGAAAACGTTTGGACAGCGAATAAAAATGAAACCAGCGTGAAGAGTCTTCTCATAAAAATGAATTTGGGCGAACAATGTACGCCCAAATTCATTTGAAAAAATTGCCGTATATAAAAATTATTTATTCCCCAGCAGTTCCGAAAGTTTTTGTTCCAAAGCCTCTCCCCGCAAATTTCTTGCAATGATCCTGCCATCAGGATCGATGAGGTAATTCGTGGGTACTCCTTTCACGTCAAAAATACCCGCCACCTCTTTGTTCCATCCTTTCATATCCCGAAGATTCATCCATGGCAGCTCTTCTTCTTTTAAAGCTTTTAGCCATTTGTCTTTGTTGGTGTCGAAGGAGTATTGTAAGACTGTAAAATTTTTTGATTTGAAATTTTCATAGGCTTTCTTCATATAATAATGTTCGGCACGACACGGGCCGCACCATGAGGTCCAGAAATCAAGTAAAACATATTTACCTCTTACACTTTTCATTGAAAAAGTTTCACCATTATCTGGCCTGAATGTGAAGTCAGGGATCATCAAACCTTCTTTTAATTTGCTATCGTCTTTTGTCTCTGATAACCATTTCATGCACTCCTTTCCCGCCTTTGATTCTTTATAAGATTCAGGCATTATCTTCCATATATCTGCCAATGCATCACTATATTTCCCATTATGTATTTTATTGATCTGGTAAAACCCACGATACATTATTTGTGACTGCCTTGCCGTAGGATATTGCCGTATAAGACCAAAGAAACCTTCGTCATACACCCTCTGTATTTCCCACAGGCCTTTATAATATTCTGCTTCTATCCTTTGTTTCTGATCAACATCATTTTTGAATTTGATTATTTCAGCATTATACCACTTTCTGAGGCTGTCATCCTGTTTTCTTCTTCTGACAGTTACCTCCTGGTAAAGCGTATTAATGTTGTTTAGTTCCCCATCGATAACAACAGATTCCTGGAGTGAATGCGCCACATTAATTAAAACATAATTCTCCAAAACAAGTTTTCTGAAATCATAGTCCCTTTCTTTCATTAGGGTTATAATATCCTTATGAAGAAATCCCGGCTTGTTTGATAGGTAAAGAGTGGCTCCGCAGTAGTCACCATCGAGAGATTTTGCTATGCCGGTAAAAACAAAGCGTCCATTAACAATAGTAGCCTGTACAAGCTGTGCTTTTTGAATCGAATTTGAATGAATACTTAGGTAAGCATACTTACCTTTTAATGACCCGGTAAGCTTTCCCTCTACTTTATACTTAACGATATTATCGGCAAAACAAGAAAGAGATAAAAATAGGAATGCGGTAAGCAGGTTGAATTTCATAACTAAAGGTTTAGTTCAAGTTACGAAAACTATTATTTTCAAAAAAAATCCGCGTTAAAAATCTCATGGAAATCCTTTTGCCACCCTGAATCCTGGTTAATAAAGAGGCATGATTTACCCTGCCGATGATATTCAACTCCTATGGAGTCCTTTATTTTTAGATATCACGAACATTGAAGAGAACCCCGTAGAGTTCAATATTTATAGCATGAAAGAACCGAAATGGATATTCAACTCCTGTAGGAGTTGAACGCAAATGCATATAATTTTCCCATAAATATTTGTCTCCTAAGGAAACAGAAGAGATCACACCACTACATTGATCATTTTATTTTTGACATAAATGATCTTCTTTGGTTGCTTACCCTCCAACCATTTTGTAACGATCGCGTCTTTTAATA
>Ga0075418_10006340_pt1 | contig 13339 bp, 13 predicted proteins | sample SoiMetdeltSBSDD2_FD_81776 | JGI IMG/M metagenome (GOLD analysis project Ga0075418, IMG submission 81776) | Bulk soil microbial communities from a Populus tree surrounding site in Tennessee, USA - Soil MetaG P. deltoides SBSDD2 | ecosystem: Environmental > Terrestrial > Soil > Tree plantation...
CCTCTACTGCATATAAATTAAGAACTGTACGATAACCTATTGGCAACATTCGGATACACTCCACCACTTGTTTTGCCTGTATAATCGATGGCACACTTTCCTCTCTAACCTGTACAGCTGTTGCGTGAATTATATCAACACTGTCATTGAACTTCTTATTTCTCTTCAGGATATTTATGCAGGTATGAACGATGATCCTCCTTATCCACCCTTCGAAGGCACCGCGGTTTTCAAACGTATGTATTTGTAAAAAAACCTTGATGAAACCTTCCTGCAACATATCCTCGGCATCTTCCCGGTTATGGGCGAAACGATAACAAACAGCCAGCATTTTGGGACTATACTTGTTGTACAGTTCCCGCTGAGCAGCAGCGTCGTTTTTCAAACAGCCTTGTAAAATGGCCTCCTCGGTCATAGTTTCCCTTTGGTTGCCTGTAAATTAGACAATTTTTGAATTCAAAAGCTGCATAGAATTGTAAATTTTTAGGGATTAAAAAACCCATCCCCGAATTTTGACTCCTAAAACGGGAATGGGTAGAATTAAAGCCTTAAAAAGCGGTGCGTAAAGCAACCACATAATTTCTGCCCGGTGCTGAAAAACCAGAAGCAAAATAGCGGTAATTACGGTCAAGTATATTCTCAATCGCAAATTGGAGCTTTGTCATTTTGCTAATGCTAAAGCTATTGCGCCAGTTCAGGGCAAACCATGAAGGCATCCCGTTTGGCGTAGCATATTGCTGGTTGTCTTCCCCATCAAGATTATAATCTTTGATCTTCTTTGCTCCATTAAACAGGACAAACGCTTCTGTCTCAAATCTTGTGTGTGAGTATTTTAATGATCCCTTTCCAAACACTGGCGGTATATGGTCCTGAGGTGTTTTTGTTTCATTTGGATTTTTGAATCTTCCATACGTGTAAGTTACCGTTCCAAAGAAAGAGAGTTGTTCAGTAAAATCAATGGTAATATTTGTATTAAAACCATAGGTATAAGCCTTCTTAACATTCCTGTTAGCATACACAGCGGACATAACACCATTGTATAAAATTGAATCTTCTCCATTCAATTGATATGGCGCTAGCCCAATTGCATTTCTAAACAAGGTGTAAAATGCTGTAATATCAAATTTTATTTTTTCTGCAATTTTTTGTGAAAGTCCAAGATCAAGATTGTACGTGTACTCGGGCTTAATATCTGCATTTGGAACAACCACCCTTTTTAATGCGGTGCTTGATTCAAATACTCTTGCCAGGTCATCAATATTAGGGTTTCTGAACCCGGAAGATAAACCAACGGTCAGCCTGAAATCTTCAGTTGGTATATAAACAAGACCAACATTACCTGTAACAGCAAAAGTATTTTGCTTCATATCTGTAACAGGCAAATTAAAAAATGAATTATCTGCAATTGTTGAATTAAGATTCACCACCTGTAAACGAATTCCATCATTCAATATCAGCTTTTCGTTTTTCATTTTCAATAAATGCTGCGCATAAACACCAAAATAATTCATGTTGTTATCACCATTAGGATATCTTGAATCAAGTTTAGTAACAGCGCCATTTGTAAGATTGGTTCTTGTAGCCGAAGAAGTCAGATCGTTCAGTTGGCCATCAACGCCAACGGTGATTTCATTTGCATTCCATTTTTTTCTTGCATCAATTATAAAACCCCAAACGTCAAGTTTTTCAACGCGGCTATCAAAGCGATCATAGCGTCGATATTCTCTCTGTTGGCGGCTTTCTTCTATTTTTTGATAATTCACATTCACCCTGAACTGATCAAAGAAACCGAGAGGCATCACATTTAATTCATAAGAACCCAGCCATCTTTCCTGCGGCCCGTAAAACCATTCTGCATACCGGAGGGTTGTGCCGATGCTGCCGCCAAAATTTCTTTTGTCCTGTAACCTGTCATAACGAGGTACGTTACTGGAACTTGAAAATTGTAAATTCAAACGATGTGATATTTTTTCAGATTGTTTAAAAAGAAACTTCTGCATTATATCCCATTGTTTGTACCCAGAATATCGCTGGACCCTGTTATCATTGTTTGCAGTTACTACGTCTACACCACCACTTATATTGATAAATGAATCCCTGCGGCCAAAGCCTGGATAAGCGTCGTGATAGTTATTCCCCATTTTCATATCTCCGAAATAGCTATAGGTGTATGATTGAAGCCACGCAAACTTTTTGCCGCCGAGACTTACATCAAGGTGAGCAGTTTTTTCATTGTTGGCCGAGCTGTATCTTCCAAACAAAACTCCGGCGGTTTTAAGTTTACCGTTTGTTGACAATAATGGCTGTTTCGTTCGTAAATGAATAACACCACCAAGAGCATCACTTCCATAGAGCGTAGAAGCAGGTCCATAGAGCACTTCCACTCTTTCAAGCATATTTTGGTCTACCGTTATTACATTTTGCAAATGCCCGGCACGATAGATCGCATTAGTCATTCTTATACCATCCACAACTAGTAACACCCGGCTTGCTTCAAAGCCGCGAATAACAGGGCTGCTACCGCCTTGCTGGCTTTTCTGTACAAACACATTTCCTGTATTTATTAAAAGATCGCCGGTATTTTGAGCATTGGTGGTTGCAATTGTTCTTGCAGTTATTATATCTATTTTCTGGTTTACGTTCCGTTTACGTTCGGAAAATTTATTGGCAGAAATTACTACTTCTTCCAAAGTTTTTTCTGACAAAGTATCTTCCTGCCCATCAATATAAAATGATGCATACAGCAATGCTGTAAGCATTAAAATTTTTTTCATAAGTCATTTATGATTGCAATTAATAATAAAATTCTCCAACTTTTTTACCATCATGCCTGCGGAGGCGGCGTTAGAATATTTATAAATGGAGAAGAAATATTTTGAAGGATAAGCGGACGATACGCTTTTGATATACTTCGAAAAATTAATGTTTCATCAGAATATCCGGGATACATGGATTGCAACAGTTGAAAAAGCGTTGACAAAACCTGGTGTTCCCCTTCATTTTTTTGCTCGGTGTTTTTTTCAAAATCGTTGATCAAGGTTGTTTCTTCGTCATCATACAAACCCGTAAAAACATATTGACCATTTTTAATGGAAAATGACTTTATATCAAATAATCTATCTTTTATGCTGATCTCCTTATTGTGCCTTACCCATTCTACTTCGGCTTCACGCACTATGATGGTATGCAGCAACTTGTCTTCAAGCTTTTCTTTCATTTCATGTCGTATCAACTGCTGCTTGTACAAAAAGAGTAAAGTAAACAATAAAGGCATAAAACATGAAAGAAGAAATGCAAAGGCTATTATTTTTTTTAACAGGTGTTTCATATGTAAGCCATCACTTTTGCGATGTTGCCGGAGCTGGTCTTTTCAAACTATCAATAGGATAGTGTGCTTCCAGCGTATCCATTATTGACTGTGCCCAATTTACAAGCTTTGATTTTTCTTCAGGGCTAAGAATAGCATCCTTGTGCGTCCATGTGTAAGAATCAATAGGCATCCCGCCTTCTTTTACCAATTCAATTACTTCTTCCATCTTATGGTATTGATAACGCAGGCGCCTGTTGGTATATTCTGAAAAATTCACTCCCCTTTTTCCTTCTTTAATATGATGATCCATCCAGAGGCCAATGGGCTGGATATTAAAATACCATGGATAACTGGAATTATTGGAATGACAATCATAACATGCCTTGTCAAGTATAGCGTTTACATCGTGAGGAATCGAAAATTTTGTTGAAATATGATTGGCTGAAATTCCTTGCTCTACATTTTTTTTTGGCCGGAAAAATTGAATGACAACAAGTGCAATCAGCAACAACCAACCGATCGTTTTCAAAACTTTCTTCATGCAATGCTTTTATGTTTGCTAAATTAATATATCTCCGGTCATTTCCTTAGGAATCGGTAATTGCATCATCGTAAGGATCGTTGGTGCAATATCACCAAGCTTTCCCGGTGTAATTTTTCCCTTCCATTCCTTATCGATTATAAAGAATGGAACCGGGTTCATCGTATGCGCAGTATTTGGCGAACCATCTTCGTTTATCATATAGTCCGAATTACCATGATCCGCCGTGAGAAAAATAGTATACCCGTTTTCTAATCCCGCAGTAACAATTTGTTCAACGCAATTATCAACTGTCTCTACAGCTTTAATAGCGGCTTCCCACACACCTGTATGTCCGACCATATCAGCATTTGCATAATTTAAACAAACAAAATCTGCTGTTTTATTTTTTATTTCTGGTAACAATGCTTCGGTAACTTCATAAGCACTCATTTCAGGCTTAAGATCATAAGTAGCGACTTTTGGAGAAGCGATCATAATTCTTTTTTCGCCGTTAAAAGGTTGCTCCCGGCCACCGCTAAAGAAAAAACTTACATGTGGATACTTTTCTGTCTCAGCTATTCGTATCTGTTTTAGACCATGTTGCTCTAAAATTTCACCAAGTGTATTATTAAGATTATCTGTGTCAAATATAACTTTTACATCTTTATAGGTTTTATCATACTCCGTCATGGTGGTATAATGTAGTGAAAGTTTTTTCATTCCATGATCAGGCATGTCCATTTGGGTAAGCACCTGTGTTATTTCCCGGCATCGGTCTGTTCTGAAATTAAAACAAACGGCAACATCACCATTTTTTATTACAGCCAATGGCTTTTGATCTTCTGCAATGACTACGGTTGGTTTTATAAACTCGTCCGTAACATTTTTACGGTAAGAGTTTTCAATAGCTTCAATAGCATCGGTTGCTTTTTCACCAATACCATTGACCAATGCATCATAAGCAAGCTTAATTCTTTCCCATCTCTTATCCCTGTCCATGGAATAATAGCGGCCGCTTACCGAAGCGATTTTACCCACTGAATTGTTCAAATGAGCTTGCAGGTCTTTTAAAAAACCAAGACCGCTTTTAGGGTCACAATCACGGCCATCAGTAAATGCATGAATAAATACGTCAGTAAGTCCTTCTTTTTTACAAGCGTCAACTATTGCTTTGAGATGATTTATGTGTGAGTGCACACCACCATCGCTGACCAATCCCAAAAGATGAAAAGGTTTGTTATTTTTTTTGGCAAAACGAATTGCATTTAATAATACCTCATTTTTTTCAAACGAACCATCACGAATGGCGACATTGATACGCTGTAATTCCTGGTAAACAATACGACCGGCACCAAGGTTCAAATGACCAACTTCAGAATTACCCATTTGGCCATCCGGTAACCCGACTGCTTCACCGCAGGTGATCAATGTCGTATTAGGATATTTTGAATATAATGATGAAACAAACGGCGTTTTGGCATTTTGAATTGCATCCGCAGATGCCACCTTTCCCAGGCCCCAACCGTCCATTATAATCAGAATTACTTTTTTTGTTGCCATTATCGAAAATTAACAAAGAGAAAACCGCTCATTTTCAATGTAAAAATGGCAACAAAGCTAAGTGTTTTACCGTTACTGCTCTGTAATCCCGTTGGCATGTAGTAACTTAGATGTGAGAATGGTTTAACGTACTATGGCATGTTTTTCGATTTATTACCTGTGAAAACTAAAAAAATATGAAAAGAAGCTTACTCTTATTACCTGTTTTTATGATCGCAATTGCTGCCCTTGCACAGGGCGGAATTGAGGATGTTATTTCCGCTATGAAAAGCGGGAATGCCTCAGGTGTTACCAAATATTTTGACAGCTATGTCGATATAACCATCGATGATAAAGGAAGCAACTATAGCAGGAGCCAGGGTGAATTAATTTTCAAAGATTTTTTCTCTAACAATGGCGTTAGAAGTTTCGAGCTGAAGCATAAAGGCAATAATGATAATGGTGATTATTGCATTGGAACCCTTCAAACAAAGAATGGAAATTACCGGGCAACTGTATATATGCGGCTGAAAGGAAATAAGCTGGTAATACAGGATATCCGGATCAAACAAGAATAAAACCCTGACGAATATTTTAAAGCCCTGCCCATTTGTGGCGGGGCTTTTTTAGTTTTGGCTAATGGAATACAACGAAAAGTTTTATCATTTGATCGATGAGGCGCTTGCCGAAGATATTGGTGATGGCGATCATTCTACACTAAGCTGTACACCCGCCCAGGCACGGGGAAAAGCAGTTTTGAAAATAAAACAAGAGGGCATATTAGCGGGCGTGGAAGTAGCTGAAAAAATTTTTCATTATAAAGATCCTGAGGCTGCTTTCAATACATTAAAAAAAGATGCTGAGGTAATGAAGGCCGGTGAGATGGCTTTTGAAGTAGAAGCATCGATTCATACCATTTTGCAATGTGAAAGACTTGTGTTGAACTGTATGCAGCGAATGAGTGGTATTGCAACCTTAACCCGTCAATACACAGACAGGTTATATGGACATAAAACCAAACTGCTCGATACAAGAAAAACAACGCCAAATTTCCGGTTGTTGGAAAAAGAAGCTGTAAAAATAGGAGGCGGACTAAATCATCGTTTTGGATTGTTTGATATGATCATGCTAAAAGATAATCATATTGCATATTGTGGGGGAATTGAAAATGCAATTAATGCGGCGTGGAAATATTTGCAGAAAAATAAACTGGACCTGAAAATTGAAATTGAAACGAGGAACCTGGATGATGTTCAGAATGTAATTGCTACTGGAAAAGGAAAAGTGGCCCGCATCATGCTTGATAATTTTACACCTGAACAAGTTACTGAGGCTTTGAAATTAATTGGTGAAGACCCGACGGGTGTCGGGTTTGAAACAGAAGCAAGTGGAGGTATCAATCTTGATAATATTGAGGATTATGCTGAAACAGGAGTTGATTATGTAAGTGTGGGGGCTTTGATCCACCAGGCACGTAGTTTAGATCTTAGTTTGAAAGCAGTAATCATTTGAAGTTCGAAGTTTGAGGTTTGATGTTATTTTAATTTCAACTTCAAACATCAAATCTCAAACCTCAAACAAATAGTATGAGTAAGAAAAATAAACCAGACAGCAGAGGATTTGTGTATAGCACTGATCCTGGTTTTCATTTTGAACAAGAACAGACTTCAAATGAAACACTTTCTCCTACCCAACAAAAATTAAAAGTAAGATTGGATACAAAACATCGTGCCGGCAAAGCAGTGACATTGATTGAGGGATTTATTGGTAAAGAAGAAGATCTTGAAGAAGTAGGGAAAAAATTAAAGTCTTTTTGTGGGACCGGCGGCTCTGCAAAAAATGGAGAAATAATTATTCAGGGTGATCAGCGGGAAAAAGTGATGCAATGGCTATTGAAAAATGGGTATAAGAATGTGAAAAAAATTTAGCAGTCAATCCGTTTGAATATTTGACGATCTTTTGTGTCATAAAGATATTGAGTTAATATTTCCTTTCTTCGATTGAATCCAGAATATTGCAATAACTAATGTAGCGATCAATATTTATTTCTTCATTTTCCAATGCTTTCTTTATTGCACATCCGGGCTCATTTATATGCAGGCAATTATTGAATTGACAATCATTTATTCTTCCTCTCATTTCAGGAAAATAATGTGACAATTCTTGTTTTGAAAGATCAACAAGACCAAATTCCCTCATGCCTGGCGTATCAATTATTTTTCCGCCAAAAGGAAGATCATACATTTCAGCAAAGGTCGTTGTGTGTAACCCTTTGCCGCTCCATCCGCTTACATCCTGTGTTTTTAAAATTAGTTCAGGGTAAATGATATTTATGAATGATGATTTACCGACTCCGCTATGACCACTTAATAGTGAGGTTTTATCTTTTAATAATTTTCTTACTTCTTCAATTCCCGTTTGCTTTTCTACACTTACCAGAAAAGTTTTATAACCAATTTCCTCATACATCTGTTTCAGCTCTTCGTATCTCTGTTCTTCTTTTTTCCTGTGGAGATCAGCTTTATTAAAAACTATTGCTGCCGGAACGTGATACATTTCACAGGCAACTAGAAATCGATCGATAAAACCCTGAGATGTTCTGGGTTCTTTTAAAGTCGCAAATAAAACGGATTGATCAACGTTAGCAGCAATAATATTATGTTGATATTTGTGCCTGGGCGATTGCCTGTTTACATAATTTCTTCGCGGTAAAATCTCCGTAATCATCGCTGTGTTTTCAATCTCGTTTTCCAATTCAATGTCAACTTCATCGCCGACGGCGATGGGATTGGTTGACGTGATCTCATCAATTTTAAAAATGCCTTTTATACGGGCATTATATGTGTGCCCGGCCTGATTTTTGACTGAGTACCAACTGCCTGTCGATTTATAAATAAGTCCCCTCATAGAACCACGATTTTCCGGATTTAATGGATTAAGGGGAAAGATAGGAACAAATACATTGTTGAATAAAATTTATGAAGTTTTTAAACGTTATTACTAATCAAGTTAAAAGGGTTTTATACACCAAAAACTTTGATTATTTTACAAATTCAAATTCAGAACTATGAATAAACTTATGCTCTTTATAGCGCTTTGCTTTGCAACTTTAATGTTTAGCAATTGCGACAAAACTGATGAGGCTCCTCCTACCAACACAGATTACATTACAAAATCATCATGGAAATTCGATAAAGCTATGTCCGGTGGTTCCGATGTTTCAGGATTTTTGAATGCATGTTATAAAGATAACGTAATGACTTTTCAGGTGAATGGAAACGGATCACTCGATGAAGGTGCTACAAAATGTAATGCCGGTGATCCACAGACAACAAATTTTACCTGGAATTTTTCAAACAATGGATCTACATTAAATGTAACCGGAGGGATCTTTGCAGGCCAATCGGGAAGCTTTATGGTTGTTATACTTAATGATACACAGATGATATTGCAAGGAACTATTTCAAGCCCCACCGGACCTATTACCGGCCAGATCTACTTTAAGCATTAAGAAAGATATTTTCCAACAACCGGCAGTCTTCTTCCAACTCCAAATGCTTTGCAACTAATACGAAGTATGGGGCAAAATTGTTTGCGTTTGTATTCGTTTGTATTCACCAGTTTCAAAACTCTGTCAACAAGGGCAGCATCATAACCTTTTGCTTTTATTTCCTTAGGCCCATTGCGAAGCTCGATGTATTCGTACAAAACCCTGTCAAGCGTATCATATTCCGGAAGACTATCACTATCTTTTTGATTTGGTCTTAATTCAGCTGAAGGAGCTTTATTAATAATATGTAGAGGAATTATTTCTTTAACACGATTGATATATTTTGCCAAAGCATATACCTGCGTTTTATAAACATCACCCAATACACTTAATCCGCCAGCCATATCACCATATAAGGTTCCATAACCAGTCGCCAACTCGCTTTTATTAGAAGTATTAAGAAGAATATATCCAAACTTATTAGCGGCTGCCATTAATAGATTCCCTCTTATCCTTGCTTGTATATTCTCTTCCGCAAGTCCGAATGGTGAATTCTTGTAAACAGGTTTTAGCTCTTCAAGAAAACTATCAAAAATATTTTTGATCGGGATAATATTATATCGGCAACCGAGATTCTTACTTAGTTGTTCTGCATCTTCAACTGAATGCGAAGATGAAAATTGCGAAGGCATTAAAAGAACGCTTACGTTTTCTTTTCCTAAAGCATGAGCAGCCAGTACCTGCGTTACGGCGCTGTCAATACCGCCACTGGCGCCAAGTACCGCTTTACTAAACCCCATTTTTTTAAAGTAATCCCTGATGCCAAGTATCAATGCATGATAGATCTCATCAATATTTTTATCATTGCTTAGATAAGCAAGAATATCTTCACCCGTGCCGACTTCCTTTGCAGAATAAAAATATTTTTCTTCGGCAGGATGTTTTACAGAATTATCTTTTTTCAACAGTTCATCCAATTCAAATACTTCAAAATCTTCTTCAAAGTATTTCATCTCTTTTACTTTTTTACCATTGATATCATATACAAGACTGCCGCCATCAAAAATGATTTCTGTTTGTGAACCGACAACATTGCAATATAGCATTGGCATTTTATATTTTATTGTATGCGCTTTTACAATGCTGTTGCGAACAATATCCTGGGCATAGTTATAAGGTGATGCGGAAAGATTGATCATCACATCAGGACCGAAAGGCATCAATTTTTCCATGGGAGTAATCCGATACAAAGGATTATCGCCCATGTTCCAAATGTCTTCACAAATTATGACGGCCAATTTTTTGCCTTTGAATTCAAGAACGTTCCACTCGTAAGCTGGTTCAAAATACCTATACTCATCAAACACATCATAATTCGGCAAGAGTGTTTTATGTATCTCGCCTTTAATTTGTTTTTCGTGGAGTAAAAAAACAGCATTGAAAAGATCTTTGCCGTTTTTTTCGGTATTGTGAGCCGGCGAGCCAATCAAGACGCCTATGGTATCAGCATGTTCTTTTATGCGATCGATCGCCTCGTAACATTTATTGATGAAGTCAGGGAACTCAAGAAAATCACCGGGAGCATACCCGCAAACACATAGTTCAGAAAAAACAACAAGATCGGCACCTTGCTCTTTGGCCTTGCTTATTCCGTCAATGATCTTTCTAGTATTGTCTTCGAAATTGCCGATATGATAATTCTGTTGCGCTAAGGCGATCTTCATAGCACAAATTTACGCCAATGAAAAGCTAATTTGTACTAATTTTTAATCCTGTATTTTCGTCAAGGCAACATTATTGATCCATTATCGTTTTGAGGAACATGAAATATATTTTACCAATTTTATTTGCGCTTATTTTTTTTACTGCCTGTACAAATCGGGATAAGGGGCCTGATGTTTCAAATATAAAAGTGGAAGTACCCGTTGAACGATTTGACAGGGATTTTTTTTCAACGGACACGATTCATATAGTGAAAGGGCTTCGGGATCTTGAAGTAAAATATCCTTCGTTATTTCCCATTTTTATAAAAAATATACTTGGACTGAATGATTCAATACAGGACAAAGGTGCAGCAATGTTTATCAGGCAGAATAAATTCATTGCTGATGCAGCTAATAAGGAATTTGAAAATGTAAACGATATAAAAAGCGATTTTGAACAATCATTTCGCTACGTTAAATATTATTTTCCTGACTATAAAATTCCAAAATTAATTACAATTGTTGGCCCTCCTGATGCATTGGCACAAACTGCAAACGGTGAACCTACTCCTAATTTTATCGGTCCTGATTTTTTAGGGCTTAGCTTACAATTTTACCTGGGAAAAGATTTTCCTCTTTATCATGATGCTTTCTTTGTTGCCAATGTCGCACCAGAATTTCGCAGCCGGAGATTTGATAAGAAATATCTTGTAGCCGACGCCATGAAACTTGTGGTCGATGACATTTATCCGGACAAAAGTGGCGGCAGAGGATTGATCGAACAAATGATCGAAAAAGGAAAGCAATGGTGGTTGTTGGATAAATTTTTACCATCAACGCAGGATTCGATAAAAACCGGCTTTACAAAACAACAATTGGAGTGGTGTGATGAAAATGAAGGTTTGATCTGGAACGAGATCATCACAACAGAAAAAGATCTTTATTCTAAAGAGCCACCGACATTGCAAAATTATATCGGCGAAGCTCCGTCTACTCAATCGTTAGGCCCATCTTCTCCAGGTAATATAGGTCAATGGATCGGCTGGCAAATTGTAAAAAAATTTGCTGAGAAAAATTCTTCAATGAACAGTAAAGATGTTTTAACTACTAATGCAAGACAAATTTTTGAAGAGGCTAAATACAGACCCAAATAAATCAAACGCAATTTGTGACTGTGCGTGGCATGATTTTTTGATTCTTTTCTGCATAAAAGAATGAGTTATGCAAAAGCAAAAAACAGCCGGTTCAAAAAAATCCCGTCAGGGAGATACAAGCCGCACATCAAATCAGGGCCGCAAGTTGTCTTCAGGACCAAAGACGGATAAAAAAGGAAGTCCTGATATAAATGAGGATACAAAAAACCCGGTAAAAGCAGAGAAACCGGGAAAGAAAAGAATACCTGCAGGTGCTATAACCAGATAATGTTGCATTACTTCCACAAATAATTATATCGAATCAGGAAATCATATGACCTTTCAGGAATGGAGATCGTTTGTTCTTAATTGCTCAGTTTCATTTGTCAATATTTCGATTGCTTTGTCACGAAGGTCTTTATTTCCTTTTTTCATTTTTTGCAATAAGGTGCTGCATTCTTTTAAAAAAACAGGAGCAAAATCAGCGTCATGTTCTGTAATTCCTTGGACATTGTCAATTATATCAGCATATTTTATTGTTTGTGCGTCGGCACTTATTTTTTCTATACGATTTGCCTCTTTTGCTTTTCGTTTTTGTCTGTTTAACCGGGGATATTGCGCTTTAATATAAACATCAGTTAGCTCAGTCACCAATGCAAGGGTGTGATGGGCGTCCGCCACAGGCATTACACCTAATAAGAATTCCTTGATCTGCTCAGGAGTTGTATCGGTGTCCTCCAATACATCATGAAGAATTGCTGCTGCTAAAACAGGTAAAGGATAACCATAATGCTTACAGATTTTCATTACCCGCAATGGATGTTCAACATATCTTTCATCTGCATATTTTCGTTGTTGATTACCATGAGCATGATCGGCAAACGCTTCAACCTTTTCAAGTATCGCTTTCATGCTAAAGCATCAGCAATTTTCATGCAGGTATTATTATCGTCATCAAAAACATTATTTTATCCTTTAACACGATCCACACTGGTGCTTGATCATTTGCATTCTCCGCCACTTATGGGTCCCGGCACCAATCATTGCTAGTCTGACCGATTTATTCATTGTCCACCGATTTCAGTAACTTACAGAAGGTCTTTTTAACACCTGTTACACACAGGCTTCTTATGAAGCGTATATTATCATATTGTTTTTTTCTTTTTCTATTTCCATCCGTTATTAATGCACAAACGGTGATCTCTCTGAAGATTGATGGTAGTATCAATCCTGCTTCAGCAGACTTTATTCATAATGGCATTGAAAAGGCGACCCGCGAAAAAGCTGAATGTATCATCATTCATCTCAATACTCCCGGCGGATTACTAAAATCAACAAGAGTGATCGTCAGTGATATTTTGGAATCACCAATACCCGTTATAGTCTATGTATCTCCTGGCGGGGCACATGCGGGTTCGGCTGGTGTTTTTGTTACACTGGCAGCTCATATTGCTGCCATGGCGCCGGGCACCAATATCGGTGCTGCGCATCCTGTAGCCTTACAGAATCAATTGGACAGTACGATGAATGAAAAAGCAACCAATGATGCCGCTGCATTTATAAGAACGATCGCAGTAAAAAGACATCGTAATATAGAATGGGCAGAAAATGCAGTTCGTAAAAGTTTTTCTTATTCGGAAA
>Ga0075418_10006344_pt1 | contig 13335 bp, 5 predicted proteins | sample SoiMetdeltSBSDD2_FD_81776 | JGI IMG/M metagenome (GOLD analysis project Ga0075418, IMG submission 81776) | Bulk soil microbial communities from a Populus tree surrounding site in Tennessee, USA - Soil MetaG P. deltoides SBSDD2 | ecosystem: Environmental > Terrestrial > Soil > Tree plantation...
GGTGGCGGTTCCGTGCGTCTCGATATAGCCGATGGTGGCGGGGTCGACGTCGGCCACGTGCTGGGCCCGCACCACGACCTCGGCCTGGCCCTCGATGCTGGGCGCGGTGAAGCCGACCTTGTTGACGCCGTCGTTGTTGACGGCCGAGCCTTTGATTACCGCATAGACCGTGTCGCGTTGCTCGATCGCGTCGGCCAACCGCTTGAGCACCACCACACCCACGCCGCTGCCGAACAGCGTGCCGCCGGCGTCGGCGTCGAAGGCGCGGCAGTGCCCGTCGGGTGAGGCCGTGCCGCCGGGCACGTAGAGGTAGCCGGTGCGTTGCGGCACCGCGATCGTCGCGCCGCCGGCCAGAGCCATGTCGCACTGGAAGTTGAGCAGGCTGTCGCAGGCCAGGTGGGCGGCGACCAGCGACGTGGAGCATCCACTTTGGATGGTGATGCTGGGGCCGCGCAGGTTGAGGTGGTACGACACCCGCGTGCTCAGGAAGTCCTTGTCGTTGCCGAGCATGGCCAGCGGCGTGTCCGACTCCCGCACCGCCGGGTTGCCCGCGAGGTTGAACAGCAGGTAGGTGCTCAGGCCCATGCCGCCGAAGACCCCGATGAGCCCGGGATAGGTCAGCGGGTCGTATCCGGCGTGCTCCAGCGAGGCCCACGCGGTCTGCAGGAACAAGCGTTGCTGCGGATCCATCAGCTCGGCCTCGCGCGGCGAGTATCCCCAGAACGCGTGGTCGAATCCGGCGACGTCGTCGAGCACCGGCGCGGCCTTGACGAAGTCCGGCCGGCCCAGAAGGTCCGAGGGCACGCCCAGGGCGAGCAGCTCCTCGTCGGTGAAGCGCCGGATGGACTCGGTGCCCGCGCACAGGTTGGCCCAGAACGTGTCCACATCGGACGCTCCCGGGAACCGGCCCGCCAGGCCGACGATGGCGATGTCGTTTTCGTTCACCGGCCGGCTCCCTCAGGGCTCGTGCGGCGGCGGGAGCGCTGCAGGCGCGCCCTGTCCTGGCTGGCCTGCAAAGCATCGGAGGCGCCGGCGGCGTCGGTTTCCTTGCCGAGGAAATCGGCCAGGGCGCTGATCGTCGGGTACTCCAGCAGCCTGATCAACGGCAGCTGGATTCCGGCCATCGCCTGAAGCCGGGCATGCACCTGGGCCATCAGCAGCGAGTGCCCGCCGAGATCGAAGAAGTTGTCGTACACGCCGACCGTCTCCAGACCGAGCGCCTCACGCCAGATCGCGGCGATGCGGTTCTCCAGCTCCGTGCTCGGCGGCACCGGCGCCGCCCGCTTGCCCCCGCCCGGCGCGGGAAGCGCTCGCGTGTCGACTTTTCCGTTGGCCGTGAGCGGAAACTCGGGCAGCAGCATGACTGCGCTGGGGGCCATGTAGGACGGCAGCTGGGTGAGCATCGCCCGGATCAGATCGTCAGCTGACGGTTGCGCCCCGGGCGCGGCCACCACATAGGCGACCAGCCGCACATCGCCCGGGGTGTCCTCGCGGGCCACGACGACGGCCTCCTTGACACCTTCCTGGCGGGTGAGCGCCGCCTCGATGTCGCCCGGCTCGATCCGGAACCCGCGCACCTTGACCTGGCGGTCATCGCGGCCGAGAAACTCGATCGTCCCATCTGGACGGTACCGGGCCACATCGCCCGTGCGGTAAAGCCGCCCGCCGCGCCGGCCTCCGTACAGGTCCGGAATGAAACTCGAAGCCGTTTGGCCGGGCCGCCTCCAGTAGCCCCACGCCACCCCGTCGCCGCCGATGTACAGGTCGCCGGCGGCGCCCGGCGGCGCCGGCTCCAGCATGTCGTTGAGGATGTACATCTGTGTATTGGCGATGGGCCGGCCGATCGGGATGGCCCCTTGCGCGGAGCTCACCTCGTGGGTGGCCGACCAGATCGTGGTCTCCGTCGGGCCATACATGTTGATCAGCTTGGCCGGCAACATTTCCAGCAGTTCCGCGGCCAGCGCGGGCGGCATCGCCTCCCCGCCAAGCAGCAACGCCCGCAACGACGTCAACCCCTTCATAGCCGCCGGGTCCAGGGTGAGCATGCGCATCATCGAAGGCGTCGACTGCATCAGCGTGGGTCGGTGCGCGGCTATCAGCTTGTCGATTGCCCACGAGTCGGTGGCCTCATCGCTAGCGGAGCTGAGCTGCCGCAGCCGCGCCAGCTTGGGCAGGCCCTCCAGCGCGGTGTCGCCGGGCAGCCCGAAGTCGATCAGGCAGGCGATCTCGTCCACCCCGAGGGTGCCAAGCCGTTGCACCAACGGCTGCACCGATTCCACCGTGCCGAACAGCGCGCTGGTCTCGAAGTAACGCTCGAACGCGAAATCCAGCAGGGCGGCCATGTCCTCCTCGGTCATGGTGGCCAGGTCCAGGGGCAGCTTCATGCTCTTGATGAGGTTGTCGATGAGCCCGACCGAACTTCGCAGGTACTGCGTGAACGGGACCCGGACCAGATCGCGGACCTCCGCCACGCTCTGGCCCAGATAGGTGTGCAGCATCAGCGTGACCACACCGGTTTGCGGGTCGAAACCGGCGGCCTGGCGGGCCGCGCGGTAGGCGGAGATGTTGGCGGCCACCTGCTCGACGCTCTGCCCCAGAAGGTGGGTCAGCACGTTGGCGCCCATCTGGCCGGCTTTGGTGAATGTCTGCGGGGCACCGGCGGCGGTGACCCAGATCGGCAGGTCCGGCTGGATCGGCGCGGGAAAGACGCGGACGTCGATCTCGTTGCCGGCGCCGCCGGTCACCGTGATGCCGCCTCCGGCCCACAGCTTGCGTACCGCTTCGATGCCCTCGTCCATGTGGCGCTTGCGGTCGGCGAACCGGTCCGGGAAGAAGGCGAAGTCGTTGGCGTGCCAGCCGGAGGCGAAGGCTATCCCGACCCGGCCGTGGGACAGGTTGTCGACCACCGCCCACTCCTCGGCCACCCGCAGCGGGGAATGCAGCGGCAGCACCACGCTGCCGGCGCGGATGCCGACGCGTTCGGTGATGGCGGCGATGGCGGCGCTGAGCACGGACGGGTTGGGATACAGGCCGCCGAACTCGTGGAAGTGCCGCTCCGGCGTCCACACCGCGCTGAAGCCGTGGGTGTCGGCGAAGCGGGCGCCGTCAAGGACCAAGCGGTATTTGTCAGCGGAGTCGGCGGTGTCGGCGCTGGCGAAGTAGAACAGGCTGAAATCCATCGGCTTTCTGGCGCGGGCGGCCCGGCCCCGGCTCAGATCCTGCGGCCCGGCCAGCACGACGCGGGCGCCGCGCGACAGCGTCCACAGCAACTCCAGCACGGAGATGTCGAACGAGATGCTGGTGACCGCGAGCATGGTGTCGCGCGGGCCGCACCCGACCCGCTCATCCATGCCGGCGAAGAAGTTGATGACGTTTTGGTGGCTGACCACCACGCCTTTGGGTTTGCCGGTCGAACCCGAGGTGTACAGCACGTAAGCGGGCTGTCCGGAGTGGACATCCGGCGGCGAAATCTGTGGCGCCGCTGGGACTTGCTCCAGATCCAGGACCGGGACGGTCAGCGGCGGCAGCACGCCGGCCACGCCCGCCTCGGTGACCAACGCGGCGATCCCGGCATCCTCGATCATCAGGGTGAGCCGGTCGGCCGGGTACGCCGGGTCAAGCGGCACATAGCATCCGCCGGCCTTGAGAATGCCCAGCAGCCCCGCCACCATCGCTATCGAACGGTCGGCGCAGATGCCCACCCGGCTCTGGCTGCCCACGCCGTGGGCCATCAGGTGCCGGGCGATCGTGTCCGCGCGGGTGTCGAGTTCCCGGTAGGTGATCTGCTCATCGCGGTGCACCACGGCGACAGAGTCCGCAGCGGCCGCGACCATCGTCTCAAAAGCCTTGTGGACACAGAGGTTTTGCGGGTACGCGACCGAAGTCTCGTTCCAGGACCGCAGGATCCGGTGGCGCGTGGCGGCGTCAAGCATCGGCAGCCGGTCCACCGGCTCATCGGGCGCCGCGGCGATACCCGAAAGCAGCGCCTGGAAGTTGGCGATCATCGCCTCGGCGGTGGTCTCATCGAACAGATCGGCGTTGTACTGCCACGAGCCGGCGAACCGTTCGCCCTCCGCGATGGCCAAGGTCAGATCAAACTGCGCGGTCTGCTGCGGCACCGGCACGGACTCGAAGCCGAGCCCGGCGATCTCGAAGCGGGCGCCGGGCTGCCCCACGGCAAGCAAACCCAGTTCGGCGGGCGCTCCCATCGGCGCCTGCTGGTAGATGAACATCGTCTGGAAGACCGGCGAGCGGCCCGGATCGCGCACCGGCTGCAGCTGCTCGGCCAGCAGGGCGAACGGGTAGGCCTGGTGCGCCAAGGCCTCTCGCACCAGGCGATCGGTGGCCGCCAGGAACGACCGGAAGGTGGGGTTGCCGTCGAACCGGCCGCGCACCGCGACCGGATTCACGAAGTACCCCACGGTGTTGGCGAAGGCGGCCCGGGTGCGACCCGACGTCGGGGAGCCGACGACGATCTCCGGCTGCCCTGAGTAGCGGTGCAGGAAAACCTGAAAAGCGCTTAACAGCAAGGTGTACAGCGTCACGCCGCACGCCGCCGCAAGCTCTTTGAGCTGTGCCATCACCTCGGCGTCGAGCCGGAAGGTGCGCGTGGCGCCGCGGTAGGACTGCACCGCGGGGCGCAGCCGGTCGGTGGGCAGCGACAGCAGCGGCAGTTCCCCGCCCAGCTGCTGATGCCAGTACCGCGCGGCCGCGTGGCCGGCCGCACTGTCCAAATAGGAGTCCTGCCCGGTCACGAAGTCGCGGTAATCGGCCGGTGGTGCCAGGCCGGCCGGAACCCCGGTGACCGCCTCGCGGTAGAGCGTCGCGAACTCCTTGAGCAGCAGGACAAGCGACCAGAAGTCGCTGACGATGTGGTGGGCCAACACGACCAGGATCGGTCGCTGCCCGGCCCCGGTCCACAGCCACGCCCGGGTCAGCGGGCCGTCGGCCAGCGACAGCCGGGTGTGCGCCACCTCGCGCAGCCGCTCGTCGAGGCTTTCCCGGCTCCAGTCCGTCAGCTCCTCGTGGATCAGCTCCACCCCGCCGGCCCCGATGCGTTGCATCGGGCCGGAATCGCCGTGGGAAAAGCTCGCCCGCACCATGCAGTGCCGCTCGCCGATGCGCTGCAGCGCCCGCCGGGCGGCGTCGACGTCGATCTCCCGATCGAGGCGCACCGCCGCCGTCAGATTGTAGGCGGTGTCGGCCCCGGTCAGCTGGTCAAGGAACCACATCGCGCGCTGGCCGTAACCCAGCCGTTGCGAGTCGCGTTTTACGGTCGGTGTTGCCGGGCGATCCGGGGCCGCCGGCTCGATCAGCGCGATCAGGTCGGACAGGCTGTGCAGGTGCAGGGCCGCCGGATCGACCGCGACCGCGAGCGAAAGTTCCAGCGCGTGCTGCAGTTCCACCAGGGCAAGCGAATCAAGGCCATTGGCCGAGCCGGTGCGGTCCAGGTCCACATCGGACGGTGCGATGCCGGTGCGGGCGCTGACATAGAGGGTGACGAACTCGGTCAGGTGCGCCGTGCGCGCCGCCGCGTCGCCCGAGCGCAGGATTCCGATGTCCAGCCGGGCACCGGATTCGGCCGTGTCGTAGACCCGCACCGCCCGCACGGCCAGCTCACCGGCCAGGTAGGCGCGGCGCACGGCCTGCCGCTGCACCTTGCCGCTGGAGGTGCGGGCCAGCCCACCGGTGCGCAGCAACACGACGGCATGAGGGGACAGCTCGTGCCGTTCACCGATCGCCGCCCGGATCGCTTCGATCACCTCGTGCAGCTCGTCATCGGTCTGTCGCGGCGAAACCTCGTGCGCGATGACGAGACGTTCTTCACCATCAAGGGGTACCGTGAACGCCGCGCCGCCGTTGGGCGACAAAGCCTGATGCGCTTCGGCCGCCGTGTGCTCGAGGTCCTGCGGGTAGTGGTTCACGCCGCGCAGGATCAGCAGATCCTTGATCCGGCCGGTGATGTACAGCTGGTCTCCCTCGATGAGACCGAGGTCGCCGGTGCGCAGGAACGGCCCGTCACCGCTGCCGGCCAGGCGGGCGCGGAAGGTCTGCTCGGTCTCCTCCTCGCGTCCCCAGTAGCCCTGGGCCACACTCGGCCCGCCGACCCACACCTCGCCCTCCTGCCCACCGGGGCGAACCTCGTGCGTGTGCGGATCGACGATGAGCAAACGCTGATCGGGACTGGCCTGGCCACAACCCACCAGCGGCAAGGCGCCCGGTGTGGCGGTGTCGGCGGGGCGCACTATCGGCTCGTCGAGCGGCCGGCCACCGGAGACGATCAGCGTGCCCTCGGCCAGGCCGTAACAGGGGAAGAACGAGCGCCGGGCGAAACCGGCCGGGGCGAAGGTGGCGGTGAAGCGGTCCAGGACATCGGCGCGCACCGGCTCGGCCCCGTTGAACGCCACCGTCCACGAGCCGAGGTCCAGCTGCGCCACCTGCTCCGGGGTGATCCGCCGCACGCACAGGTCATAGGCGAAGCTGGGCCCGCCGCTGACGGTGGCGCCGTGCTCGGAGACGGCCCGCAGCCAGGTGAACGGCCGCTGGATGAAGTCGTTGGGCGCCATCAGGATCACCGGGTAGCCGGTGTACAGCGGCTGCAGGATCCCGCCGATCAGGCCCATATCGTGGTAGGGCGGCAGCCAGATGACCGCCTTGCTGTCCGGCGTGAGGTGGAAGAAGCGCTGGATGTCCGCGCCGTTGCGCATGAGGTTGCCATGGCTGACCATGACGCCCTTGGGCGTGGCGGTGGAGCCGGAGGTGTACTGCAGGAAGGCCAGATCGTCCGGGGACGGCCCGTGTTCCCGCCAACCGTCCTCTGTGCCGGCGGCGAGGTCGTCGCACGCGATCCAGGTCAGCTTGGCCAGCACCGGGCTGGTAGCCGAGATCTGCTCGCCCTGCGCCAGCATGGCCGAGACGGTCAGCGCCACCGTGGGCCGCGCGTCGGCGCAGATGGCCTCGATGCGGGGAAGGCCACGAGCCGCCTTGCCCGTCGCCGGGGGATAGGCCGGCACGGCGATGACCCCGGCATACAGGCAGCCGAAGAACGCCGCCACGTAGTCAAGACCCGGCGGCATCAGCAGCAGGGCCCGGTCGCCGGCGTCGCAACGCTGCCCCAGCACGGCCGCGATCGCGCGGGCCCGCCGGTCCAGATCGCTGTAGGACCAGCAGGCGAGGCCGTCCGCGGTGAGGAACGAGTAGGCCGGCGACCGCATGGTTTCACGCGTGGTTTCGCCGGTTCGCCCGCGCAGGAGGTCGACAAGGCTGGACATTCAAATCGCCGCCGTCGCGCTGTAGTGGCCGAGGATGGTTTGGTGGATTTGAGTCGTGCCTTCGATGATCTCCATCACCTTCGCGTCGCGCAGGTAGCGCTGCACCGAGCTCTCGGCGCCGATGCCTTGCGCGCCATGGATCTGCACCGCGTCGGCCGCGGCCCGGTTGACCGCCACCGACGCGAAGTATTTGGCCATCAGGGTTTTGTTGACCGCGTCGGGATCGCCCTGGGACTTGGCCACCGCCGCGTGGTAGCACATCAGCCGGGCGGCGCCGGTGTTGACGAGCATGTCGGCGAGCATCCGCTGCACCAGCTGATGGTTTTTGATCGGGGTTTCGTACTGCTCCCGGCGATCGGCGTAACGCACCGAGTCCTCCAGGCAGGCCTGGGCCAGCCCGACACAACCGCAGGCGGTGCTGAACCGGCCGATGTCCAATGCGGACGATGCCACGAAGGTCAGGCCCATCCCGGGCCGGCCCACCATGTCCGCGGCCGGGATCCGGCAGCCGTCGAAGAACAGCTCGCCGAGCATGGAGCCGCGCAGGCCGAGCAGATCGCGGATCGGCTCTATGCGAAGCCCGGCGGACTCGCGCGGTACCAAGAAAGCCGTGTGCTTGCCCTGAAACTTGGCGAAGACCAGGAACACGTCGGCGATCTGCCCGAAGCTGATCCACTTCTTGTGTCCATCGAGGACGATGTCGGAGCCCGCCTCGGCCGCCGTGGTGGTGACGTTCTTGGCGTCGCTGCCGATGCCCGGCTCGGTGAGGGCGAAGGCGCCCACGATGGTGCCGCCGGCGATGCCGTGCAGCCAGCGCTGGCGCTGCGCCTCGGTCCCCCAACGCCAGATGGAGTGCGCCACCATGTCGTCGACGGCGACGAAGTTGCGCACGTTCTGGCAGGCGCGCCCCAACTCCTCGCTGAGCAACCCGTAACTCACCGGATCCAGGCCGGCGCCACCCCACTCCTGAGGGATCATCGCGGCCAGGTAGCCCGCCGCGGCCAGGCCCTGGATCAGCTCGGCCGGCAGGATCTGGCGGCGGTCGATGTCGTCGGCCCGGCCCGCGATCGCCTCGTCGGCGAAGGACCTGAACTCGGCGCGCTGCTTCTGCTGTTCCTTGGTGAGGAGAGCATCCATGGTGACAAACCCGGTTTCTGCCTGAGGGATGGTGGTGGCGAGAGGTCAGCCGTGACGACCGGTCAGGTTCACCAAGACGGTTTCGCCCGGATCGATCCGCCCGGCTTGAGCTTCGGCACGGACTGCGGCGACTGTCGCCGCGGCCGAGTAGCACACATCGATTTTTTCCAGGTCGGCCAGCAGTTGGCGGGCCGAGACCAGATCCCGCTGGCTGACCGCGACGATGCTGCCGCCGCTGTCCTTGGCGATCGTGGCCATGTACGGGTAGGTGGCCCGGGCGTCGCCGAGCAGGATCGCGGTGGCCAGACCGGTCGGCTGCTCGACCACGTCGGCGTCGGTGAGTTCGGCGCGGCCTTCGGCCCAGGCCCGCGCCATCGGGGCGCAGGTGTCCTGTTGCACCATGAGAAATCGCGGCATCCGGGTCATCCGGCCCACCTGCTGGAACTCGCGCACGCCCTTGTGGGCCGCCGCCATCCCCATGCCGCTGCTGATCGCTTGCACCACAACGTCGGGTTGGTGCTCAAGAGCGTCAAACGCCTCCAGGTAAGCGATTTTGAGCCCCTCACGCCGGGCCCAGTTGAAATAGCCTCCCTCCCAACGGAATCCGTTGGCCCCGGCGAACGCCTTGGCCGCCGCGCTGGCCGCGGCGTAATTGGCCTCGACGACCGTCAAGGTGACCCGGTCGTCCGGCTCGAAGTCATGAAACCGGCGGAACTCGGCCCCGCAGAAGAAATGTGCCCGCATGGACCCGTCGCGTTGGACCGCCCGGGCCAGGGCAGTGGAGCTGTTGCCCGTGCTGGCGGCGACGAACTCGGTGATGCCGAACTGGCGGAACACCGCGATGACCGCGGCGGCCATCCTGTCCTTGGTGGTGCCCGTGGGGTGAACGGACTCGTCCTTGAGCCACAGGCCGGGAGCGCCGATTGCCGCCCCGAGTTCCGGCGCGGGCCGGCACGGTGTGCGCCACATGCCGCCGGGGTCGAGAAAGGTCGGCGAGTCCAGCGGCAGGAAGTCGAAGTAGGCCAGGCCGGGATCCTGCTCGTCGCGAACCTGGGCGTGGGCCAGGTTCAGCTCCGGCTCCAGCGCCTCACCGCATCTGGGGCACACCAGAACGAACGCCGGCGCGCAGCGCCAGCCGCACATGGTACATCTCAGAAAATACTTGCCATGATCGCTTACAGCAGGCAGTGGCACAGCCGCCACAGCATTCCCCCGTTCCCCCCGATCGGATCGTCCTGAGACGACACCCATCGTTCGGCCGCTAGCAGACTCCGATGTGTCGATGGACCAAACGCTTGGAAATTTAGCTCATGCACTCGGGTGTCACAACAGGGTTGGCGATGTTTTTACGGCCCTCGCGGCGCGGGCGAATCCGGTATTGTTCCGGCGTGCCTATGACCATCCCGCACAGCGACCTAGGCGTGCCCGACACCCGAAGTCCCGGCCGTTACCTGCTGTGGCTGGTGCGCCGGCAACTCAGGCGCGTGCTGTGGGGGGCGACCCTGGGCACCACATGGATGCTCGCCCTGACGCTGCCACCCTATCTGATCTCGCGGGCGATCGACGATGGCTTGCAGCACAACGACTTTCCCACCCTGGCCGGGTGGGTGCTGGCGATAGCAGCGGCGGGCATGGTCAATGCGGTGCTTGGCATCCTGCGGCATCGCACGATGTCGTTCGCCCGCGACGACGCGGCGTTCCGTTCGGTCGAAGTGCTCAGCCGGCACGTGGCCCGGCTGGGCGCATCCCTTTCCCGCCGGGTCAGCGCCGGCGAGGTGGTCAACGCCGGTGCGGCCGACATCTCACAAGTTGCGGTTGTGATGACCATCACCGGGCCGGGTGTCGGGGCGCTCATAGCCTATTGCGTGGTGGCTTATCTATTGTGGACAGTGTCGCCGTTGCTGGCCGGGCTGATCCTGCTGGGCGTGCCGGCGCTGACCATACTGGTCGGGCCGTTGCTGGGCCGGCTGCAGAAGGCCGAGTCGTCCTACCGGACGCATCAAGGCATTCTGACCACGCGAGCCGGTGACATCGTTGCCGGGCTTCGGATCCTGGCTGGCGTGGGCGGTCGGCAGATCTTCGCCCAGCGCTACCAGGACCGGTCGCGGGCGCTGCTGGCCGAGGGCTACCGGGTCGCTGCCGTGACGAGCTGGATCCAGGCGCTGGCGATCGGCCTGCCCGCGGTGTTCCTCGCCGGGGTAGTGTGGCTCGCGGCCCGCATGGCGGCGGCCGGTGACATCAGCATCGGCGAGATGGTCGCGGTCTACGGATATGTGGCGATGCTTGTGGTTCCGGTGTCGTTCTTTGTCGAAGGCGCCTATGACCTGACCCGGGGCCGGGTGGCGGCCCAGCGCATCATCAACGTTCTCAACCTGCGCCCCGACCACGAGGACGGCTGCTCCTGCCCGCCGGGGCCGGCGGCGCTGGCCGACCTGGCCGACCCGGCATCGGGTCTGCTTGTGCCGGGCGGGCGGCTGGTGGGCATCGCCACCGCCGACCTCGCCGACGCCTTGGCCATCACCGAGAGGCTGGCCGGTTACGAGCCATCGGAGGCGAGGTGGGGAGCCATGCTGGTGCGGGAGATCTGCCAGAGAGACTTGCGCGAGCGGGTGCTGCTGTCCACCAACGAGACGTACGTGTTCGGCGGCACCATGCGCGAGATCCTGGAGGCCGGCCGGTCGCGCACCGAAACGCAACTGCGGCAGGCGTTGCACACGGCGGCGGCCGACGATGTGGTGGCCAGCCTGGGCGAGCGGGAGGGCGAGCGGGAGCTGGACGCGACGGTCGACCCGCAGGGCCGCAACCTTTCCGGCGGGCAGCGGCAGCGGTTGCGGCTTGCCCGGGCGGTGTCGGTGGATCCGGCGGTGCTCATCCTGGTGGAGCCGACCTCGGCGGTGGACGCCCACACCGAGGCCCGGATCATGATGCGGCTCAGGGAGATGCGGTCCGGCCGGACCACTGTGATCGCCAGCTCCTCGCCCTTGGTGCTGCACGCTGTGGAGGCGGTGGCCTTCGTGACCGCCGGCAAGGTAGCGGCGGTGGCCACGCATCAGGAACTGCTTGCCGCCCAACCGGAGTACAGGGCGCTGGTGTCGCGTTCCCTGGCCGACGAGGCCGAGCAGGTGAAGGGGTGAGCCATGACGACTGACGCGGCGACAGCCGACGGCAAGCTGCCGGTCGCTTCGCGGGCACAGGTGCGCCAGGTGACTGGGCGCCTGCTGCGCGCGGACGGCAAGGCCCTGAGCGTGGTCATCGCGCTCTACGTGGTGGCCACCTTGGCCGGGCTGGCCGGGCCGTGGTTGCTCGGCCGGATCGTTGACGGGGTCAGGGCCGGGGCGCCGGTGTCCACCATCGACCGTTATGCCCTTGCCATCTGCGGGTTCGTGCTGCTTCAGCTGCTGCTGGCCAGGACGGCCCGCTATGCCGGGCACCGGTTCGGCGAGCGGACGTTGGCGCGGCTTCGCGAGGACTTCATCCAGTCGACACTTCGGCTGCCGATCTCGACGGTGGAGCGGGCGGGCACCGGCGACCTCATGGCGCGCAGCGCTGTGGACATCCCCAACATCGGCACGGCGGCCCGCGACGCCGCCCCCGAGATTTTCATCTCCGGCCTGCAGGTGGTGCTCATCCTGGGGGCCATCTTCGTGCTCGATCCGTTGCTGGGGTTGTGCGGGCTGGTGGGTGTCCCGGTGCTGGCGATGATCACCCGCTGGTACCTGAGACGAGCCCGCCCCGCCTATCTGGCCGAGGGCGCCGCCATCTCCGAGATGGCGCAGGTGCTGGCGTCCACAGCGGAGGGTGCCCGCACGGTCGAGACCCTGGGCGTGGTCAAGCAGCGCGTCGCCGCCGCCGATGCGACCGTCGGGGCCGCCTTTGCCCGGCGCAAGTTCAGCCTCGGCCTGCGAACTGTGTTCTTCCCCACAGTCGACCTGTCGCACACCATGCCCGTGGTCTTCGTTCTGCTGGTCGGGGGCGCGCTTTACACCAAGGGCTGGTTCGGTTTGGGCGCCATCGTGGCCGCGACGCTGTACCTGTGGCAGATGGTCGATCCTCTGGACAAGGTTTTGCAGTGGGTTGAGCAGTTGCAGCGTGGCGGCGCCTCGCTGGCCCGCGTGGTCGGCGTGGCCGAGGTCCCGCCGGCGACCCGGGTCTCCAGCGAGATGCCCGCCGACGACAGCATCCTCATCGAGGATGTGCGCTTCGCGTACCGGAACGAGCGGGATGTCTTGCACGGCATAGACTTGGCGATCCGGCCCGGCGAGCGGCTGGCCCTGGTCGGACCGTCGGGCGCGGGAAAATCAACGCTGGGGCGACTTATCGCCGGCATCGATCCGCCTCGGTCCGGGCGGGTCACCGTGGGCGGGGTCGACGTCAGCGAGCTGGACCCGGCCGAACGGCACAAGCGGGTGGCGCTGGTGACCCAGGAGCACCACATTTTCGTCGGCACGGTGCGGGAGAACCTGCTTTTCGCCGCGCCGCAGGCGACCGACGAGCAGCTGCTGGCCGCCTTGGACGCGGTCGACGCCGGATGGCTGGCCGGGCTGCCGGAAGGCCTGGACACCGAGGTGGGCGACGGCGGTCTGCAGCTCGATCCGGCTCAGGCGCAACAACTCGCGCTGGCCCGCATCGTGCTGGCCGACCCGCACACACTCGTACTCGACGAGGCGACCGCCATGCTCGACCCGACCACCGCCCGCCACGCCGAGCGCGCCCTCGCGTCCGTCCTCGGTGGACGGACAGTGATCGCCATCGCCCACCGGCTTAACACCGCCCACGACGCCGACCGCGTCGCCGTGCTCGACGGCGGCCGCATTACCGAAATCGGCTCGCACAACGAGCTTGTGGCTGCCAGCGGCGCCTACGCAGACCTATGGCGCTCCTGGCACGGCACCTAACCCCGCGTCGCCTAACCCCCCGGCTGCCTAAC
>Ga0075418_10006345_pt1 | contig 13335 bp, 9 predicted proteins | sample SoiMetdeltSBSDD2_FD_81776 | JGI IMG/M metagenome (GOLD analysis project Ga0075418, IMG submission 81776) | Bulk soil microbial communities from a Populus tree surrounding site in Tennessee, USA - Soil MetaG P. deltoides SBSDD2 | ecosystem: Environmental > Terrestrial > Soil > Tree plantation...
CCGCCGCCGAAGTTGTAGCCGACCGTGTTCGTCATCTTCCACGAGTATTGTCCGCCCTGGTCGAGCGTGTCCTTGGCGTCGAACGGCGCCGCCGTCGGCGAATCCTGCACCACGTACTCGTCGAGCACCGTGACCAACGAGTTCAGGAAGAACGAGCCGCCGTCGCCGACGTCCGCGGTCCAGTTAACGGTCATGTCGAGACCCGAGGTCATCAAGGTGCCCGTGTTGATGAACGGCGCGTCGACGGACGAGCGCTCGCCCGAGTTGACGTTGCGCAGGATCAACGGGCAGTACTGATTACCCGTGTAGCTCAGCGTCGGGTTGCTCGTGCCGTTGGCGTTGAAGCACTGCTGGTACGCGAACAGCGAGTTCAACGGCGAGATCGCGTCGGTGATCTCGATGTCGTACCAGTCGAACGACGCCGTGAGGCCTTCCAGACTCCCGGGGCCCTGCAACACCAAGCCCAACGTGTAGGTTTCGCCCTTCTCCGGCTGCACCTTCGGGTTGCCCTTACGCAGCTCGATCTCGAGCGGGAAGAACGGGTTGCCCGGTCGCGCAAAGCCGTTCGGGCCGGCCGGACCCGTATCGAAGACCGATTGCCCGTCGTTGGCCGGGTTCTGGTCGCTGTTGTTGATGATCGCGCGGCACAGCGCTTGAACCTGCGTCCGGTTCGGGTTGCTCGCCAGGTTGCCCCACGGCGCGAGCGTCGTGAACGAGCACGGATCGCTCGGCGCGAACCCGACGACCAGCAGCGACACACCCTGGAACAGCTCGGCCGTGTTCGCCGCACGCTCGGCTCTCTGGTAACCGCCGCGCAGCGACAAGCTGTCCGTCGCCCGGAACGTGAACAAGGCCTTCGACGTTTCGGTTTGGCCGACCTCCGAGTCGACGTAGTCCGACAGCCGCGCGCCGAATTCCAGATCGAACTTGTTCGTCACTGGAACCAGCAGCTCGCCGTACAGCTCGTTGACCTTCGTCTCGCCTGCGGTGTCGTTCGAGGCAAAGATGCTCATCGGTTGCTCCGAGACCGACTCGCGATCGTTTGTCTCGCCGGGCTCGAACGAGAACTCGTTCTTACGCGAGCTCAGGCCCGCGGCGAACCGCAGCTCGCCGGCTCTCATGTCGGCTATCTTGCCCTGCAGGTTGAACTCGGCGATGTTCTGGTTGACCGTCGTCAGCTGACGGGAATTAGACGCGATGCTCTCGAGGCAGTCCGCTGACACTAGGCCTGGGCCAAGGTTCGAGCTGTTCGAAAAGATCGGCAAGCCGCTCGTGCACGTCTGACCGTAGTTGCGGCCCTGGGTGAACGAGCCTCGACCCCATGTGCCGTTACCCGGCGCACCTTGCAGCACGAAAGCGTTCGGCGCCGCTGCGATGAGGTTCCAGTAGCGCTGCAACGACGGGATGTTTTCGAAGAAGTTCGTGACGTCGGTCTTGCCCGTGGACACGTACCCTTCCCAGGTCCAGTCGCGCTTGCTGAAGCTGCCGTCGACGCCGGCCATGATCTGGTAGACGTTGCTCTGCGATACCGTCGTCGCCGGGCCGCCGAGGAAGTCGAGCACGCGGAACACCTGCCAGGGATCGTTCGGCCCAACGTTGGTCGCAACCGCGGGACCGGCGCCGTCGGGGTCCACATTTCTCACGCGCGTGGCAAGCAGCGTCGCCAGTGCGGGAGGAATCGGCCGGCCGTCCATCGGCACCGGCGCCGACCATACCGTGATCGCGGGCGGGTACCCGTTCTGGCCCGTTTTGACCTCGACGCTGGCGTAGTTCGCCTGCGCGAAGGCGGTCAGGCGGTCGTTGATGTCATGCGTGGCACGACCGAACAACGAGCGGCGCTCCAGCGGCGACTGTGCTTCGCCGTCGTAGCTGACCTGGCCCAGGTCGCCGTTCGGCTGCAGGCGCACGCCCGCGTAGCTGTCGCCGGGCTTGGAATTGCGTGAAGCCGTGTCGAAGCCGCTGTTGTAACCGTGTGCGCCCGCCAAGACGAACGGCGAGAGGTCGCGGTTGAAATAGATTTCCGAGGTCCGATTCACGGCCCAACGGCCGCCACCGGCCGCTGTGGCGGCGGCATTGCAGTCTGTAAAGTTCGTCGTGCCGTCGCCGTTGGTATCGACTGCCCAGCCGTCGCACGGGAAATAGCCCGCGTACTGCGTGGGGTTGGCGAGAAACATCGCGTCGACCGACGCCTGCGTTGGCGCTCCGCCCGTCGGCAGCGGTTGGTTGTTGGTATTCGGCGAGTAACCCGGCATCTGGATGAAACCGCCGGCATTGCTGCCTTGGTCGAACCAGCCGTTCATGTAGAACTTGCGGTCTCTCAGGTTGACGACGCTGCGCTGGTACCACTCGACGCCGAGCATGACGTTGCTGTTGCCGTCGTCGCCATTGACGCCGATCAAGCTCGAGAAACGCGTCTCCCCGCCATCGCCTTCCGCCGTGCCGGTGGTCTGGAGGTCCAGATCGACGCCTTCGAAGTCGTCCCTCAAGATGAAGTTGACGACACCGGCCATGGCGTCCGCGCCATACACGGCCGAAGCGCCGCCTGTGATCGTCTCGACTCGCTGGATGGCGGCCGACGGAATCGTGTTGACGTCGACAATCAGCGCGGCGTTCGCCGGCTGAGCGCGACGCCCGTCGATGAGCACGAGGGTGCGGTTGGCCCCGATACCGCGGAGGCTCAGGCTGCCGATACCGAGCGACGCCGTCGGCCCGGCCTGAATGCCTTGATCGAACTGCGTGCTGTCGGGCACGAATTGCGGCAGCTGATTGAGGACGCTCTCGATCGCTAGCGTGCTCGTGTTCTCGAGTCGCTCGGTATCGATCGTTACGATCGGGCTCGCAGCCTCGAGGTCGCGGCGCACGATGCGAGATCCCGTTACTGTGATCTCTTCGAGTGCTGTGTCTTGCGCTGGAGCTTGAGCCTGCGCTTGCGCCGCGGCGCCTCCGGCAAGCAGTGCACCGATCGTCGATGCGAGCACAGAACGATTGAGTAACTGTGCCTCGTCGTCACGTGATATTGCTTTCATTGCTAACCCCCCCGAGTTTCGTTTGTAAGAGCGAATCATTGCGAGAACGACCGAAGGCGGCCCGCCACATCCGTTTTGCAGACAGTCCCGTGCAAATGAAAACTTAAGGAAGACCGCCCGGTTCGACTTTGCATCACTACGGGCGCGGACGCCAGACCCGCTATTGACTGGCACTATCGGTACCAGTAGTAGCGCATCAGATTTTGGCCCCCGCTACACTCTCATCCCTTCCGATCGAGCACACGATGCAGACGTTGCGCCGCGCATTGATCCTGACCCATCGCTATCTCGGCATTCCGCTGAGCGTTTTGTTCGTGCTGTGGTTCGTCACCGGGATCGGCATGATCTACGTGGGCGGAATGCCGACGTTGAGCGCGCAAACTCGGCTCACGCAGTTGCCTTCGCTCGACCTCGCCGCCGTGCGCTTCACTCCGGCCGAAGCAGCGGAACGGGCGGCGAGCGGCTTCGGCCGCGTCGCGCTGACGACGGTCATGGGTCGTCCCGCGTATCGGTTCGCGAGCCCGTACGGCTCCGCCACCGTCTTCGCCGACACCGGCGAGGCGCTCGACGAGATCGACGTCGACACGGCGCGCGGCGTCGCGGCGCAGTTCGTCGGCGCCGACGTGAGCAGTGTCGAGCTCGAGCACATGGTCGAGCGAGCCGATCAGTGGACGTTGCTACTCAGCCGCGATCTGCCGCTCTACAAGTTCGACGTGCACGACGGCGCGGGCACGGAGGTCTACGTCTCGCCTTATCAAGGAGACGTGCGTTTGGTCACGACGACGAAGGCGCGCACGCTCGCCTGGATCGCGACGATCCCGCACTGGTTCTACATCACGCCGCTGCGCACGAATCAGCCGCTCTGGTATTGGATCGTCGTCGCGACCTCGGCGCTCGGGTGCTTGCTCGCGCTGCTCGGTCTCGTGCTCGGCGTCACGCAATTTCACAAGTCGAAGCCGTTTCGCTGGTCGAACGCCGTGCGCTACCAAGGCTGGATGCGCTGGCACTACATCTCCGGCGTGTTCTTCGGCATCTTCGCGTTGACGTGGGTGTTCAGCGGCCTGTTGTCGATGGAGCCGTTCGACTGGGCGAACGCGGACGGCCTCGAGATCCGCGGCGACGCCATGACCGGCGGCCCCGTCGAGCTCGATCGGTTCCCGCCGTTCGAAGCTGCGTCTTGGAACACGCTGCTGGCCGGGCGAACGCTGAAGGAGCTCGAGTTTCGCCGCATCGATGACGAGCCTTACTACTTGGTCCGCTATACGGGGGCGCGCGACACGACCACGAGCGCCGAGCCGGACCCGCGCCGCGAGCGGTTGCATCAGCCGTATCAGATCACCGGCCGCGCGGAGCCGCAGCACATGCTCGTCGACGCGCGCACCCTGACGGCGCGCACCGAGCTGTTTCCGACGGACACGCTGCTCGCGCGCTTGCGCGCGGCCGCGCCGGACGCGTCGATCGTGACGCACGAGCTGCTCTCCGACTACGACGCCTATTACTACTCGCGCAACCGTCAGGCGGCCCTGCCCGTGCTGCGCGTGAAGTTCGACGATCCGCTCGAGACTTGGGTCTACATCGACCCCGAGCTCGGTCAGATCGTCGCGTCGATCCATCACCTGCAGCGCATCGAGCGGTGGCTCTACAACGGGCTGCACAGCCTCGACTTCGGCTTCTGGTACGATCGGCGGCCGCTCTGGGACATCGGCATGATCGTGCTGTCGTTGGGCGCGCTCGTGACGACCACGATCGGCTTCTGGCTGGGCTTGAAGCGCCTCAGGCGAGGTCTAGCTTGAAGTAGCGCTTGAGCTGGTCGTAGACGTCGGGGTATTCGGTGCGAAAGCGCTGCGGCACGTCGAAGAACATCTCAGCGCAAACGGCGAAGAACTCGGCGGGATCCTCGGCCGCGTACGGGTCGAGCCACGGGTCCTCGCCGCGCTCGAGCTGATCGCAAAGATCCTCGTAGGCGGCGTCGAACGCAGCCACCCATTCGGGAACGCGCATGTCGCCGTGCAGCGGCGGCACGCCATCCGCTTCCCCGCCGAGCATGTCGAGCTTGTGCACGAGCTCGTGGACGACCACGTTGTAGCCTTCGCCGCGCCCGCTCTCCTCGATCTCGCTCCAGGCGAGCACGACGGGACCCTGCTCATGCGCCTCGCCGGAGAGCACGTCGTCGCCGATGTGCACGACGCCGTCCTCGTCCTCGTAGGTGCGATCGCGCACGACGAACTCATCGGGATGGACGACGACGGAGCGGAATCCGCGGTACGCGTCGAACCCGAGCTCGAGGATCGGCAAGCACCCCATCGCGGCGATCCGCACGCACTTCGGCTCGTCGAGCGTCATGTTGCGCGCAGCCTCGAACTGCTTCTCGTGCAGGAACAACAGTGCGAGCGAGCGCAGCCGCTCGCGCTGCTCGTCCGTCAGACGCGCGAGGATCGGCCACGCCGCGAGCGCGCCGGCCCACGCATCGTCGGGAATCGAATGGCGGGCCAGTAGGCGCCGCCGGCGCCAGCGCTTGAACATGAGGTGCCGGTGTTACGGTTTCGGTTCGCCCTGACGAAACCGATCCGGCTTAAGCCTCACGAACCGAAACCGTAACACCGGCACGTTCTAGGCGAGATGCCGCTTCCAGAACGCGACCGTGCGCTCCCAAGCGAGATTCGCCGCTTTCTCGTCGTAGCGGGGCGTCGAGTTGTTGTGGAACCCGTGCTGCGCGCCTTCGTAGATGTGTTTCTCGAAAGGAACGTTGTTGGCCCTCAGCGCGGCTTCGTACTCAGGATACCCCGCGTTGATGCGCTCGTCGGTCCCTGCGAGATTGAACAGCAACGGCGTCTTGATCTTCGCGACGTCGGCTGCCGCAGGCGCCGCGCCGTAGAACGGCACGCCGGCGCTCAAGTCCGCGCCGATGGCAACCGCAAGGTTGTTGACCATGCCGCCGCCCCAGCAGAAGCCGGTCGCGCCGAGCTTGCCCGTCGAGAGCGCGTGCGACTTCAAGAAGCGAGCGCTGTTGACCATGTCTTGACGCAGCTTCGCTTGGTCGAGGCTGGATTGCAGCGCGCGGCCGTCGTCGTCGTTGCCGGGATAGCCGCCGACCGGCGCCAAGCCGTCGGGTGCGAGCGCGACGAAGCCCGCGACCGCGGCGCGCCGCGCGACGTCTTCGACGTACGGGTTCAGGCCGCGATTCTCGTGGATGACGAGCACGGCCGGGAACGGGCCGTTGCCGCTCGGCTGCACGAGGTAGCCGCGCATCTCGCCGGAGCTGCCGCCGGCCGATGGATACTCGACGTACTTGGCCTTGATGCGCGCATCGGTGAACGAGATCGTTTGCGCGTCGGCGTAGCGCGGGAACAGCGCCTGCGCCATCGCGAGCCCGCCGACTACTGCGGCCGCCGCCTTCGCCAAGAACTCGCGGCGATCCATGCGGCCGTGGCAATACTCATCGTAAAGATCGTAGATGCGTTGGTCGATCTCGACGCGCGGCTGCCATTGGACGTCATGCGGTTGCGTTGCCATGGTTCCCCCGAAGAGAAAAAATTTGGACGCCTGTCAGGAATCGCCCCGACTCTAACCCGTGAGATCAACCCTGTCGATTCGGTGGCGCCTTTGGAAATCTACGCGTCGGCCTCGATCGTCGGCGTGCGCGCATCCACGACGAGGGTGGTGACGACGTCGGAGCCGACGTTGACCATCGTGCGCGTCATGTCGAGCAGACGATCGACACCGAGCACGATGCCGATGCCTTCCGGTGGAATCCCGAACGCGATCAGGAGACCGGCGATCAGCGGCAGCGATCCGCCCGGAATAGCCGCGACGGCGACCGCACTGAACACGGCAAGAACCAGCAAGGCTACTTGTTCGCCGAAGCCGAGATCGAAGCCGAAGACCTGCGCGACGAACAGCACCACGCAGCCCTCATAGAGAGCGGTGCCGCTCATGTTCATCGTCGTGCCGAGCGGCAACACGAAACCCGCTACCGACGGGCGCACTCCGAGCTGATTCTGGGCCGCGTCGAGCGCGGCCGGCAGCGTCGCGGCACTGGAGCTCGTCGAGAAGGCGGTCAGCAGAACCGTCCTGATCTGCCGGAAGAAGTCGAGCGGCCGATGCTTGGTCCACAGCGTCAGCCAGATCGACATCGTGCCGAACAGATGGATCAGCATGCAGGCGGCACAGCCGGCGACGAATACACCGAGCGCGACGAGGATGTCGAAGCCGATCTTGACGACGACGCTATAGATCATCGCCGGCACGGCAAACGGCGCTAGGCGCAGCGCGAAGTGCACGATCGTCGTCATGAGCTCGGTGACGAGCGCGAGCCCGGTCTGAACGCGTTCGCGGTGACTAGGCGCGAGTGTGGCGCCGGCGGCGCCGACCAGGATCGCAAACACGATCAAGGGCAGCACGTCGCCGAGCGTGTTGCGGTCGTTGCCGACAAAAGAGCCAATCAGATTTCGCGGCATGAACATGTCGACGATCGTGCCGGCCGTCAGCGGCGGCGCCTGCGCATTGCGATCGATTTGCTGCTGCGCTGCGCCGCCAAATTCCTCCACGAGGCGTGTTTGCGTCGCTTCGTCGAGCCGATTACCCGGCTTGATCACGTTCATCATCAACAGGCCGAGCGCGACGGCGATCGCCATGTTGCAGAAGAACAGCACGAACGTGCGCCCCGCGAGCGGCCCGAGCTGACTGAGGCGTCCAAGCTGAACGACGCCGCCCGCGAGCGAAGCGAACACCAGCGGCATCACGACGAAGAACAGCAGCCGCAAGAACACTTGCCCGAACGGGTCGAGCACGTTGATGGCCACCCAGCGCGCACCGGTCAGCGCGGCCGGCGCGGACGCGCCGACGACGAGCGTGGCAGCGCCGGCCGCGGCGCCCACCAGCATCCCGATCAGAATCCGATTGGCGAGGCGGTCGTCACGTTGCGTCATGGACTTGGCACGCTAGCAAAATCCGCTGTGCGGCGCGACGGGCCGCGCATATACGAGGGCCGCGGCCGCAACTTGCTCCTGCATTTGCGGCACACCCGCCATCCATGGCGGGCGATATACTCTGCGCAGCTCGTTCGAGAGGTCAGCCGCCGATGAACGCTCGGAAGCCGTTTCTACTGCTCGGATTCCTTGCCGCTCCCGCCTACGCGCACCACAGCTTTGCGCCGCACTTCGACATCGACAAGCCCGTGGACATCTCGGGCAAGGTCACCGAGTACGAAGCGCGCAATCCACACAGCTATCTGCACATCGCGGCCGTCGATGAGAACGGCAAAACGCAGGAGTACGTCTGCGAATCGCACGGCGTCACTCAGCTCTCGCGCAACGGAATCACGCCGGCGATGCTGGCGCCCGGAACCGAGCTGCGAGTGGACGGCTCGTTGTCGCGGCACAGCCAGTACATGTGCTTCTTCAATAATGTGTATTTTCCGGACGGGCGCGCGCTGAACGTCAACGGGCCGCGCGGGGCGCCGCCTCCTCGAGCCGCGCTGCCGCCCCGGACCGACATCACGGGGACCTGGCTGCTCGCGCCGGCGGCCCCGGATCCGCGCCGCGCCAACACGAGCCGGCCGCAGCCAATGATGAATTTCCTGACGCCGGCCGGCGCCGCGGCCGTCGCGGCCTACGATCCGTTCAAGGACGACCCGACATTCCGCTGCGACCCCGTCGCGATCCGCCGCGTCTGGGGCGCGCCGGGCACGCCGCTTTCGGTCACGCGCGAAGGCAATAACGTCGTGCTGCGCCACGAGTGGATGGATGTCGTGCGAACCGTGCACCTAGACCAGCGCGAGCACCCCGCCAACGGCCCGCGCACCTCGCTCGGCCATTCGATCGGTCACTTCGAGGGCAGCACGCTCGTCATCGAGACGGCGAACTATTCGGCGGGTGTGTTGAACCAGTACGTCGAGGACCCCGGCAAGCCGACGCGGGGCTTGCTGCACTCCGACAAGCTGACGTCCGTCGAGCGGTTGTCGTTCGATGCGGAGCGCCAGCGGCTGGTCGTCGAAGTGGCGCTCAAGGATCCGGAATTCTTCACGCGCGACTTCGACGTCTCGCGCTCGGAGTACGCGCCGTCGGACCTCACGATCGAGCCGTTCAACTGCTCCCCGGAGGGCGTGACCGGAACGATCGCTCGGTAACCGATGCCCGCCATGGAAGGCGGGCGTGTCGAAAACGCAGGAGCAGTTTTCGACCGACCGACCGGCGCGCTTATCTAGCCGATCCTGCGCTCTTCCTTCTTGGCGCGCTTCATCGCTTTGCGCTCCTTCGGGGTCAACGCGGGCTTCTTCTTTCCTTCCTTCTGAGTATTGCGCTCTTTGGACATGGCGGTTCGCTCCTTGGGCGATTCCGTGGTGCGGCCGCTATGTAAGCACGACCGCCCTGGATGGCGGAAGTGCCGCGAATGCAGGACGCAATTCGCGGCCGCTCGCGGGAGTTACGCCAAGAGCTTTTCCGCGATCTGCACGGCGTTCAACGCAGCGCCCTTCAGCAGCTGATCGCCGGCCGAGAAGATCGAGATCGAGCGGCCCGTCGAGTCGCTCAAGTCGCGGCGGATGCGGCCGACGAGGATCTCATCCGTGCCCGACGCGTCGACGGGCATCGGGAAGTAGTTCCGCGCTTGATCGTCGACGACGCGCACACCGGGCGCCGTCGACAGGATCTCGCGCACTTCCTCGGGCGTGATCGGCTTCTCACACTCGAACGTCACCGACACGCAGTGCGCGCGCAGCACGGGGATGCGCACGCACGTGATGCCGATCGCGATGTTCGGATCGCCGAAAATCTTGCGCGTCTCGTTGATGACTTTCGTCTCTTCTTCGTTGTGCGCCGTGGCCGGATCGATCTTCGTGTTGTGGCTGAACGCGTTGAACGCATAAGGGTGCGGCAGCACCTTGTGCTCGAACTTGCGGCCCTCGAGGTAGGCGCGCGTCGATTCGCGCAACTCCTCCATCGCGGCCGCGCCGGCTCCCGAAGCCGCCTGGTACGTCGAAATGATCATCCGCTTGATGCGGTTCTTGCGATGCACGGGCCAGAGCGGCGTGATCGAAATGATCGCGGAGCAGTTGGGGTTCGCGATGATGCCCTTGTGCGTGAAGATCGCCTCACTGTTGATCTCGGGCACGACGAGCGGCACGCCCGCGTCCATGCGGAACGCCGACGAGTTGTCGACGATGACCGTGCCGGCCTTGACCGCCGCCGGCGCGAATTTCTTCGAAGTGCCGCTGCCCGCCGAAAAAAGGCCGATGTCGACGCCCGCGAAGCTCGCTTCGGTGAGCTCCTGCACGGGCAGATCCTTGCCGCGAAACTTCATCGTCTTGCCGGCCGAGCGCGCCGACGCGAACAGCTTGAGCTCCTTCAGCGGGAATTTGCGCTGCTCGAGGCACAGCAAGAGCTCGACGCCGACGGCGCCCGTGGCACCGACGATCGCGACCGTGGGATTGGCGATTTTCTTCGCGGACATGCGCTAGCTCCAAGCTATTGAACAAGAGGCAGAAACAAAAAAGCCCCGTCGGCGTCCGGCGGGGCTTCGGTTTGCGTTGCGTGACGCTCGCTCAGTGCGCGCAATGCTCCAAAGCCCGGGACCCGGGTTTTTTGGGCGCGCCTTTGCGAGTCGTGTAATTCACGGCCGCGAACCTTAGCGCAACTGCCGGGCGGAGGTAAAGGAGCGCATGGGCAAACATCGCGAGTCGTCACAGAAACGCCGTTTGCAACGGTATACAAGGTGGGGGCAGGATTTGAGCATGCGTGGGGGCCGATTCCGCATGGTTTCCTTCATTTCCGTAGTGGCGGCCGCCGTCGCCGGATGCGGCCCCGAGCCCGTGGCTGGCGGAGCCGCAGCGGGAGGCGCCTACACGGCGCCGCGAACCCCCTGGGGCGACCCCGACCTCCAAGGCATGTGGCCCATCGACAAGCTGAACGGGACTCCGGTCCAGCGCCCCGAAAGCTTCGGCGAGCGGCGCTACCTCACCGACGAGGAGTACGCCGAGCGAGTCGAGCGGCTTCGCGGCCTGAACGCCCGCTACGACGACGAGATTGCGAGCAACAAGATGGGCATCGGGCATTGGGCCGAAATGGGTCGGCCGAACAGGCTGACCTCGCTGATCGTGGAGCCCGCGAACGGGCGCTTGCCGCCGCTGACGGCCGAAGGCGAGCGCCGCTCGGCGACGATGACGAGCAGCTGGTCGGCGATCCCGTTCGACAAGGTCTCCGACTTCAACGCGCTCGACCGCTGCATCACGCGCGGGATGCCGGCCTCGATGTTCCCGTTCATGTACAACAGCGGCATGGAGATTTTGCAGGCACCGGGCTACGTCGTGATTCGCCTCGAGCTCGTGCACGAGACGCGCGTTGTCCCCGTCGACGGGCGCGCGCCGCTCGCCCCGGAGATCGTGCAGTGGCTCGGCGAATCTCGCGGCCGGTTCGAGGGCGACACGCTCGTCATCGAAACCGCGAACTTCAACGGCGAATCGCCGATGCTGATCGTCGGCCCCGGCGGCAAGCCGATTCCGACGAGCAGTGAGATGCGCATCGTCGAACGGCTGAGGCGGACGGCGGACAATACAATCGAGTATGAGATCGCGGTGGAGGATCCGGTCGTGCTGAGCGAGCCATGGAAAGCGGCCTTTCCATTGCAGCACGACGAGGCCTATCGCATGTACGAGTACGCCTGCCACGAGGACAACTCGGCGATTCGAAATTTCATCGAAACCTCGCGGTTCGAGCGCCGCGAGCAAGCGCGAGCAACACCATGACGAAACGAAGCAATGCGAAGCGCGGGGATGCGAAGCGACCGGCGGACGACGAGCGCGACCGCATCCTCGCGCAACTCGAGAAGGCGCTCCAGGAAGCGCAGGAGCGAAACAAAGCCGACGAAGTGCTGATCGAAGATCAGCGCCAGCGGCTGAAGACTCTCGGGCTCGGGCGCGAGGAATCGATGCGCGCGCTCGCCGAGGCCCGCGACGAGATCGAGCGCGTGAGCCGAGAGCGCGACGACCTGCTCCAACAGCTCACACGCGTCGACGGTGTGCAGAGCGAGACGCTCGCGTACATGGACGGCTTCCCCGAGGAGCCCGAGCCGTCCGAGCTGCCCGAGATCCCCGTGCCGTCGCTCGACGATCTCATGGGCACGCCCAGCAACCCCGATGACCCGGACGCCGCACGCGTTGCCGGTCACCTGCACCTACGCGCTCGGGCCCCGGAGGGCTCTGAGGAAATGATCTCGCCGGAGCTCGTGTTTCCGGAAAAGTTTGCAGTGGCCGCCGCCGAGTATGCAGGGCCGAAAGCGGACTCCTCGAGAATGCTCGTGCTGCTCGACCCCGAGCGCCCGATCAAGTATCCGCTCTTCAAGGAAACGATGACGATCGGCCGCGCCGACAGCTGCGACATTCAGCTCAACAACGACTTCCTGAGCCGGGTGCACGCGCGCATCATCTCGGCGCCGGACGGCGTCGCGATCGAGGACGTCGAGAGCCGCAACGGCATCCGCGTGAACGAAAAGGATGTGAAGCGCCAGGCGCTGCAAAACGGCGACATCATCGGGCTCGGACCGATGCGCCTCCTCCTTGTCGACACGGCTGCCGACGACGACGCAGCCTGACCGGCGCTCGCCGGCGGCCTATTTCGGCCGGCCCTTGTACCCCTGCGACAGCATCGGGAGGCGATAGATCGTCATCGCGGTGTTGCGGATCGTCTCCGGCGTCGTCCACGCCTTGCCGTCGGGACCGACAACACCGCTCATCGGCGCGTAGAGCACGTTCTTCTCGGGCCCCGAGAACGCCACTGAGATCGGCCGGCGTGGCGTTGGAATCAGACCCAAGTGCTCGCCGCGCGGCGACAACACGTGCACGCCGCGATTGCCCGTCACGTAGAGGCGCCCTTCCGAATCGATGGCCATGCCGTCGCCGCCGTCGTCGCCGTCGAGCGTGCCGAAGTCTCTGCGGTTCGAGGTCGTGCCGTCGCCGCGCACGTCGAACGCGAGCACGTTCGTGTTGTTCGTCACGTATAGCGTGCGGCCGTCGGGGCTCAGCATGATGCCGTTCGCGCGGATGTCCCCTTCGGCGACCGTGCTGACGACGCCGTTCGGATTGACGTAATACGCGCCGCCCACAGTGAAGTACGCGCCGCCCTTACCGTCGGCGATCAGATCGTTGAGACGGCCGAGCGGCGCGCCGTTCGCGAACGACATCGCGAGCACTCGGCGCTCGGGCAGCAACTGCACGACGGCCGTCAGATCGTTGCAGCCGGGCAGGAACGTGTTCAGCGGCTCGGTGCAGGTGCGCTCGACGGCGTACAGCCGGCCTTGCGCGTCGAGCGACACGGAG
>Ga0075418_10006347_pt1 | contig 13333 bp, 11 predicted proteins | sample SoiMetdeltSBSDD2_FD_81776 | JGI IMG/M metagenome (GOLD analysis project Ga0075418, IMG submission 81776) | Bulk soil microbial communities from a Populus tree surrounding site in Tennessee, USA - Soil MetaG P. deltoides SBSDD2 | ecosystem: Environmental > Terrestrial > Soil > Tree plantation...
CGGCACCCGTACGTCGATACAGCTTTAGCAAAGCGTAGCCGTTGCCGCCGGTGCCATGGCACAAGTTCGAGCCCTTGGCGAGCGGCCCGGCCTTCCAAGTCAATTCTCCACCGGCAATCAGCAGCTCCTCAAGCTCGGGCGTGCTGAAGGGCGCATCGGCGAAAGTCGTCACCATGCCGGGTGCACCATGGCAGTGCTGGCAAAGGTGTGGAGGATCCCCCGATCCGGCGATTGCCGGCCATTGGGCGCCGAACTCCGACCTGATTGCATTGGCGGCAAGAGTGCGCGGAACGGCATCGGCCACCCGCGCAAGCTGGCCCTCGTCGAGCCACGCCCAGCCTCGGAGCAGCGGCACCATGTTGCCTGCGAAGCCATGCACCGGTCCAAGGAAGCGATCGCGTGATCCATAGAGGTCCTGCGTCCACAAAGGACCAAGATCGCTGTCGTGCAGTTCTCCCAGAAGGCGCGCAGCCTGCGCCTCGAAGAGTGTCTGCCAACGCTCTTCACCGGTCATTGAATGCATGAAGATGCACGCCAGCATGGACCCGGACAAGCCCCACATAAGCTCGCGGACCGGTAGCTCGTTGTTAGCGTTGGCGCGCGCGTAAATCGTGTCGGCCGTCACAACATCGGGTCGGATGCGCATGGCGACAAGCAGAGCGGGCATATCACCGAAATGAAGCGAGCTGTGCAGCCCGTAATCGCCGAGTGTGGCTCGCTGCTTGCGCGCGGCATCCACCAATCGGTCCAGATCGCCCGCGAAATCGCATTGGTGGCGCGTCGCCCCTGTGCGAGCCAGATGGTCCAGTGCCCAGATAACCCCGGCTGCCCCCAGATAAAGACTGGGATTGCCATCGCCAGCACCCCCGTCCTGCGGATGCACCGGCCAGAACCGAGCGCCATATCGGGCTTTCGCGTCCTCGACAATTTCGTCGATGGCCTGTTGCACGGCGGTCGGGTCCCACGCCAAACAAGCGATTGGCACATGCCGAGCAAAATCGATGAGGTCTACTGCGGTCATAGAGCGAGCAGCCCGAGCTTGCATTCGAACAATTGTTGGCTGAGCAAAGTGGCATGGCCACGACACGGCCAAGCACGCGCCCTTGGCTGACACGACGGGCCATGTCTGCAGGAGGCCGAATTGAAGCGGGTAACGCAGACACTGGCCCAGACACTGGCCCAAACTGGCCCAGACACTGGCCCAGCGCCAATGGACGACCATTCCTACCGCCTTCGCCGCCCTCGGGGGCTGGCCGATCGCACGCTCCGGAAGAAGGCGTCTGACAGGAGCATCAAGTACCGGCAGCTCTTGACAAAGGCGATCAGCACTTGGGGCTGGGGAGGTGCCCGTCCGCGTGGCGTGGGGGGTCGTGGTGCCAGTAGCTTGGTCGAGAGCGTCGCGACCGTCGAGCCCATCAACGCCAGGCGCGACCTGCCGCACATGCTCGACAATCCCCACCCGGGTCGCGACGACGCCGCTCGGCAGGGCTGAGTGTCTTGAGCGCAGGTGCAGCGCGCAAGGTTAACCATGCCCGCATAGGACTGGCTGGAGACCATCTTGCCGGGGTTGCAAAAGAATGATCCCTTAGGCGCAGAGCGCTTCGCGTAGACCAATGACCAGCCCCGCTTATCGCATTGAGTGGTATCTCGCACGTGATGGCCAGCAACATGGGCCGTTAAGCGAAGCCGAACTCGCCAAGTTTATTGAGCTTGGCCATTTGCGGCCAGACGACCTGCTTTGGCGCGACGGCTTTGCGGACTGGCGCCCTGCGGGCCAAGTGTTCCCCGAAAATCGTTCGACAGCAAAACCTTCCGGGCAACGTCGCGACGTGCCGTGACCAACTTCAACGCCGTCGCGCTCGTTCTGATCGCGGCAGAACTCAAGTGCAGGCCGCCGCCCAGCAGGACAGGTAAGCCAGCAGCACAGGTAAGATTGAGCACGTTCAGCCGCGGATAGAACTGCTTGCGGACCGAAACCCTACCTGATCCAATGCTCACGTCGTAGGCACACCGTCGCATCGCGCGCCTACGGCGATGAAGGTCGGCGAGGCCGGCACACTTGCCGGGTGTCTCGACGCGATTGGGTTTGGCCGCCACGGTTAGGGTTGGGCGAAAGCCGTCATGGCCGGGCCGACGGTGCCGGACTTTTACCCACACCGCGAGCAGCACGCCGGCTTGCGCCGGGGTGCCCGGCGCAGATGTTGCGCTGGAGCCTCCCTTGGCTCTTCACGCCCGCCAACTCGTTCGCTTTCCTTCGATGTCGGGCAAGAACCACGTCAGCAGGCCGAGCAACGGCAGCAGGGCGCACAATCGGTAGACCGTCTCCACACTCGTGATGTCTGCCAACACCCCAAGCAGCGCCGCGCTGATCGCCCCCAGGCCAAACGACAGCCCGTAGAACAGACCGGCAATCATGCCGACCTTACCGGGAAGCAGTTCCATGGCGTAAACCAGGATGGCAGGAAACGCGCTCGCCATTATCATACCGACGATGATCGTCAGCACCACCGTCCAGAACAGGTTGGCGAACGGCAAAGCGAGCGAGAAAGGCACGGCACCCAGGATCGAGAACCAGATGATCTCGCGGCGTCCGAAGCGGTCGCCGATGTGGCCGCCGAGCAGTGCACCCAGCGCTTGGGCCCCCAGGAACAGGAAGAGGAGCATCTGCGAGGCCTGCACGCTCACCTCGAATTTGCCGATCAGGAAGAACGTGTAGTAGTTGCTCAAGCTCGCCGTGTAGGCGCTGCGTGAGAACATCAGCGCAATCAGCAGGGCCACCGTCACCACCACACTGGCCGACGGCCGCCTATCACCGCTCGCGGCTGCGCCGCTCGCGCGTGGCTTGACGGGAGATGGCGACTGCCGCTGATACCAGCGTCCGACCTGCAGCAGCAGCAACATGGCCAGCAGAGCCACCACCGAAAACCATGACAGGCTGGCTTGGCCGTGCGGCACCACCACGAATGCGGCGAGCAGCGGCCCGATGGCCTGGCCCGTCTGTCCGCCAACCTGGAACAGCGATTGCGCAAAGCCGTGCCGTCCGCCCGACGCCAGGCGGGCCATGCGTGTCGACTCGGGATGAAAGATCGACGAGCCCGTCCCGACCATGGCTGCGCCCAGCACCAGCATCGCGTAACTTCCCGCATGCGCCAGCTGAATCAGTCCGATCAGTGTGCAACCCATGCCGGCCACCAACGAGAACGGCTGCGGCCGCCGGTCCGTGTAGGTGCCGACCACAGGCTGGAGCAGCGAGGCCGTCAGCTGAAAGGTCAGCGTGATCAACCCGATCTGCGCGAAGTTGAGGCCATAGGACTGTTTGATAAGCGGGTAGATGGCGGGAAGCAGCGACTGCATCATATCATTGAGCAGATGCGCAAAGCTCAGCGCCACCACGATCGAGAATGTGCCTGTCTGGGCAAGCGGTGATGTAACCTCGGGAGGCGACGCTTTCTGCACGTTCTTGTCCTTTTTACTTGCCAGGCGGGCGGTCGGGCAGCCGAGCTCTACCAGGGGCCGCTGCCGATGCCACAACAAATCGTTTTGCCAGGTGGCGACTATGCTCCGCCAGTGCCGGTCGCCGCAAGCCTGCCTGCACACTGCGCATGAACGCGTGGCAAGCAAACTTGCGAACGGCGAAAGTCTCATGTGCCCGATTGAGGGGTTACCTCTGGGAGCAGCGTGAGTACCGCTGTGCCATCCAGCTCGCTCTTGCCCTGCGCAACCAGCATGCGGAACAAGGTCAGTGCCTGGCTCGACATCGGCATGGCGAGATGTTGGGTCTTGGCAGCTGCGTTGAGCATTTCCAGATCCTTGAGCACCTGACGCGCATACCCCTTCGGGGTGAAGTCGCGCGCAATCATGCGCTCGAAAAGAACAGGCAGCAGGTTGGAGCCGGCATGCCCCGTGGCAAGCGCGTGCGGGATCCTTGCCGCATCGACGCCATAGGCTTCCGCAAGCCGCAGCGCCTCCGCCATCACGCAGTAGTTGGTCAGAACGAGCGTCTGGTTGACGAGCTTGGTCGCTTGGCCCGCGCCGACGCCCCCCATGTGCGTGAAGCGGCCGAGCTGTTGCATCACTGATCGAATGAGTTTTATCGCGGCATCCTCACCGCCGGCCATGATGGCGAGCGAGCCCGCCTCCGCCGCGGCCGGGCCGCCGGACACCGGAGCGTCAACAAACGACGTGGTGCCATGCGCATCAAGCTTGGCGGCAAGCTCTCGGGTTGTATCGATCTCCGTGGTCGAATGATCCACCAGCACACGCGCGCGCGGCTTGGCAAGGCTCAGGATGCCCTGGGCTCCTTCCACAACGTCCGCCACCGCGTCCGTCGTGGTAACAGACATCAGCACGATGTCCGCGCGCTGAGCCACCTCCGCAGGCGATACCGCCGGCGATACGCCCAGCGCCTTGGCGTGTGCCACCTTGTCGGCAACAAGGTCATAGCCCACCAGCGGATGGCCCTGGGCGACCAACCGTTTGGCAAAGCCCTGTCCCATCAGACCGAGGCCGATCAGGCCGATGGTCGCAGCGGCGTTGGTCATGACGTTGTTCCCTTATGCGGCGGCCGCATCACGGGCCGATAGACCTCGGCTGCCGTATCGTGAAACAGTCGGCTGCGGTCGCGTTGCTCGAAATCGGCCGTGATGGCATCGAAGCCGTCAAAAATCTCGTCGAAGGTGGCAACCAGCGAGTCGACCGGAAAGTTCGAGGCGAACATGGCCCGCGACGCGCCGAATATCGAGATCGCGTCGCGCACCACCTGTCCGTTCAGCGGGACGGTCCAGCTGGCGCCCGGCACGCCGATGCCGGAGATCTTGAGCCGCGTGTTCGGCTCCCGCGTCACCAGCTCGAGCGCTCGCCGCCAACCGGCGATGCCTTCGCGCGAACGATCCGCCGGCAACCCGGTGTGATTGATGATGATGACCGTGCGTGGAAAGTCGCGAGCCAGCTCCGCGGCGGCATCGAAATGCCACCACGGCGTTTGCAGATCGAAGTGCAGGCCGTGTCGCTCCAGATGGGCAAACCCACCACGCCAGGCCGGACAATCCATCGATCCGGGCCCGCCGCGCCGGGCCTCTTCGGCTGCGCGCGCCGCACGCGGTTTGTGGCGGACGCTACGCACGAGCGGAAATGCAGCTTGCTTGGCCAGTACCTCGCTGGCGTCCTGCCGATCGAGCCACGCCTGCGCAACAACTGCGTTGGGCAAGCCGTCTCGTTCGGCGATGCCGTGCACCCAGCGCGTCTCCCCAATCGGATCGCGCGGGTCCCATTCCGTCTCGACGTAGACGGTGGCGCGGATATCGAAGCGTCGCGCATCGGCCCGATAGTCGGCGGGCAGGTAATTGCGGCGTAGCGCCGCGTAATTCCCATATCGGAACGGGATCATCGGCTCATCGCGCAGCCAGGGATGATAGTTGTGCCCCACATCCCAGACGTGGTGATGGGCATCGATGATCGGCAATCCACGCACGGCCCGCTCCGCGTCAGGCAGCAATGAGCTTGCGCATGTCGGCGGCCGAGCGCCCCTGCAAGACCGCGGACTTGGCGGCCGACATCCGCGCCCGCCCCATCCGCGCAGCCAGCAGCACCGCCGCACGACTGGCACCCGGATTGGCGATGCCACGACCGGCGATGTCATAGGCAGTGCCGTGCGCGGGCGTCGTGACCGGGAACGGCATGCCGCCGAGCAGGGTCACGCCTTCATCGAAGCCAATCAGCTTCATGGCGATCTGCCCCTGGTCGTGATACATGGTCAGCACCGCGTCGAACTGGCCACGCATGGCGCGCACGAACACCGTGTCGGATGGATAGGGACCGTCACAGGCGATGCCGCGCGCCTTGGCATCGTTCACCGCCGGGCCGATGACGTCGATCTCCTCGCGGCCGAAGTTGCCGTTGTCACCGGCGTGCGGGTTGAGCGCAGCGACACCGATCCGCGGCGTGGTGTAGCCGGCATCGCGCATGGCCGCATCGGTCAGCGCCAACGCATCGCAAATCACCGTCCGATTGATGCGCGAGGCAACCCCCGACAGAGGCACATGCGAGGTTACACGGGCATTCCAGATTTTGGGCAGCACGTTGAACTCGCTGGCCTTGCTCTTGAGGCTCAGCATCTCCTGCATGAAAACGATCTCGTCTTCGTAGCTCGGGTGGGCCAAGCGCATGGCCGACTTGTTGAAGGGCGTGAAGCACACCGCCTGCGCGGCACCAGCCATGCCGCAGGCCAGCGCAGTCTTGAAATTTTCCAACGCATAGCGACCGCCGGCTTCCTGCACCTCCCCGACACGGATTGTCGAGGGATCGAGGTGGCCGAGGTCGACCAGGACTGGAGGGCCGAGTCCGGTTGGGATTGGCGCGTTCGGCGCGATGGTCTTTACGTCGAGTGTAACGCCGGCGACGCGCGCGCCCTGGTCGAGCGCGCGACGGTCCGCGATGACCACGAGGCGCGCCGCTTCATGTATCGATGAGTCGGCCATCAGGCGGGCGGAGAGCTCAGGGCTGATGCCGGCCGGATCGCCCATGGCCAGCACCACCACCGGTACAGTCTGTTCACCGTTCGACGTCATCGCGCCACGCTCCTCCATTGCGGTCTGTTGGCCTTGAGCGACCGCTTCGTTCCATGTGGCTCATTCTAAGGACAAAATGCAAGACGCGATGTTGCTGCCCTGCGGGATCGCTGCCACACCGAACGGTGCGGCCATCCCTCCATCATGACGGTCACGGGCGCCGGGCGGCTGCGGCAGGAGAGCGAAAAATGCGCGCTCGATAAGGAACTTTCCGGAACACCCCGCGATGCGCCCGCGTTCACCTAGCAACGGGAAGAAACGACGAGAGGAGATGCGTTATGAAGCTTGCATATATCTCAGCGGCTGCGCTGTTGATCAGCGCGGGCGCCGCCATGGCCCAGTCTGCACAGAAGGCCCCCGGCGGCAATCTGCCGACGGGCCAGGGTCCATGCGCCCGCGGTTACGAGTCAGCGGTTCAGGATGGCCGCATGGCCGGCATCAGCTCCGAGACCATGCGCTCGGCCGACACAGATAGCGACGGGCGCCTGAGCAAGACCGAGTTCGACGCGGCGTGCGCAAAGAAGCTGTTCGATCAGCAGCAGCAAAAGAACTAAGATGTGGTAGGCAAGACGGCCTTCCGGCGTTGGCCGGGAGGCCGTTTACATGCCTGGCGCTGGTCGGCGCAGCCGGGCCACATCTTGCCTGCTGAATGTGCCTGCTGAGGTGTGGCTGCGCTGAGTTGTGGCTGCAGAGCGTGCATGCTGAGCGGGGATGCGGGGACCGGCCGGAATTCACCCCTTCCCTCGGGAGTTCCAAGCCGGTCCCCGGTGACGTGCCCCCAGCCACAGCACACCACCCTCCCCCACGTCACCGTCATCAACCGTGGCACCAATGTCCACAGCGCACGGCAAAGAGCGTAAATCGCCAACGGTGTAATGACCGCTGCTGCCGGCGCCTAGGCGCTGAGCAGGGCCGGTGTCGAAGGCGAATGTGCAATTGTTGGCTCCCGCGCGGAGTGGATGGCGCGCTGCAGTCTGGCACGCGCCAGCAGATCGAACAGCTGCGCCGGGAAAACAATCTTGCGGAAATGCAGCCCTGCCTCCGCCTGCAGCCGTGCCAACACCCGGCCGGCGTCCTGATCATGACGCAGCATGTCGCCAAACGTGACCACGAGCAGGCCCTTGTCTCGCACTCGCGGCGACAGCGACAGCCAGAAATCCCGCTCGCTGGCCTTCCACGCCTGCAGGGCCGACGTGCACCATAGCACGAGGTCCGCGCTGCGGCAGATGCAGCGAATGCGATGCGCCATCTGCTCATCACCGTCGCCGAGCCCCGGCGTGTCGACCAGACGCAAATCCTGCAGCCGCGGTGAAGGCAGCCGCTGGCGAAGTCGCCGTCCCTGGCAGGTCCCGGCCTCCACCTCTTCCCAACTGGCCGCGACACGCGAACCGTCGCTGCGCTCCAATACCAGCCGCGACTTGGCGCCGAACTCCACAACGGTTGGAACTTCGGTGCGTGTCACGAAGCTGGTCGGAAGCACCTGCGACCCGAGCAGACCGTTCGCAAGCCACGTCTTGCCGGAGTTCATTTCCCCGGCGATCGCCACGCGAGTTGGCAGCCGCGCTTCGGCAAGCAGCTCGGCGCCGCGCGACTGGCCTGACCGGTGCAGGAGCGAGCGGCTCATCGTCTTGCCGACTCGCTCTGCAGGCCGTCCAGGCCCGCCAGGATGCTTTCGAGCTCTTCACACGAGGCGGTCAGCGTCGCCTGCTGTTCCAGGCACTTTTGGATGCGAGCGATCTGCTCACCCTGGCGGTGCGCGGCGCTTTGCACATCGTCCGAGCCCCTGAGGGGTGCTGCCTGCACCGCGACGTTCTGCCGGCGCTGCTCGACGCCAGACAGAAGGCCGCTGGCGATGGCACTGGCCCGCTGCATCGTGTACTCGACCCGCTGGCGCAGACTATCCACGGCGTCGCCGACCAGCTGCTCGACAATCGGCAGGAAGTCGTTCTCGATCAGGATGCGCAGCTGGTTGCCGTGCTCGTGCGCCGACCGACGCGCCCTGAACCAATGCGTCCACCAGTGCGTGTCGAGATCCATGGTCACGCGATCGGTCAGAGCGGAAAGCGACAACGATCCGGCAAGCGGCGCCTCGGGGGCCTCGAGCACCGTTCCGCGGTAGCCAGGCAGCAGATTGGAGACGATCACCTGAAGTTGCGGATACAGGAACTGCTCGACGCGGACCACGTCCCGGGCAAGGTCGTCGAACGCGGTCAGATAGGCCGTCTCCAGATCACTTCGCAGCGGCGTGACATTGCACCGCCAGGACCGGGTAGACACGCCGTTTTCGATCGCCGCGGCCAGCCGGTCGGCGCTCGTTTGCGCGAAGTCGCGCACGATGCTGCGCAGCTCGCTGCGCAGCATATTCTGCCCGGATTCGATAGTTCGATCGAAATGAGCCTGCATTTCCTCGAACGATGCCCGCAGGGCGTGCGCGCGCGCCTCGAAGGCCGCCAGTGCCGCCTCCTCTTCGGCGATCTTCTTCTGCAAGGCATTGACTTCGGTGCGCTCGGCTTCGAACAACGTCTGCATCTGCTGCAGCTGCGCACTGACGCCAGCCTGATCAGAACGGACCAACTCGAGCAGGCAACTGGCAATTTGCTGCAGCAGCACGGCAATCGTGCTGTTGCACATCATCTGCGTTATGGCTGCAGCAACCTCGCTCATACCGGTGGCGAGCGCCGGCGCCGCAAACGGCGACCCAGAGCCCGCAACAAGGGCTGAGAATTGCGCCTCCTTACCGCTGGCTGGTTGGGAAGACATCTCCAATCCGCCCAGCCAGGCGCTACCGCTGATGACAGGTATGTGCAGGTTCGGGAACTCAAGCCGCAGCCGCTTCTTGACTGAGCGCCTAACGATGGTCGCATCCACGCCCGGGTTGGCGAGCTGATCCACCCGATTGATGAAGACGATGATGCGGTCCTTATACAGGCCGTTCAACAACCGGATCATGGCTACGTCGGCCGCCGACAGGGGCTGCAGCGCAGACAGCACGAAGATGTAGATGTCGGGGTTCTCGAGGCTGCGCCGGGTGATCTCGTCGCGCACCAGGAACGGATCGTTGGTGCCGGGCGTGTCGATCAGCGTGATCGGGAAGGCAAACGGGCTATCGTCGAAATAAAGATCAGCTGAACGCGTTATGTCCGAATAGTTGCGCCGCTGCTCCGTCGTGCTGGCCTGCAGATTGGGATCGCCGGCACTGATGTAGTCGGCCAATAGCTCCGGCGTGATCGTCTTGAAACGATGCGACTTGCCGAGCAGCTGCTCGAATTTCGCACCCAGGCGGCGCTCAGAGCGGCTGCGCATGACCTCAAGCTGCGCGCGCAGCAGGTCCGGCTGAAAGCCCGGCACCAGCCGCTCCGTCAGCTCGCGCAGGCGTCCGCCGCCCTTGGCGATCTGCTTCCATTCATCGATGGAGAAGAGCTGAAACACGGCCGCATGCTCGGGCGTCGCGACGCCCGAGCGGAAATGCAGGGCCGAGACGACCGCCGTCCAGGGATTGATGTCGGTCGGCAAGAGCCCGGGCTGACCGATCAGGGTGTTGATGAACGTGGTCTTGCCGGCCTTGATTTGGCCGATCACGGCAATGCGGCAGGCCCGCTCATCGATCTGGCGACGCGCCTCACGCAACAATGGTGCGGCATGCTCGCCCAGCATACCCTCCAGATCGTTGAGCAGCGCGGCAATCCGCAAGCGCGCGCGCTCCAACGGCGCACCGATGGGCTCCTGGCAGGGAGCGTCGGCTTGGCGATTGAATGGCTGGACCCGACGCGCGTCCCCGCCATGCAATTGCGACGGTGCTTCGAACCCCATGTTTCCCCTCGCTTGACCCTGCCCAACGGTGTCACTTGGCGACCATAGGTCAACGCGCAACGTAAATTGCGGTCAACCGAGTTGCCGGACGACCCGCTCTCCGGCCCTCGCAACTTGGACTTGACTGCTGTCCCCGCCAGCCTGTCTGCCAGCCCGCCTGCCTGCCCGCCTGCTTGCCAAGACCAATGCCCAGCTGCAAAACCGATGCCTAATCCTCAAGGCAACGCGCGGCGCGCAAAGCCTTGATTTTGCGAGGGCGCTGCGACCGGTTCGGCAGGAACCCCGGCATCGGTTCGCCCGTTGTTTCAAAAGGACTGTCCCAGGAAGGAGCTTTCCGTCATGGCCAAGTGTGATGTGTGCGGCAACGACTACGACAAGCCCCTCACAGTGTCCCAGAGCGGGCGCACCATGAGCTTCGACAGCTTCGAGTGCGCCATCAACGCCATGGCGCCGCGTTGCGCGCACTGCGACTGCAGAGTGATCGGTCACGGCGTCGAGGCGGCCGGCAAGATCTTCTGCTGCGCACATTGCGCGAAGCACGAAGGCATCAAGAACCTCCGCGATCGGGCGGCATAGGTTCGCCATGCAAAGCAAACTGCTGCACGAGCAGGACGGCAAGCGCACGTTTGTCGTGATCCTCGAGACCGGCGAGGAAGCCATGTCCTGCCTGCAGACATTCGCCGCCCGCGAGCGGCTCGCCGCCTCGCAGATCACGGCGATAGGCGCCATGAGCAGCGCCACGCTAGCCTTCTTCGACTGGGAGGCGAAGACGTATCAGCCAATCCCGATCAACGAGCAGGTGGAGGTCGCCTCGCTGGTTGGCGACATTGCGCTTGGCCCGGATCGCACGCCCAGCGTGCACGTGCATGCGGTGCTTGGTCGTCGCGACGGTGCGGCCATGGCCGGCCATCTGCAAAACGGCTTGGTGCGCCCGACGCTCGAAGTCATCGTGACGGAAGCGCCGGCTCACCTGTGCAAGGTTAGGGACGAGGCAAGCGGGCTGGCCCTCATCAATACACGCGCGTGTGCCTAAGAGGCTGCACGCGCTAAGCCAGCTGATCCGAGGCCAACCGAGCCGAATGCCCCGGCCAAGTCGGCCCTCTTGCGAGTGCGCATGCCCCTGCTCATGCTGCGCGCTTGGCAAGCAGCGGTGTGCACAAGACTGAGGCGATTGCTTGCGATTTGGCCGGACATTTCTGTCCGCTGAGCCAAACCTCGCGCGCGATCAATGCGTTATCAACGCCGCTCGGTTTGGCACGCAGCTTGCGGAAGCGTTAACGCGCGCCTGCATGTTCAGGCAGCGTCGCGCGTCCCGCCCTCCCAGCTGTGATTTCGGGATGCGTGCCGATCTCGCTCGCCGCCTACACAACGGGGGAACAATCCATGCTGCGATTTCCGCCTCGATATTCGCTGATTGCGGCGCTCGCCGCGCTCTCCTGCCTGCTTGCGGAAGCAGCGCTAGCTCAGACCCCGCCCACGCCCGACAAGGGCGATACGACGTGGATGATGACCTCGTCCGTGCTCGTGTTGCTGATGACCTTACCGGGCCTCGCCCTGTTTTATGCCGGATTGGTGAGGGCCAAGAACGTCGTATCGATGCTCATGCAGGTGTTCGCCATTGCCTGCATGGTGATCCTGATCTGGGTGGTCTACGGCTATAGCCTGGCCTTCACCTCTGGCCCCTTCAACAGCTACGTGGGCGGCCTGTCGAAGGCCTTCCTGATGGGCGTCACACCTGAGTCCACCCTGGCCACGTTCTCGAACCGCGTCGTCATCCCCGAATACGTCTACATCGTCTTCCAGATGACCTTCGCCTGCATCACCCCGGCGCTGATCGTCGGCGGCTTCGCCGAACGCATGAAGTTCTCTGCCCTGATGCTGTTCGTGGCGCTGTGGGTGACGTTCGTCTACTTCCCCATCGCGCACATGGTCTGGTACTGGGCCGGCCCTGACGCGATTGGCGACGCCGCCAAAAAGGTGGCGGAAGCTTCAGGCGACGCCAAGACCGCTGCCGCAGAAGCCCTGGCCGCTGTACAGGCCGACGCCGGTCTCATCTTCCAGTGGGGCGCCATAGATTTTGCCGGCGGCACCGTGGTGCACATTAACTCAGGCATCGCCGCGCTGGTTGGAGCGCTGATGCTTGGCAGGCGGGTCGGCTTCCGCGAGGAGCCGATGGCACCACACAGCCTCACGCTCACCTGCGTGGGTGGTGCGCTCCTCTGGGTAGGCTGGTTTGGCTTCAATGCCGGCTCCAACCTGGAAGCGACGGGCACCGCCACACTCGCCATGATCAACACCTTCGTGGCCACCGCCGCCGCTGGTCTGTCCTGGGTGGTGTTCGAGTGGATGTTCAAATGGAAGGCGTCCCTGCTTGGCCTGGTATCCGGTGTGGTGGCAGGTCTGGTCGCCGTTACGCCCGCCGCCGGCTTTGCCAGCCCGATGGGCGCAGCCGTCCTGGGCGCGACGGCGGGCGTGGTCTGTCTCGTGTTCTGCGCCGGAGTGAAGCGCCTGCTCGGCTACGACGACAGCCTCGACGTGTTCGGCATTCACTGCATCGGCGGCATCTTGGGTGCGGTAGCGACCGGCATCCTGGTCAGTCCCGAGTACGGCGGCACCGGCATTCTCGACTATGCCGCCAAGCCCGGGTCGGCCGTCGTCGCGGAGTACGTCCGTGACGTGCAGCTGATGGCCCAGCTGAAGGCTGTGGCCCTGACCCTGGTCTGGTCCGGCATCGGCACGGCCGTCATCCTCAAGGTCGTCGACGTGCTGATCGGGACACGCGTCAGCCAGGATGCCGAGACGCAGGGCCTCGACCTAGCCGAACACGGCGAACGCGGTTACGCGTACGAGAACTGAGGCGCGGCGGCAAACCCGCATCCCCGGGTCCATACGCTCAGCCAATTGCGGGGCAGGCCTGTCGAGGTCTGCCCCGGTTGCTTTGCGGGGTCGGGCTATAC
>Ga0075418_10006348_pt1 | contig 13333 bp, 15 predicted proteins | sample SoiMetdeltSBSDD2_FD_81776 | JGI IMG/M metagenome (GOLD analysis project Ga0075418, IMG submission 81776) | Bulk soil microbial communities from a Populus tree surrounding site in Tennessee, USA - Soil MetaG P. deltoides SBSDD2 | ecosystem: Environmental > Terrestrial > Soil > Tree plantation...
CGGCGGGAACCTGGTCGTCGCGGAGGACGGCCCGCATGGCGCCCGTCGCCTCGGGTGCCTCCTTGCCCCGCTCCACGGCTTCGACGACCCGGGGGCCGAACACCATGCCGTCCAGCAGCGAGTTCGACGCCAGCCGGTTGGCGCCGTGCACGCCGTTGCACGCCGCCTCGCCCGCCACCCACAGCCCCGGCAGCGACGAGGCGCCGTCCAGGTCGGCCAGGATCCCACCGCAGGTGTAGTGGGCGGCCGGCGCCACGGGGAGCCAGTCCCGGGCCGGGTCCAAGCCCACTTCGGCCAGGGCCGCGGCGATGGTCGGGAAGCGTTGCGAGAAGCCCTCCAGCCCGGTGGCGTCGAGCCAGACGTGGTCCACTCCCTCCTCGGCCAGCCGGGCCTGGATGGCCTGGCTCACCCGGTCGCGCGGCAGCAGCTCGTCCACGAAGCGCTCACCCCGGGCATCTCGGAGCAGCGCACCGTGACCCCGCAGCGCCTCGGACAGCAGCGGCCGGGGCCGGGCCGGGTGGTGCAGCGCGGTCGGGTGGAACTGCACGAACTCCAGGTCGGCGACGGCGGCTCCGGCCCGCAGGGCCATGGCGATGCCGTCGCCGGTGGCTTCGGCCGGATTGGTGGTCACCGCGAACAGCTGACCGGCTCCTCCGGTGGCAACCAGGACGTGCCGCGCCCGTACCTCGACGCCGACCACACCAGCGGCGCCGGCGGCATCCGCCTCCCCGGTCGGTTCGGCGCCTCCGCTTCCCGACCTCCGCGCCGCGTGAGGGGCGGGCGAGACGGCGCGGACGCCGACGCAGCGGCCGTGCTCGACGAGCAGGTCGCGGGCGAACCACCGCTCGTAGATCGCCGTCGCCGACCGTTGGACCGCCACGACCAGGGCTCGCTCGACCTCCCGGCCGGTCGCTGCACCGCCCGCGTGGACCACCCGGGGGTGGCTGTGGCCGCCCTCCCGGGCCAGCTCCAGCTCGCCGTCCCCGTCCCGGTCGAAGATGGCACCGAGCGCGATGAGCTCGTTGACCCGGCCCGGGCCCTCGTCGACCAGGGTCCGCACGGCATCGACGTCGCAGAGCTCGGCCCCGGCGGCCAGCGTGTCGGCCAGGTGCAGGTCGGTGGAGTCGGGGTCGGCGGACAGCACCGCAGCCACCCCGCCCTGCGCCCAACGCGTGGTGGCCTGGTCGAGGTCGCCCTTGGTCAGTACGCCCACCCGCAGGCCGTGCACGTCCGCGGCCCGTACGGCGGCCGAGAGACCGGCGACGCCCGAGCCCAGGACCAGGAGGTCGAGTGGCTCGCCGCGCTCAGCCAGCGGGCACCTCGACGTAGCGCTGTTCGGCCGCCGAGCGCTCGGCCGCGGCCTCGTCGATGGGCCGGTTGGCCGTGTCCACGTGGACCACCCGGGGCTGGTGGTCCACCAGCTCGGCTGGTTCGTAGTCGGCGTAGCTGATCACGATGATCCGGTCCTTCGGCTGCACCAGCCGGGCGGCCGCGCCGTTGAGGCACATGTCGCCCGAGCCTCGGCGGCCGGCGATGGTGTAGGTCTCGAAGCGGGCGCCGTTGTCGATGTCGACCACGGCCACCTGCTCGTGCTCCAGGATGTCGGCCGCCTCCAGCAGGTCGGGGTCGACGGTGATCGAGCCGACGTAGTGCAGGTTCGCGTCGGTGACCGTGGCCCGGTGGATCTTGGACTTGAGCATGCGGCGTCGCATCAGTCGTTCGGTCTCCTCACTGGTGGGTGCCGTCAGACGGTCACCCCCACGTTGTCGATGAGCCTGGCCCGCCCGAAGCCCACGGCGGCCAGCAGCCGCAGGTTCCCGGTCAGCGGTTCAGGGACCGTGAAGGAGTCTGCGTCCACCACCGCGACGTAGTCCAGTCTGGCCAGTGGCTCGGCCTCGATGATGCCAGCCATCAGCTCCCGAACCTCCCTGGGGTCGCTTTCGCCCGAGCGGATCAGCGCGCCACCGGCCTGGAGCGCCCGGTGGATCACCGGCGCCGCGGCCCGCTCGTCGGGCGACAGGTAGCTGTTGCGGGACGACAACGCCAGCCCGTCGACGTCCCGTACGGTCGGCACCCCGACCACGTCGACCGGGAACGACAGGTCCCGCGCCATGCGGCGGATGATGGTCAGCTGCTGGAAGTCCTTCTCCCCGAAGTAGGCACGGCACCGGCCGGCGATGGCGAACAGCTTGGCCACGACCGTTGCCACCCCGGCGAAGTGGGTGGGCCGGCTCGCGCCCTCCAGCGGCGCCGACATCTCGGCCACGCTGACCGTGGTCAGCACGGGCTGGGGGTACATCTCGGCCACCTCGGGCACGAACAGCAGGTCCACGCCGGCCTTCGCGGCGAGCTGCCGGTCGCGGTCGAGGTCCCGGGGGTAGGCGGCGAGGTCCTCGGTGGGCCCGAACTGCAACGGGTTGACGAAGATCGAGGCCACGACCACGTCGTTGTCCCGCCGGGCCCGCTCCATCAGCGAGAGGTGGCCGTCGTGGAGGTAGCCCATGGTGGGGACGAACCCGACGTGCCGCCCGACCGCCCGCTCGGCGTCGAGGGCGGCGCGGAGCTCACCGATCCGGGTCACATCGAGCACGAGCTCACCTCGCCGTCGATGGTGGTGGCGGCGGTGCCGGTGGTGCCGGCGGCTCCGGCTCGAGGAGCCGCCGCGCTGCAGCAGCCATCGCGCGGTACGCGGGGCGTTCGTCGGCGGGCAGCGACCGCAGGTGCCGCTTGACCGTGGCCTCGTCGCCACGCGCCACCGGTCCCGTGAGGGCGGCCGCCGCGCCGAGGTCGGCCACGTTGTCCAATGTGGCCCGGGCCAGGTCCAGATACGCCTCGCGTGGCACGCCGGCCCGGTCGGCGAGCCGCTCGACCTGCCCGAGCAGCGCCACGAGGTGGTTCGCGGCGATGGAGGCTCCCGCGTGGTACAGCGCCCGATCCTCCTCGGCGACGACGAAGGCCCGGCCGTACAGAGCGTCGACCACCTCCCGGACCAGCGGGTCGCCGACGACGGCGAACCACGCCCCGACCAGCCGCTTCGAGCCGCGATCTGGGTTGGGCAGCGAGACCAGGGGGTGGAGCGCGGCCCGGCGCTGGTGGGGCTTCAGCACATCGAGGCCCAGCGAGCCGGAGAGGTGGGCCACGACGGTGGACGCGACCGGGTCGACGGTTCGAGCGACCTCCTCGATGGCGGCATCGGGCGTGGCCACCACCAGCAGCTGGACGTCCTTGGCGGCGGCCGTGAGGTCGTGGTCCCGGCCCAGCATCGGTGCCACGTCCCATCCCCGGTTGGTCAGGGCCAGGGCCAGCGACGTGCCGGCCCGACCGGGGCCGATGATCCGGACGACGGGGGACACCATCGTGGAGCCTACGACCACCAGGCAGGGACTCTCCCTGCGCCCATATGCTCTCGGCCCGTGGCGATCACGCAGACGGAGCTGATGGAAGCGGTGGACGGGATCGAAGGCTGGTTCAGCCCGGACCAGGTCCAGCGGGTCTCGACGGCCGCCGCGGCGACGCCCGAGGGGGGCCGGATCGTCGAGATCGGCAGCTTCCGGGGCCGGTCTACGGTCGCGCTGGCCCGCTCGGCCCCCGCCGGCGTCGAGATCGTGGCCATCGACCCCCACGCCGGGAACGACCGGGGACCGCAGGAGATCGACGGCTTCGAGGCCGAGGCGGCCCAGGACAACGAGGTGTTCAAGGCCAACCTGGAACGGGCCGGCGTCGCCGAGCGGGTGCGGCACGTCCGCAAGTTCTCCTCCGAGGCCCACGATGACGTGGAGGGGCCGATCGACGTGCTGCACATCGACGGCGCCCACCGCTTCGGCCCGGCCCGGGACGACATCCGGACCTGGGGTGACCGGGTCGCGTCCGGCGGGACCATGCTGATCCACGACTCGTTCTCGTCGATCGGGGTGACGCTGGCCATCGCCTCGACGCTCGTGGGGTCCAGCCGCTGGCGCTACGTGGGCCGGAGCCGCTCCCTGTCCGAGTACCGGGCCGAGCCGGTCCACGGGATGGCCCGGGTCGCGAACGTCGGGCGCCAGCTCGCGCAGGTCCCGTGGTTCGTCCGGAACGTGGCCATCAAGGTCCTGCTGGTGGCCAAGCTCCGAGGCCTCGCCAAGGCCCTCGGCCACGACGGCGGCCCCTGGCCTTATTGATGCCCCCGGCGAAGCGGCTTCGCCGCCGCCGACGGCACCCTCAAAGCCTCGTGCTCATGGTCTGCCACCGTGGTGGCCTCCACAGGCCGAAACGCACGCGGCCTTCGGCGTCATGCTGGTGATGTGCCTCGGGTCGACGCGGGTCAGGAGAGGCCGCCGAGGCGGTCGACGTCACCTGTGGCCTGGGCCACCGCCTTCGCGTCCACCAGGTCAGGGGCGAGGTCGCGCAGCGGGGCCAGCACGAACCGGCGCTCCCACATCCGGGGGTGGGGCACGACCAGGTCGGGCTGGTCGACGGTGACGCCGTCGATCCACAGCAGGTCGACGTCCAGCGTGCGTGGCCCCCACCGCTCATCCCGCACCCGGCGGGCCGCCGCCTCCAGCTCCTGGCACAGCTCGAGCAGCTCCCGGGCACTCGCGTCGGTGTCCAGCTCGACCACCAGGTTGAGGAACGGCCCCTGGTCCGGCCCGCCGACCGGTGCGGTCTCGTAGACCGGCGATACCGCGGCGAGACCGTGGCCTCGCAGCGTCTCGATGGCATCGCGCAGATGGCGATCACGGTCGCCCAGGTTGGAGCCGAGGCCGAGGAACGCTCGGGTCATGTCCGCCGGCGCACCACCCGTACACCCGACGTCGCCAGCTGTTGGGGGACCGGTGGCCGGAGCTTCCGCACCGCGACCTCGACGCCGCTGATGTGCTCGTCCAACCCCAGGACCACCTCGGCGATCCGCCCGGCCAGCCGTTCGAGCAGCGCGACCGGCTCGCCGGTGGCCACCTGCGCCACCGCCGCGCACACGGCGCCGTAGTCGACGGTGTCGGCCAGGGCGTCGCTGGCGCCGGCCGGGGCGAGGTCGGTCATCAGGTCGAGGTCGATCTCGACCGGCTGGTCCTGCTCGCGCTCGAAGGGCAGGACGCCACAGCGGGCCAGCACCCGCAACCCCCGCAGCTCGATGCGATCCCCGTCCATCAGCCGGCGTAGCCCCCGACCCGACCCCCTGCCCCTACGCCGTCTCGGACCGGAGGTGGTCGACGTTGGCGACGAAGGCGCGGCCCTGCGGACCGAGCTGGCGGGAGGTCAGCCGCTCGGTGACCGAGATGGCCTGGGGCCCGTACGGCACCAGCCCCGCCCACAGCAGGTAGCCGGCCACCAGACCGCAGATGGTGTCCCCCACCTCCTCCCGGTGCAGCAGCAGCTTCTCGCCCTCGGCCAGCAGGCTCTTCAGCTCGCCGTACAGCGAGGCCTGGTAGGCCATGACGTCGTCGATGGAGCGGTACGGCCGGTGGAGCCACGCCACCCCCAGCTCGTCGTAGTTGTGCAGGTTGTGGGACGCGGCGATGAGCGAGATCACGTGGGTGAAGCCCTGCTCCCGGATCCAGATGATCTCCTCCTGGCGGCGGACCCGGCGGTGGTTGGCGCCGTAGCCGCCGGGACGCTCGGCAACCGCCAGCCGGTCCTTGAGGATCCACACGAAGTTGCGCGGGGTGATCCCCTGGGCCCACTTGCCCTTTATTGCCACGGCGGGTTCTCCTTCAAATCACGCGGCTGCTTCTGCTTCCCCAACTGCCGCCCGCACGACCTTCGCCACCCGGACCGCCCGCACCGTCTCGGCCACCTCGTGGACCCGCACCATGGACGCGCCCCGCCAGAGCGCCCACGCCGCCGTGCTGAGCGAGCCTTCCAGCCGATCGCTGGTCGGAGTGGGCCCCTCGACCCGGTCGGCCCGCGCCGCGAGGGTCCCGAGCATGGACTTGCGGCTGGTGGCGACCAGCACCGGGAACCCCGTGGCCACCAGGACATCGAGGTTGGCCAGCAGGTCGAGGTTGTGTCCGAGGCGTTTGCCGAAGCCGATGCCGGGGTCGATCCACACCTCGTGCACACCGGCGGCGACCGCCTCCTCGGCTCGGGCGACCAGGAAGTCACGCACCTCGGTCACCACGTCGTCGTAGTGCGGATCACGCTGCATCGTGCGCGGGTCGCCGAGCATGTGCATCGCGACGAAGCCCGCCCCCGTCACCGCCGCCACCGGCGCGAGGCGCGCCGACACGTCGTTGACCAGGACCGCACCCGCCCGCACCGCCGCCTCGGCGACCTCGGCCTTCCGGGTGTCGATGGAGACCCGGATGCCACTGGCTGCCAGGCCCTCCACCACCGGCAGCACCCGAGCCAGCTCCTCGGCGACCGGCACCGGATCGGCGCCCGGCCGGGTGGATTCGCCGCCGACGTCGATGATGTCGGCTCCCTGCGCTGCCAGCGCCAGCCCGTGTGCGACGGCCGCAGTGTGGTCGCGATGGCGGCCTCCATCGGAGAACGAGTCGGGTGTCACGTTGACCACACCCATGATCCAGGGCCGCTGCACGGCTCCCGAGTCTACGACCCCCGCTGCCCCCGCCCGGACCTCGAACGACCGATGAGTTCGGTGCCCGGAGGGGGTCGGACATCGTGACATCGTGGACCACCCCGCCAAAGGAGCGACCATGCCCACACGAGACAGCGCCCCCAACGGTGCACCCTGCTGGGTGGACCTCATGAGCTCGGATCCCGAGCGCAGCCGCACCTTCTATGCCGAGCTGTTCGGCTGGGATGCCGACGAGCCGAACGAGGAGTTCGGCGGCTACTTCAACTTCCGTCGGGACGGCTCCCTGATCGCCGGGGGCATGCCTCGCATGCCCGACACCCCGGCCGAGGCACCGGACGTCTGGTCCGTCTACCTGGCCACCGACGACATCCAGAAGACCTTCGACACCGCGGCCAGCCACGGCTCCCAGGTGCTCGCACCACCGATGGCCGTCGGGGACTTCGGCAGCATGGCGATCATCACCGATCCCACGGGGTCCAACATCGGCCTGTGGCAGCCGGAGACCCACCCGGGCTTCCAGGTCATCGGCGAGCCCGGTGCACCGGCATGGTTCGAGCTGCACACCCGCGACCTCCCGTCGGCCGTCGCCTTCTACCGCGACGTGTTCGGGTTCCAGACCAGCGTGGTGAGCGACACCGACGAGTTCCGGTACACGACCCTCGGCTACGGCGAGGAACCGGACGACCAGGTCGCGGGGGTCGCGGACGACTCGGCCTCCCTCCCCGAAGGGGTCCCGCCGTACTGGCTGGTGTACTTCGGCGTGGCGGACACCGACGCTGCGGTGGCCAAGGTCGTCGAGCTCGGCGGCAGCCTGAGGATCCCCGCCGAGGACACGCCGTGGGGTCGGATCGCGGGCGTGAGCGATCCGACCGGCGCGCAGTTCATGCTCATGTCGGCCGGCCCGGCCGACCAGTAGGCGCCGGCGGCGGCTCGAGCCCACGGCCCCCTGAGCTCCGGCGCCGGCCGGGGCTCAGCGGTGGCCGACGACGTAGCGCATGGCCTCCTCGCGGGTGGCCACGCTGGTCCGGAACAGGCCGCGCACCGCGGAGGTCACCGTCGTGGCCCCGGGCTTGCGGACCCCCCGCATGGTCATGCACAGGTGCTCGGCCTCGATCACCACCATGACCCCCTTCGGCTGCAGGGTGTTGTCGATCTCGTCGGCGATCTGGACCGTGAGCTTCTCCTGGACCTGCAACCGCCGGGCGTAGGCGTCGACCAACCGGGCCAGCTTGGACAGCCCGGTGATCCGGCCGTCGTCACCGGGGATGTAGGCGACGTGGGCCCGCCCGATGAACGGGACCATGTGGTGCTCGCACAGCGACTGCATGGGGATGTCGCGCACCATCACCATCTCGTCGTGGCCGGCCTCGAACGTGACCTGTAGGTGGGTGTCGGCCTGCTCGTGGAGGCCCGAGCACACCTCGGCGTACATGCGGGCCACCCGCTCGGGCGTGTCGAGCAGGCCTTCGCGGTCGGGGTCCTCGCCGATGGCCTCCAGGATCTCCCGCACCGCCTTGGCGATGCGGTCCAGGTCCATGGGCGCATCCAGGGGTGTCTCCTCCATGGGCACCTCCTAGGTCCTAGGTGCCGCTGGGACGGGGTGACCGCGCGACCAGCCGGCGCACCAGCCGCTGCCGCCAGGTGAGCGTCGGCGCGGCTTCGCCGTCCGCCCGCGAGGCTCGCACGGCGTCACGGTCGACGGCCTGCACGACGGACACGCCCGCCAGCTCCCGGGCCCGCCGCTCGCCCGGCGAACGGGGGGACGGCGTGGGCATCACGATGCCGGTGCCCTTGTCGATCGGGCCGAAGATCTCCTCCAGGTCCCGGTCGTCCAGGGTCTCCTTCTCGACCAGGGCCGCCGCCAGCCGATCGAGGGTGGGGCGATGCAGGGCGAGGATGGCCCGGGCCCGGTCGTGGGCCTCGTCCACCAGCCGCCGGACCTCGAGGTCGATCACGCTGGCCACGTCGTCGGAGAAGGTGGACTCGCTGCCGTGGTCCCGGCCGACGAACACCTCGCGGGTCGGCGGGGCGAGCAGCTGGGGTCCCAACCGGTCGCTCATGCCCCAGGTGGTGACCATGTTGCGGGCCACCTTGGTGCAGCGCTCGATGTCGTCGCTGGCACCTGTGGTCGGCTCCCCGAACACCAGCTCCTCGGCCGTGCGTCCACCGAGCATCATCGTCATCTGATCGATCAGCTCGGCTCGGGTCCGGAGGTACTTGTCCTCGGTGGGCAGGGCCAGGGTCCACCCCAGGGCCCGGCCCCGGGCAACGATCGAGACCTTGTGGATGGGGTCGGTGCCCTCCAGGACGTGACCGACCAGCGTGTGGCCACCCTCGTGGTAGGCGATGACCTGCTTCTCGCGCTCGGACATCACCCGGGTCTTGCGCTCCGGACCGGCCAGGACCCGGTCGATCGACTCTTCGAGCGCGTGCATGGTGATGGTGCCGGCGTCGCGCCGGGCCGTCAGCAGCGCCGCCTCGTTCATCATGTTGGCCAGGTCGGCGCCGGTGAAGCCGGGCGTGCGCCGGGCCAGCACATCGAGGCGCACGTCGTCACCCAGCGGCTTGCCCTTCGCGTGGACCTCGAGGATCGCCTTGCGGCCCTCCAGGTCGGGCTGGTCGACGACGATCTGGCGGTCGAAGCGGCCCGGCCGCAGCAGCGCCGGGTCGAGGATGTCGGGCCGGTTGGTGGCGGCGATGAGGATCACGCCGGTCTGGGCGTCGAAGCCGTCCATCTCGACCAGCAGCTGGTTGAGGGTCTGCTCGCGCTCGTCGTGGCCGCCACCCATGCCGGCGCCGCGGTGCCGGCCGACGGCGTCGATCTCGTCGACGAACACGATGGCCGGTGCGGCAGCCTTGGCCTTCTCGAACAGGTCCCGGACCCGGCTGGCGCCGACGCCGACGAACATCTCCACGAAGTCCGAGCCGGAGATGGCGAAGAACGGCACGCCGGCCTCACCGGCCACGGCCCGGGCCAGCAGGGTCTTGCCGGTGCCGGGCGGGCCGTAGAGCAGCACGCCCTTGGGGATGCGCGCACCGATGGCCTGGAAGCGCCCGGGATCCTGGAGGAACTCCTTGATCTCCTGCAGCTCCTCCACCGCCTCGTCGCAACCGGCGACGTCCGCGAAGGTCACCGACGGCTGGTCCTTGGAGACCTGCTTCGCGCGGGACTTGCCGAACTGCATGACCCCGCGGCCGCCACCGCCCTGGATCAGGTTCAACACCAGCAGGAAGGCTCCGAGCACCAGCACCATCGGGAGCACGCTGAACAGCAACGAGGTCCACACCGAATCGGTCTGCTGATCGGTGTCGATGTCGATCGGCGGGTGGGCGTCGCTGAGCTGGTCGACGAGTTCGTCCGCGTACTCGGCCGGGAACTCGGCGCGGTACTTGCTGCCGTCGCGGAGCTCGCCCTCGACCACGTGGTCCTGGTCCTTGATGGTGGCGCTGCTGACCTCACCGTCCTCGATGTGCTGCTGGAGCTGGGAGAACGTCAGGTCCTTGCGGTCGCTTCCCGGGCGCAGCAGTTGCGCTCCGAGGAACAGGACGACGAGCCCGACTGCGACGTAGATGAACGCGGCACGAGGAAAGCGTTTCATTGAGGCGGCCAGGCTACCGGCCGCCCCGTGACAAGGGACCTCGGTATCGGCGCGGGAGTGCCGCGCTTCTGTGGATCAGGACCCGGCGTGCTCGCAGACGTACGGAAGGTTGCGGAACCGCTCGGCGACGTCGAGGCCGTAGCCGAGGACAAACGACGGCGGGATCTCGAAGCCGACGTAGCTGAGGTCGATCGCCGTCTTCTGGTTGCCCTGCCGCACGAACAGGGCGCAGACACGGAAATCCGCGGGCTTGCGCGCCAGAAGGTTGCGGGCGAGGTAGTTGAGCGTGAGCCCCGAGTCGACGATGTCCTCGACCAGCAGCACGTGGCGGTCCTGCAGCTCGATGTCCAGGTCCTTGACGATGCGGACCACACCCGACGACTTGGTGGAGGCGCCGTAGGACGAGACGGCCATGAAGTCGACCTCGAGCGGGAGGCGGATCTCACGCACCAGATCGGCGAGGAACACGAACGCGCCCTTCAGGATGCAGATCAGCAGGGGCGGGTGGTCGGCGTAGTCCCGGGTGATCTGCGCGCCCAGCTCGCGGATCCGGCGGGCGATCTCCTCCTGCGACTTGACCAAGGGCCCGAGCGCGGGGTCGGAGAACAGATGGCCGTCGCGGTGGGGTGCGTCGGTGGGCTCACCAGGGACGGGATCCAACATGGCGCTCAACGTAGCGGTCCGCGAACGCGGGCCGCGTCCGACCTGTTGCCTCGGGTCAGGACGGCGGTTCGAGGCGGAGGCGGTTCCGGGTCCGGGCCACCCGCCAACCCCCGCCGATCTCGCAGGCCACGGCCTCGCCTCGGCAGACCTCCAGGATCCGGCGGACGGCCGCCGCATCGGGCGGGTGGCGCTCGCCGCCCCCGGCGCCCTGGTCCCGCAGCCAGCGCCGGATGACCCGGCGGGCCAACGGGAGCGGCGCGGCGCTCACGGCACGCGCGTCGGTCGGATCCAGCGTCTCCGCCAGCTCGTCGAGCAGCCGCGCATCGGCCCGCAGCAGGTCCGCCTGGCGGGCCAGGATCGGCACCACGTCCCGCTCGGCCACGGCGTCGAGCAGCGGGATGACCTCGTGCCGCACCCGGTTGCGGCGGAACGCGGGGTCCGTGTTGCTGGGATCGACCACCGGCTCGAGCCCCAGCGCCGCGCACAGCTCGCGGGTCTCCCGCCGGCGGAGGTGGCGCAGGGGCCGGCGCTCGGGGTCCATCCCCGCCAGGCCGTCGAGGGAGGCGCCGCGCAGCAGGTTGAGCAGCACCGTCTCGGCCTGGTCGTCCGCCGTGTGACCGGTCAGGACCTCGTCCGGGAGGACCGCGTAGCGGGCAGCCCGGGCCCGGGCCTCCAGGTTGGGGCCCGGTTCGACCATCGCCTGGACGCTCCGGAAGGAGGCCCCGAAGCGCTCGGCCGCCGCGCGCACCACCTCGGCCTCGGCAGCCGATCCCGGACGCAGGCCGTGGTCGACGTGGATCGCCGTGACCTCGCATCCCGCGGCCACGGCGAGCACCAGCAAGGCCAGCGAGTCCGCTCCCCCCGACACCGCACACTCCGCCACCACCCCCGCCCCAGGAAACCAACACCGCCCCAACAGCCCGGAAACCACCGCGCCTGCCGTGGCACCCGCGGAGCCCCGACGACCCACAGCCACCCGTACAGCCGCCGCGGGGCGATCACCCACAAGAGCCCCCTAGGTCCGCAGCGGGGTGATGACCCCCGGGGTCATGGGGTCCCCGCAAGCTCTTCGGACAACCGCACGCGATCGAGCCAGTCCTGTGGCGCCCGGATCTCGGCCAGCGTCGGCAGCCACTGCGGCCCGCGCCACGCCGCGTCCAGAGCGTCCGGCCCGCCGTGGGCCTCGACGTAGGCGATGAACTTCTCGCCCTGCCGATACTGGTTCAGCTTGGCCTCGATCCCCAGCAGCTTCTGGGCCACCTTGGCGACCCCGCCGGCCTGCTGACGCCGCTCGCGCAGCGCCCGGGCGAAGCGGGGCGCCGACGGCACCCGGCCGGCGCCCGCCCGGTCCATGGTCACGTCGCCGTGGCCCTCGAGTAGGCTCATCATCCCCCCGATGCGGCCGAACAGATCGCGCTGGTCGGGCCCGGCCAGCAGCATCGCGATGCCGCCCTCGTCGAGCGGGCTGCGGCCGGAGCGCAGCTCCTCGACCACCCGGCCGAGGGCGTCGAGGAACCGCTTGGGATCGGGGTCGACGGCGTCCAGGGACTTCTGGACCAGCGACAGGAAGTGGTCACGCAACCAGGGGATGCCGGTGAACTGGGCGCGGTGGGTCACTTCGTGCAGCGCCAGCCACAGCCGGAACTCCCGGGGCGGGAAGGCGTAGCGCTTCTCCAGGGCCAGGACGTTCGGCCCCACGTAGTAGACGACGTCCTGGTCGTCGGGGCTCTCGTCCTCGATGATCAGCAGGTCGTACTGGCCGAGGACCCGGGTGGCCATCCAACCCAGGACCACACCGATCTCGACGCCGGCCGTCCGCCGGGCCACCGAGGCCGGCACGGCGCGCCAGCCGTTGGTGTGCTCGAAGCGCTCGCCCAGCTTCTCGGTCAGGGGTCGCAGCAGGCGGTCGAAGCTGGCCAGGTTGGCTTCGATCCAGCCGTCGCGCTCGACCACCCGTGCCCGGGCCGGCCCGGCGGCGGAGCGCAACCCGGTGGCCTGGGCCACCAACTCCTCGGCTTCGGTGGTCAGCTCACTGAAGTCACTGGCGAGACGGTCGTAGTGGTACGACGCGGCCAGCGGCTCCCGGCCCGCCACCCGGATCGCCACCCGTTGGGCGAGCTGCCAATCCACCGGGCCCGACACCACGGTTCAGTCCTCTCGGGGGTAGCGGTTGGATTCGACGGTCCGGAAGTAGTTGGCCACCAGCGCGGCGACCGTGGCCACCGCCCCGATGAAGATGACGAATCCGACCCAGAAGTGCCAGACGACGGCGAACATGTGGCGCATCGTAGGGGACCTCTCTCCCGAGCCGGAATCGACGGATCTGACCCCACCCTCGCCCGGACGCGCGCGGACGCTGCCTGTCAAGTCACGCTGCTCCCTTGCTTACGCGATCTTTCGGCCCCGGGTGCGCGGTGTGACCGCGCGGTGGTGAAGAGAGCAGTACTCGCTCTCGTTGTAGATGGACAGCTTCGTCTTGCAGCCGTCCTCCGAACAGATGCGTCCCGGTGGGTACGTCCGAGACTGGGTCGAAGCGCTGATGACCCTTTCCCCCGAC
>Ga0075418_10006349_pt1 | contig 13333 bp, 15 predicted proteins | sample SoiMetdeltSBSDD2_FD_81776 | JGI IMG/M metagenome (GOLD analysis project Ga0075418, IMG submission 81776) | Bulk soil microbial communities from a Populus tree surrounding site in Tennessee, USA - Soil MetaG P. deltoides SBSDD2 | ecosystem: Environmental > Terrestrial > Soil > Tree plantation...
AGCGTCTGGGAGCAGGGCTTACTCGAGGGCGATAGCCTGGGGGGTCGACGTCACCAGGGACCAGGGACCAAAAGCCCGCTGCAACGCTTCCACGCGATAAACATGAAAGGGCACACCCCCTCGCCGCTGGTGCGCGGCATACCCCTGCACGACTTCCGGGGCCTCCGCTTGGATCTTCCACGTGTACAGGAGCCACTGGCTGTCACAGCCCGCAGCGTGCGGCAGTGCCAACAAAGAGGCCAGTGGCCGTCGACAACCGATGGCACACAGGAGGCGGCCGTCCACCGTGAGCATTGGTGAGGTGCAGGCGCAGTATTGGGGACAGACGCTGGAACGGGAGCGCCTCTGCCAGGAGCACGGCAGCGGGAAACGTTAACAACGACGGATCGTCTGGCGGGACAGTAGGCTGAATGATCTGGGGCATGACGTACCTTCCTTTCGGTAGAGTGCTATACAGCTTGCTCGGTCATGCCTGGAAATCACCCTCACAGTCAACATTGTCGTATGGCACAACGAGCAGCATGTCAATTATAATAGGCAATATGCATCTTTTTCTTGCTCATGCTTCAGCCTGGTCGCAGTGCGCTTGAGGGAGGCGCTGAGCGCAGAAGGACAGCGCGATGATATGACGTATCTGATAGCGGTACTCGACCTGATTGACCCCGATAGAAGTGAGTACGTCCAATACTTTGAGGGCGTGGACGCCGTCGTGCCTCTTCGCTACAAACGCCGCAGCGGTCCGAACCCTCTGGACCCTTTTTCGATGAGAAGCCCAATGTTGAAATGGCGTATAATGTCTTCAGGACGTCCTGTGACGCCGGTGTCAGCCACATAAAGAGCCTTGCAGGTGATGGGACCCGGTGTCCGCTCGTTCCTCGCTCCCGCTATATCCCGCACCTGGAGCGTGGCGTTTTCCATCTTGGATTTGGATAATGTGGGACGATCATCGCAGCCAACTGCAGGACGTCGTCGAGGTGTCTGAGCCGCTTTGGGGCACATCGCCATGCGGGATGGCGCCTTGGTACGTCCCGACACACAGAGGAGCCCGGCCATGAGCTTCAAAATCGTACTGCTGCCCCCGGACGTCGATGCATCGTGGCCGGAGAAGATCCGGCAGGCTGTCCCCGGCGTGGTCGCCAAGGCCTTCGAGGATCCCCAAGACGCCCTTACGGATATCGAGGACGCCGACGCGGCCTACGGCACGGTACCGCCGGCGCTCTTCGCTCGCGCCAAGCAGCTGCGCTGGATCTGCGCCGCTCGCGCTGGCCTGGGCGGTGCGTGGTTCTATGACGCGCTCGTGCAGAGTGACATCGTGGTGACGAATATGCGGGGCAGCTACAACGAGCACCTCGCCACGCACGCCGTCACCTTCCTGCTCGCCTTCGCTCGCCGCTTCGACTTCTACCTACCGCAGAAGCGCTGGCAGCGTGGGCCGACGATGCTCCATTTGCCTGATACGACTGTGCTCATTGTCGGCGTTGGTGGCTCTGGGAGCGAGGCCAGCAAGCAGTGTGCTGCCTTTGGCATGCGCGTCCTCGGCTGCGATCCCCGCACGACGACCCTGGCACTGGGCATGGTCGAGCTGTTCACGCCCGACACCCTCCCGGACCGGATTGGTGAGGCCGATTTTGTCCTCGTCACTGTGCCGGAGTCGCCGGACACGGTCGGCATGTTCAACGCCGCGCTGTTCGCGTGTATGAAGAGAGGCGCGTACTTCATCAACATCAGTCGTGGCAAGATCGTGGTCACGGAGGACCTCATAGCGGCCCTGCAGTCGGGCCAGCTTGCCGGCGCTGGCCTCGACGTCGTTGCCCCAGAGCCGCTACCACCCGAGAGCCCGCTCTGGACGATGCCGAATGTCCTGATCACGCCGCATGTGGCGATCCACGGTGCCCCCTACCGCCAGAAGTGGGAAGCGATGCTCCTGGAGAACTGCCGCCGCTTCGCGGCCGGCAAGCCACTGCTCAACGTCGTCGACAAGAGCAAATGGTATTGACAAAGAGGACGCTATCACATGTACATAGATAGCCCGTACACCGACGACGTCTGGGTGCAGATCGCCCAGGGTAGTGCCGAGGACGTGGACCGCGCCGTGCACAGCGCGCACAAGGCCATGACCGAGGGTGGGTCAACGCCTATCGCGCGGTAAGCTACATGTCGCCCTTCAGCGGCTACAAGGCCTCAGGCTTGGGCCGCGAGAACGGTATGGACGCCATCCGCGAATACCTGCAAGTGAAAAACGTCTGGATTAACACCGGTGCTGCTAGGGCAAATCCCTTCGTGATGTGCTGAGTCGAATAAGGGGGAAATCGACTATGGGTCAGCTTGTCTCGCCACATGGTAGTCCTACACTGAAGCCCCTGCTCCTTGAGAGGCAGGAGCGGGAGCTCGAACTCATGCGGGCGGCGGGGCTTAAGAAAATTCCGCTGACCACCCGCGAGACCGGTGACCTCATCATGATGGGCATTGGCGCCTTCACCCCGATCGAGGGGTTCATGGGCTATGAAGACTGGCAGGGGGTCTGCAACACTATGAGCCTACCTTCCCAAAACAACCTCTTCTGGCCCATCCCCATCACCCTCTCGACTACGCATGAGATCGCTGCCTCTTTGCAGCTTGGCGAAGAAGTCGCCCTGTGGGACATCGAGACGGCGTCCATCGTTGGCACGATGCGGGTGAACGAGAAGGCGCAGATCGACAAAGCTCACGAGTGCCGGCAGGTATTTAAGACCACCGATCCCCATCACCCTGGCGTGGAGAAGGTCCTGGCGCAGGGGCCGATCAATCTAGGCGGTCCGGTCAAGGTGCTCTCCGAGATTTATTTCCCCGAGATGTTCGCTGAGATCTACCAGCGGCCGGCCCAGGCCCGGCAGATGTTCGAGGAGCGCGGGTGGACCACCGTCGCTGCCATGCAGACCCGCAACCCCATGCACAACGCCCACGCCTACCTGGTCTGGATCGCCGTCGAGATCTGCGATGGCGTCTACATCCACCAGCTCGTCGGCAAGCTCAAGCCGGGCGATATCCCGGCCGCAGTCCGTGTCCGCGCTATTGATGCGCTGGTCACGACGTACTTCCGCAAAGACCGCATCATCCAGGGCGGCTATCCGCTGGAGATGCGCTACGCCGGCCCGCGCGAGGCGCTCCTGCACGCCGTCTTCCGCCAGAACTACGGTTGCAGCCACCTGATTGTCGGGCGCGACCACGCTGGCGTTGGCGACTATTACGGTCCGTTCGACGCCCAGAAGATTTTTCACGAAATTCCGCGGGATGCGCTCGAGCTCAAGCCTCTACCGCTCGACTGGACCTTTTTCTGCTATAAGTGCGGGACGATGGCCTCGATGAAGACCTGCCCGCACGAGAGCACAGCAGTGATTGACGACAACGGCCACTATCAGGGCGGTGCCCGGCTGCTGCTCTCCGGCACCCGCCTCCGCCAGCTGATGAGCACAGGCAAACCAGTGCCACCAGAATTTTCACGACCGGAGGTCATTGCCATCCTGAAAGAATACTATGATCAGCGTGGGGAGTGATGTCCATGGCAGGCTTGTGCCAGGAGTCTGTGCGCCTGTTGGCCAACCACGCGCCCCAAAACTCTGTCAGCCTCAACTTGGTGCGGGTAAATAAGGCATAGAGGTGACTGGGAAGGCGCAGGGAGTGAGCACAGCGCCTTAGGGAACAGCAGGAGGCATGGCGTTCTGCCAGTGCTGTGGGTCAAGTGCAAAACGCCACGGTCGCTCGGGAAACATCCCTACCGCCGCTTCCAGAGGTTGCTCCTGGAGCCAGTGCACCAACATCCAGAGCGTGGCGCCGTGCCCAACGAGCATGACATGCTGCCCATCGCGCTCGGCGGCCAGTTGCGTTAAAAAGCTCTGCATCCGTCCGGCGACCTGGGCGTAACTTTCCCCGTTGGGGAAGGGCGTGTGGAAGGCAGTCAGTCGGGCCCTTTCCATCTCTTCGCGTGGACGTCCTTCAAAGTCCCCATAGTCACACTCGCGCAATCGAGGGTCCCGCAGGATGGGGAGCGGACGACCGGCAAAGATCAGACAGGCAGTGTCATAGGCGCGCTGCGTGTCGGACGTATAGACAACATGAAAGTGCTGGTCATCGTAACGGGCGCGTAAGACCGACTGCGCCTGGGTCCGGCCATACGCCGTGAGGGCCACATCGTAGTGGCCAGACGCAAGGTTGGCGGCATTGTGATAGGTCTGGGCGTGCGCCTCAAACCAGATGTCAATCATGGCAGGCCTCCCGCGGGCCATCGAGCTTTGCCCCCTCATCAAAACGGTCTCGCCTTGTGAAAGGACGTGCTCAGTCACTGCACGTTCTCCTGGGACACGCGGTCTTACTGTACGAGATTGATATAGGGCTTCGTCACCAGCACCCAGGTGTCACGCAGACGGTCGTAGCGGGAGTTGACGAACACCCGCCAGTGCGTGTCATCCAGGTTGGGATAATCAGCGCGGTAGTAATACCCGGGCCAGCGGGTTTCCCGGCGATAGAGCAGGTGTCGCATATGAGCCTCGCCCACCCATGTGCGGTGCCAGAGTTCCCAGCAACGCAGCAGTTCGTGGAGGTCGCGCGCTGCCAGATGTTGCAGGTCAGCGCGCAACATCTCGATCAACTCGATCCCCCGTTGCAGCATCGGGCCAGTCGTAGTGTACCATGCCGACGTCCCGGCGGCGTACTCATCCATAATTTTCTGCAAGCGTACCAGCCCTTGTTTGGGCGTGAGGTAGTGGGGATTGATCTCGTCAGCCGTCGAGACTCCCTTGTATTGCTCGAAAGTCTCTAGGGGTGCCCAGATCGTTGTCTGTAGTTGGGAGAGAGTTTCTGGGGCCAGTGTCGGCATGGCCGGGTGGTCCTGCACGTATTGCACAGCCGCTTTGGCTGCCAGCCGTCCCTCGGTGAACGAGCCAGAAGAGAACTTGTGCGGCGCTGCTCCCACGCCATCCCCGGCAGCAAAGAGGCCCTGGATGGTGGTCATCTTGTTGTAGCCCCAGAAATACTCCGGTGGCGCCAAGTCCCCCGGGCCACTGACCCAGGCACCGGCTTCCCCCGAATGCGAGCCCATGATATAGGGCTCTGCCAGGACCACTTCCGAGGGCGTGACTTCCGGAGCAATATTCTGCGCAGCCCAGGTCATGGCCTGCGCGATGGTCATATCCAGGAAATCTTCCCAGGCCTCCTCTCGCACCTTCTGCAGCTTTGTCGGGTCCCCACCGGACAAGTGCTGTATGGCTTCCTCCGTATGCATATACATGGGACCGAGTCCCGCCTGGACATCCAGGAACATCTGGTGGTTCCGCAAAGGCGTTGGCGTCGGTACGGCAAGGCCATAGGGGGCATACTTCTGCAACTCTTCGGCACGCGTCACCGTATAATCTTCCCCCAGGGCGTTTGTCACCCGTGCGTGGAAGTACTGGAACCACATGCCTACCGGGCCATAGCCATCCTTAAAACGGGTAGGCACGAAGCGGTGCTCCATCTGCGTCATCTCGGTACCAATCGGAATCATCAGGCCATAGGCTGAGCCGGTAGAAAATACGGAATACCAGGTGCGCCCCAGGCCTTCGGCCGTGGAGCGTGGCCGAAACACGTTCGAGGCACCGCCAGAGGCGATGATCACGGCTTTCGCTTTGAAGATATAGCAGGTATTGGCGCGTACCCCAAAGCCAATAGCCCCGGCGATGCGCCCAGGATCCTCGGCATCAGTCAGGAGATGAGTTATGGCGACCCGCTCGTATAGGTTGGCGTCTCCCAGAGCCTTGCGGGCCGGCTCAGCCGTGATGGGCTTAATGGATTCGCCATGGATAGGAATCTGCCAGCGCCCAATGCGTTCGTATTCGCCGTTGTCCTTCTTCCAGATGGGCAAGCCCCACGCTTCCAGGAGATGGACCGAGGCGTCCACGTGACGCCCGACGTCGTACACGAGATCCTCACGCGCCAGGCCCATCATGTCGTTGACCACGTATTTGACAAAATCGCTCGGCGTGTTCCAGCCATAGCGCTGTCCCATGTAACAGTTAATAGCCGAAAGCCCTTCACCAGTGGCCCCACTGCGCTCGATGACGGCCTTGTCGACCAGCACCACCCGCAGATCCTGTCCCCAGTATTTGGCTTCAAAAGCGGCGCCGCAACCAGACATGCCACCACCAATAATTAAAATGTCACACTCGACTGTATGCGTGTTGGGTGCTGTCATCGGTCCTGTTGCCTCATGGTCTAACGAGGGTTGAGAGTAGGTAAGCGGTCCACGCCAAGCCACAGGGCATCACCGGCCAGGGCCTGTGTACGCAAATCTTGCACCGGGTCCTCGGTGAAATCGGCATACAGAGTACTCGAACCGACAGGGGTCGAACGGGACGGATAGGTGAACTGCAGTTCACGCCCATCGCGGAAGCGCACAGTCCAGCGCAGCCCCTGCTCGACCCGGGTAGGCTGGACGCTAGCGCCCAGGGGCACAAAGTCAGCATAACCCCGCACGCCTATAGCATCCTGCGGGCAGAGTTTGACGCAAGCGTAGCATTCGGAACACATTTCCGGTTCCCGATTAAACCCCTTATTGAGGTCTGGATGCAGGATCATCAAGTCATTGGGGCAAATATAGACGCACAGTGGGCCCTGATGAACGCCGGCACAGGCATTACACGACTGGGGGTCGACATACGTCGGCATCGCTTCCTCCATTGGCTTAGGTTTTCTACACCCCATAATACCAGCGATAGCCGGCACTGGTGCAGTTTTTGCGCCTCGCTCTCACCTTTTTAGAACTTGTCTTCGCACGGTGGCGCATTGTCATGGGTATCCAACCACTGCACCGCGTTTTGTAAATCTTCTGCCGTAATCTGCCCATGCTCATAGAGCCACCTGCCATGGTAGTAGAAGGCATCGGGACTCAACAAGTACTGCGGCTCCTCCTGGTCAGGACGTGTCCGCTGCACGACATGTGCACGAAACTGCGGGCATTCTCTCAGCCAGGCGAAGAGGTAGTGCACATTGATATCGTCATCTGACATAGAGTCTCCTTTCAACACTTGGTAGGACTCAATGCTCACACCCCTGTCATCGCCATTTCTTGAGTCTAGCAAGCGCTACACCAGGCTATGAGCACTAAGGGGGACGGTAGGTTTCTCGGCGGAGTGCTGGGCGGTTGGCCCGATCATACCTGGACATCACTTGTACCGCCGACATCATCGTATGGGGTAAGGAGCGGACTGTCAATTATAATTGACGCATTGTACTTTTCATTTGCCCATCCTCCGACTTGGTCGCAGAATGCGCTGTGGAAAAGCCTGGTACAGGAGACCGAGACATAGCCATTCTACGTGTAGGCGATTGTCATAAAGCGCGCCGTTGGCTGTAGTGAAACTACGACGCGGCGTGGAGGTTGTCACGCTTTAGCGGCAGTGAACGCAGAGCACATGTTGCTGATGCAGATAAGCTGAAGCAAAATGGGGCTGAGTGTTGCAGCGATATGTTGGGTGCGCGTGCGTTGGCAGCTCCAGCGTACGCCTCGCTGGGCCGCTAACGGCCGGCGCGCACCCATGGGAACAACATACTGCGCCAGGTGATCTACCACCAATCCGTGCATCTCTGCCCATGAGCAGTACAGGAAAGGGGCTACTTACAAGGCTTTTCCTGCTTACAGGCCTTGATCAGCCAGGTATGACCAAGGTCCCCTCCATCCCAGCCAGGGAAGGGCCAGTCCGCCACAATCTTGGGATTGACGATGACTTCGATGCCGACATGGAACAGCGGGATGGCTTCAAAGTTCTCGAATTTGTAATTCCCTATTTTGCGCAATTGGGCATCCACCGCCTTCGGATCGGCTAACTGCAACAGTTCTTCCCACATCTGATACAACTCGTTCGTCTCGAACTGGTGCACGATGCCCTTGCCCACGTTGAACACGGCCAGTTGGGGCTCAATGGCCTTTTTAGACGGCACGCTGGGCCAGAGATAGCCTTGCATTCTGCGATCTCGCATGCGCGGGCGGACAGTCGCGACGTAGTCGGTCTCTTCTAACTCCAGCTCAATACCAACCTCACGCAACTGGGTTTGCACCGCTTCCATGAGGGGAATGAGCTCGGGCGCGCCCGCAAAGGGAAACAGCCACGCTTTGGCCTTAAAACCTTTAGGATAGCCCGCCGCCGCTAGCAACTGTTTGGCGGCTTTCGGATCATAGCCATACATCTCGGGGAAGCGTTTTTCCCAGGTGGGGTCCCAGCCGGGCAAGTCCGGATAAAAGCCATGCACGTACATCGGTTTGGCGCGGCCCTTGTACAACACCTGCAGGAGTTCGTCCCGGTTGATTGCCTTGTTGATGGCCTGGCGCACTTCTTTCTTCGTCCAGGGCACCTTGGGGTCCAGTTTCCCGGTGATCCCACCCCCTTCGGTAAAGCGCCCCTTGGCCTTGTCCTCTGTCCCAAAGTAGAGCCCCCCGAACAGGATCTGCAGCTGCTGGGCATCGCCCGTGCTCTGGATCAGTTTATAGCCTTTCTGGACGAGTTCATCGGTCAAATCCCTATTCACTTCGGTCAGATGCGTCTCCCCGGCTAACAATTGCGCAAAGCGCGTGGGCTCTTCAAGCGTCCAGGTCATTTGCAGTTCTTGCCAATCGACGAGCCCGTGCCTCCAGTGGGGCGTCGGCGCCCGTTCATACAGCACGTAGCGACTCAACTGCCGTTCCTTGAAGATATATGGCCCGGTGCCGGCCGGGTGCGTTTCATACCCGGCCTCTCCCTCTTTCTCCCACTGGGCCTTGCTGAAGATCATGACGTTCGACGCATCAGAATAATAAAACGGCATATCCAGACAGACCGTCTTACAATGCATGACGATCTCGTAGTCATGCACGACCTCGATGCGCTCGACCGCACAAATGCCATTCCGATAATTGCTGGTGGGCAAGTCTTTGCGTCCAGGGTAGGCATCGTCACACCACAGAGCATGCGTATGCACCACATCTTTAGCGGTGAACTCGCCATAGCCATGATGGAACTGCACTCCTTTATGCAAGGCGACCTTCCAGGTGCGACCGTCCGGCGTTGGTTGCCAACTATCCGCCAGCCACGGCACATATTGCCCCGTCTTCGGATCAATTTCGATGAGCCATTCAAAGGCAGGATCATGCTGGATATTGTGGTCGGCAGTGCCATTGAGCCACGGCCGTATATAGTCGAGATACGGTGTAATCAACCCCATGACCAGACGGTCGACTTTCGCCTTGCCGGCCGCAGGCTGAGCCTGAGCTACAGATTCTCGGCATCCCAGGCTCAGCAACGCCGGCATAATCCAGAACAACAAAATCAACTTCCATCTCCATGGTAGACGCACCATTGCTTTTCCCCTCCGTGTCGCTAGCAGTTGTATTCCCAGTGTGTACAGTGGGAGAAGAGCGCGCATTGTGCTTGTCCTCTCCAGGCGATGTCAAGACCAAATTTTGTCAGACCGTGACTGCCCTAGAGGCCCCTATCTTTTTCTGACCGTACCACTTTTGTATAACGCTATGGCCCGCCTGGTTGGCCAATGCGAGGTGCCGTGGCGCTCGGTAAAACTCGTCGTGCAATGCATGCTTGGATAGAAGAGAATTTGAAGTCAAATATTATTGCGTTACGTTATAAACAGAGCGCTAGCCTGACTACGAGAAGACTGCATTGCTAATATATTTATGCTGCTAAGGCATGAAAAATAGACCTCGCAAGCCCTATCGCCTCACCAATCCCCCTCTTAACCCGCGACCGAAGCGAGCGTAAAATTTACGTCAATTATAATTGACATTATGGTATATATAATGGCTCGCACACAAAATGTGTAGCGTGGGTTAGAAGCGCCGCCACAGGAAAACGCCAGGCGTGAGGCTGCGTTAACATGCCAGGGGAGGAACGCCAGCATGAGTGAGACCACCATCGTCTGTGAGCAGAATGGGCCATACTGCGTTTCAGGGACCTTCGTCGTGAAAGATGCCCAGGGGAATGAAGTCGATTGTTCCGGACAAACCACGGTGTACCTGTGCCGCTGTGGGTACTCAACCATGAAGCCCTTCTGCGATGGGAGCCATGAGGAGAGAGGATTTGCGGGCTGATCTCACACGGCGCTACGACCGTGTTCCAGGTACCAGTGGCAGACCGTGGCGTAGACCTGTGGGAAACATGCCGCAATGAGATGCCGCCTATGACGGATGGTGACCACTTCGCCAAGGCGACATTCTCCGGTGGCTGCTTCTGGTGCCTGCAGCCGCCGTTCGACACCCTGGATGGGGTCGTCGCTACAGTCATTGGCTATACGGGGGGCCGTAAAACGAATCCAGCCCACGAAGACGTCGCGGCCGGACGTACAGGTCATGCGCTGGCCGTGCAGGTGCTCTACGATCCACAGCGTCTGCTGTATAGTCAGTTATTGGATGTCTTCTGGCACAACATCGATCCTACCGTACCCAACCGGCAATTCTGTGCTAAAGGGGCGCAGTATCGCGCCGCCATCTTTTACCACAACCAGACCCAAAAGCGCCTGGCTGAGGCGTCAAAACAGGCCCTGGCAGCATCGCAGCGATTCGTCTCGCGTATCGTCACCAGGATCTCTCCCCTGGAGGCGTTTTACCAGGCAGCAGCATGCCACCAGCACTTCTATCGCACGCACCCGCAGTGCTATAGGCTCTGCCGCGCCACCTGCGGCCGTGAGCAGCGGCTCCGGGAGCTGTGGGGCCAATACGGAGGAGAATCATGACCAACCATACGCATCGCTTCCGCACGCATCATTGCTACGCCACTGTGCTGGCCATGATGGCCAGCCTCGCTATGCTATTGGCGCTGTATGGATGTGGCGGGAGCGATGATCCGGAACCCTCAACGCAGTTCACCCTGTCAGGCCAGGTGAATCGCTCCGGCACCTTTACACGTACTAATCTGCAAGCATTTCCGCCAACGACTCAGAGCCAGGGCCCCGTGCCAGGCTCCTTTACCGGGGTGTCGCTCTGGACCTTACTGACCGATGCCAATGGCGGCGGCGACCTGACCACGAATCCGCAGGTAAAAAATGACTTCCTGCGCAAGTATGTAGTGGCGACGGGTAGCGACGGCTGCAAGGTGGTGGTCGCGCTGAGCGAGATTGATCCGCATTTGGGCAATCAGCCAGACCTAATCGCCGTGGCGTTTAATGGTGGCTCGCTAGGCCAGGATGGCCTCACCCGGCTGGTGACCCCGGGGGACATCTTTGGAGGACGCTATGTCTCCAACCTCGTGAGTCTGGAAGTACTCGACTCTGACACCAGTCCCTGAACTGGATACTGTAAGAGGCATAGCATCATCTGGACAAGGAGAGCGTTGCTGTGGCAAGCAATATTTTTCAGACTGCCCTCGAGATGCTGAACGGAGGAGAGAACGCCGCGTTAGTGACTATCGTGTCTGCAGAGGGCTTCGTCCCCGTATCGGCTACCAGCAAGCTGCTAGTCACGTCAACTGGCACCCTCCTGGGGCGCTCAGGCAGTGATATCCTGGACCTTGATATCCGTGCGGCAGCACAGCGGGTCCTGGCACAAGGCCCGCACAGTTCCAGGCAGTTCTGTGTGCTAGACAAAGACGCTGTAGCCAGTGGCTGGTACCGTGCATGGACGGTTGAACTGCTCATCGAGCCTCTGCGAGAACATGGACACGAAATTTTACGCACGCTCCTCGCCCTGGAGGACACCAGGCAGCGTGGCACGCTCGCGACCATCCTCACCGAGCATCCACGCTACCCTGCCGACTACCGCAAGCTCCTGGTGTGTGACGACGGCACACTGGTGGGCCAGTTGGGGGATGCGCGGCTTGCAGCGGCGGTGAGACACCGCGGCCAGGAAGTGCTACTCGGGGAACAGCGTCTCCTGGAGGACTACCACACCGAGGATGGCAGCACCCTGCGGCTCTTGCTGGAACCCATGCTGCCCATCCCCACCCTGTGGGTATTTGGGGGCGGGCATATTGTCGCGCCCCTGGTATGTGCCGCGACCCTGGTCGGGTTCCGCGTGCGCGTCATCGATGACGATCCGGCCTTTGTCAACCAGGAACGCTTTCTACAAGCCGATGCGACCCTGGTGATGCCATTTACGCACGTGGGGGAGACGTTCGACTTCGGTCAGGATGATTATGTGGTATTGATGACGCGGGGGCATGGGCACGACCATACCATCCTGGAGCAGATCTATGATTGTCCAGCGCGCTACCTGGGCATGCTCGGCAGCAAGGCCAGGATCGCCAAAATCTGGCAAAACCTCGCAGCCAAGGGGATAGCGCGGGAGTGGCTGGATCGCGTGCATGCACCGATTGGTTTCGACATTCATGCTCGCTCTCCTGAGGAGATCAGCATCAGTATCCTGGCAGAGCTCATCCACGTACGCCGTACGAGCCCCGTCGTCATTCCCCAACGGCAACGTCGCTCCTCCTAGCCTGGCGCGGCAGCGGGGTGCTCTCCCGCGCTGGCTCTGCACACCAGCAGCAGGTCCACAACCTTTTCCAGCCGTGGTCTACCCATCATCGAGGCCAGCATATTGTCCAGACATGTCGCAAGCGCTTATGCTTGTGGGAGGAGCCCTTGTATACTCAGAGCGTACGGCCCTGCCTGGACAGACACCAACCCCAGTGTTCCCACCCTGCTCTCGGGCGCACTGGGCTTCGTAATGGTTGCATGTGGTGAGCTATCCTGCTGAGGGCGTGCCGCGCAATCGAGAGCGTGCCGGCACGGGTGGAGAGGAGGCAGAAGTGTGATGCGTCCCTGTTCGAACTTCTGGATCGAAAAGGATGGGAAGGTTGTGTTGAGCGAATGGCGTGTGGCGCTGCTCGAAGCCGTGGCGCAGACGGGCTCGATTAATGCGGCCGCGGCGCAGCAAGGGGTCCCATTTCGCGTCGCCTGGCGGAAAATCCAGGAAATGGAAGACGGCCTGGGGGTGCCCTTGACCGAGCGGATCACGGGCGGCCCACGCGGTGGTGGCACCCGCTTAACGGCAGCAGGACAAGCATATATCGCGCAGTTCCATGCCGCGATGGCCGGGCTCAAAGATCTCGCCGAACAGCAGTTTCGCGCCGTTTTTGGTGCAGACTAGCCGTTTTTGGTGCAGACTTAAGGGTTTCTTTTCTGATGCGTTATGCTAGAATAGCACAACGGTACCCTGCGATCTTCTCTGAGAGAGGGCCCATGCACCTGTTGCCGATCCTGCACCAGCACACGCCGTCGTCTGCCCCCAGTGCGACGCGCATGCGCATCCTGGCCCTGCGCCAGGATACCCTGGGCGAGCAGCTCGATTGGCTGGCCACGGAAGAGCCCTTAGAAATGCGCGTCCAGGGACCTGGGCAGGAGA
>Ga0075418_10006350_pt1 | contig 13333 bp, 14 predicted proteins | sample SoiMetdeltSBSDD2_FD_81776 | JGI IMG/M metagenome (GOLD analysis project Ga0075418, IMG submission 81776) | Bulk soil microbial communities from a Populus tree surrounding site in Tennessee, USA - Soil MetaG P. deltoides SBSDD2 | ecosystem: Environmental > Terrestrial > Soil > Tree plantation...
CGTCATGAAGCCAACGTCTTCGAGCCGGTCCCGTTCGTAGGACGTGGTCAGCCGTTCGAGCGGGGACACACCCGCCTGTGCGCTGATAGCCAATGCGTGCAACCTCCTCTTCGTCGTGACAGAGCAATTCTGTCATGGCCACGCGACGGGGCCAACTTCATGAGGGTGCGAGGGTGCGAGGGTGCGAGGGTGCGACGGACGGAGGGGCGACGTGCCGCACCGTCGCACCCCGCACCTTCGCACCCCGCACCTTCGCACCCTAGAGAGTCGTGTGCGGAAAGGTATACTGCCGCCGTGACGCCAGCATCGTGGTTATTCATCAAGGGTGAGCAGAGTATCTGGATCGAGCGGCCGTACGGCTGCCTGATGATCGTGGCCGGCCCGGGGTCGTCCCGGGAGCGGCACGACTTCCCCGACGAGAGAGCGCTCGAGGGGTATCAGATGGATATCGCAGACAAGCTGGCGGCGGCCGGCTGGCTGCTGTGGGGGTTCAATCGCCAGCGGCGTGGCGGACCAGATCGGCGCCGCGCCACGAGGACGACTCCCGACCGTCGTCACCCAGCCGACAGCAGTTCGGATGGATGATCGATTCTGAGGAGCGCTTAATGTGTCGCGCCCGGCTTTAGCCTACCTTGTGGTGCGAGAACTGAGGACTCAGCACATGACATCGACTCGACTCGCCGTCCTGGCCGCCTGCGTGGCGGTCGCAGCTCCACTCATCGCGCAGACCTCGCCGATGCGCGAGGGACTCTGGGAGATCACGACCCAGATGGACATGCCTGGCATGAAGATGCCGGAGATGAAGTTGAACCAGTGCGTCACCAAGGAGCAGCTGAAGGACGTCGCGGGCACCTTGCCGAACAGCAACAAGGATCAGACGTGCAAGACCACCGACTACATGGTCGATGGGAACAAGATCACGTGGAAGATGGCCTGCCCTGCCCAGAAAATGTCGGGCGAAGGCGAGATGCTCTTCAGCGGCGATACCTACACCGGCAAGCTGAACATGACCACCGGCCAGGGCGCGATGGCGATGAAGTACTCGGGCAAGCGCGTGGGCGACTGTACGAAGTAAGTCAGGCGGAGGCGACGCGCGCGCTCGAGGTTTGCGGGTGCGTCGTGCCGTCTGCCGCCTGTTGATAGTTGCTTCCTGCCGTGCACTCGTGGACGCCGTCGACGGGATGGGCTGAGCGCAGCCTGCCTGAGTGTCTGGCGGGCTGCAGCGCGATGCTGTCGCCGGAGGAGGCATCCGGCGTTGAGAACGAACCGAGGAACGAGGCGGCGCCGCTCCGGGAGTGGCGCGGATCTGAGGGCGCGCCGGCGATGCTGCCGTCGAGCGCGCGGATCTGGCGTGTCCTCGTCATCGGATGTCCACGAGTCTTCGAGAAGCAACGTTCGCCCGCGTCGTGGCTCGTGCGGGTGAGAGGGATCGGTAACACCTGTGCCCTGGGTCTGCCCGATCGACTGGCAAGGACGATGCCCGCGCGGGAGCGCTGTTTGGCCGCCGATACGTGAATGACGAGCGCTGCGCGATTACCTGTCAGGAAAAGACTTCCGCGGCTCGTCGACCTAAGCTGAGCCGTTGCCGATGGCATTCTGCCCGGCGAGCTCGTGGACCGCTCGCCACGATGAGGCTCGCCCGGCAAGAGTAGGATCGCCTGATGACCGTCGAGACTGGTCCACGAGACTCACCGAGCGTGGACGTACCACCCTTGAAACCGATGTCGATAGACGTCGGAGGCACGTCGGTCAGGCTGCTCGTCAGGCCCGGCACCTTCGACGCGGACATCGTTCACGAGGTGGTCAGCACCTATCAGATTCCGAGTCTCGTGGAGGAGCTCCGGCGAAAACCGACGGTCACCATTTTCGACGTTGGTGCTCATATCGGCGCCTTCTCGGCGATCATGGCGACGCTGCTGCCACAGGCAGTCGTGCACGCGTTCGAGCCCGCGCCCGACAACTTTGCAGTCCTACAGGAGAACATCCGCCACGCGTGCCTCGAGCCGAGAGTGCGGGCGACGCTCGCCGCGATCGGCGGCAAGGCCGGGTTCATCGCAACGGGCGATATCGGACGCTCGCCAGACGCGCGCAACACTGGTGGTCACTCCGTGACGGGAGCGCAGGTCTACGACAGTGTTCCTTCCGATGGCCGTGCATCCGCTGGGATGATTCCGTTTGGGGCGCTTCTCGATCAGGCCGGTCACGTTGACCTGGCGAAGATCGATTGCGAGGGCTCGGAGTTCGAGATCCTGTACAGCCTCACGCCAGAGCAGCTCGCACGCATTGACGCCATGGTCGGAGAGATTCACAGTTGCGTCGGATTTGCTGGTACTGCGACCAACGGCATGGAGTGGAATGCCTCCGCGCTCGTGGGATACCTCGGTCGGCGGTTCGAGGCAATTACGGTCGACCATCGCATCGAGACCGACACGGCGATTCTCGAGACGTTTCACGCCACCAACCGGCGCCCCGCTGAGGGTGTCATGCAGCTTCTGCGACGAGTTACCGGCCGCGTGCGGCGCGGCTGAAGACCCGAGCGTTCGAGCTCCCGCCTGCCTCACTTTGAGGCCTTCGAGGATGCCAGACTCTCAATCGAGCGCGCGCAGCAGGCGCTCGAGCGCCGACACGCCCCGGCCGATGTCAGCGGGCTTGGCCTCGGACAGGACGTCGCGCGGCGAGTGGATGATGGTGAGGACCCTGGCGGCCGCGGCGGGCGTTCCTGCACCACGAGTGCCTGACGCGAGCACGACGTCGATGTCGGCCGCATCCACCAGCGCGATGCCGAGCGTATCGATCTTCGCCTCCAGCATCGTCCGGTGATCGCTGCCCGGATAGCGATCGACCGGAGCATCTCTGACCGTGAGGTTCGAGGCGCGGCCCGCTTCGCGGAGAGCGCGCAGCATTGGCCCGTCCGGATCTGACGCGGTGACGAACAGCGCATCGCCATAGGCGAAGACGTCGAGGTTGAGGGCGCGCTCGGGCAGCGGCTCAGCCTTGCTTGCGAAGTAGGCTCTCGAGCCCGAGAGCCCTCCCTCCTCCAGGTCGAAGAAGACCACGTCGAGGGTGTGTCGCTCGAGCGGCGACGCTTTCAGGATGCGGAGCAGATCGACGAGCGCCGCGCAGGCGCCGCCGTTATCGACGACGCCCTTTCCGACGGCCACGCGGTCGTAGTGCGCGCCCACGAGCAGCCGGGCGCCCGCACCGGGAAGGTGCGCCACGATGTTCGTGCCGGGGCGCTTCTGCCGGTCGACGAACTCCTGAAGCTCGAATTCGACGCCGGCCGCACGAAGCGCCGTCACGATCGCCTCGCGGCGTCCCGCGCTTCCCTCACCGTCCGCGATGGCTGTCAGCGTGGCGAGAATCCTCTCAGCCTGCCGCTGCGCGTCCGTGTCGGCCGCCGGCAGAACGATCGCCAGCAGCGTGAGCGCGGCCCACCGCTTGAGTTCCCGACGGCGACGCCGATTACCCGGGCATGAAACAGGGGCTTGGGTTGGTTGAATCTGCATGGTTTTTCCGTCGCGGACATCAGTCCGTGCGCATCGTGCGGATCGGCCATCCTGACTCGAGCCTGTCACTGCTCGTCGACGGTCCCGGCGCCTCTCACGTCTCGCATCAGTTCGACGATCACATGGCGTGTGCGATTCAGCAGTGCGAGATCGAACGCGAGCTCGCCGCGCGCGATTTCTATCTGGAACAGATCGGTCGGCCGCGCGGATGAATCGTGTGGAACCGAGCTGAAGCTCGGGTTCTGCGAAGGATTATTTCCCTTCCGCTCTTGCCGCGCTCAGGATGTGCGGCATCCCCAGGTTGCCCTCGTGACAGGCATACTCGTAGACCTCGTAGCCGGGGCTCGCCGTGATGAGCAGCGACATCGCGAAGGGTTTCGCGTACGTCTTCGAGTCCTCAATCGTCACTTGCCACTCGATGGTGTCGGCGCCGACGCGCGTGAAGCGTTCCGTGAGCCGCATGTGCTCGCTGTGACGCAGCCCATTGCCATTGAACCCGATACTCATCTGGTCGGTGAAGTTGGTGGTCTCGACCACCAGCGTGTTGCCCTCCCAGCGGCCGCGTGAGTCGCCCATATAGCTCGTAATCGCCCGGCCGACGTGCGGGCGTCCGTCGAGGGGGATGATCCTCGGCTCGTGGATCATCTCGTGCCGGAGCGCGACATAGCCCGGCGCCTGTACGATGTCGAGACCGTTCCCGTACGGCCGCGGCAGGATGGAGCCGACGACGCCGCGCGAGATGCAGCGATCGAAATTGGTGAAGTCGGTGAAGGTATTGAATGGGCCGCCGCCGAAGCTTCCACGGTCGCGTGGTGCGGCGCGCTTCTGAGCGTCGGGCGTGACGGCAGGGATCCGTCCGTCGGCCGGCTCCACGACGAAAGAGGTCTGACGTGTCGCGCGCCGCGGCTGTTCGCCCCAGTGGTCCGGCGGACCGACGGCCGCACCCGCGTTCGGTGCTTTCTGCGCTGCCTGCCTCGCCTGCTCCGCCTGCTGGGCGGCGCGGACGTTCCATTCCTCGTCCGTCAGAAAGCGCTTCGTGCCCAGATCGACCGGGCGCTCGATCGGGACGCCGATGTAGTCATCGGTCGTCCACGTGCCCTGAAGGTCGGGATCCCCCCACGGCGTGCGCGGCGCCGCCCAGGTCTTCGCGGCTGGCGGGCCGGCGGTGGTTTGACGTGCGGGCGTCTGGCCGGCCGGGTGCGCGACGGCTGCCAGCGAGACAGCAAGGAACGCAAGCGCGGTGGCGTACCGGCGGATCATGGTCGTTTCCTCTCGAGGTGGCGTGCGTTCGAACGCCGCGATCCTAGCACGCGTCAGAAAGTGCCAACCGAGCTGAAGCTCGGTTCTGCGAAGGATCATTCCTTCTCCACCAGCACGGCACCGGTCGACATCGGTTGCACCATCCTCCTGTAAATCCCGAGATACCCATGGGCCTTCGGCAGCTCGGCCCGCGGCTGAGCGCTGCGTCGCGCCTGCAGCTCGGCGTCGCTCAGATCGAGATCGAGACGGTGCGCATTCACGTCGATGACGATGCGGTCGCCGCGTCGGACGAGCGACAGCGGTCCGCCGACCCCCGACTCCGGCGAGACCTCAGCCACCGTGAGCCCCTTGTTGCAGAGTCCCGACAGTTGGCCGTCGGTCACGAACGCGACCTCGTTCTCGAGTCCAGCGGCGTAGATGGCGAACACCACCCGTGACGCCGATCCCGCCATGCCCGGTCCACCTTTCGGCCCGCACCCGCGGAGAACGAGCACCTGGCCGGCGACGAGCTCGCCCCGCTGGATGGCGGCAATGGCCTCGGGCACGCCCTCGAAGACCAGCGCCTCGCCGGCGAACCGCGTCGGTTGACCGGCCGGCCTCAACCCAGGCTTGACGATGGCGCTCTCGGGCGCGAGCGTGCCATGCAGGACGACGATTGAGGCGGCGTTCGAGAACGGCCGGTCGAGCGGCCTGATGACGTCTGAATCGCAGACAGTGGCCGTGGCGAGGTCTTCTGCGAGCGTCTTGCCAGTTACGGTGCGAGCGCTCGTGTCGAGGAGAGGCGCCAGCGTCTTCAGCAGCGCCTGCGCGCCGCCGGCTGCCTCGAACGCATCGATGGTATGCGGGCCGTTCGGCGCCACCGCGCTCAGCACCGGCACCTTCGCGCCGAGGGCATTGAAGAGCGCGAACACGTCGACGTCCGTGCCCGCCTCGACGGCCGTGGCCTGCAGGTGCTTGATGCAGTTGATCGATCCGCTCACCGCCAGCGTCGCCGCTACGGCATTGGCGAAGGCGCTCCGCGTCAGCACGTCGCGGGGCTTCAGGTCCTCCCACACCATCTCGACGATGCGCCGGCCCGAGCGGCGGGCGAGGTCGAACATCTTCGGGCTGTTGGCGAGCACGGGCGCGCTGCCGGGAAGCGTCATCCCGAGCGCCTCGCAGGCGATGTGCATCGAGTTGGCGGTGCCCATGCCGGCGCACACGCCGGGCCCGGCAATCGCGTTGTCGCACATGCCGGCGAGCGTGTCCTGCGAGAGCTTGCCGAACATCGCCTGCACCGAGCCGATGAACACCTCTTCGATGTCGACGTGCCTGCCCTGATAGTGGCCGCTCGGCTGGTAGCCGCAGATGACGAGGATGGTCGGGATGTTGAAGCGTCCGGCGGCCATGAGGTGCGCCGGCGGAGTCTTGTCGCACGACGAGAGGCAGATCATCCCGTCGAGCTGAGCTCCCTCGACCGCGATCTCCATATCGTTGACGATGAGGTCGCGGCTGGCCAGCATGTAGCCGCCGCCGGCGCCGGCGCTGATGATGAAGTCGCTTGGCGCTGCGGTGCGAATCTCGAACGGCAGCCCTCCGGCCTCTCGTACGGCGTCTTTCACCACCGTGGCGATGCCGTCGAGATGACTGAAGCAGATGGCCAGCTCCGACGAGCTGTTGACCACGGCGATCTTCGGCTTGAGCAAGTCGTCGTCGTTCAGCCCCAGAGCCTTCCACTGTGCCCGCCGCACCGCCTCGCGGGGTGAGCCGGGCTCGAAGTTGCTGCGCAGCACCCTTTTCATCGCGTCACCAGTTTCTCTCGGATTCGAGGACCTGGACGCAACTGAGAGCTCAGGGCGGCATAATTGATAAGAAACGATGATTCTCACGCCCGCCGAACAGGAGATGCTGTCGGGCCGCGCCGGCAAGGCCACGCAGAAGGCGATGGAGCTGCTCATCCGCTACGCCGAAGCGCTCGGCGCCGAGCGCTTCGTGGAGACCCGCAACGTCGCCGGCGTGCCCGGTTCGGCCAACCCGTTCCTGATGAACTACTACAAGGGCAAGAGCGTTGGCGGGGCGGACGCCATCTTTTCCTACTTCGACCTGGATGCCGACGAGCTCGTCGAGGCGTCACCCGCCGCCGTGCATACGTGTCATCTGCAGGGCGGCGGCGACCCGCTGCACTGGCAGACGCTCGGGATGAAGGCCGAGATCTACAAGGGACACGAGGAGCGCGAAGCGTTCGCCGTGAGCCGGGGCGTGGAGATCCTCAAGACCTGCACGCCCTATCTCGCAGGCAACGTGCCGGTCAGGGGAGAGCACTGCGCCTGGATGGAGTCGTCCGCAGTGATCTACTGCAATTCGGTGATCGGCGCTCGCACCAACACCGAAGGACGCGAGAGCACGAGCGCCGCGATGCTCACCGGGAGGATTCCCGACTGGGGCCTGCATCGCGACGAACACCGGCTCGGCACCCACCGCATCGACGTCGAGTTGCCGGTGGAGTCGGTGATGGACTGGGGGATGCTCGGCTACTTCGTGGGCGACGTGGTCCAGGAGCGCATTCCGGTGCTGACCGGCAGGTTCAACGTCCCCGAGATCGTCAGGCTCAAGCACTTCGGCGCGGCGGCCTCTTCGTCCGGCGGCGTCGAGATGTACCACATCGTCGGCGTCACGCCCGAGGCGGCAGACGTGGATACCGCGTTCGGGCCGCGAATCCCGCGTGAGACATTCGTCTACGACAGGAGCGCGCAGCGCCGCGTCTACGATCAGCTGAACGCCAACGGGCGCGACGCCGCTGTCGACTACGTCATGCTCGGCTGCCCGCACGCTGCGCTCGAGCAGCTGCAGGAGGCGGCACAGCTCCTCGCTGGACGCAGGATCAGCGGGAATACCAGCCTCTGGATTTTCACGTCGCGCGCCGTGCGCGACGCCGCCGATCGCGCCGGCTATACGCAGGCGATTGCCGATGCGGGCGCCGTGGTGATGACCGACACCTGCTCGGCGTTCGCGCAGGCCATTCCGCCGGGGACGAAAGTCGCTGCGCTCGACTCGGCGAAGCAGGCGCACTATCTTCCGGCGATTCTCGGAATCCAGGCGTGGTTCGGCTCCACGCGCGACTGCATCGAAGCGGCGATCTCAGGCCGCTGGAACGGAGAGCGGCCATGAGCACGATCGTGCTGCGCGGACGGACGGTGGTGGGCGGCCGGGCAGAAGGGGAGGCGCTCGTCACGCGCGAGACGGTCCCGGGCTGGGGGGGCGTCAACCCGGTGCAGGGCGTCATCACCGAGACGCGCCACGAGCTGCGCGGCGTGCCGTTCAAGGACAAGGTGCTGGTGTTCCGCGGCGCCAAAGGGTCGTCGGGCTGGTCGGCGATGTATCACATCACGCGGCTCGCCGGCACGGCGCCGAAGGCGCTCGTCTTCAACGAGATGACCACCAAGGTAGCGCTGGGTGCAGTGGTGATGCGCGTTCCGAGCGTGACGGATCTCGATCGCGACCCGCTCGAGCTGATCGAAACCGGCGACTGGGTAGTGGTCGACGCCGATCGGGGCTGTGTCGAGGTTCGAAAGCGGACGTAGCAGGGTAGCGGAGAGGTTGGCTCCGCCACCCTGACGTGCCGCGCTTTCCAGGATCCTTCGCAGCGCCGAGCTTCAGCTCGGCGAATCCCCCTTCACCTCGGCGAATCGCGGCTTCAGTTCGCCGCGAAGCAGTAGATGTACCCATTACCGCCCGTCGCCACGAGGTTCGCCTGCGAGCAGCCTCGCGATCCGTGGGCGGAGTTCCACGACATGCCCGACGCGCCGCGTCCGCCCATCCGATCGACATGCCCGAGTTGCGCAACGCCAGCGCCGTCCGTGCTGCTCGTCCAGTTGCCACAGGTGGCATCCATGGCGGGCGGCGTTGCCGGTTGCAGCGTCCCGTCGGCCTGGGACCCGGTCAGGATGTCGTGCTGGTTCGGCTGATCGCCGATGCCGTTAACCGTGCCCCCTTTCTCGGTGAGGGCAGTGTCCTTCTTGATGTTGTTGCTGTCGGAGTGCAGATCGGCAACGTCCTTGGCGACGACGACGCCCTTGACGTTCATCCACGGTCCCTTGCCGATTCGGTCGCGGGCATTCACCGCGGGTTGGCCGGCGGCCGCTGCGGTGCTGAGATAGGCGCGCCACATGCGGTTGCCAGCCCCCGCCGCGGCCGCGAGCGTTTGACAGTGCTTGTCAGCGCCTGCGAGGCCGCCGAGATTCGCCCCGTTGCCCGAGCCGACGCTGGTCACGAAAAAGCTCATCTGATTCTGCTGGGCCGACACGCCGAACGAGGCGATGGCCACGAACAGGGCGACACCTGCTCCACCGGAAATCCATCTGAACATTTCAGTCTCCTTGACGCGGCACGCGCATGAAAGTCGTCCCAAAGTGCCGCCATGATAGCGCAGCCCTTCGCCAGGCGGATATGATGGATCGTTCACGCAGGACGAAGAGGAATGTGTCGGAACATCAAGATACTCGCCAATTTCGAGCCGCCGGCCACGAGCGATGAGATCCGCGCGTCGGCGCTGCAGTTCGTCCGGAAGCTGAGCGGCACCACGCGTCCGTCGCACGTCAACGAGGCGATCTTCAACCAGGCGGTCGACGAGGTGACCGCAGCCGCCGAGCGTCTGGTTCGCACCCTATCGACGAGCGCGCCGCCGAGGAATCGAGAGGAAGAAGCGCGGAAGGCGCGCGAGCGCGCCGTCCGCCGCTTCGCCTGAGCGGCGTGCGCCGCGCCTGGCGCTTGAGGACTCTGCCGCCGGCACGAGGGGCGGGCATCTCGGCTCCGATCGGCTCATCGTATGAGTTTCCGAGTCCCGAGCCCCGAGTCCCGAGCCCCGAGTCCCGAGTCCCGAGCCCAGAGTCCCCCGACTCCCGAGCCCCAGGCTTGCCGACGGAACTGGTGCGTCGATCTCACTTCCGTATCCGTCGGCGCCGACATATACCCCCTCGGCTGACTGAGATGAAATGCAGCCATGCGCAGGCTATCGCCGGCATTGCTCCGGTACGGCAGTTGCCCTGCAGTCTGGCAATGAACAGATGGTTCCGTCGGACGCTGCGGCCATTTGGGTTCGAGGTGCCGTTCCACCAGATGGTGTGTCCTGCACAGCTCAAGACGATTCGAGTCGACGCGCAGTGGCGCGCGACCGTGAGCGTGCAGAGCACTTACGTCTTCCTCGATCTGCCGGGGGACGGAGACCTCAGGGACATCTATCCGATCGCGCCGGGCGACGCCGAGAGCGCCATTCATCACTCTCCCGACTCGCGCGAGATCGGCCGGCGCCGCTATGGAACGGGCACGCTGGTTTATTGGCGGCCCCGCGACGGGCTGGTGCGCTACGGGGCCTATGACCACCAGTGCGGCTGGAGCTCGCCCGGATGGGACAGCCAGGCGTCTCTGTACACCGAGATGTACTGCGAGATGAGGACCGGCATCCAGACTCTCGAGATCATGGCGCCGGTGAGATTCGAGATCGCCGTGGCGTTCAAGCTGCCGCGTTGGCGATCGTTCAAGACCGAGCGCAGCCTGGTGAAGTACGCCCTGGCGCACCTTGACAGCAACAGCGAGCGGCGTCCGGTCATCCGCGACAACGGCCAGCGCGTGGAGTTGCGCATCATCGGGCCCAAGGTCGGCGACCGCATCATCTGCATAGCCTTCACCGCAGAAGGAATCGAAGAGTGGAAGCAGCGCCTCAAGGACACGTCCGTGATCGGCCGGTTGCGGCGCTTCCTCGGCGGCTTTCTGCCGGGTCGCAACCGCGACGAGGTCGCGCAGGGAAACCGCCTGTTCACCTGACATCGCTATCGCACGGCAGTGGAAGTGGACCTCGCCGCCTCCGCTGCGACGTGTCTCGCCGTGGCTGCGGTTCAGCGAATCTGCCGCGTTTCGGTCGCCACGAGCAGAGGCCGCCCGCCGCTCCGCTCAATCCGATACGTTAGCCGCACGCGCGAGGAGGGACAGCAATCGCTGTCCTCTGGCGTATAGCGCGCGAACTCCGCGGTCAGCGCGTCCGCGCCGGCGAGGCGGACGGCGCCGACGACACCGTCCCGGGCGGTCGTCATCGCGGCTGGAGAAATTGTGCCGGCATAGCTCCCCGCGACGAACACGAAGAGGTTGAAGACCGAAGCCTCGCATCCAGCCGACGCGGCGCTCATCCCGCCGACGATGTCGATATCATCGAGGGTGATCGATCGATCCTGGTGAAGGAAGGGAATCCAGCCGGCTTTGCGGAGCGCGTCTGCCGCAGAGCCCTTCATCGCGTTCGAGGCGCACCGGCGGGCAAGTGCCGCGGACGACTCCACGCCGGACGATGGGGCAGGGAGCCCGGCGCCGGGTTTATTCCACGGCGCCAGCGGCCGGTCGAGCCAGCCGGCCGGGCTTTGGGCACGCGAATACGGCGCGGCCATCGTGACGATCCCGAGCGTGAACACGAGCACTGCGATGGAGCGAACGTAGGACTGCACGCGCGCCAGCCTAGCATTCCGCGGCTCGAAGGCGCCAGGACCGGCGGAGTATGCTTACGGCGATGAATGCCAGCAGAGCGGCGCGCGTTCTTGCAACGGCGCTCGCCGCTAGCGCTCTCGTGGCGCTGGTGATCGCCCGGCAGCCGGGCACGCACCCGATCAGCGGGCGCGTGTACGCCCTGCCAATGGGCGTGGAGGGTGCGGCCTGGCTGGACCGGTCAGAGCGTGAGCGGGAAGAGGATCCCGACCTGGCCATGCGCCTGCTGCGGGTGCCGAAAGGCGCCACGGTCGCTGACATCGGCGCCGGCTCAGGCTACTTCACCGTGAGGCTCGCGCGGGCGGTTGGCGACAAGGGCACGGTCTTCGCCTCGGATCTCCAGCCGGGAATGCTGGAGCTCCTCGAGAAGGCGGTCGCGAACGCCAGGGTCAAGAACGTGATGCCGGTGCTCGCTGCTCCGGACGACCCGAAGCTGCCTGCCGGATCGCTCGACCTTGCACTCATGGTCGACGTCTATCACGAGCTGTCGCAGCCGCAGACCGTGCTCCGACACATTCGAGAAGCGCTCAAGCCCGATGGACGTCTCGTCCTCATCGAGTACCGAGCCGAGGATCCCACCGTGCCGATTCGCCCCGAGCACAAGATGACGAAGGAGCAGGTCAGGCTCGAGGTCGAGCACGAGGGATTCACCCAGTCGCGCGTCTACGGGGACCTGCCGCGCCAGCACCTGATCGTCTTCACGAAGTCGACACGCTGATCGATTCGACGCTTCGTCGTATCGAAGACTCTGGACGCGCCGTGGCGGGTCCTGGCCGCGGTCAGCCCCATCCGTCCTCGGCGCCAAGAGCACTTGTCACGCGTGTGGCGCCTGCGCGGCGGACGGGGCGTCCCCGCCCGCGGCCACCCGCGCGTGCGCTCCCTCAGTGCCTCCGCTCCAGGTTGTCCGCTAGTCGCCGCTGCAGCGCTCCCAGGTCGATGTCGTGCACCGGTCGATCGCCGGCCAGGTCAAGTGCATGCGCGGCCGCGGCGCCCATTGCGATGCATGGACCCATCACGCGAATCGCCGAGAGGGCCAGGACGTCGGCGTCCTCGCAGCGCCCGGCGGCGACGATGTTGTCGGCGTCGCGCGGCACCATGCAGGCGAGCGGGATGTAGTAGACGTGGTCGGGTTCGAACCGCTCCCAATGCACGAGTGCCGGCGCATCGTGCAGCTCCACCCACCAGGCGCAGCGCGCGGCGGCGTCGAGCGGACGCTGCCCGCTGCGAATGTCCTCGAGCGCGAGCTGACGGCGCCCGACGATCCACCGCGTCTGCCGAAGCCCGGGGTTGCCGTACGTGCGGACCTGCGCGTTCGCGAAGATCGCCGGGAACTCGGCGCGGAGGAAGCGGATCACGTTGTCCGCCTGCCGTCGCCCCTCGAACACCATGGTGCCGGTGCCCAGCGGATCGAGCGGGGTCGCAAAGTGGGTCACGTTGGCGAGCATGAAGTTCTTGCCAGGGAAGTGCATCAGGAAGCCGTCGTGTCGCACCAGCCCGTACTGCGCGCCGCGCTCAGTGAGCCGATCGTGGACGTCCTTGATCACGAGCCCCTTGGCGGCCTCGGTGTCGTAGCCCTCGATGAGAAAGTTCAGCGACCCGAACACCGGCGCGTCGGGCTCCCTGACTTCGAGACCTGCCTCGTAAGTGAGGCTCGCGTCTCCGGACGCGTCGACGTAGCCCTGGCAGGCCACGCGCACCGAGCCGAAGCGCGTGGCAAACTCGGCGTGGTGAACGCGACCGCCGCCGAGGGCGACGCCGGTGAGCACCGCTCCGACGATCGCCTGGATGCCCGCCTCCTGGACCTTCCGCTCGATCCACCGTGCCAGCCGCACCTCGTCGTACTGAAATGTGATCGTCCCGGTCATCGACACACGCCGATGGAGCGACCCTTCGGCGGTGAGCTCGGCGATCAGTTCGTCGGCGATGCCGTGCGTGATCTGATAGGGGGCGGGGCCATGCGTGAACAACCCGATGATCGTTCCGATGATCGAGCCGACCGCCTGGCCGCCCAGCGCCGGCGCCGCGTCGACGATGACCACCCGCCGCCCGAGACGGGCGGCCTC
>Ga0075418_10006351_pt1 | contig 13333 bp, 10 predicted proteins | sample SoiMetdeltSBSDD2_FD_81776 | JGI IMG/M metagenome (GOLD analysis project Ga0075418, IMG submission 81776) | Bulk soil microbial communities from a Populus tree surrounding site in Tennessee, USA - Soil MetaG P. deltoides SBSDD2 | ecosystem: Environmental > Terrestrial > Soil > Tree plantation...
ATGCGAGAATCGCCCTCAGGCCGACGTTTGTATCTTTTACTCCATGGACGACAATCGACGATTACATCGACGTTCTTGAGTTTGTTGAATCACAAGGTTTGATCGATCACGTAGACCCGGTTCAGTACAGCATTCGGCTGCTTGTTCCGCCCGGCTCGCTGCTGTTGTCGCGGCCCGACCGCGAGAAATGGCTTGGACGGCTTGTTCAAGAGTCGTTCTCCTACGAGTGGGCGCATCCCGACAGACGAATGGACGAGTTACAGCGACGAGTGAGCGAGGTTGTCGAGCAGGCGGCCAGCAGCAGCGAGGATGTCGCCGAGACGTTTTTTCCCATTCGAGATCTCGCATACGCAGTTCGAGGGGAGGCGCAAAATGATCGTTCGATCTCGCGTCTGGATCCAGCGCGACTGCGCCCGCCTCGATTGACCGAGGCGTGGTTCTGCTGAGCGGAGCCCACTCGGGACCAGTTTGGTCCTCTCGAAAAAAGGGCAGGGATCTAAGACGTGGATAACTCTGGACGGAATCGTCTATAATCAACGCGGACAAAGCCGAAAGACAGGAGCTATTATGAGTTCACCATTCAATGTTCAAATCAAGGCCGAAGTAGATCGACAGGACATTCACGTTTGCCGGTTCACCGTAGATCGCGCGGTGCACGAGGGCTCAGCCGTTTTCTTCACCGTTGAAGAGGCGAAGGACAACGATCTAGCCGATAAGCTGCTTAAGATTCCCGGCATTATGAAGGTCGAACTCAACAACAATCTGGTTGAGGTGACCCAGGGGGGCGAGGAGGATTGGCGACAGTTGGGTAAACGCGTGGGCACGGCGATTCGGGCATTCCTGAATCCTGCACCGGAGATCCCCGAAGGAGACCGGTTGCCTCCCGAGCACGTAAGAATGCGGGTTCAGCAGGTACTCGACGAGATGATCAATCCCGGAGTTGCTTCTCACGGCGGTTTTGTAGAGTTGTTAGACGTTAAGGACGACAACATCTTTATTCGAATGGGTGGCGGGTGTCAGGGCTGCGGGGCTGCGGATGTGACGTTGAAGATGGGTATTGAGCGATTGATTCGTGAGCAGGTGCCTCAGGTCCGCGAGATCCTCGACACTACGGATCACGGTTCGGGCACGAATCCGTATTACGCTCCGTCGAAATAGATCAATTGGTCGTAGGTTCTATTGCTGCCTATCCAAAAATATCTTTGACCTTATCGACGATGCCACGATCGTGATGACCGTTGGATTCGAGGTTGGCTAGCTCTTCAAGCAGCCGGCGCTGTTCTTTTGAGAGATTGGTTGGGGTGACAACGTTGACGGCTACGTAAAGGTCTCCTCGTCCGCGCCCGCCAAGCACCGGCATTCCCTTACCTTTTATCTTAAACAGACTGTTGCTCTGCGTGCCCTCTGCGATTCGCACGCTTTGTTCACCTTCGAGCGTACGAACGGTCACGTCCGCGCCGAGGGCCGCCTGGGTGAACGATACAGGAATCGAGCAATACAAATTCGCGTCGCGCCGTTCGAAAACTTCGTGCTCGGAGATATGTACGATAACGTAGAGATCGCCGCGTGAAGCACCCAATTCGCCGGCCTCCCCCTCGCCGGCGATCCGTAAGCGCGATCCATTATCGACACCCGGGGGGACCTTTATCTCTAGCATCTTCTCCCGCTCGACCCGGCCTTCGCCCCGGCAATCGCGGCAGATGTCTTTTATGACCTTCCCGTTACCGCGGCACGTAGAGCAAGTGCGGCTCACCGAAAAGAATCCCTGCTGATAGCGAACCTGTCCCGTTCCAGCGCAGGCTGAGCAGCGGACCGGCTGCGAGCCTTCAGCCGCGCCGGTTCCGCGACACACATCGCAGGCTTCCAACCTGGGTACTCGAATTTTCGTTTTTAGCCCGGCCGCGGCTTCTTCCAGGGTGAGTTCGATATCGTATCTTAAATCAGATCCTCGACGAGGTCCGGATCGACGGGCGTTGCGGCCGCCGAATATGTCGCCCATCCCGAACATATCGAATAGATCTTCGAAACCCGGGAACCCCTGTCCGAAACCCGCGCCAGCTGTGGCGCCCGCTCCGACACCTGCGTGACCGAAACGGTCGTAGCGGTCGCGGAGCTCCGCTTGAGAAAGCACCTGGTACGCTTCATTTAACTCCTTGAAGCGTTCCTCAGCCTGGTGATCACCTGGATTCTTGTCGGGGTGGTATTTGAGCGCAAGACGGCGGTAGGCCTGCTTAAGCTCCTGATCGTTCGCCTCGCGGCGAACTTCCAGCACTTCGTAATAATCGCGTTTGCTGCTCAACTATAGTTCCTGGTTTCTGGTTTTGTAGTTTCTCTTTCGATCTTGATTCCGTCAGCCACCGAAAACCGAGAACTGATTATAGCAAACTCTACGACACCTCTGACAACGGCGCGACCTCTTCGCTTTCTTTCTCCTTCTGCTCCGATACAAGACCGGTGGGTCGGAACATCGCGTCGGTTATCAAGCGAGCAGCCCTTTCAAGCTGCTCCAGCGTGTAGCGCACTTCAGAAGAGTCCTCCGACGAAAAGGTACTGCGAGCGTGCTCAATTGTGTTGCGCACGAACTCCTGGTCATCCGACGAGAGCATCCAGCCAAACTCTCCGAACGAGCGCACCGTGTTTTGTAGCAAACCTTCGAGACGGTTTCGCGACATGATGACCTCGCGCATTCGCCGGTCGGTTTCCACGTTGCGGTTCGCCTCTTCAATAAGGTCGTAGATCTCCGATGCAGACAGTCCGGACGACGGTGTTATTCGCAACGCCTGCTCGAGCCCGGTCATCTTGTCGCGTGCAGAGACGGAAACGATACCGTCGGCATCCACCTCAAAGGTCACTTCGACCTGAGGCAGGCCGCGAGGCGCGGCCGGTATGCCTACCAGTTCGAATCGCGCGAGGCTGCGGTTCCCGGCCGCGATATCACGCTCGCCCTGGAGAACGTGAACTTCAACTACCTGTTGGTTGTCGGCAACGGTGGTAAACACGAGACTCTTCTTTGTCGGTATGGTCGAGTTGCGATCGAGCAGCTTTGTAAACAACCCGCCGCGTGTTTCGATGCCTAGCGACAGCGGGATGACGTCGAGCAATATCAAATCCTTGACATCGCCTGCGAGCACCCCCACCTGGATCGCCGCGCCGATTGCCACCACTTCATCCGGGTTTATCTCGATGGAAGGCTCGCGCTGGAAGATCTCGCGTACGCGGTTGATAATGATCGGCGACCGGGTCTGGCCGCCTACAAGCAGCACTTTGGTTATTTGTTCCGGAGTCAGCTTCGCGTCGGCAATCGCCTTCAAGCAGGGCTCGGATGTGCGTTCGACGAGATCGACGACAAGCTCTTCAAACTTCTCGCGACTGAGCGTCTTGTTGAAGTGTTTGGGACCGGTTGGGTCCGCGGCGATAAACGGCAAGTTCAGTTGAGTCTCGGTTGCAGTTGAGAGTTCACATTTCGCGCGCTCGGCTGCTTCCTTTAAACGTTGAAGCGCTAATCTGTCGGGACGCAGGTCAATTCCCGTCTCCTGTTTGAAGGTCTCGATCATCCAATCGACGATCCGTTGATCGAAGTCCTCGCCGCCGAGAAACGAATCGCCGCAGGTCGAAAGAACTTCGAAGACGCCGTCCGCCATCTCCATTATCGAGATATCAAACGTGCCGCCTCCAAGATCGTACACAGCAATCCGTTCGTTATCGCGTTTGCCGAGCCCGTACGCAAGCGCGGCAGCAGTGGGCTCGTTGATGATGCGTTGAACGGTCAACCCTGCAATCTTTCCGGCGTCCTTGGTCGCCTGCCGCTGAATATCGTCGAAGTAAGCGGGTACGGTGATGATAGCTCCGGTGACTTCATCTCCTAAGAACTCTTCGGCGGCCAGTTTTAATCGTTGAAGGAGGATCGCGGAAATCTCGGGTGGGGAGTAGTCCCTACCGCGCACTTGGACGCGGCAGTCCCCGTTTGCGGCATTAGTTATTTCATACGAGCAAACCTCGCAAGCTCGTTGAACTTCGGCCGAGTCGAACTTACGGCCCATGAGCCGCTTGACCGCATAAATTGTATTAGCGGAGTTTGTGATGGCCTGGCGCTTGGCTATCTGGCCTATCAATCGCTCGCCCTTCTCGGTGAAAGCGACTACCGACGGGGTTGTTCGCCCGCCTTCCTTGTTTGGAACTATTTGGGTGACGCCGCCTTCCAATATCGCCACGCAGGAGTTCGTTGTTCCGAGATCGATTCCGATAACTTTGCCCATGAGACGTGCCTCCTATCTCCTATTCAAGAACGAGAAGGTAAAAAGGGGTCCGATTAACTGATAGGGGCGGGATCAACTCCGGGTTCGGGTTCCAAGATGTTAATCCGGCAACCGAACCGAAACGTTAACAACTACTTTTCAGGGCTGGAGGCGACCTTCACTTTAGCGGGACGCAGCAATCTATCTCCGATTCTGTATCCTCGCTCAAACTCCTCGATAACGGTGTTCTCTTTGTGTTTATTCGTTGCTTCCGTCGTAACGGCTTCGTGAACATGCGGATCGAAAGCCTGCCCCACCGCGTCCACGGCCTCGAGACCAAACTTTGCCAGCGCGTCTTTGAACTGCTTGTGTATCAATTCGACGCCGTGGCGCAACGCTTCCGCGTCGCCTTCGCTTGTCTCCAGGCTGGTGAGCGCTCGTTCGAAGTTATCAACCACAGGGAGAAACTGCAGCAGAACGTCGTCACGTCCGTGTTGATAGAGTGACCCACGTTCGCGCTCTACCCGCTTGCGAAAATTCTCAAACTCAGCCTGTTGTCTGAGGAGCTTGTCATACAACGAAGCCTTTTCCGCGGTCAGCGTGTCGACCTGTGTTTGTAACTGAGTAACCAGGTCCGGCGCGGCCGGATCAGGGGCATCTGCATCTTCTTCTTCAAATTGAGCGGCGCTCGGCAATTCCTCGCTTGCAGCCGCCGACAGCTCGGTTTCGTCTGACAGATCCATTCCTGCTTCCGAGCTTGATGCGACAGCCTCATCGCCATCAAAAGTAATCGGTATGTCCCGGGGCTCGTTCTTTTTATCTCTCATTTTCCTTCTGCGTCTTAGCTATCATTACGAAAATCCACTCACAGCGTCCGGGCTGATGCTCCACCAGCTGCGCGATCGAACAACCGTGCAATATAGTCCACTACAGCGATAAGCCGCTCGTATTCGAGCCTCGTCGGTCCCACTACCCCAATACTGCCGACGGTCGCGCCTCCCGGATAAACGCACGTCGAAGCTATCACAGTACAATCGCGCAAATCGGCAAATCGATTCTCACTGCCTATGCGTACAGCGACTGCCTGGCTCGCGTTCTCGATGCACTCATTCAAGATCTTCACGATACGGCTCTTTTGTTCAAACATCTTAAACAATGCCCGCATGCGTTCGGTATCAGCAAAGTCGGGTTTGGCAATTATGTTCGACGCTCCTTCAATGAACACATCGGGCTGGTCGCCCTCCTGCAGGCTCTGGCTGCACAACAGCACCGCGTTTCGAAGGAACTGATCGTACAATGCCTTCTCTTCGCTCATCCGGCGGAGCAACTCATCGCGAATTTCCGCGAGGGTCCAGCCGTGAAAATTCTCAATCAGATAGCGCGACGTCGCATTCAGTTCGTCCTGCGCAAAATCACCTTCACTCCGGATCACGCGATTCTGAACGCGGCCCGCCCTGGAAACCGTAATAACCAGGATCCGCGCATCAGGGAGCCGAACGAACTCGATATGCTGCAGGATGTCCCTGGTGCTCGAAGGCGACACCACGATGCCCACATTATCCGACAATTGCGACAAAAGCCTGCTGGTGCGTTCCATCAGCAGATCCGGGTTTGCCAGCGACTCCTCGTCCAACAGTCGTTCATTAATGCGAGCTGCCTCGGACCGCGATAGCTTGGTCGAGCTTATGAAATTGTCAACATAAAACCTGTAGCCGCGATCCGTGGGCAGTCGCCCTGCCGACGTATGCGGATGTGTCAGATAGCCTTCGTCTTCGAGTTCGGCGCAGATATTGCGGATGGTGGCCGACGACAAGTTCTCGCGGGACTTATTGGCAAGCGCAAACGATCCGACGGGCTGGCCCGTGGCGATATGATCCTTTACGATCGTCGCGAATATCTCCCGCTTGCGGTCGTCAAACCTGTTACCGCTTCTCTTGGTCATAGGTTCTTAACAGGGGGGCACGCTCGAATGGAATTTCGACGCCAACTTAACATCGCCGCCGCACCCTGTCAACAATAATGCCCCGCAAGGGTAGCTCCGCGCAAGCTTCGGCCTTTAGTGGATTAAGGCCTTAACCGTGCTCGCACCTCAGAGAAGCTAGTCCCGCCTCCGGACGGCCCTTTAGCACTCGTTTCCGATTGCCATCGTTTCCGGCTATGGTTTCACCAAGTAGTGGTGCTGGGACTGCGACTCGTTCAACTGAGCGCGTAATTGTAATCGAACCGAATAGTCGCGAGACCCTCATCAGCAATGACCCCCTCGGTTTTCTCGCCGCCTTGACAACTACTAACCCTTTCTATAGGTTTACTCTTTTCTGTAGAGACGTTTTCGAGGAGCGTAGAATCATGAAGAGGACCTTTCAGCCCAACAACCGTCGTCGCGCTAAAACGCATGGCTTTCGAGTGCGAATGAGTACAAAGGGCGGGCAATTAGTGCTCAAGCGGCGCCGCGCCAAGGGCCGCAAACGGTTGACACCTGCGCACTACTAGAAGTCCGTAGTCCGTAGTCCGTAGTCATAGAGCGGCCCCATAGGCCGTCGTCCTGACTACGGACTACTGACCACGGACTACGGACAATGACTGAGGTATCCCAGAAGTTTCCCAAGACTGACAGGATCCTGAAACGCGATGTCTTCCGCCGCGTTTACGAGGAAGGCCGAAAGACTCAATTCAGGTACTTCACGGCGTTTGTACTCTCGAAGCAGACCGACGGGACCCGCATTGGCATCACCACAACGCGAAAAATGGGAAACTCCGTCGAGCGCAACCGCGCTCGGCGCTTGGTGCGCGAAGCGTTCAGAAGAAACAAATGGCTAGTCCCACAAGGAGTTGATATAGTCATTAACGCGAAGCGGTCTCTTGTTGAGGCCGCTTATCGCGACTTTGAGGGTGAATTCATTTCGTTTCTACAAAGGGCGGGGCAGCGGTGAAGGTCGTTCTGATTTTTTTAATTCGCGGTTATAGGCTGTTTATCTCGCCGCTCCTCCCGCCGTCCTGCAGATTCACGCCCACATGTTCCGAATACGCAATGCAGGCAATCGAGAAATATGGGGCTCTCCGCGGAGCTTACCTCGCCGCTCGGCGACTTCTTCGCTGCCACCCGTTTCATTCAGGCGGATATGACCCAGTGAGATAGCAAAGGACGGGCGGACAGCCGCCTGAAGTGATTTTTGATGGATCGAACTCGTTTGATAATGGCATTGGCGCTTTCGTTGGTCGTGCTGATGTCCTGGCCCCTCGTGATGCGTTACCTCGCACCGCGAGCCATTGACGACCCGGTTCAGTTTGATGACACGGCGCAACAAGCTCCCGCGGAGAAGCCGCAGGAGGCTCACGTTGCCGCGGTCAAAAAAGTTGCCCCCGCGGCGCCTCTCGCCGCTCCGCCGCAACAACAACCCCAAACAACTCAAGTCGGACAGCGCGATGTTACGATAACCTTCATAGACGGAAACAAGGAGTACTGGCGAGCAACGCTATCTAATCGTGGCGTAGTGGCGACATCGTGGATCTTATACAGATATCGTGAGAACGGCGAAGAGAGGACGATAACCGGAGCTGATGGCAAGCCTCTCGAATTGATCCCCCAGCATATCCCCGAGCCGTTAAGCCCGCCTTTGAGCCTGCGCACTCCCTGGTTGCCGGAGATCGCACAACAGCTGAATCAGGTCAACTTCCAGATCGAAGGTCTGGGTCCTGCCGAAAACGAAGTGACCCTCGGCCCCGCTGACTCGCGCACAATCAGTTTCAAGTACACTTCGCCGTCGGTCACTGCCACGAAAGCGTTTACATTCCATGGCGGCAGCTTTGTGTTCGATGTCACCGCGGAGGTGACCGCGGGCGGAAGTGAACAAGCTGTTGAAATAGTACTCGGGCCGCGAATCGGAGATCAGAGCGATAAACAGACCGGAAGCTACACCACTCCGCCTTCAGTCGTCGGGTTCACGCGAGACGGCAAGCGCCAACAAATCCCGGGAGCTTCGATAACGCCGGGGTTCGCGACGATAACCGTCGTCAATCATGATTCGAATCAAATCGAGCTGGATAAGCCGCTCGCAGACGGGGTAGCCCAGGTCAAGCTGACGGCCGACCAGGGCGCGAGGCTTGTCGGTTATGCGCGAGTGGTGGCTCGCGAGGCCAACGGCCAGCGGATTACCCTAGACTCGTTACCGGAGGGCACCTCGACGGGCAACGGCGTGGCCCAGGGCGCCGACACTCTAAGAAATCTTTATGGATGGGCCGGAGTCTCCGATCATTACTTTGCGATGCTCGCGGTGCCCGATCCGAATCAGTCGGTCCCCCAGATAACGCTGACCAACATACAGATGAAAGAGGGGGAGACCACTCTTGATTATCCGTCAGCGGCCGTACCGGTTTCGACTGCTTCGAAACTTCATATCTTTGTCGGACCCAAGGACCGTGAGCTGCTGGCGGCTGTAGGGAAGGAGCTCGGCGCGAATCTCGCCGCGCTGATTGACTACGGGCTGTTCTCGTTTGCAGTCAAACCTCTGGTACCGGCGCTGGCGGCGGGGCTGAACTTCTTCCGTAATCTTTTCGGCAATTACGGTTGGGCGATCGTCGCGGTAACGGTTTTGATCAACCTTGCGTTATCTCCGCTCAGGTTCTACAGCTCGAAAAAAATGAAGAAGGCGGCGAAACACCAGCCGCGAATGAAAGAGCTTCAAGACCGGATGAAGAAGCTCAAAGAGAATCCAAAAAAATACGAGCGCGAATTACAGGAGCTTCAACAAGAACAGCTCGCGCTGATGAAAGAGGCGAATCCCCTGGGCGGGTGCATGCCGCTTCTGCTCCAGATGCCGATCTTCTGGGCGGTGTATTTGTATCTCGGGTCTTCGCTCGATGTTCGGCACGCGCCGTGGATGTTGTGGATCAAGGACCTGTCAACTCCAGACCCGCTGAAGATCCTGCCGATCGTGATGTGCGTGACGATGATTGCTTCGACTAAGCTCACGCCTCAACCTGTGTCTGCCGACCCGTCAATGAAGATGCAGCGGATAATGATGACCTGGCTGATGCCGATCATGCTTACGTGGCTGTTTTTCTTTTCTGCGCCCAGCGGGCTTGTGCTCTACTGGATGGTCAGTAACATCGTAGGCGTTCTTATTCAATTATGGATCAATCGCATGACTGCCGACCTCACGGCTGAAATAGCCGCAGCGACAGCAGCATCGGGTGGAAGCAAGAGCGGTTCCCGCCCCGCGGACAAATCGGCGCCAAAGCGTCCAAAAGACAAAGGCGGCAAGCGAAGACAAGAACGAGGAGGCGGGGCTGAAGAAGTGGCGTAGCCTCGACTTGTGGAGAGTCGACCGATGTCAGAAGAAGATGCCAATCGAATTGTTGAATTTACGAATCAGATCCTGAATGCGTCGGGGCTCGATCTTGAGGCCGGAGCGGATCACACCGAAGCCGGTCACACGGTTCAGGTGCGCGGAGAAGACGTCGCATTACTGCTCGGTCACAATGCCGAGTTGTTGGACGCGCTGGAATATCTTGGCAACCGAGTCCTCGCTCGTGCGACCGGTGATGAAGCGCGAGTTGTATTCGATTCAGCCGGCTACCGCGCGCGACGCGAAAAAGAACTGCGATTGATGGCGGAGAAGGCGGCTGAGAAAGTGCGGACGTCGCGAATACCATTCAGCTTCGATCCGATGACCCCCAACGAGCGGCGCATAATACACCTGACGCTGGCCGGCGATGCGTCGGTTACCACTGAAAGCCAGGGCAACGGCGAGAACCGCAAGGTTACGATTAGACCCGCAAAATGAGTTTCTTGTTTCGGGTTTCTAGTTTCTAGTGCGGAAAGCAACTAGAAACCACAAACCAGAAACCAGAAACAATCATGCATTCCGACGACACAATAGCCGCTATTTCAACGCCCGCGGGACGCGGAGGCATCGGCGTGGTGCGTCTAAGCGGACCGGACTCCATCAAAATCGCAGCGTCGTTCTTTCGCGCTCAATCCGCCAACGGCCCGGGCGTGCCAAACCGCGCGCAGTTTGGAAGGCTCATCGACCCCGTTACCGATGAACTGATAGACGAAGTAGTCCTTACTTACTTTAAGGCGCCGCATTCTTATAGCGGCGAGGATGTCGTCGAGATCAGTTGCCATGGCAGTCCGATCATCCTTGCCCGCGTGTTGCAACTGTCAGTCGACAGAGGAGCTCGAGTCGCCGAACCTGGCGAATTCACCTTCCGCGCTTTCTTCAACAAACGGGTCGATCTCGCCCAGGCTCAGGCGGTGCGCGACGTCATCAACGCTCAGACTCAATATCAGGCGCGAGTCGCAACCAAACAACTCGAGGGCGAGCTGTCTTCGCGAATAACCCCGCTCAAAAACGCTCTCGTAGAGGTCATCGTTCACCTGGAGTCTTCGGTAGAGTTCGTCGAAGATGACATCTCTCCAGAAGTCGCATCGACGCTTATCGGCAAGCTGACTAACGCCATCAATGCGTTGACTGCAATAGCTAACAGCTTTGCATTCGGACGCTTCGTTAAGGAGGGGTTCGATCTGGCGATCGTCGGCCGGCCGAACGTCGGAAAGTCGTCGGTGTTTAACAGGCTGATCGGCGCGGACCGCGCTATTGTCACCGAGCTCCCGGGAACCACGCGAGACGCGCTTTATGAAAGCACATCGATCTCAGGTGTTCCGGTAAGACTTATCGATACCGCGGGAATTCGCGAAACTACCGATCTTGTCGAAAGCATCGGGATAACACGCAGTCGAAGCGCAATTGCGGATGCGGACATCTCACTTCTGGTGCTCGATGCATCTTCAACGCTTCAAATAGAGGACGTCGAGCTACTCGACAGTGTGCCGGAGGCGCGCCGCATCATCGCGTTGAACAAGATTGATTTGAAAAATGTTCTCGATGACGGAATGTACGAACAGACAGGCGCCAATTTTGCGCATCAACATGACAACGTGATGAGCATCTCCGCCCTGACCGGAAGCGGGTTCGAGCAATTAACGTCTAAGATATTCGAACGCTTATCGGGTGATGCAACGGCAGAACGCGATGATATAATGCTGACCGATGCGCGGCAGCACGCGGCGGTTCAACGAGCAATCGAGCAGCTCGCAGACGCGCGCAATTGGCTTATTCGCGGCGAGCTTGAGGAAGTCATTCTTCTGAGATTGCAAGGCGCTCTGGTAGCTCTGGGAGAGATCACCGGTGAGACTCTGACCGAAGACATACTCGGGCAGATATTCGCAACGTTTTGTATCGGGAAGTAATTGGATGCGCTCAGACAAACAATTTGACGTCATAGTAATCGGAGCAGGACACGCCGGGTGCGAAGCCGCTTATATCGCGGCGCGGATCGGGGCACATACTGCGCTCGTCACGCTCGATGCGAACTCGATCGGTCAGATGAGCTGCAATCCGGCCATCGGCGGCATCGCGAAAGGGCACCTCGTCCGTGAAGTAGACGCGCTTGGCGGCATCATGGGTGAAGTTATAGATGCGACCGGAATTCAGTTTCGCCTACTCAATCGGAGCCGGGGACCCGCAGTTCAGTCTCCGCGCGCCCAGGCTGATCGCAATCTGTACCGCACCGAGATGCGCCGGCGGCTTTCGATCACCTCGAACCTGTCGATCATTGAAGGTGAAGTAGCCGAGATCAAGTTCACAGGCAATCAAGTCACCGGCGTCGAACTGGCAGATGGAACCAGGATCGGCGGCCGCGCGGTTGTGCTGACGACGGGAACCTTCTTGAACGGCTTGATTCACGTAGGCAAGAAGACCTTTCAAGCGGGACGAAGCGGCGAGCCCGCTTCGATCAAACTCGCCGACTGTATTCGCGGGATCGGGTTCAAGACTGGTCGCCTCAAGACCGGGACCCCGCCGCGGTTGGATGGACGGACGATCGATTATTCGAAGTTCGACCGTCAGCCAGGTGATGAGCGGCCCGTGCCATTCTCGTTCAAGACGGAGTCGATAAATCGGCGCCAAATAGAATGCTCGATCGGGTACACCAACGAGCAGGTCCATGATGTAATTCGCAACAACCTCGACAAGTCGCCGCTGTACAGTGGGGACATTCAGGGCATAGGTCCGCGCTACTGTCCGTCAATCGAAGACAAGGTAGTCAAGTTTGCGGAGAAGTCCAGGCATCAAATCTTTCTTGAACCTGAGGGCTATGACACATACGAAGTTTATCCGAACGGCATTTCGACGAGCATGGCCGAAGAAGTCCAGCACGAATTCGTTCGACGGATTGCCGGGCTCGAAAATGTGAAGCTGCTGCGCCCGGGATATGCCGTCGAGTACGACTTCGTTGATCCGCGCGAATTGTTTGCATCGCTCGAAACCAAGGTGGTTCGGGGTTTGTTTCACGCCGGTCAGATCAACGGGACCTCCGGTTACGAAGAAGCGGCCGGCCAGGGAATCGTTGCTGGAATTAACGCAGCGCTGACTTCACTTGGACGACCGACCGTAGAGTTTGATCGAGCAGCGAGTTACATCGGTGTGATGATCGACGATCTTGTAACCAAAGGCGCGGATGAGCCTTACCGGATGTTTACTTCGCGAGCCGAGATGCGTCTATCGCTAAGATATGACAACGCTGACCAGAGGCTGACCCCGCTGGCCCGCGAGATTGGCTCGATTGACGAACCCACCTGGGAAAGATTTCTAAAACGACAGAGCGACATCGCTCAGGTGAAGGACTACTTACAGACCGCAAGGGTGGCCGATCTGGGCGAAGAACGGCTTGGCGAATTGCAACTCGGAGGATCTGCGGATGCCTACGGGGGCAAGCGCCTGGATTATCTCGCGAGACGCCCGGATTGCAGCCCGCAGAAACTGATGGAGATCATCAAGACATCAATCGGCAGCGAGGTCCAGGGAACCCAGATCATGGTTGCGGTCAACGACCTTCGATATGCGGGGTATCTGAAAGATCAAGAGACCCTTGCGCGCCGGCGTGGCCGTTATGATGAACTTCAAATACCGGCCGAAATGGAATTCTCAAAAATCCCAGGCCTGTCCAATGAGGTTGTGCAAAAGCTAACCCAGATACGTCCGCGCACTGTTGGGCAAGCGGCTCGCATACCAGGCATAACGCCGGCTGCAGTATCG
>Ga0075418_10006353_pt1 | contig 13330 bp, 14 predicted proteins | sample SoiMetdeltSBSDD2_FD_81776 | JGI IMG/M metagenome (GOLD analysis project Ga0075418, IMG submission 81776) | Bulk soil microbial communities from a Populus tree surrounding site in Tennessee, USA - Soil MetaG P. deltoides SBSDD2 | ecosystem: Environmental > Terrestrial > Soil > Tree plantation...
CAGGACGAGCGCGCCGAGCAGCGCTCGCTCGCGGGCGCTCGGCAAGTCCACCACTCGACCGTCGACCAGCGCTTCGAGCCGTCCGAGAATCCGAAGAGTGACCTTTGTCATCGCCTAACCAGGATCTCACAGGCCTCCAGCACGTGTCGTCCCCACGTCCAGCGTCCCCAGCGCGCGATCTGCGCCGGCATGGAGTTCGGGGTGCAGTTTCGGGTTACGCTGTCGCCAGATCGGCCAACAAGGCCCGGCTCTTTCGAGGAAAGGAGAAGAGTGATCGTCTCAGTGCTCATGCGCCGTCTGAAGGACGGCAAGACGTACGCGGACTTTCGAGCGGCTTGGAGGCCCGACAAGGGCTTCGGCGTCCCCACGCGAGTCGTCAGCGGTCAAGGTTTGGACGATCCGCTCGAGATCGTCACTATCGGGTTCAGCGACCTCGAGCCCGAGGATGTCCCGGCCTTTCTCGAACGCGTTGGACCGCAGGAGCAGGTCCGCCATGAACGGCTCGGGCACGTCGTCGAGCCGGACATGACGCGGGCTTTCTACGTGCAGGTCGCCGACGACGATCTCACCCACGGCCCACCGCCTGACTGACAGCGAGGCCGACAGAGCTCATGACCGTCCGTGCGAATGAGTGCAAGTCGTATTCCGGTCGATTGGCCCGGTTCTCGTCAGGCTTAGCGAGATAGGGACGATGAGGGCGGTTCGGCCGCCGGATCCGGACGCGGCGGGTAGTCGCGGTCCGGCGGTGGTCACCGTCCTAGACTCCGCAAATGTCCTACGGCATTCGCAAGACGGTGACGATCGTCTTCGTCGACGTCGCGGAATCCACACAGCTCGGCTCCAGGCTCGACCCGGAACACCTGCGGCGGATGATGGTCCGGTACTTCGAGACGGTCGCCGAAGCGCTGCGTCGGCACGGAGGCTCCGTGGAGAAGTTCGTCGGAGACGCCGTGATGGCTGTTTTCGGTGTGCCTGCGGTGCACGAGGACGATGCCCTTCGAGCCGTTCGGGCGGCCGTCGACGCGCGCGACGCGATCGCCGAGCTGAACGAAGAGCTCGAGCGTGAGAATGGCCCTCGGATCGAGATCCGCACGGGCATCAACACAGGCGAGGTCTTCGCCGGTGAGGGAACAGAGGGAATGGGAACCCACACGCTCGTGTCCGGCGATGCCGTCAACGTCGCCGCCCGGCTGCAACAGACCGCCGATCGAGGCGAGATCCTGATCGGTGACGCCACTCGGCGGCTCGGCGGCGAAGCCGTCCTCGTCGATCGGGTGGACTCGCTGGTGCTGCGTGGGAAGGACGAGCCGGTCGTCGCCTGGCGGGTGATCGACCTCGTTGACGCAGCCTCTCTTCCGACGCGCCGCTTCGAGTCACCGCTGGTGGGCCGCAAGCGCGAGCTCGCGCATCTCAGGCTCGCCTTCGATCGCGCTGCCGAGGGCCGGACCACCCACCTCTTCACGATCCTCGGGTTGGCCGGAATCGGCAAGTCGAGACTCGTGGCGGAGCTAAGCGCGATCCTGTCCGACGAAGCGAGGATTGTTTCCGGACGATGCCTTCCCTACGGAGAGGGCATCACGTTCTGGCCACTCCGCGAGATCGTGCAAGACCTGACCAGAGACGATCCCGCGGCGCCGATCAGCGCCCTCGTGGGAGCTGACGAGGACGCGGAAGCAATTGGCGCGCGCATCGGCGGTGCGATCGGCCGGTCGCAGATTGATGGACCGGCGGAGGAGACGTTCTGGGCGGTGCGGAAGCTGTTCGAGGCCCTCGCGCGTGAGCAGCCGCTCGTCGTCGTGTTCGAGGACATTCATTGGGCCGAACCGACGTTCCTCGATCTCATCGACCATGTCGCGGAATGGTCACGCGATGCGCCCATCTTGCTCATCTGTGTCGCCCGGCCCGAGCTTCTTGAGCTGCGGCCCAGTTGGGGCGGTGGGAAGCTGAATGCGGCGTCCCTCATCCTCGAGGCACTCACCGACGCAGAAGCAAACGCACTGATCGACAACCTCGTCGGGGAAGGCGAGCTGGTGCCAGACCTCCGGAGGCAGATCGAGGAGACGGCCGAAGGCAACCCGCTCTTCGTCGAGCAGATGCTCGCTCTCCTGGCCGAGAGCCCGGATCCGCAGACAACGGTCGAGGTTCCGCCGACGATTCAGGCGCTGCTGGCAGCCCGCCTCGACCGTCTCACCGATTTCGAGCGGATGGTCGTCGAGCGAGCGGCCGTCATCGGTACGAGGTTCTGGCCGAGCGCGGTCGCCGAGCTCGTGCCCGACGAGGTGCGCGAATCAGTCCCGAGCCTCCTCACCATCCTGGCCAGGAAGGAGCTCATCCGCCGCGACCAACCGGTGGTTGCCAACGAGGAGGGGTATCGGTTCCGGCACGTCCTCATTCGGGACGCCGCGTACAGCGCGATCGCCAAGGAGCTTCGGGCCGATCTCCACGAGCGATTCGCCACGCTGGTAACGACGAGGTCGTCGAGCTCTCGCCTGATCGAGCTCGAGGAGATTCTCGGCTACCACCTCGAGCAGGCGTTTCAGTACCGCACCGAGCTCGCGCCTGCCGACGATGACGCGGCCGAGCTCGCCGGCCGCGCGGCGAAGCACCTCGCTGGCGCGGGACGACGCGCCCTCGCACGCGGCGATATCTCGGCCGCTGCGAACCTCCTCAGCCGGACTGCTGCGCTCGTGCCGTCGGATGCGCCCGAGCGGGTCGAGCTGCTGCCCGCGCTCGGTGCGGCGCTCGTCCTCGCTGGTGACCTCGAACGCGCGGAGGAAGTGTTGACCGAGGCGATCGAGGCCGGGGTCGCCGCCGGCGATCGGCGCGTCGAGCTGCATGCACGCTTGGAGCGCGCGTTCCTGCGAGCACTCACGAAACCGGAGCTCGGGATCGAGCACCTGCAGCAGGTCGCCGACCAGGCGATTCCTGAGCTCGAAGCCCTCGGCGACGAGCAAGGGCTCGCAAAAGCCTGGCGCCGCGTCGCCGATGTGTACTGGATGAGCAACCAGTGGACCGAGCAGGAACGCGCGCTAGAACGCGCGTTGACGCACGCCGAGCGGGCGGGGGACGCGCGCGAGGTCGGAGGCATCCGGATGCGGCTCGCGATGGCGCTCTACTGGGGACCGACGCCGGCGGCGGAGGCGATCGACCGCGCGGAGGAGACGCTCGTGCAGGCACGTGGGAACCACGCCGTCGAGTCCACGTTCATGGTGAGCCTCGCCGGCCTCCACGCCATGAGCGATCGGTTCGATGAAGCTCGTAGCCTGCTCGGCCGCGGCGAGGCGATCGCCGAGGAGCTGGGCTTCAAGCTGTGGTTCGCCGGTTTCTCGCTCGTCTCCGGAGACGTCGAGCTGCTCGCCGGCGATCCTGAGGCAGCCGAGCGAAAGCTTCGACGTGGCTATCGCATCCTGGAGAGCCTGGGCGAGCATCGCATCCGGGCGACGGTTGCCGGCCGACTGGCGAAGACGGTCTACCTCCAGGGACGCTACGACGAGGCCGCGGAGCTGACTACCGTCAGCGAGGGGCTCGCCGGAACGGGTGACATCGCGTCGCAGATCGAATGGCGGTCCGTGCGCGCGAAGCTCCTCGCGAGGGGAGGCGATTTCGGACGCGCAGTGCCTCTCGCACGCGAAGCTGCACGCCTGGCTGAGCAGACGGACGACATCGGTAGCCAGGCCACTGCGCTGGTCGATCTCGCGGAGGTGCTACGGGCCTCGGGACGGAACGAGGACACGGACGGACTCGTCGAGCGGGCGCGCGGGCTCTACGAGCAAAAGGGGAACGTGGTAGCTGCTCGGGCGGCCGGTGAGGTCCTGGCGCGCGAGGGAGTAACGCCGGATCCTCAGTAGACGAGGCTCCTCAGGTGCTCCGCAGCGTTCTCGGTGATCGGTTCGCCGTGCCCTACGCCGACCGCGTCTGGAGCAAGTCGCGCCATCTTGCGGAGCGATATTCGCTGCTGTCGCTTGTTCAACGTGAACGAGTCCCAGCCGCCGGCGAAATACGGCCAGGTGACGATGGCGTCGCCGGCGAGCAGGATGCATCGCCCATCCTCGTCCTTCGTCCAGAAGGCGAGGTGACCCGGAGTGTGCCCGGGGATGTGGAGCACGTTGAGCTTCCCGCCCTCGCTCTTGTGTCGGTCGGTCAGGAACGTGTCCACCTTGCACGGCTTGTGATCGCCCTTGCTCAGGCCGAACGCGAGCCCGAACTGGAACGGGTAGTACGCCTTCAGCGGGCGCCGGGGGAGGATTGGCACGCGTTGCGCCTTCCGCTCGCCCGCGATGATGTCGGCCTCCCACCGGTGCGCCCCGACCGTGGCGCCACTGAGCTCCTTTAGCGCGGCGAGCCCGGCGAGGTGGGAAAAGTGCGCATGCGTGAGCCAGATCCGCCTGAGGTCGGAGATCGAACGGCCGATGCTGCGAATCGCGGCCAGGATCGTGAAGGGGTGCTCGTCCCCGAGTGTGTCGATCACGGTGAGGCCGTCCTCCTCGACCACGAGGAACGAGCGCACACGACCCCACGACTCGTCTCCAAGGGCCCAGATGCCGTTACCGAGTTCCATGTGGCAAGTCTTCCACCTTGAGGCCCGTCGGGAGATGCGTTTTCATACCCCGGTGGGACTCGACCGATGAACCTTAACCGCGCTCTCGCCCAGGTTGCCTCGTTCGTCGATAGGAGGATCGGCTGGGATCGGTTGCCGCGTCCGCTGGGCATCGTGACGCTGATCGGCCTGCGCGACCGGCTTCGCGAGGAGAACCTCGCCAACACACGGCTGATCCGTCCGACACCTCCGCGACCAGCCGACCTGCACGTGCGCACGCTCGACGGCGGATGGAACGACCTCACCAAGCCTGCAATGGGAAGCCTCAACACGCGCTTCGGCCGAAACATCCCGCTCGAGCGCGCCTACCGATCCTCCGAGCCGGAGCTTCGCGAGCCGAGCCCCCGCCGCGTCGCAGAGAAACTCCTCGCCCGGAAAGAGTTCATCCCGGCCGACTCCGTCAACATGCTTGCGGCCGCGTGGATCCAGTTCGAGGTGCACGACTGGCTGAGCCATGACACGAGTCCGTCGTGGCCGTTTTGCCTCAAGCTCGACAAGGACGACGACTGGCCGAAGCGGCCGATGAAGATTCCGCGCAGCGTCCCCGATCGGCCCCGGGCCACTCCAGACATCCCCACGGCCTACGCGACCCACGACACGCACTGGTGGGACGCCTCGCAGATCTACGGATGCGACAAGAACTTCCAGAACGCCGCCCGGACCGGGGTAGGGGGCAGACTCCAGCTCGAGGACGGACTCCATCCGCGAGCCCTCGACCGCTTCCTCGATCCCCCTGGGCCACGAGGGAACTTCTGGGTAGGCCTTGCGCTCCTCCATGCGCTCTTCATCCGCGAACACAACGCGATCTGCGACGCGCTGCGCAGCGAGCATCCCGGTTGGACCGACGACCGGCTTCACGACAAGGCACGCCTCATCAACGCGGCCGTCATGGCGAAGATCCACTCGGTCGAGTGGACGCCCGCGATCATCGCTCACCCGACTACCGAGTTGGCGATGAACATCAATTGGTACGGGCTCCTCGGAAAGCGCATTCGACAGCTTGGCCGAGTCGGTCGAAGCGACATCCTCAGCGGCATTCGCGGCTCGCCCACAGAGCATTTCGGCGTTCCATACTCCCTGACGGAAGAGTTCGTCTCCGTCTACCGGATGCACCCACTCATCCGCGACGAGTACGAGTTTTGGTCGCTCGGTGGCGGGCCGGCCACGACGTATTCCTTCCCCGCGATCGGCCCCCGCGAGTGGCGCGCGTCCCTCCGCGGAATAGGGGTCGCCGACGCCTTCTACTCGCTCGGGATCGCCAACCCCGGCGCGATCGTCCTGCACAACTACCCGACGTCGCTGAGGACGAACTTCCGGCCCGACCTAAACGGTCCCCTGGTCGATCTCGCAACGGTCGACATTTTCCGCGACCGCGAGCGCGGGGTGCCGCGCTACAACGAGTTCCGGGCGCTGATGCACCGGAAGCCGGTCGCCTCGTTCAACGAGCTCGCCGATGACACCCAGGTGGCAGCCGAACTGAAGGAAGTCTACGATCATGTCGACCGAGTCGATCTGATGACGGGGCTCTACGCGGAGCGCCGTCCAAAAGGATTCGCCTTCAGCGACACGGCGTTTCGGATCTTCATTCTGATGGCGTCCCGCCGGCTCAAGAGCGATCGCTTCTTCACGACCGACTACACGGAGGAGGTCTACACACGAGCGGGGCTTGAATGGATCGAACGGGCGACGATGGCGAACGTACTGGTACGGCACTACCCGCAACTTGGTTCGCTCGTTCGGCGAGACAACGCTTTCAAGCCCTGGCATCGCTGAGCGTGCGATGGACCATGCCGTTTGAGCCCGTAGAAGCGCCGATCTCGAGCCCCGACGCGTTCCGTCGCGAGGACGATCCGGCAACGCTTTCCGCCGCCGCCGCCTTGTTGGTTCTCGGCTGTCGGCTCCGTGGCGACGACCAGGCGCTGAACGCGCGCGCGGCGGAGGCTTTCCGCGAGCGCGGCGACGTGCCCGCGCCGGCCTTTCCCGAAAAGGACGCCGACGCCCTGGGGATTCCAGGCGCCGCACGCTTCAGCCAGTAGCGAAGCTGTCCGCTAGGTAGCGATGGCGTACCTGTCGGTCAAGCGTCTCGATGCATCGCTGAAGCTCAGCGTCGACCTCGTGCTCGCTTATTCCGTAGCTTAGATTTTCCTCCATCTTCGTCAGCCGCTTGGAATAAAAGGTATACTGTTTTTGTTGTCGTGTAATGGGGCTTTTTTGTTGTCGTGTTATGCGGCGGTTTGTGGCGAGGAGAGTCTACTTGGATTCTCCGGCCTTTCAAAACGAAGGAGCACCAAATGCATGCAACTATTCGACGCTACGAGAGCGTGGACCAGAACCGGGAGACCGAGCTCACCAAGAAGGTCAACGAGTCCTTGATGCCTCGGCTGAGCAAGCTGCCCGGCTTCGGCGGCTTCTACCTGATCGAGACCAAGGACGGCGTCATGACGTCCATCAACCTTTTCGACACGTCGGCGCACGCCGAAGAGTCGACTCGCGTCTCCGCCGACTGGATTCGCGAAGAGAAGCTCGAGGCGGCGCTTCCGAATCCGCCCAAGGTCACACTGGGCGAGGTCGTCGCCTTCAAGACGAACGGCGTCCGCGTCTAATCCACTCATCTGACTCGCTGGGAAAAGGCCCGCTTGCGGGCCTTTTTCTTAACCTTCAAGAAATCGCTGGCAAAAACGGAAGGCTTTACAACAAGAATTGTGGTATGGTTATTGAACCAAACGCTTTGCTGAGTGAGTGTGCTCGCAGGCGTGACTTGGGACAACATTGTCCCATCGCGTTTTCGATGACGATTTGCCCGGCGAGGCCAACCCAACGAGGGAGGCCCACCATGTCTGAAGCCCTTCAAGCGGACCCGATCGAAGAGGTGCCCGCCAGGATCGATCCGAAATACGAGCTCGCTCGGGTGGTCGAGGCAAGAGCCGTGCTGGGGTACAGAGTCGAGTCGCTCACCGAGACGCGCGCGGTGCTCGTAGTCAAGGGCCGCAAGCGCCTCTTTGGCATGCGCGGTGGCGTAGACCAGAAAACGGAAGTCACGATCAACGAAGAAGGCCAGGCGGTCACGCGCGACCTCTGAGCAACGTGACCGAAGTGACTGTTCCAGCCCGCGGCCGCGAGCGTTCGCAGGTCGTCGGTCGTCAAGCGGCCGGTGCTACCAGAGTTGGAGTGCGCTAGACTTGATCTCGACCGCGCCTCAATCATCGGCGCAGCGAAGAAGTCCGCGGCCAGAAGTGTTCCGGCCCGCGAAAAGATCCGCCCTCAGCCCAGCAGGTCGGCGAGCTATCGATCGCAACGCCGCGGTCGGCCAACGAAGCGGTGCGCCGAAGAGGTCAGTGGATGAAAATTCGCGGGGCTCCATCCCAACACTCGATGAGGAGCGCATTCTCTCGCGCGGTCAACGACGACCTGATCGGATTGAGCGCCGCGCACGGAGGGATTCGAAGAATCGTCTGCGAGTGCAGCAGGCGCATCTGCACGGAGCTGCTCGACGTAACGGTCGCCGACTACGAAGCGGTTCGCGCCCACCCAACGCGCCTGCTCGTCGTGCCTGGTCACGAGCTCGCGAACGTCCAGCGAGTGGTCAGCCGGACTCGCTTCGTCGCGGTCATCCAGGAGCAACAGGAATCGTTCCGCATGCAGTCTGGAGAAACGAACGGCCCCCACGTAGGCAACGGGACGCGTCCGCGAGTGCTGATCGTCGAGGACGAGCCCTTTACCCGCAAGCTCTGGGCGATCAATCTGCGCTCGGAGGGGCTCGGTGTGCTCAACGCATCCGACGGCGTCCGCGGACTGGCGCGGGCGCGTTCCGAACAGCCGGATCTCGTTACCACTGACGTGACGCTGCCTGGGCTCGACGGCTTCGAGCTGGCGGAGGCGATGGGCCGAGACGAGCATACGCGCCGTATTCCGCTGATCTTCCTCAGCAGCCGAGCCGAAGCCGCCGCCGCAGCTCGCGCATACGGGCTCGGCGCTGTCGCCTATCTGAGCAAGTCCTGCGACTTTCAGGCGGCCGCGTCACTCGTAGCTAGTGTCCTGGCTCGGTTCGCGCGCGACGATCCCGAACTCGTCGCCTGACCAGAAGGTGCGCATGACCGAAGTCCCGATCTCCCTGTCCCGTATCCCTCCCCTCCCAGCAGACCCGCTGGCGTCCGTTGCCGTCTCCACCGCGCCGATCGTGCTCGAGGGCAGGTATCGCCTGCTGGTGGGCTCGCTCGTCCGGCTCCGGCACTCGCGGAAGGGTCGCTGGGCGTTCGCTGCCGGTACAGGTGCCTTGTGCGTTGCCCTTGCGTTCTTGGCCGCCCGCCATTTCGCGACCACCTCTTGGCCTCTTGCGAACGGCCGGCCCAGCGTGCTCGCAGCGGCAGGGTTGTTGCTTCTTCTCGCCCAAGCCTTAAAGGCGTACGGGTGGGGGCGGCTGTTTGCGCCGGCTGAGCGGCCCAGGCCGCTCGCGCTCGGGGCCGGCAACGGCGGAGCGGCCCTCATCGGGCTCATCCTTCCCGGGCGCTTCGATGATGCGGCGCGAGTCGCCGTCGTCCGCCGCTATCCGGGCTGCCCTGCCGGGATTCGGGTGCTCTGTCTCTCGCTCGTCATGCTCGGCCTGATCGACGCCGTCGCCCTCGCACCGCTCGCACTGGCCGCTGCAGCCTTTCCAACCGTCGGGGTCGGCATGCGCGTCGGACTCGGGCTCGTCGCCATTGCCGGGATCGCCGCTGCCGCCTTCATCCTCGCCTTGCCGCGCCTGGCCCGAAGCGAGCGGTCGCTGCGCTTCCGGGTAGGCCGTTGGCTGAGCCCGCGAACGACCACTCGCCGGAGGGCTGCGGAGGCGTGGGTGCTCGTGTCGGCCTGCTGGCTCGTCCGAGCGTTTGCCGTCTTGCTGGTCCTGGACACGCTCGGGATCGGCCTTTCGGTCCCGCTTGCGCTCCTCTTGCTCAACGCGGGCGCGGCGGCAGCAGCGCTGCCAATCGGGCCCGCGGGCGCGGCCACGCAGGTCGGGGGAGGAGCCGCCGCACTCATTGCCGCAGGCGTCGGAACCTCCACGGCGCTCAACGTCACCGTCTCGTTTGCCGCCCTCGGGGTCTTCTCCGGGGCCGCGATCCTCCTCATCGCCGTCATCTGGCGGGTCGGAGTATCGGTGATGTCGACCTCGGTCGCTCGCCTGAGGGGCTAGTGCGTTTGTTCCGAGGCTGGCGAAGGCCTCGGCGGTCGCTCGAGCGGCGGCAGCAGCAGAAGATGGCTGTCCACGATCGCCTGGGCGACGTCGACCAGCTTGTGGCCGTTGTGTTGTGAGTGGTCGCGCAGCATTCCGAACGCTTCGTCGGCATCGATCGCGTGGCGGGCCATCAGGATCCCCTTCGCCTGCTCGATGGTTGCCCGGCGCCCGAACGCGCCCTGCAGGTTGTGATATTCGGTGAAGCGCTGCAGGGTGATGTCGATCGCGCTCTGCAGTTCCTCGGGGGTCGTGTCGACGATGTATGCGAAGACGCCGCGCTTGGCCGCCTCGTGGACGTAGAGCGGGTCTTTGGCTGAGAGCAGCGCGATGACGGGGCAGGAGGCTTCGCGGACAATCTCCGTGATCAGCTCGAGTGCATGCTCGGAGTGCAGGCCGAGGCCGACCAGGGCGACGTCGGGCCGCTCTCGCGCGGTGACTGCGCCGACCTCCTTGACGGAGATTTCGCGCGCGATCACCTCGTGCCCGAGTCCCGCAACCACCTGGGCGAGCAGCTCGAGTCGTTCGCGCTTCTCGTTCGCGATCAGCACGCGCAAGTGCCGGTTCCCGTCCTGCCCCATCCTCATCGGAATGTAGCGCTTCCGGCGCGAGGTCGAGCGCGAGGACGCCCACGTAGACGACGGACTCTGCCGATGCTTCTAGGGGTCGCTGAACGCATACCGTTCTGCTTGCGCGTACCGGCCCCGTCACCAGGAAGCTGGCCCCGCAGTCGAACTCGTTCGCCTAGGAGACTCCTCGCCTCGCGCGCCGTGGCGCGTCGGTCGGTTGCGGGCTCAGGCCGGGTTCTGAACACAGGGCCAGTTCAGATCCACTCTACCTTGTTCTGGTCGGCAAGGGGAGCCGACGACGATTCTCGCTGAGCTCGAAGGAGACGGTTGCATGCGCGGTTAGCTTCGGGCACCGAAGGACCGATCGGCAGGGCGAGCGCTCTGGCTCGAGGCGCGGTGAGCGCGGCCTTAGCCAGCGGCCCTACCTCACGGCTCGCAATCCGGTTACCTTGTTGGCGTGAGCTCTGCCGAGAAGGACGGGGACCCGGACGCTTGCCCGAATTGCGGGGCGCGCGTCGAATCCAGCATCAGCGGTCCGAGCGAGCAGCTCCGGGAAGCTACCGAGCGGCGGTGTCCGAGCTGTGGGAAGGCCCTCCGGCGCGACATCGGGGGAGTCTGGAGCATCGACGAAACGGCGACCTAGGACCACTCAGAGACCGGCTTTGCCGGCCGGGGAGTGGTTCTGGAGGGGCTGGGTCGGGCGCCGTGGTGAAGTCTCGATCGGCGGGCTGAACTGATCGGAGAGGACGACCGCCCGGGCGGACGCCCCCTCCATCGTCCTTGCTCTGGCGGCTACTTGGGCTGCGCGCCGATCTGCTTGAACAGAGTCATCGAATCGAAGTAGTGGCGGCTCGCCTTGACCTTCTCACCTTCGAAGGCAAAGAAGATGGCAGCTGGCGTCTCCTGGCGTTTGCCGGAGGCCGGGATCGTTCCTTCTGCGGTTCCAAGCGGGCCGGTGTGCGTGCCTGTCCAGGTCACTTCTAGGGCTGCCTTGTTGCCGTTGGCGACGGCGCTTGTCACCGTGCCCATGGCATCCGGAAACGCCATCTTCCAGCCCTTGAAGAGCTCGACGATCTTCTCGGGACCCTCGATCTTCCGCTCGGTTCCAAGCTCGTCGTAACGCGAGTCGGAGGCGAGCAGTGCTTGCAGCTGCTCCCAATCGCCGTTGTTAAAGGCATCGATCTGCTTGCGGGCGATCTTGACCAGCTCGTCCGCGGTCAACGCTTCGGTCTGTGCTGCGGTCATCGCGTGCTCCTTTCGACGGGGTTTCGAACGGGCAGCACTCGGAGAGGCGTGCCTCCGATCGGCTGCACAGCTCGGCTAAGAGTGGTTGCAACGAGAAAGAAGAGCTGGCGACTTGACGACGAAATCCAGATCTGTCAGCGCGACTGGCTCGGTGTTTCCAAGATTGGAGTCTACCTCCTCTGCTCCAAGGCCGCGGTGAGACAGGCCTGGTCAAAAGGCGGGCAGAGGGCGCGCGGGACGCCCGTGCTGACCAAACACGTCCCTGACGCTGGAGGAGACCGGGATCGCAGACGCGAGGGACGGGTCGCCGTCCAAGTCCCGACAGCTGCTCAGCAGGGACTTTGTCACTCCCCGGGTTGGACTCGAACCAACAACCCTCCGGTTAACAGTTCCTTGGAACGAGCTACGCTCAGGTGTATTCGGTTCTGTGAGGTGCTCTGAGGTTCTCTCAGTTCTGTAGGAATTGCGGAGTTCGGGGTACGGTTCGCAGTACGGTTTGTCGTCAGCTTCAGGAACAGCCGGCCGCTCCGGCTATGTGCCGGATACCGCCCGACCGGTCGCCGAGTCGTTCGCGACCGTCGGGTTCGTCCCTCACTAAAGCCGCGACCTCCGCGCTGGCCACCCACGCGGCTACGCCCGCGAACCATTTCCCGGGGGAGCGGCGGATTTACGCTGCTTCCAGTTCGAGGGCGGAGCCGCCGACGGTGAGGGTCACCTCGACGTTGCCGCGCGTGGCGCGCGAGTAGGGGCAGGCCTCGTGCGCGCGGCTCATCAGCTCGGCGGCTTGATCGTGTCCGATCCGAGGTGCGTCGAGGTCGAGCTCGGCGGCAAGGCCGAGGCCGCCGCTCTCGAGTGTGCCGATCCCGACACGCGCCCTCACGCGCGAGCCGGTCAGGTCGAGCTTCCACCCGAAGGCGATCCGCATCAAAGCCGACTGAAAGCAGGCCGCCCAGCCCGCGGCGAACAGCTGCTCGGGATTCGTCCCGGCCCCGCCCGTCCCGCCCAGCTCGGTCGGCACGTCCAGGTCGACGTCGAGGCGGCCGTCGTTCGTCCGGGCGTGACCGGCGCGGCCGCCGATCGCGCTTGCCTCGGCGGTGTAGATGATGGAAGGGCGATTGGTCATCGTGAGTCTCCTTTCCGCGGGGAGGGCCTCCGGCCGCCGAGGGGCAGCCGGAGGCACCCGGAGTCAGCGAACGGTGAATACCCCATTCATCCCGGCAGCGGCATGACCCGGAACCGTGCACAGATAGTGGTACTTGGCCTTCTTCTTGAAGGTGACGGCGAGCCTCGCGGTCTTGCCCGGGCTGATCAGGGGCGTCTTCTTGCCGTTGATCGTGAAGTCATGCATAACGTGGCCGATGTTCTTGAACACGAACATGACCTTGCCGGGCCTCGCGATCGATTTCTTCGACAGCCTGAAGAAGAACTCGCCGCCTTTGACCTGGATCGTGGTCGTCGTCGCCAGCTGTTGCCGATCGGCGAGCGACGACGCAGGCTTGCCGAGCGCGAGTGAGACCACAGTGGCCGCCGCGAGGACGGCGAGGGAGCTGATTGTGACGCTTCTCATTGCGGTTTCCTCCTGAAATCCGGCCTACGGAAGCGAGTAGGCGATGAGCTGAAAGTGAGGGTGCTTGGTGAAGCCAGCCGCCCCGGCGCCGACGAGCACCGTGTCGCCGTCGATCGCGGGGAAGGAGTTGATGCCGGCGGGCG
>Ga0075418_10006354_pt1 | contig 13330 bp, 7 predicted proteins | sample SoiMetdeltSBSDD2_FD_81776 | JGI IMG/M metagenome (GOLD analysis project Ga0075418, IMG submission 81776) | Bulk soil microbial communities from a Populus tree surrounding site in Tennessee, USA - Soil MetaG P. deltoides SBSDD2 | ecosystem: Environmental > Terrestrial > Soil > Tree plantation...
CGAGCGGGCGGCAGGCTTTTGGCCAGAGCGTCGCGACCTTCGGCGCGATCCAGGAGAAGCTAGCGAACATGGCAGTGTCGCTACACGCCGCGCGCCTGCTCGTGTATGATACGGCGCGTCGGCGCCAGGCAGGCAGGCCGCACACGAAAGAGGCTTCCATGACGAAGCTCTTCGCGTCGGAAGCCGCCTATGCGATCACGAAAGACGCGATTCAGGTACTGGGTGGAAACGGCTACTCGAGGGAGTACCCCCTGGAGCGTTTCTTCCGCGATGTCAAGCTGCTCGAGATCGGGGAAGGAACCTCGGAGATTCAGCGGCTGGTGATCGCCCGGTCCGCCGTCGAGGAGATTTCAGGCGAATGAAGGCCGGGGACGGCCCGAGGGGACGAAGAATCTGAACGCGCCGACGAGATGAGAGCAGCGAAACGACGCCCGGCGCGGAGAGCCCGGGAGAATACGGAAACGAAGGATAAGAGTCGTCCGGCCACGGCTCGAGTCGTCCTGCCGGTGTTCGAGGAGACCCGGAGAGCGCCCGCGGGGGCGAGCCTCGAAGGGGCGACTGCGGCTCTCGTGGATCGAGCGCTCCAGGATGGCGCGTTCCGCGGCGAGGCGGGGCAGACGCTCGTCCTTTTCTCGCCCGCGCCATCTTCCAGTCCTCCGCTCGTCCTGCTGGGGCTTGGTTCGGAAGGCAAGCTCGGCCTCGAGCAGCTCCGGCGCGCGTTCGGCTCGCTCGCACGGCGCGCGCGGCGTGAGGGAATCGCTCGCGTGCAGGTCCTCCTCGACGGGCCGCACATCGCGCGCAGCTTTGCCAAGATGGGCTGGAAGCCGGCCGCTCACGCGGTGCGTCTCGCCTGGGAGATCGGCAGCTACTCGTTCGACGCCTACAAAAGTCCCGCGAAAGAGGTGCGCCGCGCCGCGGTCCTCGAGCTACGGCTCCCGCGAGGGACACCGGCCGCGTCGGAAGGCGACCGCACCGCTCAGCGGATCGCCGAAGCGGTCAACTACACCCGCGACTTAACGAACACCCCGGCCAACGACCTCTATCCGGAAAAGCTCGCGGGCGAGGCCCGCCGGCTGGCTCGCCGCCTCGGCCTCCGCTTCCAGATGCTCGACGAACGCCAGCTCCGGAAAGAGCGCATGGGCTGCCTCCTTGGCGTAGCGCAGGGGAGCGACCGTGCTCCGTGCCTGTTCGTCATCGAGTACCCCGGCCCGCGAGCGCCGAGACGTAAAGTCCCGACGCTCTGCCTCGTGGGCAAGGCGATCACGTTCGACTCCGGGGGCCTCTCGATCAAGCCCGCGAAGGGCATGGAGGAAATGAAGTTCGACATGTCGGGCGGCGCGGCGGTGCTCGGAGTCCTCCACGCCGTCGCGCAGCTTAAGCCGGACGTGCGGGTCGTCGGCGTCGTGCCTTCGGCCGAAAACTTGATCGGCGGATCCGCGATGCGTCCCGGCGACATCATCCGCTCCGCCTCAGGCAAGACGATCGAAGTGCTCAACACGGACGCGGAAGGGCGCCTCATCCTGGCGGACGCTCTCCACTACGCGCAGCGCTACCGGCCTGACTACGTCCTCGACTTCGCGACTCTGACCGGTGCCTGCCTCGTGGCGCTCGGCACGCAAGTCTCCGGCATGGTCTCGAATGACACCGCGTTCGCACGCAAAGTCTTCGAGGCGGGGGAGCGTTCCGGGGAGCGCGTGTGGCAGCTGCCGCTCTACGATGAGTTCCTGGAAGCGACGAAAAGCCAGGTCGCGGATTTGAAGAACTCCGCGGGGCGGAACGGCGGCGCGATCACCGCCGCAGCATTCCTCTCGCAGTTCGTGGGCAAGACTCCGTGGTGCCATCTCGACGTCGCCGGTACCGCCTGGACCGAGAAAGAAATCGGGGGATTCATCCCGGGCGCCACGGGCGTCGGGGTACGCCTCGTGATCGAGCTCCTCTCGACTCTCTGATCGGCTTGGGAGGAGATGTTTGGTCATGGACAAGGCATCCCCCCTAGCTATAATCCCGGTTCGGCTTGTGTTAACCCTTCCTCTTGGCTGGTCTTAGAGCGCACGACTTCGTTCAGCATGCGTTCCAGGGCCCCGCGAGGGCGCTTCGGTCGATGGAGCGCGATTTCCCCCAGCGGGGCGCCTGCAGACGAGGCACGGGGAAGTGCTGTTGAGCCTGCCGCCCGAAACTTTTGCCCCCCTTCGTACGGTCTTCTTCAAGTCAAAGCCCGCGCTAGCGGGCCGGAACTCACAATGAGGTTTTCCTTCATGAACCGCTTGATCGGGTCCTTCTCATTGCGACGGACTTTCGGATTCCTGCTGCTCGCCGCGAGCGCTGGCCCTACGCTTTTCCCCGCACGGCTCGAAGCCCAGAACGTGCCCAAGCCGGCGGCCTCCCCGAAAGACGAAGTGAAGGCGAGCCATATCCTGCTGAGCAGCAAAGAAGAAGCGGATGCCATTCGCAAAGAGATCGTGGCCGAAGGCGGCGACCGCAAAGCGTTCACGGCGGCCGCGCGCAAGAACTCGAAGGACGTGACGACGAAGCTCCTCGGCGGCGACGTGGGGTGGTTCCGCTCCGCGGGCCAGATGGACAAGGGCTTTTCGGACGTCGCGTTCGGGTTGAAAGTCGGCGAGATCTCGGAGCCGGTGAAGACGGAGTTCGGCTGGCACCTCATCCTCGTGACCGACCGGCGCGATCCCGCCACCGCCCAGCCCCCGGCCGTTCCACCCACGGACGCCGCAGCGACGCCCAAGCCAGCAGAGGAAGCCGCTTCCACGGCTCCGGCTGCGACGCCCAATCCTGCCGCTGCAACTACGGCGGCGACTACGCCCGCCGTCCCAGGCACGACTGCCGCACCTGCGGCGACGCCGGCGGTCGCGGTGGAGGCCAAACGGACGCCGCGCTCCGAGCAGGCGAACTTCAGGCTCTCGATTGAGACCGTCGGCTCGCAGGCGCTTCGCGCCCAGCAGTTCACTTTTGCGCCGGAGCAGGCAGTAGAGTTCAACCTCGTGCTCAAGAACGAGTCGTCGAAAGAGCAGAAGTTCGTGGCCCGCGAGCTGCTGCCGCTCGGCCTCAAAGTGACGCCGCTCGGGGAGACCGTGGCACTGCCCGGAGATTTCCAGAGCATCCCGGAGCCGGCAGCCTACTTCGTGGCGGTCAAGCCTTACGAGCTCCTCGGGATCGAGGTCAGCCTGAACGACTACTTCAAGGGGCTCGGCAAGAAGCGGTACGCCATAACGTGGGACATCACGACGCTCCTCGCCACGCTGGAGGCTCGTTTTGCCAAGGCCAAAGAGTCGCCGGATTGGATCGTTTTCAGCGAGGCGGCCAAGAAGCGATTCCCGCTCCAGGTCGACGTCGTCCAGCGCGACCTTTCGCCGCGCATCGTCTACCAGCGCTCGCGGCCGCTCACGGTCAGCATCGCCGAACCGCTCAAGGCGGAGGGCAAGTACTACGCTCGCTTCAAGCTCTCCGGCTCCGAAGAGCCTCTCGTGATCGAGCTCTACAACCAGAAGCAGTTCGCTGGGGCGCGCTACTTCGCCTCGCTCATCACGGAGGGCTTCTACGACGGGCTCGATTTCTTCGACAGCCAGCCCGGGGATTACGTCTTGGGAGGCTGCCCGACGCGCACGGGCACGGGCGCTCCCACTTCGCAGCTCCCCATGATGCGGAATGACGCGAAGCTCGAGCACAAGAAAGGCACCGTCTCTCTCGTGAGCCGAGCGGTACGCTCGAAGGGTCCCGTGCCCGGCGGTCAAGTGGGCAGCATCTTCGTCGTCTGCCTGAAGCCCCACCCCGAGTGGAATGACGAGCACGTCCCCGTGGGAGAGGTCGTGGCCGGCCTCGATCAGCTGGAGAAGCCCGGCACCCGGATTTTCCGCGAAGTGACGCTGCTGTCCGAAGCCGAGTACAAAGAAGCGGGGGGGACTCCCGCCGCCACGCAGACGCCCGCGCAGTCGCAGCTCTTGGGTAACCCCGAGGCGGTGATCAAGACTTCGAAAGGCGCACTCACAGTCGAGCTTTTCGAGGACGCCGCGCGGAACACCGTTGCCAACTTCGTGACGCTCGTGGGAGACAAATTCTACGACAAGCTCACGAAGGGGGAAGGCAAGCAGAAGATCTTTGTCGTCAACGACGGCAGCGGGAAGCCGCTCCTGGCCCAGACGGGCAGCCCGACGAACGAGCTCGATCCCTCGAGCGGCCCGGGCTACAGCATCCCGAGCGAGGTCAACACGCGGAAACACTCCCGCGGGGCGCTCGCCATGGTCGTCGCCTATGACGAGACGAACAAGCTCTACATCCCCGATACGTCCGGCAGCCAGTTCTTTATCTGCCTCCAGGACGTTTCGTACTACGACTACCTCAAGTCCTTCACGGTCTTTGGCCAGGTGACCTCGGGGATGGAGATCCTCGACAAGCTGACCGAAGGCGACACGATCGAGTCGATCGAGATCACGAAGAAGAAGACGCACCCCTACAATTTCCGAAAAGTGTCGAACCCGTAAGGGAAAGCCGACACTTCGGAAGGCCGCGCCGAACAGCCCGCCCAGCCCCTGCAAGGCTTGGCGGGCTGTTCTCTTTTCGCGGCGCGGCCCCGCTACCAGCGGCGAGCGAAGCAGAGGGTGAAATTCTCGTTCATCTTTGAGTAGATCTCCGCGAACGCCGTGACGTCCTCTGCTTTTGCGGAGCACTCGATCTCGACGACCCCGTCGACCTGGATGAGCAGGAAGCGCGTCACCTGGCGCGTCCCGCGGTCCGGCTTCTCCTTCGTCTTGTCTTTCGATTTCTTGGCCTGCTCCACCTGGTACTTGCCCAGACCGCCCAGCTCCGCGGATACGTTGATCTCGTCCCCGCCGCCCTCATCGGTGTACGTGACGCGGAACCAATCGAGCTTGCCGAACTTCACTTTCTCGTGCTTCAGATTCTTGAACCGCGCGGACGCGAGCCGTTCGTAAGCCTCGAAGTACTTGTCCGGGTCCGCCCAGGTGTCGTTGTTGACGTAGTAAATCCGGATCTCGGCGGAGGAGGCCGGGCGGAAGAGCCCGACCAGCATCTTCTTGTCGTCTCGATCCTCGAAGAACTGCCATTCATCATCCGGCGCTTTGTACTCGAACTGGAAAGAGTCGGAGACGAAGTACTCGCCGATGACCCTGCCGGCGGGGGGCATGTCGAGCTTCAAAATGTAGTCTTCGTACTGCTTCTCGAGCGGCTCGAGGCCGCCGAAATACTTCTCGGCGAGCTGGGTGAAGTGCTCTTTTTTGAGCGGTTGGTCGAGCCCGATTGTCCAGTACTCCGTCAGGAGCTTTTTCCCTTTGTCGCCCGAATTGACGAGAAAATAAATCAGCGCCCACGCATCGGCGTAGTGGCTTCCCGTAAAAGGCTCCCTACCGCCGCGCCCCATGGTCACGAGCTTGTCGATTGTGGTGTGGCGGTGGAGCAGGATCTTCTCCTGGATGTGGCTCAGGCGGTCGCGCGGGATCTGGCCGATCGTGATTTTGGCGGTCTTCGGGTCGAACAAGCTGCCGTCGCCGAAGTACACCGCCAGCCCTTCGATGAGCCAGATCGGCACATTCGCGAAGTCCCGCAGCACGAGGCCTTCGAAGTAGTGGGTGCCCTCGTGGCACAGCGTTCCAAACGTCGTGCCGGTGAACCCGAACGTGCCGTGAAACGCCGTGATGCTCTGCGTGGTCGGCATGTAGTAGCCGCCGATGCTCCTGCCGCCCATGCGCCCCATTCGGTCGTTCGCGATGAACTCGTCCTGGCTCGCGTAGATGAAAATCGGCGCGCGGAGGTTACCGCGCTGGTTCTTGCTCTGGAACATCTCCGACAGCTTGGTCCGGATCAGCTCCATGAGCTGTCCGTAAGCTTCCGCGACTTTTCGCGTGGAGTTGCAGTGGATCTCGAAATTGCGCGTCTTGATGATGTGGCGCTTCGACCACTCGACGCCTTGGTACTCCTTCGCTTTCAGCTCGAGGAACTTGTCGGCAAGTCGAAGCCTGTCCTCTCGGTCCTTCTCCATTTTCTTTCGCTGCGTCGCGGAGAGCTTCGCGCGCTCGAGGAGCTTGTACCGCGAGTTCACTTCCTCCTTGCGCACTTCGGTCTTGCCCTCGCTGGCCGGCCGAGCGCCGGGCGCTGCGGTGGGAGACCCGCCGCCCGCTTTGTCGCCAGCGCCGGGGGCAGCCGCGCCGGCGTCGCCTTTCTTGTCGGTGGCCACCGCGGCCGGAGGCACGAGCTTCGTGCCCGTCAACCGGTAGCCTTCTTTCAGCCGGGTCTCGACGACGTCCTCGTCGACCCACTCATCCCCGACCTGGGCATGTCCGAGCTCCGTTCTGGCTTCGGTGTTCGCGGGATCGATGCGGAGCAGCCCTCGCAGCGCCTGCCGCCGCTCGGGCTCAAGGTTCTCTTTCGCGCAGAAGCGGATCAGATTCTTCCAGTCTTCGCTCGTGCCCGAGGCGCGCAGGTTCTCGATCTTCCGGCCGCACACCGCCACCATGGAAGCATCGGCGCGCCGCGCGATCGCGGTGACGTCGCCTCTCGGAAGTTTCTCTTTCGTGGCGCCATCTTTCCCGAGAAGGATCACGACTTTGCTTTCGGTAATGTCGATCACCTGCCCGCTGAGCGATTTCCCGCTCGCCAACGTCAGTTTGTCGAGCGCTGGGGCTGCACCGGTTGCGCCTTTCTCCTTTCCTTTTCCGCTGTCATCCGCAGCCGCCGCCACCAGCAGAAAACCCGACACTGCGAGGAGGAGCTTTCTCATGCGCACCATCGTACGAGCCGTGATCCTAGCTCACAAGAGGTCGAACGCGCCCTGCGGCGGGCCCGCGTCCGCGTCGCCTTGTTGCCTCTGGGGGCCCTGGTTACAATCCTCCCTTCCCTTCGGTTCATCCCATCGATGGCGCCCCTCACTCCGAGCGATCTGCATTCCCCGCCCCCGGCTCGCATCGAGATCGCTTTGGCGAAACTCGACGCTCTGGAGCGGCGCGGCGGCGCTTCGGACCGCTCGGAGCGGCTTTCCCTCGATGAGTGGGCCGCTCTCGAGCTCGGCGAAGCCCGCCCCGAAGACTCCCGCCTGCGCGCGTTGGCCGACGCGCGCCGCAAATTCCTCCACCCCGACGGTGCCGTCACGTACGTCGTCGACCGGAACATCAACTACTCGAACGTATGCACGTGCGTCTGTAATTTCTGCGCGTTCTATCGCGCTCCGGGGGAAGATGGCGGCTACCTCCACACGCTCGACGAGATCTATCGCAAAGTCGAGGAGACGATCGAGCTCGGAGGCAGTGGGATCCTGTTGCAGGGCGGGCTCCACCCGGACCTCCCGCTTTCCTGGTACACGACGCTTTTCAGCGAGCTGAAGCGGCGTTACGGCATCCATCTTCACTGCCTCTCCCCGACCGAGATCTTCGGCATCTCGGAGGTCACGGGGCTGTCGTGGCGCGAGGTCCTGAGCGCGCTCCGGCAGGCAGGCCTGGATTCGATGCCCGGAGGAGGTGGAGAGATCCTCGTCGACGAGCTGCGAAAGAAGCGTCGCTCGAAAGTGAACTCCCGGGAATGGCTCGCCATCATGGAGATCGCGCACGAGCTCGGAATTCCGACGACAGCCACGATGATGTTTGGTCAGGGCGAGAAGCTCATCCACAGGCTGCAGCACTTCGAAGAAATCCGCGCTCTCCAGGAGCGGACGGGCGGGTTCGTATCTTTCATCCCGTGGAATTTCCAGCCGGACAACACGCCGCTCGGCCGCGTCCTGCCGAATCGCATGGAGGGGGCCGAGTATCTTCGCTGGCTCGCGATCTCCCGTCTTTACCTGGACAACGTGCCGAACCTGCAGGTCTCGTGGCTGACTCAGGGGCTCGAGGTAGGAAAGCTGGGGCTGCGCTCGGGCGCCAACGACCTCGGCAGCACGATGATCGAGGAGAACGTCATCCGGCCGGCCGGCGCCCATCACGAGGCGACCGAGGACGTGCTCCGCCGGACCATCGAGGAAGCGGGCTTCGTGCCGGTCGTGAGGAACGCTGCCTACCGCCGCCTCGCTCCCGCGGGGGAGAAGGCGCCGCGCCTTTCGCCCAGGCCACACGCCGCGGGCCTCGAGGCCGCGGCCGGAGCACACGCTTCCGAACCGCCGCGCCGGTTCGAAGCATGACCCGAAGCCTGTCGCCGCGGCCGGCGCACGCCGCCGAGGGCGCCCGCTTCGTCGAAGACATGGGCTTCGAGCTGCCCGCTGCGTACGGCCCCGCCGGCGCGGAGCTCGAGGAGCAGCGGCTCGTCGCGGCTGCAGCCGGCCTGATCGACCGCAGCTACCGCGGCGTGGTCGACCTGAGCGGCAACGATGTGCGCAAAGTCTTCAACAAAGTGTTCTCGAGCCCGGTGGAGCAGCTCGAGGTGGGTCAGGGGCAAGCGTCCGCTCTGCTCAGCCACCGCGGCCGGCTCCTCGGAGCGTTCCATCTCTTCCTGCTCGAGAACGGCGACCTGCGACTCGTTTTTTTCGAGCCGCTGCGCGAGGAGCTCGTGCAGGCGATCCACAAGTACGCCTTCCTGAGCGATATCGCGCTCCGGGACCGTACGGCGGAGGTCGCGATCCTCTCGGTGGAGGGGCGACGCGCTCGGGAAGCCCTCGAGCTCGCCGCGCCGGGGTGCGATGTTCCCGTCGCTCCCCTGACGGTCCGCGCGCTCCAGCTCGGGCCGGCCGACGGCGCTGCGGTCGGATGCAGCGAGACGCCCGACGGCGGCTTCGACGTCTGGATTCCAGTCGCGGAGGTTGCGGACGCCTGGGCCCGACTCCTCGCTGCGGTGCGCGCCGTGGGCGGGGGCCCCGTAGGGCACGCGGCGGCCGAGGCTCTTCGCATCGAAGCAGGATGCGCCCGCCAGGGCCGTGAATACGACGCGGAGAGCTTCCCACCGGACGCTCAATGGGAGCACGCGCTCACGTACGACAAGTGCTACGTCGGGCAGGAGGTCGTCGCGCGCATGAAGACGTTTGGCCAGGCGAACCAGCACCTGGCTGGCCTGATCCTCGAGAGTCAAGATGCTCTGGCGACGCCGGCAACGGTCCGGGTCGGCGAAGAGGAGGCCGGGAGGGCGACCTCCGCCGCGCGCTCCGCGCGCCTCGGCAAAGTGATTGCGCTGGCCGTGCTGAAACGGCGCTTCTGGGGTGCCCCCAACGTCCAGGTGATGTCCCCTGAGGGCGAGCGGTCCGCCCGCGTGATGCCGCTCCCGCTCGTCCGTCTGGACGGCCCGTCTCCGAGTTGATACTCTACCCGGCTCGCCGCGCCGTCCGAAGCGCGGTGCGGAGCGTTCTCGTCGACGTCCGCCCGGGCAAAATCATGCTCGCGGCGAAGCTCAGTCCTCTGCATCCGGAGCCCACTCTTGATCGTTTTGAAATTCGGCGGCACGTCGGTCGGAGGTCCCGAGCCGATCCGGCGGCTGGGTGAAATCGTCCGAGCGCGTCTATCGCAGAAGCCCGTCGTCGTGGTCTCCGCCATGAGCGGAGTGACGAATCGGCTGTTTCGCGTGGCCGAGTTTGCGGTGCGCGGCGCGGGTTGGAAGGCCGAGCTCGACGGCCTCGCCGAGCACCACCGCGCGTGCTCGCGCGACCTGAGCCTCGACGCCAACCTGCTCGACCCTCTGTTCGCGGAGCTCGAGAAGCTCCTCCAGGGGATCGCGTTGATCCGGGAATGCACGCCGCGGACGCAGGATTACCTCGTGAGTTTCGGGGAGCGCCTCTCGGTACGGATCGTGGCGGCGCACCTCCGCCGGCTCGGAATCGATTCCACCGCGCTCGACGCGTTCGAGGCCGGCCTCATCACCAACAGCAACTTCGGCGGCGCGAGGCCGCTCCCGGACGTGGACCAGAGGATCCACGGGGTCCTCTCTCAAGTCGGTGGCGTGCCGGTGATCACCGGGTACATCGCCAAGGACGAAGCGGGCAACATCACGACGCTCGGCCGCGGCGGCAGCGATTACTCCGCATCGATTTTCGGCGCGGCTCTGGACGCGCGAGAGATCCAGATCTGGACCGACGTCGACGGTGTGATGACGGCCGATCCCCGCATCGTGAAAGGCGCGCGGTTCATCCCGAGGATGAGCTTTGCGGAAGCGAGCGAGTTGGCTTTCTACGGCGCCAAAGTACTGCACCCGGCGACCATGATCCCCGCCGTGCGCAAGAATATCCCGATCCGCGTCCTCAACAGCTTCCGGCCCGAGTTCGAGGGGACGACCATCGTCGCCAGCCTCGCCGGCGCCGAGAGGCACGTGAAGTCGATCGCCTCGAAAGACAAGATCACCGTCGTCAACATCATCGCGCCCCCGATGATCTTCCAGTTCGGATTCCTCGAGCGGGTCGCCTCGATTTTCGCGAAGCATCAAGCCGTGATCGACATGGTGGCCACGAGCGAGGTGTCCCTGGCAATGACCGTGGATCCCGGCGCGAGCCTCGATCGAATCCGCGCGGAGCTCAAAGAGTTTGCCGAGGTCGACGTGAAAACGGACATGTCGCTCGTCAGCGTCGTCGGCGAAGAGCTGAAAGAGCGCACCGACGTGCCCGCACTAGTTTTTGGGGTGACTTCCCAGCTCGCGCTCAACATTGAGCTGATCTCCTACGGCGCAACGCGGAACAACCTTTCCTTCGTCGTGCGGCAGGATCGCGTGCGGGACGTCGTGACGGCGCTCCACTCCCGCCTGTTCGAGAACTGAGGCCGCCGGCGCCGCAATCGGGGTCTCGCGAGCGGGAGGCTCGCGTTCCGAGCCAGCAGGCGGCGCGGGCTCCTCTGCTGGAGCAGCTCCCGCGCGGGATAGTTTTTCTTGGTTTCCGGTGCGTGGAGCCGGCTTCGACGAGCCGCGCGCCGCCTTGCGCCGCGAAAGCCACTTGCGGAGATGCGAATCGGAATCGATGAGAGCCCGCGCGGGGCCCGCCATCACGAGCGCAACGATCAAGGACCAAGCGGCGAGGGGCACCACGACGAGCACCCAAAACGGGGCGCTGGAAGGCACGACGAGCCGGTAGATGAGGTACGTCACGACCCCCGCGCCGGCAATGAAGCCGACGAAGCGCACCGGGAATCGCAAGTTTTCGATGCGCCGGTAGGCTCGGTAGCCCGCGAAGCTGTAGACGACGTAGGTGCCGATGCTCGCGATCGCCGCGCCGTACATCCCTAGCGTTGGCACGAGGATGAAGTTGAGCACGAGCGTTGCGCCCGCGGCGACAAGACAGTTGGCCGCAACGGCTTGCGTCTTATTGTAGAGCAGGGCCGGAAGGCTGAAAAAGACGTGGAGCGGGAAGAAGAGGAACGCCAGGCACAGGATCGGCAGAACGTTGGCGATTTCGTAGTAGTTAGGCTGCGTCAAAGCGCGCACGAGCGCCGTGCTGAGGAGCGCGACGAGTAGAAGCACCAGCCCAATCCCGAGCACGAAGTACTTGAAGACCCTATGGAACACTTGCAAGCGGTCCGGCAGCGTGTTGATCTCAAACGCCATCGTGAACCAGATCGAGAAGAAGGGCTGGATCAGGAACTGGTTCGCCGCTTGAGCCATGTTGAAGGCGACCGAGAACAGCCCAACCTGCGCCTTGTCATTGCCGAACCAGAGGAGGAAGTACCGGTTCGCCTGGTGCATTGCCAGCGAGGCGAGCCCGCTGATGACGAAGGGCCAGCCGTAGGCGAAGAACGGCCGGAAGAGCTCCCGGCGGATGCGGAAGCGCCTCCCCGCGAAGAGGAGCGTGATCAGGACGACGCTCTGAACGCCTCCAACGATGAGTCCGCTGTAAAGAAAGCCCAGGATCCCCATCCGCAGGTGCGCGATGAAGAGGATGTTGAGCGAGACGCGAGCGATGAGGTCGGGAATCGTGAGGCAGACGAAGAGGACGGACCGTTTCTCCACGCGCAGATAGGACGCGCAGTAGTTGAAGAACACGGAGACGAGCAGGTTGAGGATCGTCAGGGCGACGAGCAGGCTCCCTTCCGGGGAGCCATCGCGGATCGTGATGAGCGCGAGCGGCGAGCGCAGGAGATAGGCCAGGACCATCTGCGGGATGCAGATCACCATGAGGAAGACGAGTCCCGTCGTCCAGCAGTCGTGACGGGAATCGGCGTAGGCGGGGTCGTGGTAGTAGCGCGTGGCAGCGTTGATCACCCCTGCCGCGGCAAAGTAGCCGAGGATGTCGCGCGTCAGGTCGAGGATCGTCATGACGCCGTAGTCCGCCGGCGTCAGGTACTTGGTGTACAGGGGCAGGAGAAGGAGGCTCGCGACCCGATAAAGGATCTGGCCGACCGAATAGACGGCCGAGTGTCGGATGAGTTCGCGGTAAATGGACATGGGGCAAGTGGCGGACGTTCTCGGTGGGCCTTCGCGCTATACGAACAAAAACGTGCTTCAGATTCGGCGCGAGGGAAGGAAGAGGTTCAGGGTATTCGGTCGGCGTCCCGGTAGAAAGGCCCACGTGTCAAGAATGCGTGGAAGCCGGGGCGTCGGAACATCCGAGCCCGGCTTCACCCCCGCGGATGGATCTCAGAATCGGAGCGTCAAGCCGCCTCCAACCAGGACAGCTTGGAAGGCATCCGCGTCATCATCGATGTTCGAGTTCCCCTCATCGAAGGGATCGATGGTTTGGTAGGAGATCTGGATGTGGGCCGCGCCCCAACCCCAGACATACTCGAGCCCCGCCCCCAGCGATCCGGTGAACTGCACGCCTCGGTCGTAGAGGGCGCCCACTTTGACTCCGTTGAGTTTCGCTCCGACCTCGTCGTTGATGGCGCCGCCCGTCGTGCCTTCCACGTAGAGACGCAGTCCGCGAGCCGCTGCCGCGTTGTCCTCGAAGAACACTTTCCGGACCTTCTCGTAGTCCGAGAACTCCCAAAGGAGCTCGAGCGGCGCCGTCAGCCGCATGCCCACCTCGAAAAGGTAAAGCTTCAGGTCGGACACGCTCGCCGGTTGATTCCCCGCATCGAAAGAGGCGCCCTCGTGCCGCTCGTATCCGAACCTTCCGAGAATCGTGACCACCGGGGCCGGCTGGAATCCAATCGTCCCACTCACCCGGTATCCCTTGTGGAAAATATCCTCGAAATCCCTGACCCCGCCGTCGCCCAGCATCATGAAGCTGTATTCGGCGCTGGTGTCGAAGCTGAAAACCCACTGGCCGGCGGGCTTGTTGGGGTCCTCGTAGGCGTCCGGCAGGCGGAGGCTTTTGTGTTCGAGCACGTTATTCTCATCGAACACGAGCTGGATCGCGTTCGTGTCGGCGGCGGCCTCGTCCATCCGGAGGAACGTGTGCTGGTAGCCGAAGAAAGTGCGGAAGGGCGGGAACTGGAAACGAAGCCCCGTGTCGATGCCGTCGCGGTAGAGGTACCAG
>Ga0075418_10006358_pt1 | contig 13328 bp, 15 predicted proteins | sample SoiMetdeltSBSDD2_FD_81776 | JGI IMG/M metagenome (GOLD analysis project Ga0075418, IMG submission 81776) | Bulk soil microbial communities from a Populus tree surrounding site in Tennessee, USA - Soil MetaG P. deltoides SBSDD2 | ecosystem: Environmental > Terrestrial > Soil > Tree plantation...
CAGGTGCTGCTGCCGATGGGAGTGAATCTCTCTGTGGGGCTGGGTGATACGCGTGAACGCGCCCAGGCATCGCATGAAGACGCTGCGCGTCTGTACGAGTCGATCACGCGAGGCGACCCAGCTGCGCCATGGTGAGCACATCCATCGGAAGTGACGCCCGGAACCGGTACGCGTTATAACGAAGTTCTATACTCGAGGTCACCACTAGCAGTGCCGGAAGGACGATCCATGCCGCTCTATCAATGCTTGGTCCCGTCCGGATCGATCGATGCCGGCGAACGTGCCCGCCTCGCCGAAGCGATCACCACCGTGCACACGTCGGTCACCGGCGCGCCCCGCGGATTCGTCAACGTGGTGTTCACCGAATACGAGCCGACCGCGTACTTCACGGCAGGTGTCCCCAACGAGGCGTCGGTGATCAGCGGAACCATCCGGGCGGGCCGAGACCGTGCAACGCGAGCCGAACTTCTGACTCAGCTCTCCGAAGCGTGGATTGCGATAACCGGGCAAGACGCTCGCAGCCTGTTGATCGGACTCAACGAGGTCGATCCGACGTCGATCATGGAAGCCGGGCTGATCATGCCCGCTCCCGGCGAGGAATCGGCTTGGCTGGAGCGCCACAAGCACGAACTCGGGGAAGTGCTCTCCAGCGGATAGCTCACACTGGCTCAGCGCTCACCGCGCGCGAGGCATACAACGCAACGGTGTGTGAGGCCTGGCACAACTCCCGGGTGTCGCCCAGTCCGACTGTCAAGTTAACCATCATCGGTTCCAGTACCTCACGGACCGGATCCTCGAATTGGGCGAAGTGATCCCCCAATTCCAGGGTGACGAAGCCGTGCACGGCGCTCCACAGTTGGGGCGCGATGGCCTCGGGATCCTCGTCGCGGCGGACGCGACCGCTTTCCACGAGCCGCACACATCCCTGGACCAAATGCGCATACGCGGTCTGAAACTCCTCCGATCGGGCTCCTGCGCCGGAACGTGCCGCCTGCAGTGGTCGATAACTTCCCCGTGTGGAGAGCCCGAACATCAAGTCATAGAGGTGCGGATTGTTCTGCGCGAATCGCCGGGTAGCCAACGCGATTGAGAAAAGTGAGGTGACTGGATCGTCGCTCGCCGGCGCGGTGACAAAGGCCTGCCCCAGGTCGCGGAACCCCTTGTTGATGACGGCTTGGAACAGTTCGGGCAGTCCGCCGAGGTGGTAATACACCGCAATCGTCGAGACCTGCGCGGCCTCGGCGACAGCTCGAGCCTTGATCTCGGACGGACCCTTTTCGGCGAGCAACGTGGTGGCCGCTGCAACCAACCGCTCGATGGCCTGTTCGGGTGCCAGTCGTGGTGCGGACTCCTTACGGGGTTTCGCCATTGCGGCCGCATACCTCCTGTGTAGACCGGCTTTCCCTCTAGAACGAGGTTACAAGCACCGCAGTGCACTCGCTCGCAGGCGCACGGCCCATCGCCCACCGCTAAATCCGGGGGTTGCGTCGTGTGACCCAGCACACTATCGTTATAACAAAGTTTATAACAAAGTTATACAAGCGGCGCCCGGGGGCTGCGCCGCATCAATGGGGGTAAGGAGGGCGACGTCATGTCTCGGCGTATCCAGACTGAAGAACTCGAGGGTGGGGTGATCCTCGCGCGATTTGTCGGCAATGAACTGGGGCTGTTCGACCGTGAGGATGGCCCCGAGTTGTTCGGCCTCGTCGAGCGCGCGGACCGCGATCCCAACGTCCGCGCTGTGGTCTTTACCGGGTCGCATCCGCACCGCTTCATCAGCCACGCCGACCTGCAGTGGTTGCAAGAGGACGGTTCGGTCATTCCCCCGGTAGGCCGTGGTGTGACCAGCGTGGTCGCGCGGATCGCCCGGCAATTCGGTCGCAACAAACTCACCCGCTGGCTGGCCGGCAAGACGCCGTTGACCGGGGCGGTCCAGCTCGACCACATGCACCAGACGTTCGTACGGATGACCACCAGTTCCACCATCTTCGTGGCCGCCCTCAACGGGTCGGCGCTCGGGCTCGGTGCAGAGATCTCATGGGCGTGTGACCTCCGGTTGATGGCCGAAGGCGATTACTTCATCGGGCATCTCGAGGTACTCCTCGGTTTTCCGCCCGGAGCCGGTGGAACCCAGCGCCTGCCTCGGCTCATCGGTTCACATCGTGCGCTGGTGGCCATTCTGGAAGGTAGGCCGTTCTCCGCCGACGAAGCGCTGGCAGTCGGGGCGATCGATGAGATCGTCCCCGCCGATCAGCTGATTACCCGGGCAGTCGAGCGGGCCAAGTATCTGGCCGCCCGACCAACCAAAGCGATCGCCGCCATCAAGCGCGCGGTGAACGTGGGCGGATCGTTGGCGATGAGCGAGGGCCTACATCTGGAACGCACCGAATTCCTGGCCTTGCTGCCAGAACGGCAGGCCCAGGAAATCATGCTGAGCTACGTGCGCGACACCGCACAAGACGGCGAGCTGCCGGTGTATCAGCCCGGCGGATACGACGCCGCCCTTCTACACGGAAACGCCGCGATCGGCACGACAAGCAAGGTTGTGAGGAAATGACACCCAAGGCCACCAACGGATTCCACCGCCGCACAGTCGAATTTTGGTCCGGCGACTCCTTCTGCTCGGCCTGGCTGTACCTGCCAGACGCCGCATCCGAAGCGCCGGTGCCGGTCGTCGTGATGGGGCACGGTCTGGGCGCTACTCGGGAACTGGGTTTGGCGCCCTACGCCGGGCGATTCGCCGCCGCCGGAATGGCGGCACTCGTGTTCACCTATCGCCATCTCGGCGATAGCGGCGGCGAGCCACGCCAGCTGTTGTGGATGAGCAAGCAGCTAGCCGATTGGGACGCCGCACTCGAGTTCGCAGCCGGCCTGCCGGAAGTCGACGGCAGCCGGATCGCGGTCTGGGGAAGTTCGCTGGGCGGAGGCCACGCCATTGCCGTTGCCGCGCGCCATCCAGAACTGCGCGCCGCCGTCGCCCAGTGCCCCTTTACCGATGGGCTGGCTTCTGCGAGCGCGCTCGGCGTACGGGAATCATTGGTGCTCTTCGGTTTCGTGGTCCGCGATGTGCTGGCAGCGATGCGGGGTAAGGATCCGGTCTGTGTCCCCGTGGCGGCCGCACCCGGACGGCCGGGACTCATGACCGCACCCGATGCGCTGCCAGGGATGCAGGCGCTGCTGCCACACGGCTATGAGTGGGTGAACCGTGCTGCTGCCCGCAGCTTGTTGAGCCTGATCCGGTATCGGCCCGGCCGGGCCGCCAAGCGCATCGCAGCCCCGACCCAGATCTGTATCAGCACAACCGATTCGGTCGCACCTGCTGCGCCGACGGAGCGTTACGCACGACAGGCGCCGCGCGGAGAGGTTCGGCTCTATAGCGCAGGACATTTCGACTTCTACGTCGGAAAGGCTTTCGAACAACTGGTGGCCGATCAGACCGAATTCTTGGTCAGACACCTCCGACCCGCACATGTCCCGACCCATCTACCGAGCTGACGGTCTCCGAGGGATAAGCGATGGCTGATGCGGCACTTCGAACGCTGCTGTGGTTACTCGGGCAGTGCATCGCGCGGGGATCTCGGTACATGCCGTCGCTGCGTTCCCAGATCACGCGAACAATGACCTTCGAGTTGTCCGCCGGTGAGCGCGTCGCCCGGCACTGGGTGTTCGACGCGCAGTTACGGCGAGCCACAACATATTCCGGGCATGCCTCGGCACCGGATTGCGCAGTGCACATCAACTCGAGTTGGCAAGCGCTGCGCGCGCTCGTATCCCCCGTGACGGTCGACAAGATCGTTCGCGGCCTCCATGAAGGGACCGTCGAGCTTCACGGCAGCGCTTTCGTGCTGCTGTGGTTCCACGGCCTGACCCGAAAGTTCGTCAAACTCGGCCGCCCAGACGGACCTCGCCATCGCATCCCCGGCACGTACATCGCCCACGATCCCGCCGCGTGCGGCGCCGAGACGATCGTCATCGAACCCGCGGTCGTACGGCTAGATCCCACGTGGACGGGTGCCTGGAAAGCGCGCTCGACGTTGTCGACGGTCCGTGCCTGCACCGACGAACCCATGCTGGAGCCCTGACATGACAACAACATTCGAGCGGCAATCCGTTACGTCGACGACCCAAGGCGGACTCAACGACCGATCGCTGGGCTGGCTGAGGTTCTTATGGGACAAGGCGACCACCGACGACGATTGGTCCGACCAAGGCGAACCCCATCAGTGGTGGGATCGCTACAGCGAGCCCCCCATGTGCTCGTTCCCGCGCTTTGACCTCGCCATGATGGGTTACGTATTGCCCATGATGTTGGAGGCGACTCCGGCATGGCGCGAGGGCTACACCCGCATCCTCGACGAGATCGCGCGGCGCTACGTGACATTCTGGGGCGCCATCGATTGGAACACCCTGATCGGCCCTGACCCCGGCGTGGACAAATATCCCCCCGAATGGCTGATGGTCGCGCCCGAGCACCTGCGCGGCCGCTATTCCCTGCCGGGCTGGACCGGAAACGGCATCGAACCGTGGGGTCTGCAACCCGACCCGGTCGGCTGTGACGGCAACCTGTTCTACCGCGGGTGGCTCAACCTGCTGTTGAGCATGCGCCACTACGTGTCGGGCCAGCCGACACAACACGTGGCCTTCGACGTTTCCGGTTACCAGAACCGCCAATTTTCCTGGACGCACCAGCGGATCGCGCAGTTCATCTCCGACCAGCTCACAGCGCGACCTCAAGGAGCGCATTGCGAAAACACCAAGATCTGGCCGTTCTGCATGAGCGCGGCCGGTCTGGGCCTGAAGCTCTATGACTCGCTGCTGCACACGTCGCTCAACGAGCCGTTCCTGGATTGGATCGCGTTCGCCAAGAAGCACTACATGGGCCGGGACCGCCGCGGCCGGATCGATTGGGTGGCGCTGTATTACGACCCCATTGAGAACGCGACGATGGCGTTCCCCGGCCCGCTGAACGCCTACAGCGCGCTCTGCCTCCTGCACTACCTTTATCCGCAGGACCCGCAACTCGCCATCGACCTGTACGAGTCAGCGACGCGTCAGCTGGGCTGGAGCAACCCGAAGGTGCCCGTCGTACAGCTGGCCGACGACCCCCAGATGCTGTCGAACGGCTTGTGGATGGCACGCGAGATCGGCGACACAACCACCTGGCAGCGTCTGCGCGCGGTATCGGAAAGCCAGTTCGAGCCAAGGTATTTCGGCAAAGACAACAGTCGGTTCGCCTACTGGCTCGACCGAGGTGAATCATGGCCGCGAGGCCAGCTCAACGCAACGATGATGATGATCGAATGCGCCGCACCCGGTGCCTGGTCACGGGTATTCACCTCTCCGAACACCACCATGTACACCGAGCCCACAGTGTGCGACATCGACTACCCGCTGATCGGTATTCGGCGTACTCACAACGATATTGAGCGCCGAGTACTCGAGATCGACACCTACGCCGCAACTCCGTCACGACGGGGAACGGCCACAACGTTCACCGTCGACAACCTCCCCGATCGCGCGCACGTCTCGCTGCACATCGACGGCAGAGCGTGCGAGACCTGGCGCCGGTCAGATGCCGGCGCCGTAGCGATCGACGTCGGCGCCGATACCCACCAAATCCGCCTGACCTACTCCTGAAAGGCATGCCCGTGAACACTTCCGCCGTCTTGGCCAAGCGACTCCGCGATCTTCTCGGCCTTACCGAGGCACCCGTAGCGGTGAGCTTCGACGCTCCTCCGGACGCCGGCGCCGCGAAGCCAGCAGCGCAACCGGCAGGGTGCTGCTTCTGGGCGCCGGCCCAGCAACAGCGCCTCGATACCGTTGCACCCGATCACGCAAACTGCAGCGTCGGCAGTTACACGCACGGGCTGATCCCGCTTGAACTGGCCGCAGCAGGCGCGGACACCGCCGCCCTCGTGGGCAGTGGCTGGGTCGGCGAGGCCGACCTGATGGCCGCCGCCGCGCTGCCGTTCCGCCCCTCCTCGATCACCTATCAACCGCTGTCCGAAGCACAAGACCCAAACGTGGTGCTGGTCAGACTGTCGCCGACAGCCTTGATGACCCTGCTCGGCGCGGCCCCGGATCTGACCCTGGCGCGCAAGCCGCAATGCATGATCGTCCCCCTCGCCCATGGCGGCGTCGTCGCCGTCAGCCCGGGCTGCGCTGTCAGCCGGACCCGGACAAACTTGCCGGATGACGAGTTGACCTGCGCGATCCCGGCGCGCGAACTCGAATCGCTCATCGAGCGCCTCGAAGCGTCCACTGCCGCAGACCGAGCGGTCAGTGAATTCGCGGCCGCCGATATGGCGCGCAACTTCACCACGGTCTGACCGTGGTTCAGCCCGAGAAGTACTCACTCCACGCGGTAATGAAAGGCCAACGAACCATGTCTGGATATCTCGCGGGCTTGTCCTGCCTTGCTCTGGTGTTGTCTCCGTTGTTCATCCCAGTGGCGGTCACCGTCGTTGATTGGCTGCGCAACTGGCGCCCCTATCCGACCGTGGCTCCGGCACCTGGCACGCAACGCCGTGCGCCGGCACCGAAAACGATGAGACGCGCCGAGGCGGCCTAATAGATTGCTGCCGTATAGATTGCTGCCGTCGCCTTGCGCCTCGAAAGCGCAGTCGGCTCAAGTAGTTACCCGAGGAACGCCAGCGCCTGCGGCACGAACTGCTCGTGGCACTGGAACACGCCGCCATGGCCGGCGTCGGGGTAGATGCGCAGCGAGGCATTCGGCAGACGGTGGGCGAGGTCGAATGAGGCGCTCGTCGGGACCATCCGGTCATCCTCGCCGTTGGCCACCAGCACGGGGTGTTGGATCGCGCCGAGGTCCATGGGATCTTGGGCCCCCCACCGGCGAATCGCAAGGAGCTGCGCTGCGACTCCCCGAGGTGAAGTGGGCTTGACACGGTCGTGGCTGCGTTCCTTGAGCCGGCCCATGTAGGCCGTCGCCGCTGCCCTTCCGTTGGCCGTTCTGGTGAAGAAAAGGTAAGGCTTAGGGTCTTGGAGGGTGAGTAGCCCGTGCGTCACGTCGCCGATAAGTCGCTTGGAGAACTTGCCGACGCCTGCGCCGCCGGCCGGACCGGTGCCCGCGAGGATCATCCTGCGGACCAGCGCGGGCTGTTTCGTCGCGATCACCTGCGAGATGAACCCGCCGAGAGAGAACCCCATCAGGTCGACTTGTTCGAGGCCGAGTGCCCGGATGAAAGCGATGGCATCGTCAGCCATGGCCGAAACCGTTGAGGGCGTGCGACCTTCGGTTCCGCCGACACCGCGGTTGTCGAAGGTGATCAGGCGCCGCTGAGCCGCGATCCCGTCGATGACCCGAGGGTCCCAGTCGTCGAGGACCGCGGTGAAGTGGTGCAGGAAAACAACAGGCACGCCGGTGTCCGGCCCGAACTGTCGATAGGCGAACCGCGTCCCGCCAACGTCCACCCTCATGGTTGGCGAAGTGTTCGCACTTCTGGGCTCGGTGTACTGGCTCATTGTTTCCCCTTGTTTCGTGGCCTGGACGCAGAACGTCAGTCGAGCGTGACGACGACCTTGCCCGCCCGGACCTTGCCGCTTTCGACGTAGGTGAGTGCGTCGAGGGTTTGCTCGAACGCGAACGTGAAATCGAGTACCGGCCGGAGGTGACCCGCGTCGTAAAGGGCGGCGAGCTTGCTCAGCTGAGAACCGTTGGCCCGCATGAAGAAGAACGAGTAGCGCACGCCGAGCCTCTTTGCGGCCTTGCGGACCTTGCGGCTCAGGAACGACATCACAAACTGGAAGGGCTTGGGGGCGCCGAGCTGCTTGGCGAATCCGGAGTCGGGTGGGCCGGCGACACCGATAGCCAAGCCGCCGGGCTTGAGCACGGTGAGCGACTTCATGAGGTTCTCGCCGCCGAGGGAGTCCAGCACCAGGTCGTAGCCGGAGAGAATCTGGGAGAAGTCCTGCTTGGTGTAGTCGATGACTTCATCGGCTCCGAGGTCGCGGACGAGTCCTTCCGTGGTGCCGGTGGTGGTGGTCGCCACGTGCGCTCCCAGGTGCTTGGCGAGCTGGATCACTGTGGACCCGAGCCCTCCAGCGCCGGCGTGGACGAGGACCTTTTGCCCCGGTTTGAGCTGAGCCTTTTCGACCAGGATCTGCCATGCGGCCAGCGCGACCAAGGGGACGGCGGCGGCTTCGTGCAGAGTGAGCGAGGCCGGCTTGTGTGCGACATCGTTTTGGTCGATCGCGATGTACTCGGCGAATGTTCCGATGCGCAGGTCGCGTGGCCGGGCGAAAACCTCGTCGCCGACCTTGAAGTCACGCACGGTCGCACCGACCTGGACCACCACCCCGGCAACGTCGTGGCCGAGCACGAACGGGGTCTTGTATTTCAAGAGCTGCTTGAATTCGCCGTTGCGGACCATCTTGTCCAGTGGGTTGATGCTGGCTGCGCTCACCTTGACCAGGACGTCGTTGGTGCCGACCTTGGGCTCGGGTACGTCGGCGGCGCGGACACCGTCCTTGCCGTATTGCGCGACGACGAATGCCTTCATGTCTGTTCACTTTCATCAGAGATTGCGTTGGAGCACCGGATGTGGCTCGGCGATACGCCGTCCCCGTTGCCGGGCCAAATAACTTTGTTATATCGCACTATAACTTCGTTATGCACTGCGCGCAAGGGCCTATTCGAAACGGACGTCAAAGGGTGACGTCGTGATGAAGTGAGCTGAATAGGGCTCTATCGGGCGATGGGCTCGATAGCCGCGGCATTAGTCGCCGAGCTTGAGCTGGAGCGGATTTCGGAGCCCGGCGCGAGTTGGTCATGCCTTCCCAGTGCCTCGACCTCGCGCTCAAGCGTTGGGGTCACCTCGGCCGCGAATCGCCTCATCCACGGCCACGCCGCGGGCGAGTTCAAGGCGCCCTTCGCCCAGTTCGCCACAACGACTGCGCGCGGGACGTACACGCGGCTACGCCGGCGTATGAGTCCTTTGACGATCGCGGCGGCGGCGCGGTCGACACTGGTGGTGACGTTGCCCGGATACGGCAGCTTCGCGCGAAGCTCCTGGAATGAGGGGATGTCCGCCTCGGCTCCTCGGACGAGGTCGGTGTCGATCCACGACGGATGCACCAGACCGACAGTGATGCCGAGGTGTGCCACCTCCTGGCGGTAGGCCAAAGCGAGCATTTCGACTCCGGCCTTGCTTGCGGCGTAGGAGGCCAGCCCAGCGAGCGGTGTGAACGATATCGCCGAGGCCACCACCATCGCGTGACCCCGACCGCGCTCGAGGTGAGGTGTCGCGTACTTGAGCGTGCGGAACACGCCGTTCAGGTTGATGTCCAGGACTCGCTCGAAGGATGTCTCGTCGGCTTGGCGCACCGTCCCATAGGCCGCGACCCCTGCGTTGGCAACGACGAGATCAATGCCGCCCATGACCGTCGCACATTCGTCGATCGCCGAGCGCAGCGCCGCGCCGTCGCGGACGTCGGCTTCGTGCCAGGAGGCGGCCGGGCCCAAATCTGTGGCGAGGGCGCGCAATCGATCGGGCTCGAGCCCGATCAAGGCGACGCGAGCGCCTCGGGCGGCGGCAAGACGCGCCACCTTTTCCCCGATGCCTCGTGCGGCTCCGGTGATGACGAGCTTTCGGCCTGACATGTTGCGACGCATGAGAGGACTATAACTTCGTTATAGAAGGAGTGCAATGGGTCACTTCGGCGGATAGGCCCTCTCGATGCCTCACAGGCCCATGTCCTTGGCGATGATGACCTTCATGACCTCGCTGGTACCGCCGAAAATGCGATGGACTCGGTTGTCGGCATACAACCGGGCGATGGGGTATTCGTTCATGTATCCGTAGCCGCCGCCCGCAGGAGTGCCACCCCGGGTGAGGGGGCGACGACCTGTGACTCGTGCCGGCGTGGTGCGTGTCGGACCGTTCTGATCCCGCGATGAGTTCCGCGCGAAGGACCCCTCGTATCGCCGGCTGTAGCTATGTGGGCTGGGGTTGAGCGTGATTCGCATCCACGGATCAGGACGTGTGAGGCCAACATCGTAAAAGTGCCAAGGTGCGTTTGTGAACTGAATCAACCAGCCTGATGGCGCTGGCGCCACTGCCGCACAAGCGCCATCGCTTCCGATCGATTGATACGTCCCCCGCGAAAGCGCTCGTAGATACTCGGCAGTCGCGGGTCGATTCGACCGCCGTGTCCGATGTTGAGTCCCGCCTCGTCCGGAGTAATGCCGCCACCAGCGAGGTCTGTGGCGACCTCGGGTCGTTGACCATCGCTCACACGAATCCACTTGATTACGAGGGCATCATCACCGCCGAAGCCATTCAGTCGCGCTTCAGCCCAGCGCTGGTTAAGTTACGCGGCCTTCTTCATTTCCCAGGCGAAGTAACCACCGGCCGGCGGATCGAGATGGTCTGGCCGCTGAGGAACGATGACTTCGTCGAGCAGCACCTGAAGTACTGGTGGGCGCCATTGCGCGCCCTTCTTTTGGCCTTTTGCTTTCGACTGAGCTTTGGCCTTCGCTAGTGCTTCGGCGAAGCCAGTCACATCTTCGTCAGCTAGTGACTCTGCCGACCGGCCGTACATCGCTGGAGCGACGGTCGCATCAGGGTCGGGTTCGCCGACGGAACTGAACTGCTGCCTAATGGCACGAACTACCGGAGCCTCCAGCTGGATGGCCGCCGATTTCACGAACTCACCACGCCGAGATAGCTCTGCGAGCAGCTGGCGAGACGTCCAGCCCAACTCGCGGGCGAGTTCATGCACTCGCACCTTGCGCCTCGGTGGCGGGTTTAGTTTCATCCGCTAACCAACTTGTTAAACAACTAGGTGCCGCTTGTTAATCTTCGTTGCATCTCGACAACGGTGGTGTCGGGTAGCCGGAGGGGGTCGCACCCTCCGGCTCCCACAGATCCCGGCGTGACAATCTCTCGTCACCGGGCTCTTGTCATCCTTGCCGCCAGGAACTGTGCACCCATGCCCAGTGGGCGAAGAGCCGGGGATGCTGGCGGGTGATGCGCTGCCAGCAGGCCTTGGCTTTCTTGGTGGTGCGCAGTCGTTTGTATTTGTTGCGGATCCAGCGCATCACGTAGGCGTTGATGCGCGCCAGGAGTGGATACAGCGCGGAGCGGTAAAACGCTCCGCAGTACTGCATCCAGCCCCGCACGACAGGATTGATCTGTCGGGCGATCTCGGCCAGGGTGAGCCCGATCCAGCGGTGCAGCCGCCATCGGCGGATCTGGCCGCTGAACTTGTTTTGGGCGTCCTTGCTGATGGCTGGCTGAAACGAGACGAACATCGTGCCGTTCTTCGTGCGCGCAGCACGGGCACGAAAGGTGAACCCCAGGAACGTAAACGCCGTGAGCCCGTAGTCGAGCCGGCGGTTTCCGTCTTGGCAGTACACCACTTTCGTCTTGTCGGGATGCAGTCGCAGCCCGACCTGTTTCATCCTGTCCCCGATCGCGGCCACCAGGTTCCTGGCTTGACGCTCGGTCACACAGTGCACGACGACATCGTCGGCATAACGCTCAAACCGAATGCCCGGGTGCTCCCGGACCATCCACATGTCGAACGCGTAATGCATGAACAGGTTGGCCAGCACCGGCGAGACCGCGGACCCTTGCGGGGTGCCCCGGTCACGCTGTTGCAAGGTCCCGTCCGGCAGTGCCAGCGGCGCGCACAGCCACCGCTTGACATACAGCACCACCCACGGGACATCGGCGTGGGCCTCCACCGCCTTGACCATGAGCGAGTGATCGACACTGTCGAAGAACTTCTGAATATCCAGATCGATGACCCAGTCGTTCTTCCAGCACCGCTCCCGGCACGCCCCCACCGCGTCTAGAGCCGACCGATACGGCCGGTACCCGTAGGAATCTGGATGAAAGATCGGTTCGACCTTCGCCTCCAGCCTGCGAGCCACCACCGTCTGGGCGACCCTGTCCGCAATCGTTGGCACGCCAAGGACTCTCGTCCCACCGCCGTGCGGCTTCGGTATCTCCACAGCCAGCACCGGAGGCGGAAAGTAACTGCCCGAGGACATCCGATTCCAGACCTTGTACAGATTGTTCTTCAGATCCTTGTCGAACTCCTCCAGCGTCACCCCGTCCACACCCGGTGCACCCTGGTTGGCCTTGACCTGCCGATAGGCCTCCCACACTTCCCACTTCGAAATATCAAACGACTTACCTGACGGCTTCAGCTTGTCCACCCAACTCCTCCCGGACCACACGCTGCCGGTTGATCGAACGAACACACCACAGATGACCCGGCCCCTTGGCTCCACCCCCACCGCGCCCAGCAGGGGTCTCACAGCTACTACGAGCCGGTCCGCCAGCACGCCCCGCGACGGTACTCACTGCCTTCACGGTTGCAGCCGCTCGGCAACTCCCTCTCGCCATCCTCGACAGCAGTGTCGAGGCGTGCCTTCCCACGTTCCATGCAAGAGCAGCAGACCGGGCTCACGTCGCCTACATGCCGGACACCGCCTGGCCAGAAAAGCGGACACCCGCCAGGCTCATCCCGGGCTGACCTACTACCCCCCGGTTCTGATGTCACCTTATTGAGTAACGACACCTCAACAGCGATCCCCGAAACGAGGACTGCGCACCATCTTCCCGATCCCCACCTGACGCATCTTGTGCGCCTTTTCCACATCGCTCACCACGACGGTCTTCAGCCAACGCAGCATGTGGTGGTTTGCCGCCACCCTCCGCACGGGCGGCGACGAAGGGCCAACAACCTTCATCTCCTGCACAGCACCATGCTCGAAAGTCCTTACCTACAAACAGAACTCCCTTCCACGTTCGTGGCACACGTAGGTTCTCAAACCGCGTGGCGGATGGCGATGCCTCTAGCTGCAGGTTTGCGGAATTCTCATCTAAATGGCGGAAGCGTTTTTCTCATCTTTGTGGCGGATCCTAATGGGATTCGATCAGCGCGCCGTTGACGGGTTTTGGCCTGTGCCCGCGGCAGGCTGATCGCCGAGCCGCCAGCCGGTGAGCACTGTCGGACCCTGGAGTGAGTGTCGACTCCTAGTTCTAGATCGTGCCCCGGCTGGTTGGTGAGGCCGCCTGTAGCTCTGGTGGGATGTCGTGCCAGTGAGCACTGATCCATTAGGTTGTCGCCGGGTGTCCTCGGGCTCGACAGTGGTTGCACCACACAACAGATCGAGGAGGAATCGATGATCTTCGTGGGCGACGATTGGGCCGAAGACCACCACGACGTGCACGTGATGGATGAAGCTGGGCTTCGGCTGGCTTCGCGGAGGCTACCCGAAGGGCTCAGCGGTATCGGCCAACTGCATGCGCTGATCGCCGAGCACGCCGAGGAACCAGATCAAGTGGTGATCG
>Ga0075418_10006360_pt1 | contig 13327 bp, 15 predicted proteins | sample SoiMetdeltSBSDD2_FD_81776 | JGI IMG/M metagenome (GOLD analysis project Ga0075418, IMG submission 81776) | Bulk soil microbial communities from a Populus tree surrounding site in Tennessee, USA - Soil MetaG P. deltoides SBSDD2 | ecosystem: Environmental > Terrestrial > Soil > Tree plantation...
GCCAGCGCCTCTTCGAAAAGGGGACCGCGCTTGCCCAAACCGAACAGCTCCGCAACCGCAAAGGCGATCTTCGCGAGCGCACGGCGCGGCCTGATCGATGCTGCGAGCCGGGTCCACGCGTCCCACTGCTCCAATGTCAAATCGACGGCGGGAACACAGTGGGACAGCGGCTTGATCGATACGTGCTCGAACCCAGCTGCTTTGCAGTGGCGCATGAACGCCCCAACGAGCACATCCTGCTCGAGCACTCCGTAGTCGCGAACGGCCGCGGCCGCGACGGGTGCGTCGGCGTGCCCGCGCCCAGGCTCCGAGAACAGCGCCATCCCTCCGTCGGTGAGCACTCTTGCCACCTCGCTGACGGCGCGTGCGGCGTCAGGCACGTGGTGGATGGCGCTGAGGCAGACGACTTTCTGAAACACCGCAGACTTGAACGGGAGCGATTCGATGTCGCCGGCGACGGCGCGGATAGTCCCACCAGCGCGCGATCGTCCGGCGCGCAGCATATCGAGCGAGATGTCAACGGCGACCGCCGATCTGTTCAACCGCCCAAGCAGGTCGGAACACCAGCACCCACCCGCCCCGAGGTCCAGGATCAGATCGTCGGGGGAAGGCTGCAGGGTCAGCATCGCCACGGCAAAGTCCTGCAGCATCCGGGCGCTTTCCTGCAGCGTGTCCAACCCCGGGGGCGAGAACGGCTTCGTACGCTCCCAAGCGGAGGAGCCGGTTCGCGCCAGATACGCTTTCTCGGCTTGTTTGGTGTCTGCGCCGGCCACTGTAAAGACGTCTAATTCGTGCTGCCGGCAAGTGTCAAGCATTCGCCGTTGTCCGGCAGCCTCACGCGCGTCTTGGAGCCGGCACCTCGAGCGTTAAGTGCGCACAGCTGTTCGACACGGGCGCTCAGGCTGAGAAATGGAACCTGTCGCCGCTGGTACTTTTTGCCTGGCGGAGCCCTGAATGGACTAGGTACGGGAAGCGTGGGGAACGGCCCATCCTTCAGCGACGAGCAGCAATGCCTGTTCGAACCTAAGCGTCAGGATGTCCCCGATGCGCGCTCGGCTGAGATCGATGTCGTCGATCATGTCCGCAAGTTTCTTGACCAGACGCACTCGCATCGTGTTCGCGTCGTCGCGAAATCTGCTGACCCGATGCATGTTGGTCCGTCGTGCCATCACCCCTGCCATATCGATTGCCACTCGACGATAAAGCGTGGCTGACCGTGCTCACGTCTCCGACGAGCAATTGCGGTGCCTTCTGCTCTGGGCGACCGATGAGATCCTAGCCGGCGAATAGCACCTGTATTGCAGGGCTCCTCGGTTTTGGATTACGATCCGCTTCCTCAGAAATTTGGACCCCAGTCGCCGTGCCCAACACCAAAAGGCCCCTTCCGATCCAGTGTCCCAAGTGTCAGCACACCGGCAGCACACTTGTTGTGAAAAGCCTGACCGTGATGTCGGTCACCTGCGCCAACTGCGGACACTTCTGGGCGACGGATCTGGAGTCTTTGCCGCCCGAGATCCAAGAGAAGATTCCCGAAGCCCTGCGCGATCTGTAATCTTTATTCGCTCACGGACCGGTAGTCCTACTTCATAGCCGGTCCGCCTTCGGCGTCCTGTCATTTGTGCGTGAGCACCGCAAGGTCCACGCGGCGCCGACAAATTCGTTACGGCCTGACATTTCTGTATCGCACGCGGCAATGTCGGCGGCCGGCTGTCGGGCGCTACGCGTTCGACCTCCTGAAAAAGGCGTCGTAACTGCTTCAAAGGTCGCGCGATCCGGTCGCGACGACGCGGCGATCCAGCTGTCGGATATTGGCCACAAACCTGCTATTCGCGGGTGGCGGCAGCCTCAGGGCGGCTCCTTTCGGAATCCGTGATTCACCACCGTTGGGCGGCCCCTTTCGGAACTGCGAGTCACCGCCGCAGGGCGGGTCCTTTCGGACCCGTCAGCAAGAATGGAGCAACATCAGATGAAGGTCGCGCAACGGAAACTGAACCTCGTCGTACTGGCGATGCTGGTCGTGATGGGCGTAGTGCTGGGATATGTCGTCGGCATCTACCGCACGGAGTATCGATTGAGGCCGTACTTATGGCGCGGCGACAGCGAGTTGCAGGCGCTGGCGACGCGTTACGGGTCGGCCCGTCATTCCAGGTATGGCGAAGAATGGATCGTGCGCGACTTTTTCGAGGATCGAAGAGGCGGCGTGTTCGTCGACGTGGGTGCAAACCACTATCAGCGCGACAGCAATACGTACTACCTGGAGAGCCAGCTCGGATGGTCTGGCCTTGCTATCGAGCCGCAGACCAAATTCGCTGCCGAGTATCGTGCACAGCGGCCGTTGACCACTTTCGTTCCGCTGTTCGTGTCTGATGTGTCCGATCGTACAGCGACACTCTACGTACCGTCGAACGATGCCATCGCGTCGTTCGACAAACACTTTGCGGAGGCGGAATCCCATTCATCCGCCGATGCCGTTTCGGCACAAACGACCACACTCGACGACATCCTCGATCGCCACGGTATTCGTGAAGTCGACTTCCTGTCGATCGATATCGAATTGCACGAACCGCAGGCACTGAAGGGGTTCTCAATCGAGCGGTTCCGGCCGCGCCTCGTGGGCGTCGAGTCCCACGCTCCGGTTCGGCAGCAGATCCTCGATTACTTTGCGAATCATGGTTACGTCGTTGTCGGCAAGTATCTTCGCGCGGACAACGAGAACCTGTGGTTCGCACCGATTGGGCAAGCAGGAAGCGGAATCTTGGAGACAGTTGCCCACTCGCATTGAGCACGCAACCCGTTACGGCGATCGCGTCGTGGAGGCGTTGGGGAATACCGCCTTGATTGCGGCTTGCGCGCATTCGTCATCCTGATTGCCAACGCCTCCGCCGGCGCCTATTGCCCCCACCATCTCGTTATTCAGGAAGATCGGAAACCCACCCGGCTGGGCAAAATCGCCCATCCATTCCGGAGCGCGGTTGACCTGCTTGTTCACGCGTTCCCACAGTTCGATCGTCGGGCGTCGCCAATGTGCCGCCGTGGTTGCCTTCAGTTCCGCCGTCTCGAGCGCCGTGGCGGTTGCGCCTTCCGTCCCCTGGAACGACACGAGCGTACCATCGGGATCGACCACGGCAATGCCCAGCGCGGTGTACTTCTTTTGACCGGCATAAGTAACGCACGCATCTACGAGCGCGCGGGCGGCGGCGGTCGTGATCACCGTGCGGGTCGCGAGCAACGGCTGCGGACTGGGCGGCAACCCCTTGCCGTCGCCGAATACGGACTTGATGGCGTTTTGCACGCAATCCTCGTCCTTGCCGCCTGATAAGCCCGCTGCCCCGGCGCCGATGGCGCCGACGACGTCGCCCTGAACGACGATGGGAAAGCCACCCGGGATCGGGAAATAGCCCATCCATTCCGGGGCGCGATTGATCTGCCGGTTCACCCGCTCATACAGCTCGCTGGTCGGGCGACGAAACTTCGCGGCGGTCTTCGCCTTCAACTGCGCGGTCACACCCGTGTTCCCGGTTGCCCCATCTGTCGACTGGTACGAAAGCAAGTAGCCGGCGGAATCCACGACCGCCAGTGCGATCGGATACCGGTCGCGCGCCGCCTCCGCCATGCACGCCTCGATCATCTTTCGGGCGGCAAAGCCGGTAATGTCCTTTTTCTCGGATAGGAGTGTCTGGGAATGTGCGATCGCGGCGGTCACAACGGAAATGCACAAGAAAGACAAGGCGACGAGCGAGCGATTCGGCATCGGCGTTCTCCTCATCCCGGTCAGATCCCCAGCGCACGTTCTGCGTGGCAGAAACGAATTGGTCGCGGGACGCCGGCAGGATTATAGGCGCGGCACTGAATTTCTTCCCTGATGAGCTTGGTTAGGCCCATCGAAACCTTTCGGACTCGCAATCGACGCGTCGTGTTGTTCTAGGGTCTTCGGCAGCTAGCAGCATGGTGGAGGCGTCAGTAATCCTCGACGGGCGCGCCCGTGCCGTTCTCCGGATCTTGTGTTTGTGCGCCGCCGCCGATCGCACAGCACCCGCACCGCTCGCCAAAGCGCGTTAGTCGACGAGGAACGGGCCCTCTAAACGAGAAACTCATTGGACGGGCACGCGACCTCAACCATTAGTTCAATCGTCATCCCTCAACCCCTCATTTATCGCGATTCTCCGGACAGTTCACCACGGCATTCGTATTGCTCAATGGCGACGTTCACTCGAACCGCGAATCAGGTTGTCCGGTAGACAGACACTTCTCAGATGAGGACGCATCAATGACAGACATGTGTCGCGGACGTCATGCTGAAATGAATGCGGAACCCTGGGAGGCTGCAGTCGCCGTCCGGCTTCCGATATTACTGACCGGCCCTACCACTACTACCAACGCCTGGATCCATCAGATGCAGCGACGGCTTGCGCTCCCCGTCATCGACGTCGCATGCATTGCCGGCGTCAACACGACTGGGCTCGACGCCGGAACCGTGATCCTCCACGACATTGAGCATCTGCGACCCGCGGACCAAGAGCGCCTCCTGCGGTGGCTCGAAAAAGCGCCGCACCGGCCGCACATCATTAGTACGTCATCACGTGCGCTGTATCCGCTGGTCCGCTCAGGTCGATTCTCGGAAGACTTGTATTACCGGTTGAACAGCGTGTATCTCGACGGCACGAAGCCGACCATCGTCGACCTCCTAGTGTTACCAGACGAGGACGGAACAATCGAGGAGTTCTCCGCGGAAGAACGCCCACAAGCCGCGGTTCGCCCGCGCGTGCCTTCAGTCCTTCCCGGTATCCTTTCGACCGAACGGACCAGACTCGCTTTGGCATCGTGCGCGTTCGGAGTGCTGATCGGCGCCGTCTCGATGTGGGTGGTCACGCAATCTCAGTCGGCCGTTGTGCCAGCACCGAGCGGTTCACGGATTCAGCAGGGTTGGGAACAGCCAGCTCTTCCCCTCGGGCAGCACGACCTCACTGCCGCAACACTTCCGGGCTCGTCCACACGCAGCGTGCCATCTCCACGCGCGACCGTTGGTCAGAGCGAACCGGTTGCGTTTACACAGCGGCCAGCCGCACGGCCCCGGCGGACCGTGTTTCGCGGCGCTTTGACGGTCAACTCCAGACCGGCCGGTGCCCGGGTATCGATCAACGGGCAGTCGCTCGGCGTAACGCCACTCATGGTGAATCGTCTTCCCGCGGGATCGCGGGTAGTGCGCTTGACCGCACAGGGGTATCACCCTTGGTCATCTTCGGTTCGCGTCGTCGCGAACCAGCGAAATTCGGTAATGGCGACTCTGCAACGGTTGCCGGACTAGTGGTGAAAAGCATTACCGTTCGCGTGGTTGCCGCCAGACATCCGAGTGAGGGCAAATCGCCCTGCTGGAGCCACGATTAGGTACGGCCGTACCTGATTGATCGAAGAGCCGCCACACCTGGGCGGATCGTCCCCACTGCGAAGCACCGACACCACGCGCCTGAAGGTCACGTTCGGCACCAAGGCTGAGCGCGTCGGTACGACTACTGGCCACCGATGGCAGACTCAACTCGATGGCGGTATGCTCACCAAGTCGGAGGTCGCACTGTGAGCACGCAGACATATTGGGAATCGATCAGAGCGAGTGGCACGCTGCTGCTCGACACGTTCAAGAGCCTCATCCGGGAGGGAAACGTCCGTCGCGTGATCATCAAGCAAGATGGTCGAACGATCGCGGAGTTTCCACTTACCGTCGGCGTGGTCGGCGCGGCGCTTGCGCCACCGCTGGCAGCTGTAGGGGCAATCGCGGCCCTCGTAACCGAATGCACGATCGAAGTTGAACGGACGAAGGACGAGACCCAACAAAAGGACCACGGCGCAGCGTAGCTCTGCACCTGCGCGTTGAATCCCGGATCAGGACGGCCAGCGCACGGCCGCCCGAGCGCACCCTAGAGACACGCTCGGGCGGCAGAATCTTGCTCGATGTCAGGCCTCTCTACCGCGGTCGGTTGCTTCCTGTGGCGAACTCGTCTTCTGCACTTCGGCGGCGTTTGTTTTCGTCGTCTGTCGTCTCGGCCACGTGCGTCTGTTCGCCGCCCGTTTCCACGCCGATCACGTCGCCGGGTTGCGCCCGCCCGCCGAAGTGGGGACTGGGTTCAGCCTCGCGCGCCATCGCTTCTTCGTAATGCAGCCGACCGCCCAGTCGTTCATGGCGATCGAAGAAGTCGTTGACTTCCCGCTCCGCATCGTGGCGTACGTAGCCGTAGCGCTCCTGGACCTTGCCAATCAGCTTCTCCGAATCTCCTGCCACGCGATCAAGATCGTCGTCGGTCAATTTGCCCCAGCGCGATTTGACTTCACCTTTGAGCTGGTGCCATTTGCCTTTGATGACATCTGCGTTCATTGTTGACTCCTGCTTCGATTCTGTGGCACCGCCGGCCGTCATATGACGGTGCGGCGGCCACTCAACAAGCCAAGAACAAGCAACACGAGCGCGATCACCAACAGCACATGGACAAAGGCGCCGATTGTGTACGTCCCGACTACTCCGAGCAGCCAAAGGACGAACAGAATGACGGCGAATGTGAATAGCATCGCACTCCTCCTTACAGTTGAAATCGTGCAACTGCGATGCCGTCATCTATAACTGCTTGGGGGATATTCTCCAGCCGTCGCGATGGACCGCACGGTCGAACGGTCAGCCATTTGCATTCATGAGTATTGGCCGAACTCGTGTGCTCCCCCCTGGAGCAATCAGATGCGCCAGGTGTGGCGGCTCGTCGATCAGTCAGGTACGCCCGCCCACTGCTTTCTGAAGGAACGTGACGGAAGATGGCTTGTGTTCGTGCGCGCTGGCGACGCCATCACGTTGTACAACCGTTGTTCCAGCGATGAGACTGCTGTGCAGCGGGCTAGCCAGATTCGGCAACTCTTCACGCGGCTGGGCTGGCTGGAACCAGGGCACTGACTCGATATCGGCGGCCGGATACGGACGCTTGCGACGTGCTCGCCCACGAGCACCGAATCTCCGTGTGTCAAATATTCGTTAGATTAGGCCTGGAATTGCGGGATCACAATGCAAGGGTGGCTATCCTCTAGCGGCGACATCGAGTGGCAAGCTAGAAGACGCTCCTCACTAGCACGGCGACTGTGCTACGAACACACCGCGCTGCACTTCGCGGAGAAGCCCTGCCGATACCATTCTGCCGAGAATGCGCTGCGCAGCGTCGAGCTGAACGTTCAACCATGCCCCGAGCGTTTCAACACGCAACGTGACGCTTGGATTTTCGAGCGTCAAATTCACAACCCGCTGGAGTTTGGCTGAGCGTTCGTGAACGTTACGGCGTTCCTTCCGAGCCATCGTTTCCCCTCCTGCAAGGACACGACGAGGATATTCACTGCAACAACCGCTCTCAACCGGAGTGTGGTCTGCGCTTTTTCGATAAAAAAGCTACTGCGCGTGTAGCTCGACGGCGCAACACGTCTGTATAGCCGCCCCTCTGCAGTTTCGTCCTCAGATGATCAGTGATGATCAGCTCGGGCGCGTGCCTCAGGATTTCTTCTGAGGAACATTCGGGTACGGAATTGGAATCGGCCCGCCTGGCGACGGAATCCTGGCGCCTTTAACCATCTTCGGCTTGCCTCTTTTTCTCGGTGGTTTCGTTGTCGCCATGACACCTCCCCACGTATGAGGCTACGGCGCCAACACAAACGTCCAGACTGAACCGCCGGAGGGCACCTTCGCACCGGCATAGCGGTTCGCGAGCACCCCGCCGCGGCCCGACGCGATCGTCACGTACTGCCTGCCATTATGGGTATACGTGATCGCCGTCGAGTTGATACTCGAACCCGTCTGGAACTGCCAGAGCGTTTTGCCCGTCGCGGTGTCGAGTGCAACGAACTCCCCCGTCAGCTTCCCCGTGAACACGAGCCCGCCGCCTGTGGCGAGCATCCCCGCGGAACCAGGCAAGTCTGCCAGCGGGACCTCCCACTTTTTCTGACCGGTCAGCGGATTGATCGCGGCGAAGTGACCGAGCACATCGCCCGGACGGACGTCGGGAATCCTGGAGGTCACACCCGTGGAGTCGGCGCCGAGCACCTGCTCCCTGTTCGGCGCGATCTTCTGGATGCGTGCCACATCCCACGTACTCGCGTAGATGAGCCCGGTGTTCGGATCGAATGCGATCGGTACGGCGTTGGTGCCGCGCGATGGCCAGATCTCGACTTCTTCGCCGGCGAAGAATCGCTTGTAGACGTCGGTCAATACCGGCCGGCCCGTCTTCAAATCGATGTGCGTGGCCCAGTTCACTTTGACGTATGGGTTCGCCGCGATCAGCGAGCAATCGGTCCGATCCAGCACGTACAGGAATCCGTTCTTGTTCGCCTGAATCATTACCTTGCGAAGGCGGCCGCCGACCTGAATATCGGCGAGCACGCTTTCGTCGGTCCCGTCGACGTCGTACACGTCGTTCGGTGTTTACTGGAAGTAGCAGGCGATCTCACCGGTCTTCGGCCGAATCGCCAGCACCGTCGATGTGAACAGGCTGTCGAGACCCTCGCGCGGATGTGGATTGTAGGGCTCGGCATTGCCCGTGCCCCAGTACACGAGATCGAGCTGCGGATCGTAGGAACCCGAGCGCCACGTGGGGCCTCCGCCGTACATCCATGCATCGCTGTTCTTCGGCCACGTCTCCGATCCCGCCTCGCCTGGCGCGGGAATCGTGTAGCGCCGCCACAGCTTCTTCCCCGTGTCAGGATCCCACCCGTCGAGGAATCCGCGCGTCGTTCGCTCGCCACCCGCCATCCCCGAGATCAGGACACCGTTCGCCACGATCGGCGCGCCGGTGGCGTAGTAGCCGTCCTTCTTATCCGCGAATTTCTGGTTCCAGACTTCCACGCCCGTCTTCATGTCGAGCGCGATCAGGTGATTGTCGAAGGTCACGCGGAACAGCTTGCCGTTGTAGATCGTCGCGGCACCCCTGGTGATCGGTGCGCCGACCGTACCTTCTTCGAGCACGACCGGCGTGCGCCAGATCTGCCTTCCGGTTTGAACATCGAGCGCGAATGTCCACTTGCCGTTGATGACGTACATGACGCCGTTGTAGACCGTCGGCGAGGCCAGCTCGCCCATGTCGTTCATCACGCTCGTGTTCCAGATCGGCACGAGGCGCTTCACGTTCGACGCATTGATTTGCTTGAGCGGACTGTAGCTCTGTCGCGCATAGCCCATGCTCTGCGTCGTCACGTTGTCCGGATTCTTGCCGTCGTTGACGAGCTCGTTGGTCGTCTGGGCCAGTAGTGACATGCCGCACACCGCCAGCAGCGATGCGGCCAGCCAGAATCGCTTCATGTCAGTCTCTCCGTTAATCGGCCGGGTATCTTACTGTGCCCACTCGCGGTGCTACAAGGCAGCGATGATCTTGTCGTGGAGCCGATCCGCGTCGCGATCCATTGCGCGCCAAGGCGCGCGTCCCTGCCTGTGAGGCCAGTGTGGCTCCGGAGACGCCTCCGGCTCGTATTCCGCCGATACGGCTTAGGTCGTGTCATTTGCACATTGAGGCAGGCACCAAGGAGGGGAGGTTCGATGACACCAACGTTTTTGCGCCTATGTGGCGCGGCAACCGCGCTCAGCCTCAGTATGACTGCGTTCGCGCAGACGCCGAAGCAGCAACCGGCACAGCCAGAGCCCCGAACACAGACAAGAACTGCGACCCCGCAGCAGGCGAGGGCGGCAGGTCAAACAGTTGTGGTGGTGGGTTGCATACAGAGTGAAGCGGACTTCCGAAAGGCGCGGAACCTCGGACGAGGTGGGACAGCAGGAACAGGGGTCGGCGTCGGTAACGAGTTCATCCTTATTGACACCAAGATGGCTTCGGCTGGCGCACCAGCGGCCGCCGGCAGCACCCAGACCGGCACGACAGGCGCAGCCGCGCAGCCCTTTAAGCTCACAGGCACGAACGAGGGCAAGGCGTCCCAGTTTGTCGGTAAGCGCGTCGAGATCACCGGCACGCTCAAGCCGGCGGAGACCGCAGCGGCGACGCCGACTCGCGGGCCGACGGCTGGCGGAGCGCCACCCCAGATCGACGTCTTTGCCGGTGAGGATCTGAAACTCCGCGAACTGGAAGTGACGTCAGTGCGCGAAGCGACAGGCACCTGCCCCGCAAAATGACCCAGCTTCGCAGGCGCAGTCGCCGATCGCGACCTGCCTCGTAGATAACGCATTGTGAAGACGTCGCCCGAACTGTTTTCGCGGCAGAGCGACGGAATTGCAGATAACTCAGCTCAGCCGCGTGGATATGGCACGGTCTAGTGCGGGCCTGATTCAAGCCAGTCGCCGAGCGCGCGAGGCCCCAGACGTAAGTCAGATTCTTGGCGGCGGCGTAAGAACAATCTGACGAGCGACGGCGCGGAAGCGGAAGGTGAACGCTAATGGAGAAGGCTGGAGACCTGGAACGTGTCGGGGATCTTCTTCTGGATTTCCGCCGGCAGCGACATGAGATCACTGGCCCACATGTGACGGCAACTGACACACATCAGCGTCATCACGGTGTAGCTCTTAATGAGCAGCGTGGAGCCGTGATGGTGGCACTTGGGACACTGAATCGGCAGGGATCGATCCTTTTTTTGCATAGCAGCCTCTCAAAAACAATGGGCTTCGTGAAACTGCTACGCCAGACGCGAAGGTCCGGGCAGATTCAAAAAGTCAGTTGTAGGGAAGTAAAGGATCATAGTGCGAAACGGAGCGACACGCAACTAGCGCAGTGGGGTCAAAACCAGTCGGGCCGGCCCGCAGAGCCAAGCACCACACAAAAGATCCGTGATCCGTATTACGCGCGCCGCGAGCGCGTCGCCGTCAATTCAACGCCTGATCGCGGCGGAAGCGCGTGATCATTGCGCCGATGTCCGCGAGCGTGCGTCCGGTTTTCGTCGGAGCAATGCCGGGGGCAGCCTTGAAACGATACGTCCGTGTGTGGGATCTGATAGTCAGCGTGTCCACGTCCACCGAGTGCAGGAATTCGCCGTACTGGAACGCGAACACGTCCGAGCCCGTCTTCTCATCAGGTGCGAACGTCACTGCATTTCGAGCGACGATCAGCCGCCCCTGGCAGTGACCCAAACGATGAAGATGCAGCACCTTCAGAGACGCGCTTTCCGGCGCCGCGGGTTCAGGCGACGGCGTCGCATCCGTTTGGACGACATCCGCCACCGGTTCCGATGGAAGGGGACGGTTCGCAACGAGTCCTGGTTGGGCGGAGGTGAATTCGGGCGTCGCGTGAAGCCATGCGGCTAGGAGAACGCCTGCACTGGCCGCGAGCAGCAGGCCAGCCGCGACACGAACTCTTCTCGGGATCGGGAAAAGTCCGACAGCGTGTCTTGCCCGGATGAGGCGGGCAACCAAAGCGTGGCTGGACGCGCGATGGGTACTCACCCTGTCGCGGCGGGGCGCGAGTCCGGTCTTCAGGAGATCGGATGCCCTGTTCACGTCCAATGGTTTGGCGAACAGATTGCCCTGACCCGACTCGCAGCGCAGCGACCGCAGCAACTTCGCCTGCTCATCGTTCTCGATTCCTTCGGCAACGACGCTCAAACCGAGTTGTTGCGCCATCGCCGTCACGCTGCCGACGATGTCCGCAGATTCCTTATGAGACTCGATGCCCCGAACAAACGATCGATCAACCTTGAGCGTGTCCACGGGAAACTGGCGAAGATACGCGAGCGAGGAATAACCGGTGCCGAAGTCGTCGATGCTGATGCGGACCCCCATGGCGCGGAGCCGCATGAGCAGTGTTTTCACACCCGTCGGATTCGCCATCGCGACGCCCTCGGTCAGCTCGAGCACCAGGCTCTGTGGCTTGAGCGAGGAAGCACGCAGCGCCTCGGTCACCTCATCGACCAGAGCAGGGTGCTGAAGCTGGACGCCGGACAAGTTGACGGAGACCCACAGATCGCGGGCGTGCGGGATACTGTCTTGCCACCCACTCAGCTGCCGGCAGGCTTCGCGGAGGATCCACTCACCAAGGGGGACGATGAATCCGGTCCGTTCCGCGAGGGGCACAAAATCCACCGGTGAAATCGCGTCCAAGGTCGGGTGATTCCATCGCAAGAGCGCCTCGAACCCTACCACCCGGTTCGATTCCAGCGACACGATGGGCTGGTAGAACAATCTGAACTCACCGCGCTCGAGCGCCCCTTCGAAGTCGGCTTCGAGCCGCAACTCGGCTCGTTCCGATTTCAAAATCGCGGTGTCGAAGATCTCGGCGTGCGATCCGCCGAGGACCTGCGCGCGATGCACCGCGGTCTGCGCGTCTCGCAACACCTCGTCGGCATCGCTGTAGCCGGTCCCGCTGACGGCAATGCCAACGCTGACGGTGAGTCGGACCTCATGGGCACCTAGACTGAGTGGCGCAAGGATTTCCCGGAGGAGACGATCGGCCACCACTTTGGCGTGGCTCACATCCTTCAGGCCGTCGAGCAGGACGGCGAACTGGTCGTTCTCCAAGCGCGCCACGAAATCGTTGTGCCTCAGGCTTGGCGGCGTATCCGGTACCCGGAGCGAAGTTTCAAGCCGCCGTGCTGCCGCGGTAAGTACGTCCTCGCTAAAATGGCCGCGGTCTGCCCTCACAGCTCGCGGGCCGTCAAGATTCAGCACCAGCAGCGCGAAATGAAAGGCGTCGTATCGCCGGGCTCGATGAATGGAGCGATTGAGACGGTCGACCAGCAGGAGCCGATTCGGGAGTCCAGTCACGGGATCTGTGACTGTTTCCACCGTGACATCAGTCTGCGTCCCGGTCATCCGGATCGCGTCACCGGTTTCGTTCCGAATGATGACTCCGCGGCAGCACATCCACCGGTACGTGCCGTTCTCGTGGCGTAATCGATAGCGAAGCTCGAATTCGGACGCGTTCGCCCGAGCGCTGCCTATGTCATGTGAGAGTTGCTGCCGATCATGCGGATGCACTCGTTGAAACCATTCCTGCGGCGTATTTCCGACCTGATGGTCGTCACAGCCGGCGAGCGCAATCCATTGAGGAGAGTAATGGATCCGGTCAGACTCCAGATTCCAATCCCATAGTCCTTCAGTGTCACGGCGGCCGCGAGAGTGCTCAGCCATCGAGTCTGCGTATCGAGCCCTTTGCGTTCGCGTGCGTTGAGAAGGCACCCCGTCTACGGGTTATCGGCCAGCGGCAACGACCGGTCTAGGGACGAACGCCGCGCAGCGCTGCATGATGTGCCATGCCACCGTGTTACACGACGGGCCGCGGTGTGCAGATTCAGTGACTCGACTGCCCGGCGAGATCGGCTGACCTTGATCCTGGAAACTCTGATCACTAAGCTGCCCTTGTTCGGCCGATGTACGACACCC
>Ga0075418_10006361_pt1 | contig 13325 bp, 10 predicted proteins | sample SoiMetdeltSBSDD2_FD_81776 | JGI IMG/M metagenome (GOLD analysis project Ga0075418, IMG submission 81776) | Bulk soil microbial communities from a Populus tree surrounding site in Tennessee, USA - Soil MetaG P. deltoides SBSDD2 | ecosystem: Environmental > Terrestrial > Soil > Tree plantation...
CCGTCAACGTGAGCCGGCCGCCGGTCTCGTCGGCGGTGAGATTGGCCCGTTCGACGACCACCGACTTTCGGTCGAGCAAAATGAAGGGCGTGAACTTCTGCTTCTGCGGCAAGTGCAAGAAGCCCTCCGGCGGAATCTCCAGACCGGCCTTGAGCGGGAACACGAACGACCAGCTGAGCGACTGGCCGGGCTGCACCGGCGCTGCACCGCCGATAGCCCGAAACCGGAAGTCGAATGCCACGAAGGCCCCGGCCGCAACCCGCTTGGCCACGCCCAGGCAAACGACCTCGACGCGTTCCAACGGCTGCGCAGGCGGCGACCAGGTCAGCCGGTCGTATTGCTTCTCGTCGGCTGCTTGCAGCGCTTGCGCGAGCCCGCGGCTGAGCAGCCAGGCGCGGCTAAGGAAGAACGTCAGCCGCCTGCGCGAGAACGAGGCATCGTGCGACGCGTAGCGGGCCAGTTCCTCGTGCGCTGTGCGCAGCGTGGAGCCCAGCCGCAGCAGCCGGTAGCGGGCGGCTTCCTGCATGGCGGCGGCCAGCGTCTGGCGGGTGGCGTCGGAGGCCGTGGTCAGTCCGGACAACAGCAGCTCCTCGACCGCGCCGCTGATCTGGGCCAGCACGGCGGCGAGCTTCGGTCTTTCGGTGGCCGGCGGAAGCATGCCTATTCCTCTCCATCATCCGCGTCGCCGCTGGCGGCATCGCCTTCTTCTGCGGCATCGTCCGCGGACAGCAGACTCGCGGCCACCTCGAGCGTCAACATCCTGTCGAAGAGCCGTGCGGCCGTCATGGCGCGGAGCAGCGCCGCCGCCGCGCCGCGATCGTCCGCGCGCACGGCTTCCAGCGTCGCATCCAGCCGTCCGGCGATGTGGCCAGCGCCGGCGCCATGAAACTCGTCGCGCAGCGCGGCCAGCTTCGCCAGGTCTTGCGGGCCGGCCGCGTGCAGGCCGCGAATCGCCAGATCGTCGAGAGCGGCGTGCAGCCGATCGAGGGCGTCGCGGAGCTCGGCAAGTTCTTCCATGGGTCACTTTGGCGCGCGAGCCCTCAGCCTCACATCGCGTAGAAATCCTCAGGAATCGTCTCGGCGGGCCGCCAATCCACCTCGCCGGCCATCACGCCTTTGTACTTGAGCAGCGAGTCGCTGACGTAGTTCTGCACGGTCTTGTTCCAGCGCGGGTTCATCGTCTTGGCGGCCAGCATCCACCGATCGGCGGTGGTCGGGTCGAGCAGCCCCGCACGAGCCAATCCGATGACCAGCACGAGGATGTGCTTGCAAGGCTCGTCCGACAGCCCCATGCACTTCGCGACGTCCGGCGTGGCGCACGAGTAGATGCCGTCCTCCATCAGCACGCAGGAATACACCAGGTCCGGGTCCTTCTGGCTGCGGACGATGCCGCGGACCATCGTCGGCTCGATCTCGAAGAAGAGCTGATGCTTCTCCTTCTTGAGCATGTCGAGCGTCCGCTTCATCCGCGCCGGGTCGATGATCGCGTGCAGGCGGGCCATCAGGCCGTTGATGTCGTGGGCAACCGCCCGTTTGCCTTTGCCCGACAGCCGCGGGTCGGGGCCCGGCCCCAGCCAGGCCATGTCGCCGGGCGGCACAAAGCCGGCGGGCCACGTCGTGCGTTTGCTGAACGCACCGCCGGAAAACACGGCATCCGTCAGCTTCGCGCCGGTGAAATCCGCGCCGTGCAGCCGGCACTCGGCCAGGTTCGCGCCGGTGAGGTCCGCCTCCGTGAGGCAGGCGCACTCGAGATAGCTGCGCGAGAGGTCTGCGCCCGCAATCTGAGCGCAGGAGAAATCGGCATCCTCGAAAAAGCAGCCGCTGAGCCTCGCGCCGGTGAGCGTCGCGCCGGCGAACGAGGCCCTTTCGAAGGAGCCCGCCAACCGAGCGCCGCTCAGGTTCGCCGCGGCCAGCGACGCGCCGTCTGCACCCAGCACGCCGTTGAGATTAATGCCCGAAAGGTCGCAGCCTGCCAGATCTGCGCCGGCGAACTTCACGCCGGACCGCTGGGCGATGGTAAGCCGGTTCCACCGTTTTACGGCCTGCCGGTTTTGCTCAACATCGCCGCGGACGAAGTAATCGGCGGCGGTGGTGGCCGCTGGTTTGGCTGTCGCGCTTTTGGCCATGCTGCTACATCGCGTAAAAATCTTCGGGAATCGTCTCCGTCGGCCGCCAGTCGATTTCGCCGGCTTCCGCGCCTTTGTAGCGCAGGAAGGTGGCGCTCATGACGTCTTCGTCGATCGCCGGCTTCTGGCTGCGGCTGAGATCGATCCAGTGATCGACCGTCGCCGCGTCGAGCTGGCCGGCCTTGGCCAGCCCGACGATCAGCACCAGCAGGTGCTTGCACAAGGCTCCCCGCAGCCCGCCGCACGGCCGCAGGTTCTGGGTGCAGCAGCTGAACGCGCCGTCGTTGACCAGCCGGCAGGAATAGACAAGGTCCTTGTCGGTCTGGCTCTTGACGATGCCGACGAGCGAATCTTCCTTCACCTCGGCGAACAGCTGAAACCGCTCGGCCTTGAGCATCGACGCCGCTTTCTTCATCCGCTCGACTTCGACCTTGGTATTGAGCTGCGCGAGGAAGGAATCGAAGTCGAGCGAGCCCGCCTTGGCCACCTTCACCTTCTTCGCATTCGGCGGCGGCCCGTCGCCTTTCCAGGTCATGTCGCTCGGCGGCGCGAAGCCCTTGGGAAAAATCGTCGTCTGGTCGTATTGCGCCGTGGCGAAGCTGGCGTCCTTCAGTTTCGCGCCCGTGAAGTCGGCGCCGAGGAGTTTCGAATTGGCCAGGTTCGCGCCGGTCAAATTGGCCTTTTGAAAGTTGGCGCCGTTGAGGACGGCATTCTCGAAACTGCAGCGTTCCAAGTTCGCCCCCGAAAAGACTCCCTTGGGAAATTCACTGTTCCACAGCTCGGCTTCGATCAGCGACGAGTTGGAGAAATTCGCGCCCTTGAAGTCATATCCACACATATTTACTTTGTCGAGCTTCGCGCCGCTCAAATCGGCCCCCTGCAATTCGATCCGCCGGCGCAGGCGAAAGTCGATCCCGTTCCAGGCCTTAACCCCCTGCGCGCGGATCTTCTTCATCAGCGCGTCCCGCTCGCTCAGCGCTGCGGCGTGCTGGCTGGCGCGCTGCGCCTGCAGCTGCTGCGGGCTCAGGTCGGCGACTCCGAAGGTCTCGGCCCAGGCCGCCGCCGCCAGCTCTTTCAACTTTGGTCCGCGGACCGTCTTGCTGCCTTTGGCCCGAATGCTGTCCAGCCGCAGGGTGGCTTTCGGCCAGCGGTCGGCCAGGTTGAGCAGCCCCTGCTCAAACGTGGGCGCGGAAACCCGGTCTGACACATCGCTTCCGTCGCGGAAATATCTCGAATGCGCACCCAGGAAGCGGCCGACAACCGAGACCTGCAGCCGGGCAAACTCGTCCTGGCCCAGGTCGATCTCGGCCGAGGTCACGAATTCCTTGGCCCCCGCGGCCGCCGCGGCCAGTTCCTGCAGCTTCGGCCCCGCCGCGCGGGCCACAGGCGGCATGAAATTCCTGGCCTTCGACAAGTCGAGTCCTTGCAGCTTCGTCCCCGTCAATACCGCATCCTGAAAATCGGCGCCGGCGACGTTTGCGCCCGTGAGGTCGGCTTCGCTGAGCACCGCCTCGCGCAGGTTGGCATTCCGCAAGTCCGCTCCCGCGAGCGCGGCCCCGCGGAGGTCGGCGCGGCTCAGGTTCGCCTTCGCAAACGTGCAACCGGCGAACTTCGCCGTCGAGGCATGAACGCGGCTCAGGTCGGCCTTGGTAAAGTCGGCCCGCTCGAAGACCGCCGCTTCCAGCTCGGAGTCGCTGAGGTCCGCGCCGGCAAACTTGCAATCGACCAGCGTCCCCCGTCCAAAACGGGTGTTTCTCATTTTCGCGGCCGTAAAGTCGCACGCTTCCACCCTCTTCGCGTCGGCATCGAACATCCAAGTGTCTTCCAGCTCCGCGTTGCGGAACGTGCACTGCTGAAGATTCTGCAGGTAGACGCTTTCCCCCTTGCAATCGTCGAAGTTGACTCGCTCCAGGTTGCCGAAGTGCGAGTACTTCAGCGTCGCGCCGCGCAAGTCGCTGCCCGTGAGGTCAACCCCTTGCAGATGCGCGCCGTACAGGTCCGCCTTGCGCAGGTCGGCCTTGCGGAGGTCGATCGGAACGCCCGACTCGTGGCACGCCCAGGCGAGTCCTTCCCAGAAGCGGTCCTCTTCCTTGCGCCGGCCCTTGCCGATCTCGCGCAGCAGCTCTTCACGGTCCGGCAGGACCAGCCGGGCAAAGTCGGCAGGACTTAAGACTTGAATCTGGGGCCATTTCTTTTGCAGCTTCGCGAGATCGCCAGGCGGCTTGCCGCCGCGCCCTTCGCCTACGACGACATAATCGGCGGCCGCCTTGGCCCCATCGACGACTGCGCCTCCGGCGCTCTGGATTTGACTGGCATATTGCTTTCGCACCAGGTCGCGATAGCCGAACTTGCCGACCAGTGCCAGCCGCTTGCCCGCCAGTTTGCCGGCCGCCTGCGGCTTCGGTTTTCGTTTCGCCATGGAATCCTCACGCAGCATCAAGGCGCTTGAATGCGTCGATGGCAAGACACACACCGTAGCGGAGGGCACACGCGGGGAAAAGCATGTCGGCCACAGCCGTGTAGCGGCGCGCCGCTTGCTCTTTATTCCCGCCTCTTCTCTCGGGGAACAGAGTATGCGAAAAGCACTTGACGGACAGGTCATTCAGGAGGCCGCGCTTGCCGCGATCGTTGGGGTGGTTGGCGCGGTGGTCATGATCGCGCTGACGTACTCGATGACCCAATGACGGCAGCGTGTCGGCTTCGTCCTGGCAACGCGGGTTGAAACCGGCGCTTGACGGCTGCGCACCGGTTGCGGTCGAGGCCAGGCCGCGCGCTCTAGCTCCGTCAACGAGTGCCTGGCAAGGCTTCTGGCGGTATCATGCGCAGCACCGTCTGGGTCTCTTATCCCCTGCGAGGTGCGGCCATGGCGAGTCGAATCGCGATCTTTGTGGCGGTTCTTGGCTGGTTGTCGGCGCTGAGCGGCGCGCGAGCCTTAGGGGAGTCGAGCCTTCCGGCCGTCGTAGTCACCGAGGATGCGGATTCGTTCACGCTGACCAACGGCCCGATTGCGGCCCGAGTCTCAAAGCGGTCGGGCGATTTGACATCGCTGCTCTACCAGGGCCAGGAGATGCTCGAAAGCAAGTCGGGCCACGCCGGCGGCTATTGGTCGCACGACACGACCGGCGGAAAAGAGACGATCTCGCGCATCACCATCGACCCAAAATCCAACGGCGGTGAGCGGGGCGAAGTCTCGGTCAAGGGCGTCTCGGGCGGAATCAAAATGGGCCACGGTCCCGGCGCGGCTGCCGGCGGCGATTTTCCGGCCGATATCGAGATTCGCTATTCACTGGGGCGCGGCGACAGCGGAATCTATACCTATTGCACCTTCGAACATCTGGCCAGCTATCCGGCGGCGACGATGACCGAGGCCCGCTTCTGCGCGAAGCTGGCCGCGATGTTCGACTGGATGACGCTCGACGCCAAGCGCAACCAGCATTTTCCCGCCGACCTGCGCGAGGGTGACAAGTACATCTACACTGCCGTCCAGCACGAGCATCCGGTCTACGGCTGGTCGAGTATGAAGGAGCACGTCGGTTTCTGGCTCATCAACCCGACCGTCGAGTACCTGAGCGGCGGGCCGACGAAGGTCGAGTTCCTCTGCCACCGCGACACGACGCCGGTCGCCGCGGCTTGCCTGCTGAACTACTGGCGGAGCAGCCACTACGGCGGCGCGGTCGTGGCCGTCGGCGAGAACGAACACTGGACCAAAGTGATCGGCCCGTTTTTCTTGTACGTGAATTCCGGCGGCGGCACGCAAGAGTTGTGGGAGAGTGCCCAAGTTCAAGCTGCCAAAGAGACCTCCAAGTGGCCGTACGACTGGGTCCAGGGGGTCGATTATCCGCGCCGCGCGGAACGAACCAGCGTCCGCGGGCAACTCACGCTGGCCGACGCCGAGCGGCCCGGAGCGAAAACCCCGAATCTGCTCGTCGGCCTGACGCATCCCACCTACGCGCCGCCCGCCACTGGTGCCCGCGGGTTCGGTCCGCCGAGGCAGATCGATTGGCAGACCGACGCCAGGCACTATCAATTCTGGGTCGGCGGCGATGAAGCGGGCAATTTTCAAGTCCCGCAGGTCCGCCCCGGCACATACACCCTGCACGCGATGGCCGACGGCGTGCTGGGCGAGTTTACCAAGACCGACATCGAAGTAACGGCCGGGCAGCCGCTGGATTTGGGATCGCTGGCGTGGACGCCCGTGCGAAAGGGCCGGCAAGTCTGGGAGATCGGCGTTGCCAATCGGACGGGCCGCGAGTTCTTCCAGGGCGAGAACTACTCCGATCCGGCCATCTCGCTGAAGTACGCGACTCTTTTCCCCGAGGACGTGACCTTCACGATCGGCAAGAGCGACTACAAGCAAGACTGGTTCTTTCAACATATTCCGCACAACACCGACGCGGCGGCCCGCGTCGTGCCTTTCTCCGGCATTCGCGGCAGCGGCCGGGCCACGCCCTACACGATCGCATTCGAGCTGCCCGAGGCCCCGCGCGGCACCGCGACGTTGCGGGTCGCGATTTGCGGCACCAGCGCCCGCTCGCTCGAAGTCAAGGTGAACGGCCAGGCGGTGGGTCAAATCGAGCGGCTGCTGAACGACGGCGCGATCCCGCGGCATTCGATTCAAGGACTGTGGTACGAGCGCGAGCTCGCCTTTAGCGCCGATCTGCTCAAGCAGGGCGGCAACACCTTGCAGCTCATCGTCCCCGCCGGACCGCTCAACAACGGAGTCATCTACGACTACCTGCGGCTGGAGCTGGCTGAGGCAGCTCCCTAGCGCGCTCGAAGCGATCCGATGGTCAATCCCTTGCGATTCTCGTTGGCCGGGCTGATCGGAGTCATCCTGCTGGTCTCGGTCTATCTGGCCACGCTGCGAACGTCTTCCACGTCGGGCGCAGGGCTGGCGCTGTCGCTTTCGGTCGGCGTGCTAACCGCGGGCCTGTTTTGGGGGCTCTTCCGCCCGGGGGCCAACCGCGGGTTCTGGGTCGGCTTTCAACTGGCGGGCTGGGGTTACCTGCTGGCAGCCGTCAGCGGCTCGTCGCAGTCCCAGCTGGGGAATCATCTAATCACGACACAACTCGTGGGGGCGCTGTACCGGCAAATGCCGGTCACCAGCACCCAAGGCGTGATGGTCGAGTGGCACGGCACCTGGTACGCCGCCGAAGTGCTCCGCCGCAGCGGGGCGCGGCACTACATCCATTACACGGGCTACGGAGCGAATTGGGACGAATGGGTCGGGCCCGACCGCATCCGCGGCCAGTTCGGCCCCTTTCTGCAAATCTGCCACGCGCTCTTGAGCCTGATCCTGGCCCTGGCGGGCGGCGCAGTCGGCGGCTGCCTGGGGGCTGTTAACCGGTCCCGGCGCTGGTTCTGGATCCCGTGGGGCGGCTGTGCGGCCGCAGCCGTGGGCACCAGCCTGCTGGCCATGGCGACCGATTCCGATCTGGCCGCTGGCGCAGCGTGGAGCCTGCTGTTGGTCCTGCTCGTGCTGGCTGCCATTGCCGCCTGGGGCGGTCCGGAGCGCCGCAGCAGTTTCGCGCTGGGCTTTGCCATCGTCGGCTGCGGCTACTTGCTGCTGCACTTCGGACCCGGCCTGGAGACTACGGTCGGCCCGAATCTGCTGAGCACACGATTGCTCCAATTGGTTCACGACTGGCTGCACCCGGAAGCGGCGCAAACAGTGAGTCCCGCGTGGCCGTACACCGGAACGATTGGTTCCGGCAGAGTCTCCTGGGCGCCGACCTACGTCGGCATCGGCTATTCGACTGCCGTGAGCATTTGCGTGCTGGCCGGTCATTGCCTGCTGGCCACGCTGCTTGGGCTGCTGGGAGGCTTCGCGGCGCTGTGGTTGTCGCGGTGGCGAAGACCCGATCAAGGCCGGCAGGACGCGGCTCATGCCTGAGAGCGCCAGCGCCGGGCTCTTGCTCTTTCGCCGGTCGGGCGGGGCGCTGGAGCTGTTTCTGGCGCATCCCGGCGGCCCCTTTTGGAAGCACAAAGACGCAGGCGCGTGGACCATTCCCAAGGGGCTGATCGACCGCGGCGAGGAGCCGCTGGCTTCGGCGATACGGGAGTTCGAGGAAGAGACGGGCCTGCCGCCGCGCGGCCCCTACCTGCCGCTGGGCACGATCCGTCAGAAAGCCGGCAAGACGGTTCACGCCTGGGCGTTCGAAGGGGACGCCGATGCGGCGAACGTGAAGAGCAACCTGGTGCAGGGCTCGTTTCCCGAGATCGACCGCTGCGCCTGGTTCAGCCCCGCCGAAGCGCGGCAGAAACTGAACCCCGCTCAAGCTGCCTTCGTGGACCGACTGGAAGCGGCGCTCCGCGAGCAAAGGCAATCGGATTGATAGGCGTGGATGCTTCAAGCTGGAACGTGCGGCACCGGAATTGCAAATGCCTTCCCAAGACCTCACGGAGCATTGCCATGGCGACTAAGAAAGCGACCCGGCGGAAGGCTTCCCGGCGCGAGCTCATCGACACGGGCCGCGACAAGCGATACGTCCGCCGCGATGCGCAAGGGCAATTCAAGGAAAGCGATGACGTGGGGCGTTCCTTGTCTCAAGATCGCAAGCGCAAGGCGAAATCCGTCGCCAAATCGGGACAGGGGGACCAGGGAGACCGCAAACGGGGGGCATGATCATGAATCGGCCGTCCGACCATCCTCCTTGCCCGCTTTGCGGCCACAGTGGTCGCGAGCAAATCACTTCTCCCGAACCCGCGCGATTCCCACCTGCGAGCCTGGTGCGGCTCAGGGTCTTCAAGTGCCAAAGCTGCGGGACCATCTATTCCGAGCGGCAGACCACCGAAGAAGTCGCCGAGGCCAGCGAAGTAGCGGCGTCGTAAGCCCCCAGCGCCTTGCTTTGCACATGATTGACAATTACTGAACAGACAGTACAATCGGGTCGGCGATTTGAGATTCTGGTCGTGAAGGAACCAGCGGCCGGAATCGTGCATACGGCCCGGCTTCTGGCGGCTTAATGTGCATAAAATGCATACGTGCATGCGGCGTAAATCGCCGTAACTGCTTGCGGCCACTCGGTTTATGACAGATGAAATCGCGCGGAAAAATGCCCGGAATATGCATGCATATGCACTCAGCCTCTGAAGAGCCACGTCCTTTTCCCGCAACGGGTTTGGCTTGGCCACTGTCTCGATTCTTGCGTCCAGAACCTTGGTCTGCATAAGTTGCATAACCATGCATTGAGGAAATCGGCGCAAGTCGTTGACAGCATATGACCTACGCCAAGAAACATGCACCGGAAAAACCAGCGAATATGCGGGATAAGGAGCCGGCGGCGTTGAGTAGGATGCGGCCCCATGAAGTACAAGATCACCCACACGACGATCTACAACTACACCGAGGCGGTGCCGATCTGCCATAACGAGGTGCATCTGACGCCGCGCGAGCATAAGCGGCAGTCGTGCCTGAGTCATCGGCTGCGGATTCGCCCGGAGCCGGCCCGGATCGACACCCGAATCGATGCGTTCGGAAACCACGCCGGCTGGTTTTCGATCCAGGAAGGGCACGAGCGGCTGTCGGTAACAGCCCACAGCCAGGTGCAAGTGGCCGAGCCCGACGTGCCCGCCCCCAGCACCACGCCGCCTTGGGAGGAAATCCGCGACCGCTTTGCCCTGGGACAGCCGCCGTGGTGGGTCGAAGCCCGGCAGTTCGTGTATGCCTCGCCGCACGTGCCGATCAGCGAGCAATTGCGGGCGTATGCTCAGCCGTCGTTTCCCGCGGGGCAGCCGTGGCTGGCGGGGTTGCTCGACCTGACGCGGCGAATCAACCAGGAATTTCACTACGATCCGGCAGCGACGACGGTCAACACGCCGGTGGCGAAGGTGTTGAAGGACCGCCGCGGCGTCTGCCAGGATTTTGCCCACCTGCAGATCGCCTGCGTGCGGTCGCTCGGCTTGCCGGCCCGCTACGTCAGCGGTTATTTGCTTACCACGCCTCCTCCCGGGCAGCCGCGGCTGGTCGGGGCGGATGCCTCGCACGCCTGGGTGTCGGCGTTTTGCCCGGAGGTCGGTTGGATCGATTTCGACCCGACGAACAATCAGATTCCATCCACGCGGCACGTCACGCTGGCCTGGGGGCGCGATTACAGCGACGTCTGTCCGATCAAAGGGGTGTTGGTCGGCGGCGGGCAGCATCGGATGCGGGTGGCCGTGGATGTTGTGCCGCTGGAGGCCTGAATGGACAGGAAATCGGCCTCGCGGAACCACTAGTCGAATCGTGGGACCTGGATTATGTTGACTCCATCACCTCCGGCGGCCACCCGAGCCCACCTTTGCCGCCGGACCTGGCAGGGACGCCTTCCCACCCGCCCTTCCCTTGGGAGAAATCCATGCCGACTCGTTTTGTCTTCGCTGCCCTTGCCTTGCTGGGATTGCTGGCTCTGACCGATTCCGCTTCCGCGTTCGGCCGCCGCTGGGAGCGCCGCCGGGCCGAGTTGTACGGCTCGCTCAATGCATCGCTTTCTGCCCGCGTCGATGCGGGTGTCGCCCAGCAAGCGGCAGCAGCCGAGCAGCGGCTGAGCGAAGCCAACAAGGCCCAGATTGCGGCGGAAGCGGCGAAGCTGAACTCGGAAGTAGCAGCCGCCCTGGCCCAGCTGAAACAGCAAGCGACCGACGCCGTCGTCGCCGAAGCCAGGCGATTTCAGGATGAAGCCAAGGCCCAGTTCGCCGCCCTGCGCGAGGCTGCCCAGAACGAACTGAAGGCGGAATTCGCCAAAGTCCGCGACGAGGCCAAGCAGGCGGTTGTCGCCGAGTTCAACCGGACGCGGGAGGAGCTTACGAAGCAAGTCGCAGCTGAGGCCCAGAAGGTCAAGGACACGATGATGCCCGAGCTGAAGAACGCGGTGGCAGCCGAGGTTAAGACGGCGCTAGCAGCCGCGAAGCCCGCCGAAGAGCAGCCCGCGCAAAAGCAGCCCGAGCAGCCCGCCGACAAGCCGGCTGCCTCCGCCGCCACGACAACGACTTCAGAAAAGAAGGACGCGGGCGAGAGCGAGTAAGCCAGCCCACCCAACATGCCCGGCGATTATCCCGAGCTCGATGTGATCGCCGTCGGCGCGCATCCCGACGATGTGGAGATTGCCTGCGGCGGCACGCTGGCCAAGCTCGTCAAGCAGGGCTACCGCGTCGGCATCGTCGATCTGACCGACGGCGAGCCCACGCCGCTGTCGCCCGGCCCGGAAATCCGCCTCGCCGAGGCCCAGCAAGCGGCCGCCACGCTGGGGGCGCGGGTCCGCGTCACGCTCGAGCTGCCCAACCGCCGGCTGTTCGACACGTTCGAGGCCCGCGTGCTCCTGGCCAAGGAGTTCCGCAAGTATCGGCCCAAGATCGTCATCGGCTTCGGCGACAAAACGCCGATGGCCTCGCCCGATCATTGGCAGGCGATGCAGATCACCGACGCGGCCGTCTTCTATTCGCGGCTGACGAAATGGGACGAGCACTTTGACGGCTTGCCGGTCCACGCGATCCAGGCCCAGCTCTATTTCCGGCTGGCCTTCGAGGCGATCTCGGGCGGCAACTACCCGAACCAATTCACAGTGGACATCAGCGACACGCTGGAGCAGAAGCTGGCCTCGGTGCGGTGCTATGCGACACAGTTCCCGCCCGGCAAGGCCCACGTCTTCGACCGGATCCGCGGCGCGGCGCTGATCGCCGGCGCGGCGTCCAGTTTTGCCGCCGGCGAAGTGTTCATCAGCACGCGGCCGCTGGGCACGCTCGACCTGGTCAAGACCGTCCTGCCGCGGATGCAAGCGACCTAAGCCGCTCGCGCGACCGCCCTTGTTTCACGCTCGCCAGCCATGCTACCGTTGGTCCATGCCCCATTTGCCTGATTTCGACGCGTTCCGCCGCCTGGCCGACGGGCATCAGCTCGTGCCGGTCTATCGCCGGCTGCTGAGCGACGCGCTCACGCCCGTCTCGGCGTTTCACCTGCTGGATTCAGGCGGTCAGGCGTGTCTGTTCGAGAGCGTGATCGGCGGCGAGAAGGTCGGGCGCTACAGTTTTCTGGCCGTCGAGCCGTTCTGGGAGTTAATTGCGCACGGAAAGCGCGTGACGGTCCGCGGCGAAGGGGGCCAGCGGAATTTCGAGTCGTCCGATCCGCTCGACGAGCTGCGGCAGCGTTTGAACGCCTTTCGGGCCGTGCATCTGCCCGAGCTGCCGCCGTTCGAAGGGGGCGCGATCGGCTATGCGGGCTACGACGTCGTGCGTTATGTCGAGAATTTACCCAATGCCCCGCCCGACGATCGCGGCCTGCCGGACCTGTCGTTCGCGTTTTACGACCGGATGGTCGTGTTCGACAACGTCAGCAAGGCGCTGTTCGTGATCGCAATGGCGCGGCTCGACAAGCAGCCGGACGCGCGGGCCGCCTACGACGACGCTTGCCGGCGCGTGGATGATCTCGTCCTGCGCCTGTCGCAGCCAACGAACTTGCCGCCGGCCGACATCGCGACGGGCGGCACGCCGCAAGTCGCCTGGAAGTCGAACCTTAAGCAAGAAGAGTTCGAAAACGCGGTCCGCAAGTGCGTTGAGTACATTCGCGCGGGTGACATCTTCCAGGTCGTCATCAGCCAGCGGTTGGAACTGGAGCTCGGCTGCGATCCGCTGGAGCTCTATCGCACGCTGCGGGTGGTGAACCCCAGCCCATTCATGTTTTTCCTGCGGACGCCCGAGGTCACGCTCGTCGGCAGCTCTCCCGAGATCATGTGCCGCGTCGTCGATAAGCAGGCCACAGTCCGGCCGCTCGCCGGCACGCGGCCGCGCGGCGCGACGGACGAAGAGGATCGCAAGCTGGCCGAAGAGCTGCTCGCCGACCCCAAGGAGCGGGCAGAGCATGTGATGCTCGTCGATCTGGGCCGCAACGATATCGGCCGCGTGGCAAAGTTCGGCAGCGTCAAGCTTTCCGACGTGATGGTCATCGAGCGCTACAGCCACGTCATGCACATCACGTCGAACGTGACCGGCAAGCTGCGCGACGAGTGCGACGCGTTCGATGCCCTGAAGGCCTGCCTGCCCGCGGGCACGGTCAGCGGCGCGCCAAAAGTCCGGGCGATGCAGATCATCGACGAACTGGAGCCGCACCGCCGCGGCCCGTACGCGGGCGCAGTGGGATACATCGACTACGCGGGCAACATGGATACCTGCATTGCCCTGCGTACGCTCGTCGTCCAGGGGCAGCGGGCCTACATCCAGGCCGGCGCC
>Ga0075418_10006364_pt1 | contig 13317 bp, 14 predicted proteins | sample SoiMetdeltSBSDD2_FD_81776 | JGI IMG/M metagenome (GOLD analysis project Ga0075418, IMG submission 81776) | Bulk soil microbial communities from a Populus tree surrounding site in Tennessee, USA - Soil MetaG P. deltoides SBSDD2 | ecosystem: Environmental > Terrestrial > Soil > Tree plantation...
AGTCTCTCCCGCGCGGGCGCGCTACCGCCTCGCAGCGTTACGAGCCATCGCGGCGGACAGGGTTGATGATCTGGAGCAGGGCAGAGACTCGAATTGGGGCCTCTTGCTCAAATCCGATGGGCCAGATCGACACATCATCGCGCGCGGCACCGTATGGACGCGTCGTCTCGTCCATAGTCGCCTTGCCTGTCCAGCCTTCGATGAAGGTCAGACGATCCCTATTCGAGTGCAATGCCAGGACGCCAGTGGGGGTGGTCTAGATCCCGATCTCGATATCCGTTTCGCCATCGTGGTAACACTACAAGTCGAGGCACAGGTCGACTATGACGTCCTAGCCGAAGTGCGGGATCAGCTTGAGATCCGTGCCTGCCGAGCGAACGCCGTTCGGATTTAGTCCGTGAAGACGAAGCTCCCGAGATCAAGGCTGCGAGGCGGCAGGCTTATGATCGAGCGCATGCCAACGTGATTGAAGCGATCGCGGTGATCCGTAGCCACGCTGCGGAGGCCGTTGACATGGCGATAGTTACTAGCGTCTGCCTCGACGATGATGGGGACGACGATCGGCGCGTTAGCCTCGACGTCGATGGCGCCGCGACGATGGCTCAAACGCTCTCGCGGGCTCTGCTCGATCTCGCTGGCATCCCGCCGAGTGCGCCCACCCCTCACGAACTGCATTGAGCCGAGGTTCCGCTAGCGTTCCGCGGGATGATTCTCGTGGAACGCAACCTTGCGTCAAGCTATTGAAATCATTGGTCGGGGCAGCGTGATTCGAACACGCGACCCCCTGCTCCCAAAGCAGGTGCTCTACCAGGCTGAGCTATGCCCCGGCCGCACTGTGGCGCTTCTAGTGCCGGTTTCGCCCGACACCGTCAAGCGTCACTCACCGGAGGCGTTACTTCTTGGCTGGCCTGAAGGCCGGATGCTCGACCCGGTCGCCCGGCTTGAGGCCCAGCCGCTCCGCCGCACCGCCGGCCAATTCCAGGCACGCCAGCACATCACCGCGCGAGGCAATGGTCTTGCGCGAGAACGGCTCGGTCCACGCCTCGATTCGGTGCACGACGCCGTCCGCGCGGATGAAGATCATGTCGAGCGGGATGTGGGTATTCTCCATCCACATTGTCACCTCGCGCGGCCGGTCATAGGTGAACAGCATGCCGGCCTTCTCGGCAAGATGCGTGCGAAACATCAGCCCACGCTGCATTTCCTCGATCGTCTCGGTGACTTCGGTGTCGATCTGCACCGGCCCGTTTGCCGTGACGAGAGTCAGCGATTCTCGTCGCATGGCCTCGGCCGGCTGGATGAGGGTGACCAACAGGGCTGCCAGCAAAAGTAACGGGGCCGCCAAAGCGGCGGCCCTGTGCAATCTCGCAAAACGTAAGTGCCAGCCCTCAATGCTTGGGCGGCAGTCCCGTAGGGGCTCCGTCGGGTCGCAGCTCGGCTGCCATACAACCCTTCGAGCCGCCGCCGAAACGAACCTGGACGATCTGATCCGGCCTGAGCTCCGTGAACCCGAAACGCCGCAGCGTCTCCATGTGCACGAAAATGTCTGGAGTGCCTTCGCCACGTGTCAGAAACCCGAAACCGCGGACCCGATTGAACCACTTGACCCTGGCCCGCTCCCATTCGCTCTCAGCATTTACCACCACATGGGTACGCTGAGGCAACTGCGACGGATGGATCGCGGTGCTCTCGTCCATGCTGAGCACCCGGAAAGCCTGCAGGCCGCGCGGCCGTTTCAGCACCTGGCAGTGCACGCGAGCGCCCTCATAGGCCGTCTGATAACCCCCTGCCCTGAGGCAGGTCACGTGCAGCAGCACATCCGCCAAGCCGTTATCGGGCACAATGAACCCGTAACCCTTCGAAACGTCGAACCACTTGATGGTTCCTGCGATCTCGAAGACTTCAACCGCCGGATCAGTACCGGTGCCAGCGCCACTTTTCTGTGGTTCATCTCCCGGAAATTCCGGAGGGAACTTATTGTCATCCCCCGTCATACTTTAACCCCCGCAAACTAGAGCCACATCCACTGGACCATCACCTCGCGCCTCAATTTGCCCTCTTGAGGCTCGCGACAACGGATCAGCGACGACGAGATATAATCGCGCGTCGGTAGGCTTGCTAGGACTTTTTTGGTCTGAAGAGTACAAACGGCGCGTACATGTTCATAACTTCTAGAGAAGAAAGATCACAACGCACTGATAATTCTTTTCGTTCCAGGTGCCCGGACCGGAGCACCTCGCCTGTGGACTGATTTAGTATCTGGACCCGCGGTGGATAAGCTTGGAAAGACCAAAATACATCTTGCCAAATACATCCGACTCAAAGGCCTCAAGCGAATCACGCTCTACCGGCCGAGTATGGTTAACGCTTCATGGCAAGAGTGAGACAGTCCATGTCACAATCCCGCGCGCCGAGCCTCCACGCAAGCCCCTCCCCGCCAGCTCCGACGATCCTGTTGATGGTCGCGTCGGCAGGCCGCGATGTCGCGTGATTCTTGCCTCTCTGCCAGCGACCGGCGATTGTACTCCCGATCGTCAACACGAGCAGGGAGTGAAGAGCGTGCCATTACGCTATCTGCATACGATGGTACGGGTCGCCAGCATTGAGAAGGCCCTGGATTTCTACTGCAACAAGCTCGGCATGCAGGAAATCCGGCGCATCGAGAGCGAGGCAGGCCGCTACACGAACATTTTCCTTACGGCGCCCGACGACAAATCGCGCGCCACCTCTGAAAAGGCCCCCCTTCTGGAGTTGACCTTCAACTGGGACCCAGAGGTGTACGGCGAGGGCCGCAACTTTGGCCATCTGGCTTTCGAAGTGGACGATATCTACGCCACCTGCGACCAGCTCATGAAATCCGGTGTGACGATCAACCGCCCGCCGCGCGATGGGCGCATGGCCTTCATCCGCTCGCCCGACAACATTTCGATCGAGTTGCTGCAGAAGGGCGAGGCTAAGCCCAAGCAGGAGCCGTGGTTGTCGATGCCCAACACCGGCAAGTGGTAAGCATTCCCAGACGCATGGGCCGCGCACCGGCGCGGCCTATCGTCGATCCAGTTTGACAACCTGTGGATGACCCACATCGACCGGGTTTCAGGCCCGCCGACCCTCGCAGACGCGATTGCGTCATTGCTAAGGCTCGCAACAGATCTGACGCGCCAATTCACATACAAGCATTTGAAATCACCAAACCTTTCTATCGGCTAACATGTAGCGTCCATCGGTGAGGTCCGAGCCGGTCTCGCATATTGAGTACGAGCATATCTGCAGTCGGATACTGCAACCAGAACGCGAAAGCTCGCCGACCTCGATATTTGAGTGATGAGCGGCCTCATCTGCGTGCCGGCCGCACGCAGCTGAATCGACCGAAATTGTCAAAAGAAAGCGGGGAACCTGATGCGCGTACCTCGATTGTTGCTGATCGCATGCTGTGTTCCGTTGCATGCAGCTGCAGCCCAAACTGCTGATCGCAAGGATTGCCAATCTGCAGACGCGTCTTGCAGCGCGACCGCGCGCGGCGTTTTGTCCATAGGCTCGCTCGCCTTTGCGTCCAAGGCCGAAGGGGCCCTGCTCAGGAGCGGCAGTGCCAGCCTGACGGTAGCACCGTTCATCCTAGTGGAGCCCGGCGGACGCGCCCCTGTGCCCATTGAGCTTAGCGGTCTGCAGCCCCTTCCCAAGAACAGCTTCGTGCGCATTCGCGGCTTACCGCCGACCGTCACCGTCTCGCATGGACACTCCATTGCGTCAGGTGCATGGGCCATACCCATCGGCGCTCTGCCGGATCTCACGATCGGTGCACCTGATGGCCTGGCCGGGTGGTCGGAAATCGCCGTGACCCTCGCCGTTGCGGACGGTGCCGTCTTGGCGGAATCCAAGTCCAAGCTCATCGTTGCCTCGCGGGCCGAAGCGCGGGCTGCCACTGCCCGCTTCTCGACCACGCCCGAGGATCAGGATCGGGCACTGCAATTCCATGCCCAGGGCCTGGAGCAAATCAAGATCGGTAACGTTGCCGGTGCCCGCAGGTTTTTTGAGCTCGCCGCGGAGGCCGGCCTCGCCAGCAGCGTGATGGAGCTGGCCAGCACCTACGATCCCAATGAACTCGGCCGCTTTGGCGCCTACGGCCCGCGGCCCGATGTCGAGACGGCCCAGCGCTGGTATCGCAAGGCCCAGCAGCTCGGTGCGCCAGACGCCGAGGGACGCTTGCGACGCCTTGACGCCCGGTGAGTGGATTCATGCGCTCGGCGCGCCCTGGCGCATGTCGACGCGCGTGCGAGCTTGTTCGTCGCCCAAGCGTGACATTGGGAGGTTATCGCATGCGCTCGCCCGTACGCCTGTGCTGCCTTGCTGCCGCCCTCCTGGGGCTGGCTTGCAATGCAGGCGAGGCCCAGACCGATGCTTCCGCCAAGGCTCCGTCGGCAACCGCCGCCCAGCGCAGCGCTGCGCGCACTGCGGTCGCGAAAGATGCGGCCAAGCCGGTCAACGAGAAGCCGGTCAGCGCCCAGGAGCAGTCGAGAGCCGCACAGCACAACAGCACGGTAGTGGGGCTGGCCGCCGGCCGGCCTGAAGACAGCTCCTCAAGCTATGCGGCCGACCTCGCCACGGTCCTCGACGACGGCCAGAACCTTCGTGTGCTGCCGATGGCGAGCTACGGCGCGGCCGGCAACATCCTCGACCTGCTGTACCTGAACAACGTAGACGTCGCCATCACCTACGCGGACGTGCTCGACCACTTCAAGGCGACCGAGAAGATCCCGAACATCGAGCAGCGCCTTCAGTACATCATCCCAATGTTCCAGGGCGAGGTTCACCTGCTCGTGCGGCCGGAGATCAAGACGATCCAGGATCTGGCTGGCAAAAAGGTCGGCCTCGATACGCACGGAAGTGGCGCCAACCACACGGGCGCTATCGTTTTCGAGCGCCTGGGCGTGGAGGTCGAGAAGGTCGCGCTCAGCAATGCGTGGGCACTCGAAGCTATGCGCACGAACGAGATTGCGGGTATCGTCCACCTCGCCAGCAAGCCAAACGAGCTGTTCTCGAAGATCGACTCTGCTCTCGGTTTCCACTTTCTTGCGATCGAGTACTCCGACAAGTTCCGCGACTACTACGTCCCGGCCGAAATCTCCAACCTCGACTACCCCAATCTCATCCAGCAGGGCGGCACCATCCGAACCATCTCCGTGCAGGCCCTTCTGGCGGTATTCAACTGGCCGTCCGACTCCGACCGCTACCGGCGCAGTGCGCGCTTCGTCGAAGCCCTGTTCAACGGCTTTGAGCGGTTGCGTTCGCCGCCCTTCCAGCGGGGGTGGAAGGAGATGAACCTGGCCGGCACCATCCCGGGATGGACGCGTTTTGCTCCAGCCCAGCACGTACTCAACAGAGCCGGAGCGTCCTCGTGGATCGAACCAGACCTTGCGCCTGGCTCGGGATGGGGCGCCCCGCTCGTCAGCCCCGCCGAGCAGGAGCGCAATTCTCAGAAGTCCGTGCCATCTTCCAGGCCGCACAGGCGGCAGCAGTGACAGGCTTGACCGGGCTTGGCCGCAGGCGTTGATCCGTCACTGCGCTAAGGTGAGACGCCTTGCTGGTTCATCCACCGGGACCGATTGTTCTTAGCCATCTGTCCAGGGGAAAGCGTGCCGAAGGACTACGAACCGACCGCTGAGGACATGGCGCGTGCGCGCGCTCGTTGCAGCAGTCGATATCGCCGAGAAGATCCGATCCACACTTGCCTCAACGCCTGAGCTGCTGTTGGAGAGTTACGCCAGCGTCAAGCAAGCGGCGCTGACGCCGGAGCTGTGGGGACCTGACCCCATGACCACGAGCGCGGAGGGCCGCATCGGGCTGGAAAGACTTTTCCTCAATTACTGGAACACGGTCAGCGGTGAACATGTCGAGCGCTTCTGGCAGCTGGTGGCCGAACGCGGCCTTCCGTTCCAGAGGCGAAAGCTTGTTGCACGTAGGGTTCTCGACCGCGGGCGCTGCCAAGACGCTTTCGAGCACCAGCACGCCAAAGACGGACTGGAGATGCTGCAGCAGACCAGAGAAATCTCGGCCGAAGACGCAGATCGATTGAGCATGATGCTAAGGCCGTTCAAGGAAGGCGGAACGGGGCGGCCATAGTGGCCGTTGCCTTGTCATCGAGCGCTGCCTGCTCAGCGCCCTCGACCTTGTTGGCGACCCTCCAGCCCGGTTGCGCGCCAAATCGCCCGCATCAGGCCCCCCACATCAGGCCCCCCACATCAGGCCCCCCACATCAGGCCGCCCGCGTCAGGGCGACGATGCCGGGCAGCTCGCGGCCTTCCAGCCATTCCAGGAACGCGCCGCCGGCGGTCGACACGTAGCTGAATTGATCGGTGACGCCGGCGGCGTTAAGTGCCGCCACCGTGTCACCGCCGCCAGCCACCGAGATGAGCTTGCCGGCCTTGGTCAGCTCGGCGGCCGCGCGCGCCAGCGCAAAGGTGCCTTCCCCGAACGGGGCGATCTCGAAGGCGCCGAGCGGTCCGTTCCACAGGAGCGTCTTGCAGCGCCCGATCACGTCCGTGTAGTGCGCCACGGCCTTCGGGCCCACATCGAGGATCATCTCGTCTGCGGGGGTCTGCAGCACCGGTACCACGCGCGAGGGGGCACCTGCCTCAAACTTGGCCGCCACCACCACGTCGGCCGGCAGCACCACCTCGCAGCTCTGCTCCTTGGCGGCATGCATGATCTCGAGCGCCGTCTTGGCGAAGTCCGGCTCGGCCAGCGACCGGCCGACGTTGACGCCCTGCGCCAGGAAGAACGTATTCGCCATGCCACCGCCGATGATCAGCTTGTCGACCTTGCCGGCGAGGTTGGTGAGCACGGGAATCTTGGTCGACACCTTGGCGCCGCCGATCACCGCGGCGGTGGGGCGCACCGGCCGGTCGACCACGCTGCGCAGCGCATCGACCTCCTCCATCAGCAGCGGCCCGGCATAGGACGGCAGCAGGCGCGTGATGGCATCGGTGGAAGCATGCGCACGATGCGCCGTGGAAAACGCATCGCCGACGAAGATGTCGCCATGCTTGGCAAGCTCCTTGGCGAAGTCGGGATCGTTCTTCTCCTCGCCAGCGTGGAAGCGAAGGTTCTCCAGCACGGCGATCGTGCCATCCTTGAGCGAGCTTACCACTTTAGCCGCCGGCTCGCCGATGCAGTCGGGAGCGAACGCGATCGACTTGCCGAGCAGTTCACCGAGCTTCTCGGCGACGGGTTTGAGCGAGTACTGCGGATCGGGCCCGCCCTTGGGACGGCCGAAGTGCGAGACGACGATGATCCTGGCGCCGCGCTCGGCCAAATCCTCAAGGCCCGGCACGATGCGCTCCAAGCGCGTGGCGTCGGTAACCTTGCCGCTCTTGGCCGGCACATTGAGGTCGGCGCGCACCAGCACGCGCTTGCCCTTCAGGTCGAGCCCGGCAGCAGTCTTCAGGCGATCGAGTTGCATGCTCAGGCTAGCCCACCAGTTTCTTTGCCGCCGCCACGATGTGGCCCGGCGTGATGCCGAAGTGCTCGTAGAGCTTGGCTGCAGGAGCCGAAGCGCCGAAGCCCGTCATGCCGATGAACGTGCCGCCATCGCCCAGCCAGCGCTCCCAGCCCATGCCGATCGCCGCCTCGACGCCGATGCGCGGCGCCGAACCCAGAACCGACTTGCGATAACTGTCGGGCTGCGCCGCAAACAGCTCCCAGCATGGCATCGACACCACTGCCGCGTGAACGCCGCTCTTTTCCAGCTGTTCCCGCGCCTCGATGGCAAGGCTCACCTCGGAGCCAGTACCGAGGATGGTGACGTCGCGCTTGCCGCCGCCCGCCTCGGCCAGCACGTAGGCCCCCTTGGCCGACAGGTTTTCGCCGTCCGCCTTGGTGCGCAGCGCCGGCAGCCCCTGCCGCGTCAAGGCCAGGATCGACGGCGCACCTGAGGCGAGCAGCGCCAGCTCCCAGCACTCGGCCACCTCCACGGCGTCGGCCGGGCGGAATACGTTGAGGTTCGGCATGGCCCTGAGGCTTGCCAGCTGCTCGACCGGCTGATGCGTGGGGCCGTCCTCGCCGAGGCCGATCGAGTCGTGGGTCATGACGTAGACGACGCGCTGGCCCATCAGCGCCGATAGCCGGATCGACGGCCGGCAGTAGTCGGTGAAGACCAGGAAGGTCGCACCGTACGGCACGATGCCGCCGTGCAATGCCAGCCCGTTCATGGTCGCAGCCATGCCGTGCTCGCGCACGCCGTAGTGGACATAGGTGCCGGTAAACGCGCCGGCCGCCACCGCGCTGTGATGCTTGGTGCGGGTGCCGTTCGAGCCGGTCAGGTCCGCCGAGCCGCCGATCAGCGCAGGCACGGCCGGCACCAGCTTCTCCAGCACCTTCTGCGAGGACTGGCGTGTCGCCAGCTTCGGCGGCGCCGCCACGAACTCGGCCTTGATCTCCGCGACGGCCGCCTTGATGGCCTCGGCTGCCTGCGTGTCGATCGGATCGCGCAGAACGGACGGTGCAAGCTTGGCCGTGCGCTGCTCCCAAGTCTTGCGCTGACTGCCACCACGCGCGCCTGCCGCGCGCCAGGCCGCCAGCACGTCGCTTGGCACCTCGAAGGCCGCGTGCGGCCAGCCGAGCTTTTCGCGCGCGCCCTTGATCTCATCTGCACCGAGCGGCTCGCCGTGCGTGGAGGCCTTGCCCTGTTTATTCGGCGCGCCGTAGCCGATCACCGTCTTGCAGGCAATCAGCGTCGGCCGATCGGAGGACCGCGCAGCCGAGAGCGCTCTCACCACCGCTTCAGGATCATGACCATCGATGCGGGTCGCCGCCCAGCCGGAGGCTTCGAAGCGCTGCACCTGGTCGTCCGATACAGCCAGCGAGGTGGCTCCATCGATTGAGATCGAATTGTCGTCGAACAGCACGATCAGTTTGGAAAGCTTCAGGTGGCCGGCCAGCGAGATCGCCTCCTGGCTGATGCCCTCCATCAGGCAGCCGTCTCCGGCAATCACGTAGGTGTAGTGGTCGACGACGCCGTCTCCGTGGCGCGCATTGAGCAACCGCTCGGCCAGCGCCATGCCGACCGCGTTGCCGAGCCCCTGTCCCAGCGGACCGGTCGTCGTCTCGATGCCCGGCGCGTGCCCGAACTCGGGATGGCCGGCGGTCTTGGAACCGAGCTGGCGGAAGCGTCTCAGTTCGTCGATGGTCATGCCGGGATAGCCGGTTAGGTGCAGCAGCGCGTACAGCAGCATCGAGCCGTGCCCCGCCGACAAAACGAAGCGGTCGCGATCGGGCCAGCCGGGAGCAGTAGCGTCGAATTTCAGGAACTGCGTGACTAGCACGGTCGCCACATCGGCCATGCCCATTGGCATGCCGGGATGGCCCGATTTCGCCTGCTCGACCCCGTCCATGGCCAGCGCCCGTATGGCGTTGGCCATGTCCTTGTGCATTGAGGCACTGTTTGCGCTCATCTTCACCGCCGGATTCGCCACGCTGCCCCCGCTGTCTGGCTTTCGAGTTGTACGGGGACCATTAGCCGCCCCCGCATCCGGCGTCCACCCGCGACGGCCCAGTCTTTCACAGACGCCGCTTCAAGTTGCACGGCATGATGCGTACGGGGTCGTCCTCGGCGCCAATCGGGGTTTTGCCCGAGTGCGTAGGCGTAGCTGGCCTGTCATGCTGTGCGCACGTGCAATCTCCGACGGGGTGAGGAGGCTGGAAATGCGGAAGTACTTGGCCGGATGCGGTCTTGCGGTTGCGCTTTTGGCGCTCGGCACTGGCCCCGCTTCGGCCGGCGGGTTCGGATGGGATGACTCTTACCCCCGCGCCTACTATTACGGCGGCTACTACGGCTACGGCGCGCCAGGCTACTACGGCTATCCCGCCGTGTACGGCTATGCCGGCAGCGGTCCCGTCTATTACGTGGCGCCCCGCTACTATGCACCGCCCGTCTACACCTATTACGCTCCTCCCTCGCGCTACTACTACAAGCCCACGACCTACGAATACACAGGACCTCGGGCCTATCAGTACCGCCCGTACCACGGCCGGCGCTACAAGTAGTCGAGCTGCGATAGACACCCATGCATGTCCGCGCGCACGCGCCAACCATGTCCGCGCGCAGGCGCCAACCGCCGCGCGCCCATGCTCAGGCGCGGCGACGGAGCGGGCTTGGCGCGACTCTGTCTGCGGCAGCTAGGCGGCCCTGGTGCGGGCCTTCTCGGTAGCGCTCTTGGCTACTTCCTCAGCGCCCGACTGGACGGCCTGCACGGTGTCTTCCGCCAGCGACTTGCCAAGCTTGCTTAACTGCTCGAATTCAGCCTGGTAGTCGGCGTAGGCGCGCTGGAAGAAGTCATTGTAAACACCGTACATATCCTGCAGCGTCCTACAGCCAGCCAGCTGCTGTGGCAGGGCAAGATCTTCCTTCAGCCGCCGATTGATGAAGGCTACCCAGTTCTTGTTCATCGCGGCGATGCCATCATAGACCTTGCCGTTCATCTGCGCCGCCGCCGCCAATGCCGGGCGGTGGAACTCCATGAACGCCTCGAAGCCGAACGGCATCATCATCATGGGCGGAAACGCGGACTCGGCCCGCCCGTTGCTCGATTTCTCAGGCATGCACTCGATCCTCCTGCTCTCGGGTGCCCCAACTCTGAAATCTATCCGCGCCGTCGGCCGGCGCACCATGATTCAAATCAATTGTTGAGGAGTGAGTTCGATATCTGTGGATAACGTCCGACGTGCCGCCTCGTTCCGCGCAGCTTCAACCCTGGTGTGACGCAAGAAAGGCGTCGAGTTCGGCCCGTGTCGGCAATCCGGCGCGCGAGCCGAGCCGTGTGCACTTCAATGCCGCCACGGCCGCGGCCAAACGCGCGCGCTCCGGCGAAGAGCGTCCCTCCGCAAGCATCAGCGCGTAGGCGCCGTGAAACGCATCCCCGGCTCCGGTCGTGTCGGTGACGCTGACGCCGAAGGCTGGGACGTGGCCGTGCGCGTCCCGCTCGCGCCAGGTATAGCCCTCCGAACCCAGTGTCACGCCCGCATGCAGGGGGCCGAGCGATAGCACGTGCTTGAGCCGATCTTCATCGCTATCGCCCGGCGCGAACTCGCGCAAAGCTGCCGCGCCGAAGATGGCATAGTCGGTCAGCTTGAGAATGCCGCCGAGCGCCTCGCGGGCGCCGAGATCCCCGTCAAGCACGGTCGGCACGCCCTCCTTGCGGGCGCGCGTGAACACGGCGCGCAGGCCCTCCAGCCAACGCAGGTCCCCCAGCACCGCGTCGGCCTCCTTGACGCGCTCGAGCGGCAGCCAGCTGGTGCCGCCCGGCATGCCGGCATCGCGCTGCCCGACGATCAGCCGCTCGCCCTTGTCATCGACGATGATGGCCGAGGTCGATGAACGCGCGCCCTCGAAAGACTGCACGTAGCGGACGTCGACCCGCTCGGCCTTCAGGCCGGCCCTGATCGCGGCGCCGGCGGCGTCGTCGCCGATGCGGCTCCACAACTCGGCCTTGCCGCCCAGCCTGGCGATCGCCACGGCAGCGTTGGCGGACATGCCCCCGCCCGCCTCGATGTGCTCAAGCGCGCGCACCTTGGTCGGCTGGGCTGGAAACGTCTCGATACGATAGATGCGGTCGAGGGCGGAGTGTCCCACGCACAGGATGCGCTTGGCGTCTGCCATTCTGAAGTCCGGCCGGATTCGCGCTTGAGTTTCAATTTAGTCCAGGGGCACCCTAACCGATTGGGACGGCCGGGGTAAGCATGAGCGTGAACGGCACCGCCGATCTGCGTCGAACCGGTAACTCTACGGTGCCAAGGGCGCCCGCCTGCCGCCCTGTCGCCTTCTTGACGGCGCGCCATTCCGCTATGGTCGCCCCAATCGTCGCCGGCGCCGAGAGATTGGCCTGCGACCAGGACTGGTCTTGGCATCATGACGGATCTGTTGCGGCGCGTGGCGGAGCAGGCGGAGCCTAGCGCATTTCGCGAGCTTTATCAGACCTATGGCCCGCGCGTGAAAGCCTACATGATGCGCTGTGGGGCGGACGCGGCCACCGCCGACGACCTCGTCCAGGACACCTTGCTCACGGTGTGGCGCAAGGCCGCGCTGTATGCCGGCGATCGCGGCAGCATCGCCTCCTGGGTGTTCACCATTGCCCGCAACCTGCGCATCGACCGGCTGCGCCGGGAGCTGCCCTGGCAGCAGCTGCCCGAGGAACTGATGGAGGCTTCGGGCGACCTGCCCGCCGACGAGATTGTATACGCAAAGGAGCGCCAGAAGCGGGTCAGCGCCGCGCTCGCTGAATTGCCCGACGAGCAGAGCACGGTTGTCACGCTGTCGTTCGTGGACGGCCTGCCGCACAGCGCCATCGCCGAGCAGCTGGGTATTCCACTCGGCACCGTGAAATCGCGCATTCGCCTCGCCTGCCAGCGGATTCGCCAGTCCCTCGGGGACCTGCAATGAGCATCGCCCATCACCTCGACGATGCCACCCTGATGAGCCTGGCGGCCGGCACGCTCACGCCCGCGCTCGCCGTCGTTGCCGCCAGCCACGTCACCCTGTGCCGGCACTGTCAGATCGGGCTCACCGCATTGGAGAGTGTCGGTGCAGCGCTGCTGGCCGATCTCCACCGCGTTCCCCTCGCGAGCAAACCCGCACCAATGCCCGTGCACCAACCACAACGGGTGGGCGCCCAGACAGCCCTGCCAAGCGACCTGCCGCTACCGCTCGCGCGCTTGGTCGGCAGGCCCCTCAAAGCCGTGCGCTGGCGACCGCTCAGCTTCGGCATCTGGCATCACCGCATTGCTCTTGCGGGCGCCGACGCGGGCGAGTTGCATCTCATCCGCGCTGCTCCCGGTTACGGCCTGCCGGCGCACGGCCACAACGGTGCCGAGCTGACACTGGTGTTGCGTGGCGCCTATCAGGACGAGGTCGGGCGCTTTCACATGGGCGACGCCGCCGATCTCGACCAATCGATCGAGCATCGTCCGGTGGCCGATGCCGCCGTCGGCTGCATCTGCGCGCTGGCCTGCGAGCGTCCGGCTCGCTTCCAAGGCCTGCTGCCTCGCCTGCTGCAACCGTTGTTCGGTCTTTGATATGAGGGGCTGGTTTCGATGAGACGCACACCGCCAACGAATGCTCCCGCCGATGCGGCAAAGCTGCGGCAGATAAAGCCGGTGGTCTGTTACTCGGTGGAGCATTTGCCGCCCTTCGATGCGGCGTTCTACGCGCGGGTGAGACACAACCCGACCAAGGTGGGCGAAATCATCGCCCCGCCGCGCGAGGCGGCGGCGTTCGACGTACCCGCCGGCCATCTCTTCCGCATCGTCAGCATCGAGGGTCCGCAGGTC
>Ga0075418_10006365_pt1 | contig 13314 bp, 12 predicted proteins | sample SoiMetdeltSBSDD2_FD_81776 | JGI IMG/M metagenome (GOLD analysis project Ga0075418, IMG submission 81776) | Bulk soil microbial communities from a Populus tree surrounding site in Tennessee, USA - Soil MetaG P. deltoides SBSDD2 | ecosystem: Environmental > Terrestrial > Soil > Tree plantation...
ACGTTCGCGTATGGTGCGCTTCCCTGGATTGCATTCGGTCTGGCGGCGTCGTTCGGCAGCTACGGCCTGGCGAAAAAGAAGGCGCCGCTGGATCCGGTCGAAGGGCTGACGCTCGAGACCGCGGTCCTCGCTCCCGTGGCGATTCTGTTTCTCGTCATGCTGCATCGCTCGGGGGAAGGCGCATTCTCACGGACCGGCGCGACGACCGACGCGCTGATGATTGGCGGCGGGCTCGTCACGACCGTGCCGCTGTTGCTCTTCGCAGCCGCGGTCCGCACTGTGCCGCTTTCGGTGATCGGCATCCTGCAGTACATCGGACCGACGCTGCAGTTTCTCCTCGGCGTCTTCGTGTATCACGAGCCGTTTTCGCGGACGCAGCTGATCGGCTTTTCGATCGTGTGGACGGCACTGGCCATCTACGCCGGCGACAGCCTGCGCGCGCGGCGGGCGGCGACATCGGTCGTGCCGACGCTCGATGAAGGCATGGTCTGATGACCGTCGCCATCCGGCAGGCACAGCCGTGTGACGCGGCCATCGTCGAGGCGATGCTCGTCGAAGCGTCACGGTGGGTAGATGCGCTGGGCGAGGTGATGTGGGACACCGGCGAACTCGCGCCGGAACGTATCGCCACAGAGACTGCTGCAGGTCAGTTCTATCTCGCGATTGCCGACGGCGAGCCGGCCGGCGCAATCCGCTTTCAACTCGAAGACACGCTCTTCTGGCCGGATCTGCCTCCGGACCACGCGTCAGCGTTTGTCCATCGTCTCGTGGTCAGGCGGCGCTACAAGGGACAAGGCATCTCGACGGCGCTACTGCAGTGGGCGCTCGATCACGCACGAGCGCTCGGCCGATCACACCTGCGTCTCGACTGCGACAAATCGCGGCCAAAGCTGATGGCGCTGTACGAGGGTGTCGGCTTTCAATTTCACAGCTTCCGTCAGGTGGGTCCGTATTTCGTTGCGCGCTATCAATACCCGTTAGAATCGGCTTCCAGCGATGACACGAGATGATCTGTTAGCGTTCATGCGCGCGGAAAAGTTCGCCGTTCAGGCATCGGTGTCGCGTACCTACGCGCCTCAGGCGGCGGTGGTGGGGATCGCCGTCTCCGACGAGTTCGAACTCGTCTTCGACACGTTGACGGACTCGCGTAAGGCGTTGAACCTGCGGGCAAATCCATCCGTCGCGTTCGCGATCGGCGGCGTACGAGACGAGGTCGTTCGCACGGTGCAGTACGAAGGCGTCGCCGACTTTCCGTACGGGGACGAGCTTCGCCGGGTTCAAGGGATTTACTTCAGCGTGTTTCCGGATGGCCGCGATCGGCTGCACTGGAAGGGGCTGATCCACGTCCGCGTCAAGCCGCTGTGGATCCGCTACAGCAACTACGAACCACAGCCGCCGCTGGTCCTCGAGTTCGACGCGGCTGCGCTGCGCGTGCTGTAAGGTCCGCCTGCCGCCTTCGCGCTCCCGCGCTACGGCGCCCAAGGAAGGCGGACACTACATGGCGACGCATGCGTGGTGTGCAGGGCGAGGCATGCCTCGCCCCTACGAACGTGAGTTAATTGCCGCCTTCACCCGCTCGGGCGTGAACGGCACCTCGCGGAGGCGGGCGCCGGTTGCATCGAAGATGGCGTTTCCGATCGCCGCGGCGACCACCGTGATCGCCGTCTCGCCGGAGCCGCAGGCTTCCTCGTCCGGCTGATTGATCAGGACCGTCTCGATACGTGGAATGGCGAAGCCGAGTGGGAGTGACCGATACGTGCGCCAGTCGACCGAGGTGATCTTCTCCTCGTCCCACGTGACGGTCTCGCCAAGCGCGCGGCTCATGCCCTGAAGCGCACCGCCTTGGATCTGGTTGCGCACGCCATCCGGATTCGAGATGGGTCCGCAGTCCTGAGCGACGACGAGCCGCGTCACGTGGATCTCACCGGTGCTCTGATTGACGTCGACGTCGGCGGCCATCGCGACGTAGCCATTGTCGCCCTCGTAACAGACGCAGGCGATGCCGCGGCCGCTCACGGTGCCCGCGGTGCTTGGCGCCGGCTTCGGTGACGGACGTGCCTGCCAGTTGGCGGCCTTGGCTGCCGCCTGGATCGCCCCCTTCAATCGCGGGTGATTCAGATGCCGCAGCCGGTATTCGACCGGGTCGGCCTTCACGTGCGCCGCCACTTCGTCCATGAAGCACTCGTGCGCGAACGTATTCTGCAGTCGTTCCGGTGCGCGCAGCGGTCCGGTGAAGAACGGCGACCGGACGCGATGCGAGAGCACACGCTCACTGCGCACGACTCCGGCGCCGTTCCGCGAGTCCTGCACGCGTCCGGCGATATAGGACGGCGCGGTATTCGAATTGTTATTGAGCGGCTGCGTCGGTGCGGGTGCTGGCGTGCGGGGGTTGAACGGCGCAGGGTTGAGCCCGAGAAGCGTGCCGGTGACGACGTTGCCGGGCGTGTTGTAGCCGGGCCGTCCGCCTTTGGCTGCCGACCACGCCTCGTAGTCCCACGCGACGATCGAGCCGCTCGCGTCGATGGCCGCGCGTTGGTCGATCGCGAACAGGTTGCCGTAGTTCTCCCAGGCCATTTCGTCCTTACGTGAGAGCTGCAGGCGAACCGGCTTGCCGACTGCTTGCGACAACACGGCGGCGTCGTAGCTGACCGTATCTGCGCCGTTGATGCCGTAGCACCCGGCGCCGCGCGTGTAGATCACGCGCACCTGCTCTGGCTTCAGCCCCAGGATTGCCGCGGTGGTGTTGCGAGTTGGGAAGACCGACTGCGTGGCCGACCACACCGTCGCCGTCTCGGCCTGCACGTCGGCGACGGCGCATGACGTCCCAATCGAGCCGTGCATCTGATACGGGTGGTGATAGGTCGCGCGCAGCACCGTCGCTGCCGATGCGAGCATCGTGTCCACATCGCCCGAGTCCACGAGCAGCGTGTCGGTGGATGGCTCCTTCCTGATCTGCTCGTAGACGTCGCGCTGCGGCGAGAGCCGTGAACCGGGCGTCCACGTCACGCGCAGTTTCTCGGCAATTTGCGCCGCCTGCCACGGTTTGGCGGCGACCACCCCGATGAAGTTGTTCTTCACCACCACCTTGACCAGGCCCGGCATGCCGCGTACCGAGCTTTCATCGACGCTCATCACCGTCGCGCCCGGTGACGGCGGCCGCACGACACGGCCGTGCAGCATGCCCGGCACGCGCACGTTGTGAACGAACTCGAACTCCCCGGTCGCCATTGCCCGCATGTCCACGCGCGGCGCCGGCGTGCCGAGCACCGTCCAATCGCGCGGGTGTATGCGCGTGGCCTTCGGATTCAGCTGGACGTCGAACTTCTTTCCGCCAATCAGTGCCCCGTAGGACACTCTTCGAGACGGCGTCGCCTTCACGCTGACGGCGCTGTCCCTGGCGACCAGATCCCGCGTCGGTGCGTTGAGCTGCGTCGCGGCGAGCCGGATCAGCGTCTCTCGAGCGGTGGCCGCGGCGAGCGCCAGGTTCGACCGGTTGAAGTTCGTCGGGTGCGATTGCTGCCCGGATGTCGTGCCCTGATCCGGTGTCATCGAGGTGTCGCACTGGATCAGGTGCACGCGATTGAGCGGCACACCGAGCTCTTCGGCGACGAGTTGCATCTGCGCCGTGTAGAGCCCTTGTCCGAATTCACATTTGCCGGTGTATGCGGTGACGGTGCCGTCGGCAGCGATGGCGATCCACGAATCGAGCTGTGGGCTGCCGGTGCCGTTGAAGCCCTGAGCGAAGACGCCGCTCGTGTGGTCCAGCACGCTCGCTGACGCAAACGTGACGATGACCGCGCCGGAGCCTTTGAGGAACGATCGTCGGGAGAACCCGGCGCGGGCGAGCGCGCGTAGCGCGTCGGAGGTCAGCCTCGTCATGCTGATGCTCCTTTCGCATACCGGCTGATCGCCTTCAGCATTCTCACGTTGCCAAAACAGCGGCACAGCACGCCGGAGAGCGCTTGCTGAATCTGCTCGTCAGTGGCGCGGGGATTCTTGTCGAGGAAGGCCTTGGCGGTGAGCATCACGCCGCTCAGGCAGAAGCCGCATTGTGCGGCCTGTTCGTCGATGAACGCCTGCTGAATCGGGTGCGGTTTGTCAGGTGTGCCGAGTCCCTCGAGCGTGGTGATCTCTGCGCTCAACACGGCGCTCACCGGCGTGATGCACGATCTCACCGCCTGGCCGTTGGAAATCACGGTGCACGAGCCGCACTGGCCGAGCCCGCAGCCGAACTTGGGCCCGCGCAGTTCGAGGTCGTCGCTCAGGACGAACAGCAGAGGCGTGGCCGGATCGACATCCACGATCCGCGCGCGCCCGTTCACCTTCAGTGTCAGGGTGGCCATGGGCAGGAGAATACACCCGGTCCTTGGTCCTTGGTACCTGGTCCGCTCTACTTTGAAGAAGCCAGGCGCTTTTCGATGTCGGGAAGCGCGGCGACCACGACGTCGCCGACGGTCTGCAGGCTGCGGGCGCTGACGAACTCGATCGTGTCCTGCGGTGTGTGCCAGGTCGGGTTGTCGAGGTCGATGAGGTCCACGGCGGCAACGCCGGCGCGCAGAAACGGGATGTGATCGTCTTCGATGGTCGTCAGCTCGTTCGAGAACGTGCCGGAATGCCCCAGCTTCGCCGCCGCCGCCCACACGATATCGACCAGCCACGGCGTCGAGTTCGCATCGCGCCGCAGCCGCAGATCGCGGTCGCCGATCATGTCGAGGAGCACGAGCGCCTTCAGCGTGGCGAGCGACTTGTCCTTCTGCGATGCCTGGACGTAATGACGGCTGCCGTAGGTGTTGTCGTTGCCGCGCCACTCCGGCATGCGGGCTTCTTCGCCGTCGAGAAAGAGCAGCTCAATCGTGAACTCGTTCGCGCGCGGCTTCAGCACGCGACCGAGCTCGAGGAGGGCCGCCGTCGACGAGGCGCCATCATTCGCGCCGACGAATCTGAACTCGCGATACAGCTTGGTGTCGAAATGGCTGGCGAGGACGATGCGCTCGCTGCGCTTGCCGGGAATCGTGGCAATGACATTCACCATCGACACTTCGCCGAGCGGCGTCATGCCGATGAACATCTGCTCGCGCGACTCGATGCCGGCGGCTTTCAGCTGGTCGATGATGTAGCGGCGCGTCTCGACGATGGCCGGGGTGCCGGAAGGACGCGGGCCGATGGACACTTGCTTCTCGAGGTGTGCCCAGGCGCGCTTACTGTCGAAGACAGCCGTCGGTGTGGCCTGGGCTTCGCTGGTCGGTGCAAGGCCCGCTTCGCCTGCTGGTGCGAGCCCTCTATCGCCTGTCGGTGCGGGGTTCATGGTTCGACTGGTCTCAGCCCCAGTGCAGGCAATCATCGCACCGACAAGCGCGGCGGTCGAGCAAACGCCGCGCACGTTTCGCACCGACAAGCGACAGGAGGCTTGCACCGACATCGTCAGAACCCTTGCACCTTCTATCCGCGCTTGCCCAGCGGCACGTAATCCCGCCGCTTGTTGCCGATGTACACCTGCTTTGGCCGCGCGATCTTCTGATCGGGGTCGAGCAGCATCTCTTCCCACTGCGCGACCCAACCCGATGTTCTCGGAATCGCAAACAAGACCGGGAACATCGTCGCCGGGAAGCCCAGCGCCTGATAGATGAGGCCCGAGTAGAAGTCGACGTTCGGATACAGCCTGCGCGTGACGAAGTACTCGTCCTGGAGGGCGATCCGTTCGAGCTCGAGCGCGATGTCGAGCAGCGGGTTCCTGCCGGTCACTTCGAACACGGCGTCCGCGGTCTGCTTGATGATCGTGGCGCGCGGGTCGTAGGACTTGTAGACCCGGTGGCCGAATCCCATCAGCCGGCCTTCGCCCGCCTTCACGCGCTTAATGACGCCGGGGACGTTCTGCACCGAGCCAATCTCGGTGAGCATGCGCAGCACCGCTTCGTTGGCGCCGCCGTGCAGCGGACCGTAGAGCGCCGCCGCCGCACCGGCCATCGCCGAGTACGGATCGACGTGCGAGCTGCCGATGCCGCGCATCGCGCTCGTGCTGCAGTTCTGCTCGTGGTCGGCGTGCAGGATGAAGAGCACCTCGATCGCTCGCTCGAGTACCGGGTTCACCTGATACTTCAGCTCCGTCATGCGGAACAACATGTTCAGGAAATTGCCGGCGAAACTCAGATCGTTGTCGGGGTAGATGTAGGGGCGGCCGATGGAGTGGCGGTAGGCGTAGGCGCCGATGCTCGGCACCTTCGCAATGAGCCGGTGAATCTGCTTCTTGCGCGACTGCTCGTCGAAGATCTTCTGGGCGTCAGGATAGAACGTCGAAAACGCGGCGACTGTGCTGATGAACACGCCCATCGGGTGGGCGTCGTACTGGAACCCCTCCATCAACTTCTTGATGTTCTCGTGCAGCATCGTGTGAAGGGTGATCTGCAGGACCCACTCCTTCAACTGCGTCTCGGTGGGAAGCTGGCCGAAGATGATGAGGTACGCCGTCTCGAGAAAGGTCGACTGTTCGGCCAGCTGCTCGATCGGGTAGCCGCGATACTCGAGGATGCCCTTGTCGCCGTCGATGTAGGTGATGCGGCTGCGGCACGCCGCCGTGTTCATGAATGCCGGGTCGTAGGTGCTCAACCCCTGATCGTCCGGCGCGACCTTTACCTGCCGGAGATCGGTTGCGCGAATGACGCCGTCGGAGATGGGGATTTCGTACTGCTTGCCGGTCCTGTTATCAGTAATTGTGAGCGTATCGGCCATATGAACGTGAGCCCGTGTACGGAGCGCTAATCAACGTCTGGGGGATCGGTATCAGTCTCGCTGTCGCGATCGGGGACCGTTTCTCCGGCGACTTGATATCGTCCATCCGCCCATCGGGCAAGGTCCTGGTTGCGGCAGCGCTCGCTGCAGAATGGCAGCCAACGCGCATCGACCGGACGGATACGACACAGGACGCACAGCTGGGCCTCGCCCATCCGAACAATCATAACTCCCAACGACCAAAACCCAACGACCAACCACTCCCAATTTCCAACGTCCAACTCCCAAAACATTCAAATCTGTTCGGACTTGAGCGTTATTGGAAATTGGGCGTTGGGAGTTGGACGTGGTTGGTCGTTGGGTTTTGGTCGTTGGGAATTGAAGCCGAAGGCGCGTCAGTCTTCAACCGGCGCCGGAGGGTGGTGGCGAACATCGAGGGCGGAGACCATGAAGATCACGTCTTCGGCGATGTTCGTCGCGTGATCGCCAATCCGTTCGAGGTGTCGCGACACGAGAATCAGGTCCAGCGCCGGTTCGACTGTGCTCTGGTCCTTCAGCATGTAGGTGAGCAGGTCCCGGAACACCTGCGTCTTCAGCGAGTCGAGGCGGTCGTCCTCGTTGAGGACCTCGTGGGCCAGGCGTGTGTCGCGCTTCACGAAGGCGTCGAGCGCGTCGCGCAGCATCGACTGGGCGATGTCGCCCATCTGCGGGATGTCGATCAGCTTCTTGACCGGCGGATGGCTGATGTAGCGGGTGCCGGCTTCGGCGATATTCACCGCCAGGTCGCCGACGCGTTCCAGGTCGGTGTTGATCTTCACCGCGGCAACGATGGCGCGCAGGTCGGTGGCCATCGGTTGATGGAGCGCCAGCAGCCGGAAGCAGCGGTTGTCCACCTCGATGTGCAGCTGGTTGATCGGCTCGTCGCCGAGCAGCACTTTCTCGAAGAGGGCCGGATCGCGTGTGACGAGGCCCTGAATGGCGGCGCGCACGCGTTCCTCGGCCAGCCCGCCCATTTCGAGCAGACGGCCCTGCAGTGCCTCGAGCTCCTCCCGGAAGTGCGGTACTTGCCGTTCCACTAACCGAATCTCCCTGTCACGTAATCTTCAGTGAGCTTTTCGGCTGGAGCCGTGAAGATCTTTTCAGTGCGATCGTACTCGACCAGCCGACCGAGCCAGAAGAACGCGGTATGGTCCGAGACCCGCGCCGCCTGCTGCATGTTATGGGTGACGATGACGATGGTGTAGGTCTTCTTCAGATCGTAAACCAGTTCCTCGATGCGCTGCGTGGCAATCGGGTCGAGCGCTGAGGCCGGTTCGTCCATGAGCAGGATCTCGGGCCGGACGGCGAGCGCGCGGGCGATACAGAGGCGCTGCTGCTGTCCGCCTGACAACGCCAGAGCGGATTCGTGCATGCGATCCTTGACTTCGTCCCACAGCGCCGCCTGCTTCAGGCTTTCCTCGACGCGTGCGGTCAGCTCTGACTTGCTCCCGGCCATTCCGTTGATGCGCAAACCGTAGGCGATGTTCTCGAAGATCGACTTCGGGAACGGGTTCGACTTCTGGAACACCATGCCGACGCGGCGGCGCAGTTGCACGACATCCATTCCCGACGTGTAGATGTCCACGTTGTCGATCAGGATCTTCCCGTCGGCGTGCGTGCCCGGGATGATGTCGTTCATGCGATTCAGCGTGCGGAGGAACGTGCTCTTGCCGCAGCCCGAGGGACCGATGAACGCGGTGACGAGATTCGGCTTGATGCGGATCGAGATGTCCTGCAGCGCGCGCTTGTCGCCGTAATAGAAGTTGAGCTTCTCGACGTCGATCTTGCAGGGCGTGTCGACGTCGGTCGAGTCCTGTCGCTTCGACGCCAACTCACCCAGCGACGTCAGCGGCCGAGAGGCGGCGGTGCTCATGCCGCCCCCTTCTTGGTGTGGCGATCGCGCAGCCAGATGGCCACCCCGTTCATCGACAGCAACAGCAGCACAAGCACGAGAATACCCGCAGCGGCGTTGGCGTGAAAGTCCACCTGGGGCCGCGACACCCAGTTGAAGATCTGGATCGGCAGCACGGTAAACGGCGACCAGATCGAGTCGGGCGCGAAGGTCGCGAACGTGACGGCTCCGGCAATGATGAGCGGTGCCGTTTCGCCTATCGCCCGCGAGAGCGCCAGGATCAATCCCGTCAGAATGCCAGGGAAGGCGACCGGCAGCACCTGATGCCAAATCGTCTGCCACTTCGTTGCGCCGAGTGCATACGAGCCTTCACGCAGCGATCCCGGTACCGCCCGGAGCGCCTCGCGAGTGGAGAGAATCACGACTGGGAGCACGAGCAGCGCAAGCGTCGAGGCTCCGGCGAGAACACTGCGTCCCATACCCAGCATCCGCACGAACAGTCCGAGTCCGAGCAGCCCGTAGATGATCGATGGCACCGCGGCGAGGTTGGTGATGTTCAATTCGATGAGGCGCGCACCGAGACTGCGCCCGCCGTATTCCTCGAGATAGATCGCCGCCGCGACCCCCACCGGGACGGCCAGCACCGCCGTGACGAGAATGATGAAGACGCTGCCGATCAGCGCCGGCCAGATACCGGCCTGCGACGCCCGGCGCGACGGGAAACTGGTGATGAAGTCCAAGGACAGGCGACCTGCGCCGTCGGCCACAATGTCCCAGATCAACGCCGCCAACGACGCGAGGGCGACGAGCAACACCACCAGCGCGACGACCTGAAACGCCACGTCGGCGAACCGCCGCCACGCCAACCTGCGTGCGGGGGGATCGGCACCGATCGCGAAGGGAGCCGTGCTCACGCGTACTCCTCTCGGAAGCGTTCGCGGAGCCACGCGCTCACCAGGTTCAACCCGAAGGTGCCGATGAAGAGCAGCATGCCGACGGCGAAGATCGTGCGGTACTCAATCGTGCCCTGTGGCGTGTCGCCCAGACTAATCTGGACGATGTAGGCGGTCATCGTTTCAACGGGCACCGTCGGATCGAAGGTGAGCCGCGGCTGCTGCCCAGCGGCGATGGCCACGATCATCGTCTCGCCGACCGCGCGTGACACGGCCAGGATGAACGCCGCGGTGATGCCCGAGAACGCCGCCGGCACCACCACCCGCAGGCTGGTCTGCATCTTGGTCGCGCCGAGTGCGTACGAGCCTTCGCGCAGCCCGCGCGGCACGCCGCGCATCGCATCCTCGGCGAGCGACGAGACCAGCGGGAGAATCATGATCCCCATCACGATGCCGGGGCTCAGGGCATTGAAGCCCGAGAGCGCCGGGATGAAACGCTGCAGGAGCGGGGTGACGAAGAGCAGCGCGAAGTAGCCGTAAACGACCGTGGGCACGCCGGCCAGCAACTCGAGCACTGGCTTCAAGACGCGCCGTACGCCGTCGCTGGCATATTCACTCAGGTAGATCGCGCTGAGCAGCCCCATCGGGAGCGCCACCAGCATCGCGATTAACGAGACGAGCGTCGTGCCGGCGACGAGCGGCAGGACGCCGAAGTGCGGCACCGAGAAGAGCGGCGTCCACTCGGTCCCGGTCAGGAATTCAACGATAGGCACCTGGCGGAGGAACGCCACGGTCTCGATGGTGAGCACGACGATGATGCCGATCGTCGTGCCAATCGAGAGCAGGGCGCTAAGGAAGAGGGCCCACTCGATGATGAACTCGAACCGCTTCCCACGACGGCGCGGTTCCCGGGCCGGCCCCTGGCTCATTGCTCCCTGGTGAGCAGCTGTTCGAGTGTGATGCCGACCTGCGGCACACCCGCGCCGAAGGCCGTCCCGATCTTGCGTTCGGCGAAGTGCTTCTTGGCAAGGTCGTAGATCTGCGGCGTCAGCTCGACGTAGCCGACCTCGCGCATCAGCGCCTGCGATCCGAAGTACGAGTCCACGAACTTCTGCACCTCGGGCCGGTCAGCCGCTTTCCGTGCCACGTAGATGAAGAGCGGACGCGACAAGGGCTGATACGTTCCGTTGCGCACGGTCTCGGCGGTCGGTGTGATCGCGCCGTCGCCGTTCTCCTTCTTGCCATCGTCGATCGGCAGGAGCTTCAGCGCGCTCTTGTTCTGCTCGAAGTAGGCCAGTGGCAGGAAACCGAGCGCGGACTCATCTCCGCTGACACCCTGGACCAGGACGTTGTCGTCTTCGCTGGAGGTGAAGTCGCCGCGGCTTGCCTTCGCCTTGCCGACGGTGGCTTCAGTGAAGTAATCAAACGTGCCCGAGTCCACGCCCGCGCCGAACAGATGAATCTCGCGATCGGGCCAGCCCGGACGCACCTGATTCCACTTCGTGATCTTGCCCTGCGCCTCGGGCGCCCACAGCTTCTTCAACTCGGCGACGGTGATGGCTGAAGCCCAGCTGTTCTTGGGATTCACCACAACCGCCAGGCCGTCGTAGGCAATCGGTAGCTCGATGTATTCGATGCCCGCCTTCTTGCAGGCTTCGATTTCGGTGGCGCTGATCGGACGCGAGGCATCGCTGATGTCGGTCTCGCCACGGCAGAACTTCTGGAACCCGCCGCCGGTGCCGGAGATGCCGACGGTTACCCGCACGCCTTTGTTGGTCTTTTGGAAGTCCTCGGCTACAGCCTCCGTGATCGGGAACACGGTGCTCGATCCGTCGATCTGGATCACCGACGGGGCGGCCGCGGTGTTCGTCTCGGTGCTGGCGTTACTGCCCCCTCCACAGCCGGCGAGGAGGAGAACGAAGCACAGCGTGAGGACGTGCCCCGCCGTAGCCGACGGGCGAAGGCGGACGTAGCGCATAGGCGTGTTGGTCACGCCTCCACGCTATCCAATATGAATTTCGCGCCTGTTTCCTGGGTGTTAAATCCGTGTTACAGGGTCCGCTCCGCCTTAGCCTTCGGCGAGACAAGCTTTATGCGGCGCTTGCGTGGGGGGGCGCTGACCGCCGCCGGCGGGGCGATCGTCGCCGACTCGAGTCGAACCGGCTTGCCGAGCAGCTTCTCGAACGGCTGAAGATGGCGATTCGTCGCCCACACCTCGAGCTCGGCATCCGTCGCCGTGTGCACGAGCAGCAGTACGTCGTCCCCGCGATCGCGCAACTCGAGGCTCGTGAGCGCTTGTGCATGGCTCCGGTCGAGACTCTCCGCGACCCGCAGGATCGACGACAGCGTCCGCACGGTCTTTCGCAGCGACGAGGAGAGGCTGGCATATTCATCGTGTGAGCGCTTCGGCGTTCCCCGCCGGTGGTATCGCGCAACCAGCGCGATGACCTCAATCTCATCTGGATGAAAGCCGCGGAGATCACCGTTCTTGATCAGGTAGTAGGAGTGCCGATGATGACCCGCGTAGCTGATGAGTCCACCGATGTCGTGGAGCAGAGAGGCATATTCGAGCCATTCGCGTTCACGATCGGTCAGCCCGTGTACCGCCCGGCTTTGATCAAACAGCGCGAGTGCCAGCCGAATCACCTGCTGAGCATGCTCGGCGTAGTAGTTGCAACGTTCGGCTAATTCGAGCGCGCTGCGCCGACGGACATCAGGGATCTTGTCCACCTGAGCGATCTGGCGGCGGTTGCGGCGGATGTAGTCGAGGACGAGACCCTCTCGCAGCGCCAGGTCGCAGAGCGTCAGTTCCTCTGCGCCGAGCCGACGCAGGATCGTGTCGAGGAGCACGGCACCGGCGACGACGAGATCGGCGCGACGCGGATCGAGTCCCGGCACGGTCAGACGCTGCGCAGGATTGAGCGCGACGATCTCCTTGCGCAAGCGGCGAATCTGCTTCGCCGAGATGCGCAGGTTGCGGAGTTCGGCGGGAGTCGTGCCGCGTGCGGCCGTTGCCGCCACCGCGCCCAGGCTGAGGATCGTGCCGGAAGTCCCGATCACGCGATCGAAGCCGATGGCGGTGATCTGATCACAGTGACGGCCAATCTCCGAGAGGATGTGTTTGGTGAGCTTGCGCTCGTCGCGGCCCGAGAGAGGATCACTTTGGACGAAGCGTTCGGTGAGCCGGATCACGCCAATCTTGAAGCTGCGCGCCGCCTGAATGGCCGTCGCGTTGCCCAGCGTGATTTCGGTGCTGCCGCCGCCGACGTCGATGACGACCGCCCGCCCGGTACCGACGTCGACGCCATAGACCGCCGCCTGATGGATCAGCCGTGCTTCTTCGGTCCCCGTGATGACACGCGGACGGATGCCCGTCTCGCGCTCGATGCGCGCCAGGAACTCTCCGCCGTTGCGTGCTTCGCGCGTGGCGCTGGTGGCGGCGGCGAGAATTTCATCGACGCGATGCGATTCGGCGAGTCGCTTGAACTTCGAAAGCGCCTGCAGCGCCGCGTTCATCGCTTCGGTGGTCAGCGCTTTGCCGTCGAGACCTCCGGCCCCGAGTCGCACCATCACTTTCTCGCGATCGATGACCTCGAACGAGAGATCCGTGCGTACTCGAACGACGATCATATGGACAGAGTTGGTCCCGATGTCGATGGCGGCAATGCGCATGATGTGAGTCCGACTTATAGTAGGTCGAGTTGCGTGAGTCCGTCATGAAGCGCACGAATCCCTCAGAGTTGATCATTCGCCAGCGTGTGGCCGCGCTGAGCCGGACGCTCCCGGGCGCGCGGAAGGGTGACG
>Ga0075418_10006366_pt1 | contig 13313 bp, 10 predicted proteins | sample SoiMetdeltSBSDD2_FD_81776 | JGI IMG/M metagenome (GOLD analysis project Ga0075418, IMG submission 81776) | Bulk soil microbial communities from a Populus tree surrounding site in Tennessee, USA - Soil MetaG P. deltoides SBSDD2 | ecosystem: Environmental > Terrestrial > Soil > Tree plantation...
GCACCGACACCGATCTTGGTTGCGTCCTTCTTCTTGGTCGGCTGCGCCTGATGCGAGATCGACGAGGTCGCGACGGGATAGCGCTCGCTGTCGTAGCGCAGCGAGTTGAATCGATACGCGACTCGCGCGAGTCCCTTCACCCGTCCCGAGCGCGCGACGTCAGTCACGGTCCCGACGAGCTCAGTACCTGTGGGCAGTACCGTCTTGCCATCGACGCTTACGGGCTGACGGAGCGACGCACGCACCGTGTCCTCGACCTGACTTCCGTCAGAAGAGACTGCAGACTGCAGATCCAATCGCAGCGTCGTGCCCGATGGGATCGTGACTTCCCGGTACGTTGGGAGATTGGGTTTCTCCTCTTTTTCCGCGACGGCAGCAGGCGACGTGCCCTCTTCGGTGGTGTCCCCGGTCGCCGGCTGGTCCTGAGCGGAACCGCCGCAGGCCGCGCAAAACCCCGCCAGTGTCAGTGCACACAACCATTTGCTCACGGACAACCTCCTCTTCAGCCCAACTCGACCTTAGGCCGGAGACCCAAAGCCGAAAATGTGAGCGCAACCCCTAATTTCGTCGCAAAATCGTCTTGTTCGTAGGGCCTGTACCTCTCGGTTGCCAAATCTCTGCCAAATTTTGTGACGGCTAGCTGCTGGGCTTCGTCCCACCGTCCGTCCCACCCGTCCCAGTTCTGCTACCTTGAGAGAATGGTCAGAGTTACACGGTTCCTCGTATTCATCCTTGTTTTTGCCGCCCCCGCCAGTGCACAACGGCTCCCCGGCAACGTCGTCCCCGAACACTACTCGCTCTGGTTTGCGCCCGACCTCGAAAAGGAAACCTTCCGCGGGCGCGAATCGATTGACGTGGTCCTGACGGAACCATCGACCACCATCACCTTGCATGCCGCAGAGATCAATTTCTCTGAGGTGACGATCACGTCTGGCGGTCGGACGCAGACTGCCCGCGTCAGCTTGGACGCAGCGCGTGAGACCGCCACCTTTACGGTCCCGCAGCCGATCGCTGAAGGCAAAGCCACTCTTCAGATCGCGTACAACGGGATCCTCAACGACAAGTTACGCGGCTTTTACATCAGCAAGGCGAACGGCCGGAAGTACGCCGTGTCGCAGCTGGAAGCGACCGACGCGCGGCGGGCATTCCCATCCTTCGATGAGCCCGCCTTCAAGGCGACCTTCGACATCTCGCTGATGGTCGATTCGGCCGATACGGCGATATCCAACGGCAAGCAAGTCTCTGACACACCGGGACCGGAACCCGGAAAGCACACGCTGAAGTTCGCACGCACACCGAAGATGTCGACCTACCTGGCGGCGATGCTCGTCGGCGATTTCGTTTGCCGCGAGGGCGCGTCAGACGGTATTCCCATTCGCATCTGCTCGACGCCGGACAAGCGTGGCCTGACGGCATTCGCGCTCGAAGCCGCGCAGCAGCAGTTGGCCTTCTACAACAAGTACTTCGGAATCAAATACCCGTTCGGCAAGCTCGACATCATTGGCGTGCCCGACTTCTCTGCGGGCGCGATGGAGAACGCTGGGGCCATCACGTTCCGCGAGCGGCTGCTGCTGGTCGATCCAGCCAATTCCTCCCTCGCGACGCGGAAGAACGTGGCCGGGGTCATCTCGCACGAGATCGCGCACCAATGGTTTGGCAATCTGGTGACGATGAAGTGGTGGGACGACATCTGGCTGAACGAAGGCTTTGCAACATGGATGGCGAACAAGCCGGTTGCAGCCTGGAGACCTGACTGGCACGTCGAGCTTGACGACGCTGGCGATAGCCAAAGCGCGCTCGGCATCGACGCGATGCGTTCAACGCGACCCATTCGGATGAAAGTAGAGACCCCGGCGGAAATCAACGAGGTCTTCGACGGGATTGCGTATCAGAAGACGGCCGCGGTGCTCCGCATGATCGAGTCATACGTAGGCCCCGACGCGTTCAGACAAGGGGTGGCCTCATATCTGAAGCGATTCTCATACGCCAACGCGGCCGGCGAAGACTTCTGGAACGAGGTGGCAAAGGTCACGGGCAAACCGGTGGACCGCATCCTGCGCAGCTTCGTCGACAAGGCGGGAGCGCCAGTACTCTCAGTGGAGACGCGGTGCGTCGCCAGCAAGACGGCCGAGGTCGATCTGGCCATGAGCCGGTTCGTTGGCATTCCCGGTGCGCCGCGCGAAGACCAGACATGGACGCTCCCGGTATGTCTCAAGAGCTCCTCCGGTCGACCTCGATGTGACGTGATCGATCGTCCGAAACAGACTGTCCGGTTAAATGGGTGCGACCAGGGTGAGCATGCAGCGGACGGACCGGCCGCTATATTCGCCAACGCCAACAGCCAGGGCTACTACTTCACCGAGTACTCTCCTGAAGTGGTTCGTTCGCTTGCGCGTTCATCCAAGACGCTCGGACCCGTCGAACGTCTGGGCCTGCTCGGCGATGAATGGTGGATGGTACGCGGCGGCCGGCACGATGTCGGCATCTACCTCGACGTCGCCAGCGCCTTTGCGAATGATGACTCGAGCGCGCTGATCCGGATGCTGGCCAATCGGCTGGGCAATATCGGCGATGACATCGTCTCGGCCGCCAATCGGCCCGCCTATCAAGCCTGGATTCGCACGCACTTCGGGAAGCAATTGAACGTCCTGGGATTGCCGGGCAGCTCGAAAGAGACAGACGAGGTCCAGCAACGGCGCGCAACGCTGCTCGAACTGGTCGGCATCATCGGCGACGATCGCGACGTACAAAAACGAACCCGTGAGCTGACGACGCAGTATCTGAAGGATCCGGGCTCGCTTCCGGCGACGATCGCGCCGACGATCCTGCGCGTGGCTGCCATCAGTGGGGATCAGGCGCTCTATGATCAGTATGTGGCGAGGCTCGGGACGCTGACCGCACAGCCTGAAGAGTATTACCGTTTCTTCAATGCTCTCTCCTGGTTCAAGGATCCCGCTTTGTCGAAGCGCACGCTCGAATACGCTCTTACACCTGCCGTGCGCACTCAAGACACCGGGACGCTGCTCGGAGTCATGATGGTGCAGCCATGGAGCCAGGAGATGGCGTGGGAGTTCGTGCAGACGAACTGGAAAACAATCCTCAAGAGCCTCGGCGAGTTCCAGGGGATTCCTTCTATCGTCGAGTCGCTCGCGGGGTTCTGCACGGCATCGCGTGCGGCGGAGGTCCGTGCCTTTTTCGAGAAGAACCCGGTCCCGTCCTCACAACGGGGGGTTCAGCAGTCCATCGAGCGTATCGAGAATTGCGTTGCGCTCAAGGAGCGACAAACAAAGCCGGTCGCTTCGTGGATCGCCGCAAACAAGTAGGGCGGGTTTTGCTGTGTGGACCCGCCGGAGCGGCTACTGCGGGAAGGCTAGCGGCGCTTTGTCCTGGTACCCTTCGCCTTCGAGCGATTCCAGGAAAGCGACGATCGCCTCGACCTCCGTGGGGCTCACGGACCACTTCAATGATGGGCACCGTGGTGGCGGTTCGGATATATGACGATCTTCAAGGCCACGAGCACCGCGAGAATGACGCCAATGAGCGGCACTGCGAACCCGGAGAACGGCGTCAGCAGTACGAGCACGGCCGCGATCGGACCATAGGATCGGGTTGGGCGATACTCAGGTCGATGGTGTAAGAACCAGAGGCAGACGAGAAAGATGGCAACGGGCACGGCAACCGAGAAGCTTGCGCCCACCGACCCGATCTTGGCGCTGCCAGTCACCGCATCGACTTCTACGGCGAGCCCGGCACCGACGGCGGCGGCAGACGCAAAGACAAAGTAGTGCCCGTAGCCCCAAACGAACGCTTTGCGCACACTCGTCAACAGATCGTGCACCGGCCGGTCGAAATAGACCCACCACATCGAGCAGACGATGAGCAGGCCACCGATGATGAGTGGCGCCAGTTCCGAAAGCACACTGCCGGAGGAAAGCGCCGATTCGATCGTCGTCGACGCGGAGAGGATCGACTCGCCCAACACGATCAGAGTCAACAGGCCGTATCGCTCCGCAATGTGATGCGGATGCCATGTCGTCGGTGACGCTCGCTCCGCCCACATCGGCAGCGCAACATCCAATGCACCGAGCGTGAGGAACCCCGCCATCCAGTACTGCGGCGCCAGGAGCATGCCGACCCACGCCGATTGCAACACTACTATGCCGAGCGCGTACCGGCGGGCCGTCGTTCGCCGTTGAGGATCGCTGGCGGCGGCTCTGAGCCACTGCACCACGAGAGCCAGGCGCATGACGACATACCCACCAACGATCGCGATGTTTGGCGCGCGCGCCTCGAACATCGCCGGGATGCCGGCGGCAAGGAGCAAGGCGCCGGCGATCTGCACGAACACCAGCAGTCGATACGGCACGTCATCACAGTCGTACGCGGAGGCAAACCAGGTGAAGGCCATCCAGGCCCACCAAATCGCGAAGAAGACCATGAGGAAGCCGATCAGCCCCTCTATCGCATGTGCTTCCGCAATCGCGTGGTGTAGTTCGCTCGCGGCCTGAGCAATCGCGACGACGAAAACAAGATCAAAGAAGAGCTCAAGCGGGGTCGCCGGACGATGCGCTTCGTGCGGCGATCGAGGCGTCATGCGAGCGCGCCATCGAACGCCGACGGAGTGTGACGGGGAAATTGCGTCCAATTCAGCCATCTGGTCGATTCTAGAGTAGAGCGGGGGGGCACCCTTCACGTGCTCGAAGGCTTGAAGCGCTCCATTGCCTCGTTGTACGAGATGGATGTCGACACCTGGCAGCGCGTGACCGACTTCATCGACCGCACACGTAGTGTCCGGCTTTAGCCGGACCGGTCCGAACTACAATCCTTCTTGACGTATGAGTGGAGCGACCACGGCACAGCCGCTACATTTGCGTGAGCATGTCCTGCTGGCGCTGGTGTTCGCGCTGAGTCGTCTGCTCCTGTTCTGGGCCGGTCTCCGATTCAACTTCAGTCTCGATTGGATGTGGCTCAGCGATCCCGCCGATCTCACGGATCGGCTTCTCCAAACGATCTACTACTTTCACGCGTTTCCGCCCGGGATGGACCTGTTCTCCGGCATCCTCCTGAAGGTGGGCGGGACGCACGCCGCCGCACTGGCGCAGTTGACGTTCTGGGTCTTCGGGCTCATCCTCGCCCAATCACTTTTCTACCTCGCGCGGGCATCAGGGTTATCCTCCCGTATCTCGCTGGTAGTTGCTGTCGCGTTCTCGCTGCTGCCCCAGACGATCTACTTCGAGCACCTTTACCTCTACGAAGAACCAGTCGCCGCCTTGCTGTGCCTCTCGGTGACGCTGTTTCATGCTGCGTTCAGCCGCCAGTCCTTTCGACTGTGGCTTGCGTTCTTCGCGGTATGCGCAGTCATTGGGCTCACCCGAAGCACTTTTCATCTCATCTGGTTCACGGGCATGGTGGGCCTCGGCTTCTTGTTCAACCCGCCCGAACAACGACGGCGCCTGATTCTGGCTGCGAGCGCACCGGCAGTCGTGCTGCTGTCCCTCTACGTCAAGAATCTGATCGTATTCGGTACGTTCAGTGCATTTACATACGGGCCCTCGAGCTACGCACATGTCACGGTGTCCCGAATGTCGCCAGAGATGAGGACCGAGTGGGTGCGCGAACACAAATTGTCGCCATTCGCGACGCTCAGTCCGTACGCGGGCCCTCGCGAGTACCTGCGCGTCTACTCCGGAACGGTTCACACGGACTGGCCACGTCAACTTACGCAGTTGGACAGACCAACCGTGCACGCGCCAAATTTCAATCACTGGGTCATCCTCGAGGCGAACCGACAGCGCAACGCCGATGCCTGGTTCTACCTGCGCACGCAGCCGCTCGACTATGCGGCCAACGTGCTGCGCGGGCTGCGTGACCTGTTTACGCCCTCGACGGAGTGGCATCCTTATACCGGCACGACACGGTCGCCGCACTACGAGCATCAGCGCGTCCTCGGCCCTTACGAGAATCTCGTCAATCGACTCTTCCATCTGTATCCCGTCGCGCCGGTCGGACTCTATGCACTGCTCCCACTCGTGATGATCTGGACGGCACGCAGCGCGTGGCAACTCGTACGCTCCACCAACACGGAGAAGATCGCGCGCGGCGCAATACTCTGGCTATGCCTGGCGAACATCGCGTTCGTCGTGAGCGTCAGCAGCGCCGTCACGTACCTCGAGTCCTCCCGCTACCGCTATCAAGTCGAATCGTTGATTTGGGTGACGACGGCGGTCTGCGCGGTCAGTCTCTGGGGTTCGGCAGTGAAGACACTGACTGGCAAGACTGTCAGCGACCCTCACTTTTCGTAACAGGGGCACCCTTCCGGTACTCCTGGCGCCGCACGAAACGGCGGATTTTCGAACGCTTTTCAACCCCTCGAAGGTAGGTCGCGGCGGAACGTCCCTTGCGATCTGCAAGTTGAACTATGCCTTTCGCCCTTGCCACCGACCTCGCCATCGACCTCGGAACGGCCAACACGTGTGTCTTCGCGCGTGGCCGCGGGGTCGTCGTAAGTGAACCTTCGCTCATCGCGTTCAACACCGCGACGGGAGCGATAGAAGCCGTCGGCGACGACGCACGGGCGATGCTCGGGCGCAACCCGGAGCACCTGCGCCCGGTCAAGCCGATCCGCGACGGTGTGATTGCAGACTTCGACGCCGCCGAGAAGATGCTGACCCATTTCATCCGCAAGACGAACCAGCAGGTGGGAGGCTGGGCGCGGCCGCGCGTCGTCATCGGCGTGCCGGCACAGATCACCCCGGTGGAGCGACGAGCCGTGAAAGACAGCGCCTATCGCGCCAAGGTGAGCGAAGTGTTCCTGGTGGACGAACCGATGGCGGCGGCGCTGGGCGCCGGCCTTCCGGTCACCGAGGCGGCCGGCAACATGATCATCGACATCGGCGGCGGCACGACCGACATCGCTGTCATCTCACTGGCCGGGGTTGTCATCAGCCGTTCCGTCCGGGTCGCCGGCGATGCGTTCGACGAAGCCATCATCCATCACATGAAGAAACGGCATGAGGTGCTGGTCGGCGAGCGCACGGCTGAAGAGATCAAGTTCGAGATCGGATCGGCGACGGCGCTCGACAAGCCGGCGACGATGGAGGTGAAAGGGCGGCACGTAGGACGCGGCGTGCCCATCCGCGTCACAATCACCGACGCGGAAATCCGCGAAGCGCTCGCGGAGCCGCTCAAGACCATCCTCAAGGTCGTGCGGGAAACGCTTGACCAGATTCCGCCGGAGCTGTCGGCGGACATCTACGACCGCGGCATCGCCGTGTGCGGCGGCAGCGCCTTGTTACGCAACTTCGATCGCCTGATTCATCAGGAGACGCAGTTGCCGGTACAAATCGTCGAGCAGCCACTCTCCGCCGTCGTGATCGGCGCCGGGAAGATGCTCACTGACAAAGCGCTCCTGAAGCGGCTCGCGATCAACTAGCTCCGTAATTTTCCCGACCTCAGAGCGGACGCGGGCGCCAAGCGCCGACCGAAGGCAGAGCTTGTCCGTAATCCGGCCGTCGTTCGTTCTGCTGGTATCTCTCCCAATCACAAACGACCGGCATGATTCACCCAGACACGGAACTCAGGCTCGCCAATCCGCAGATCGGCCACGGCGTCTTCGCGACGCGCTTCATTCCCAAGGGCACCATTACATGGGTCCGCGATCGCCTCGATCAGGCTTTTAGCCCGGCGGCAGTCGAAAGACTGCCGGCGACCTACCACGAGATCGTCCTGAAATATTCGTTCATCGATGCGCGTGGGCTCTTCGTCCTCTGCTGGGATCACGCACGGTTCGTGAATCATTCATGCAATCCGACGTGCCTCAGCGCTGGGTACGACTTCGAGGTGGCAGTGCGAGACATCGCCCCCGGTGAGGAACTGACCGACGACTACGGGTCGCTGAACCTGGAGTACGACTTCAGCTGCTCGTGCGGTTTTGCTGGATGTCGTGGCCTGGTTCGCCCGAGTGACCTGCTCTTGTACGGTGATACCTGGGATCGCATCGTCGCCGGACCGATTCGCCTGATTCCCACCCATCCCCAGCCGCTGTGGCCGTTCCTCGAGGAGAAGGGCCCGATTGAGGCGGCGCTCTCCGGCCGCAGCCCCATCGCTTCGGTCAAGGCCAACTACGTCAACGTCGCGGAATTGCTGTGCGGCTACCCGCCGCTGGCTCGTTGATGCAGTGACGGTCGGTCCACTCACCCGGTTCGTTGTACGCAGCCTCGGTTGGATCCGTCCCTATCGGCTCCAGGCCGCGATCATCGCACTCGGGCTACTGCTCGAAGGCGCATTCACTGCCTCGGTGCCGCTCGCATTCCGGCTGTTGATCGATCGCGCCATCGTGCCGCGCGACACAAGGCTGCTGACGATGATGCTGGCGACGCTCATCGTCGGCGTCGTCATCGTGGCGGTCGCAGGCCTATGGCGAGATTACCTCTATGCGCGGCTGTGCAGCAGGATTCTGCGCGACCTCCGTATCGACATGCTGGATCACCTGCATCGACTCTCTCCCAATGACACTGGCAATGACGACGATGCATTGATCGCGGCGCACTTCTCGACAGATCTCGCCGCCGTCGAATATGCCATCGTGTCGGCTGCACCGTGGGCGCTGCTGCCCGTCCTGGACGTGATCCTGGGCACGACACTTCTGTTCGCGCTCGAGTGGCGACTGGCGCTGATCGCCACCCTCGTCTTTCCGCTCGCGCTCCTGGGTCCGCGCTTCATCTCGTCGCGGGCGTCGGGCGCCAGTTACACGCGAAAGACTGTGGAATCGAATGTGCTCAAGGACGTGCAGGAGAACCTTGCGGCGCGTCAGGTCGTGCGGGCGTTCGGCCTCGAACGCTGGATGCGTGCACGTTTTACCCGCCGCGTCGACGATCTGGTGACCGTCAGCACGCGCACGGCGTTTCTGGGCGCGCTCGTCGAGCGATCGGCCGGCATCGGCATTCTCTTCCTGCAGGTGGTCGTCCTTGGTATTGGCGCACTCATGGCGTTCGAAGGACAGCTCACCATCGGGACACTTGTCTCATTTCAGTCGTTGTTCATGACTGTCAGCTGGTCACTGTCCTATGTGACGCAGTACGTGCCCAACCTCGTGCTCGCGGCCGGCGGCCTGCAGCGGATCGACGAACTGCTCTCGACGAGGCCGCTCGTGACTGATGCCGTTGGGGCACAACCAATGCCGGGCCTGGTGAACGAGATCCGGTTCGAGCATGTCGTGTATGGGTTCGGCCGATGGCCACCGATCATCAACGGGCTGAACCTGTCGATTCGGGCTGGCGAGCGCATCGCCATCGTGGGGCCGATCGGCTCTGGCAAAAGTACCGTGCTTCGCTTGCTTGCACGGTTTGACGATCCTGCCATGGGACGGATCCGAGTCGACGGGCGGGACCTGCGTGAATTGACGATGGCGTCACTGCGGCGACAAATCGGTGTGGTCTTCCAGAGCACTCTCCTGATCGATGAGAGCATCCGCGAGAACATCCGGATGGGTAAGCTCGACGCCACTGACTCCGAGATCGAAGCGGTTGCGTCGCTTGTGGGCCTGCAGCGCCTCATCGACCTGCTGCCGCATGGCTACGACACCAAGGTCGGAACGCGCGGTGAGCAACTGTCAGGAGGTCAGCGGCAGCTCGTGGCCCTGGCGCGCGCTGTGATGAGCGATCCCGCGATCCTTCTGCTGGATGAACCGACCTCTGCGCTCGATGCGGAGTCCGAGCGCCTCGTCCGGTTCGCGATTGAACTGGTCTCGCGCGGGCGCACAGTGATTACGGTCACACACAGCTTGTTGTTGGCAAGGGAGGCCGATCGCGTTCTCGTGCTGAGCGAAGGCCGGTTGGTCGAGGAGGGCTCGCACCACGAGCTGGTTGCGGCAGGCACCTTGTATTCACGACTGTGGCAGCAGCATGGGGTGCACTAGCGCCTTCTGCCGGCTTCACTCGGACACGCAGCTTGTTACACCCGACTGCGCCACATCGAGACAGATGCCCCTTCTCCCTCACGACGGATAACGCTCGAGTCGATCCTCCACCATCTGCCAGCGCTCGCGCACGACCCGCCAGACAATCCAGCCCGAAACGGCAACAATCGCTGTCGCCACGACGTCGCGCAAGGCCGCAGTAGTAATTAGAGAAAGGCTCAGCACCGCGGACATGAGCGCAATCACGATCCCCGCCCTCAGATGAAAGGGCGCCCCAGCACGACGGGTACGGAGAACGGGGAGCGCCAGGCAAAGGATGACGTATGTAAACACGCGGGTGGCTACCGTGATCGTGATCGCCGTTGTAAAGGAACTGAGCAGAGTGGCCGCAAGCGCTGCCACTGCGCAGAGCAGCGTCGCCAGGACGGGCACGCGACGTTTCTCGTGTAGAACCGAGAACTGCGACGGGAGCTGCCCTTGCTCCCCCATCGCCATGAGCGTTCGCGTAGTCCCGATCATCTGCGGAAGCAACGTCCCGAGCATCACCACGATCGCTCCCCCGGCAACGATCCGGCCGCCTACTGAGCCCAGCATGAGAGTCGCGGCATCGGCGAGAGGTCGCCGCGATTCCGCCAGCCCGGGCAATGTGACGATACACGCGTACTGAACGACGACGTACAAGACGGAAACGATGGCGACGCTTGCCAGGATCGCAAACGGCAGGTTGCGCCTCGGATCGACCGTTTCGCCGGTCGCAATCGGACCGTTTTCGAAGCCGAAGAACGCGAACAGCAGCACCGAGATGGTCGCCGTAAAGCTCGCGAACGACGGCGCCGTGCCCACGATTACGACCGGTGCCTGCGCGAGCAGGAGTCCGCCAATGGCAAACACGACCAGCAACGCGACCTTAACGACCGTCAATAGGGTGCTGACCCAGGCTGTCTGCCGGATGCCCGACAACAAGAGGCACGTGAGGGCCGCTACGACACTGCTGACGAACGCGACTCTCCCGGCCCCGCGCGCAGCCCCGTCAGCAAACAATCCGACGTATTCAACCAGCAATCCGCACACTGTCGCGAACGCCAAAACCCGCGACACCCAAATCAGCCAGCCGGTCACGAATCCAACTGTGGGCCCGAACGCATCCAGCGCAATGAGGTACGGGCCTCCTGATTTGTCATAGCGACTGCTGACTTCGGCCAGGCACAGGGCAATGCCGGCAACGAGCGTGGCGGTCACGACCCAGGCGACAAGGCTGTAGGCGCCCGACATGCCGAAGGCTGTTGCCGGAAGACCAAGGACTCCGGCGCCGACCATGCCGTTGACGTGCATCGCGAGAAGGTGACCGCGTGAGATGCCTCGTATCAGCCTAGTGGCCGGCACTACGTGGCTCACAAGCGCCGCCACATGATGGTCGTCGTGTTGAACGTGCCGTCGGGATTGCGGGCGAAGTCGTGGATTCGCCCGGCCGACGAGTATCCGAGATGCTGGTAGAACAATTCAGGGCCATCGTCCGATCTCGTATTCAGAACGAGCAGAGTGCGGCCGTTCTCACGCGCCACGTCATCGACCCTTGCCATCAAGTGGGCAGCGATGCCCCGCTTTCGACAGTCGCGCCGGACGATCAGCCGCTGAACCTCCGCACGGTGCCGCCCGTTCTGTTGTGCGGCAAACACGAGTTGAACCGAGCCGACAATGGTGTCGTCTTCGAGCGCCGCCAGGATCACTCGCTTGCCGAGCGCCGCCTCGCGCAGGCGCTCGTTCCAGTACGTGTTGGCGAGCGTCTCGTCGAACGGCGCCAGGAAGCCGACCGACGCGCCATCGTCGACGGCGTCGCGAAGGAGGGCGACCAGTTCACGCAACCTGTCTGCGCGCCCGTTCGCATCTGACGACAATCGCTCGATTCTGAGTGCCAAAGGTCTAAGTGGCCCTTGCGGGTGCCAGGATTTTAAGCTCGACTGAGGCTGTGCGTCTGTCTAGCGTCTAACGTTACACAGAGAGAAGCTCTGAAGCGGCTTATATTCTTCTCGTCCACTCAATCGGATCTGCGAGGCTATCCCATGCTCCGGAACCTGCGCGCGGCGACGCTCGTCGCTGTCTCCCTCTTGACGCTCGTGGCCACCACTTCCGCTCAATGGTTGACGTAACCGACTGCGGGGATTCCTCGCCTCCCTGACGGTAAACCGAACCTGTCTGCGGCGGCGCCGCGATCGGTGGACGGCAAACCCGATCTCTCGGGTCTGTGGCACGCCGGGCCGAAGTGGGACACCGATTTCAAAGAGACCGACGTTCAGCAGTGGGCACAGGAACAGGCTCGACGGCGACTGGCAAATCCCGCGTCGCTCTCATGGAGTGTGTTGTGCCTGCCGCCGGGGCCGATGGTGACCTTCAGCGGACCATTGAAGATCATTCAGACGCCGCAGATCGTCGCCGTGCTCTACGAGGTGCCAAACAATTTCCGTCAAATCTTCCTTGAGGGCCGCAGTCTTCCGAAAGACCCCGACCCGACTTGGCAGGGCTACTCGGCAATGGCCTGCCGATGAGCGAGAGCCATTGAGTCAGCCGAAGTTCGAAGAATTTCGATGCGAATTGCGCCTCGCACGACGCAGTCGAACGACTGTCGCCAGCAGCAACGCGGTTCCACCCACAAAGAAGCGAACCCGTACTTGCGCGATCTGATCGTTGCCGCGCTCGAAACCGGGTGCCGCCGCGGGGAACTCCAGTCTCCAACGTGGTCACAGATTCGCTGGACAGACAACATCCTGTTGCTGCCTGCCAACAAGACGAAAAACGAACCAACCACGGGCGATCCCAATGACATCGCGACTTCGCGCGATGCTGGAGACGCGCAAGCACGACCTCACCGGACGCGAGTACCCACCGAACGCATTCGTGTTTGGGAACGAAGTCGGCGCACAAGTCAAGAGCATCAAGGGCGGATGGAAGAGCGCCTGCTTGCGAGCAGGGATCGAAGGACTCACATTCCACGACCTGCGGCGAGAGTTTGCAAGCCGACTGCTCGAGACCCCCGGAGTGGCCGACCATGACGTCCGGGACTGGCTCGGGCATGCAAATATCACAACCACTAGCCGGTACTTGGCAACGACAGGGGCTCGCAGGCAGCACACTCTAAAAAGGTTCGAAGACCACCGCCGCGTGCCATCGCCAGTCGACCCATCCGCGGATGCCGGCAGGTAGCCAATACAGAGAGCCGCAACTGCAAGTTTCGTCGCGATGATACGCAATGGGCAACGCTACGGCGACGGCGTTAGCCCATTACCTATCTTTGGTTCACACACTCGTATAATCACAGCGGTTCCGAGCAACTGCGATGTCATTGACTCCCGGTACGCGCGTCGGCCCGTATGAGATCACTGCCCTCATTGGCGAGGGCGGC
>Ga0075418_10006367_pt1 | contig 13310 bp, 4 predicted proteins | sample SoiMetdeltSBSDD2_FD_81776 | JGI IMG/M metagenome (GOLD analysis project Ga0075418, IMG submission 81776) | Bulk soil microbial communities from a Populus tree surrounding site in Tennessee, USA - Soil MetaG P. deltoides SBSDD2 | ecosystem: Environmental > Terrestrial > Soil > Tree plantation...
ATATTGCTGTTGCAGATCGAGGATCTTCAGACGAATGGATCGCCGGCAGAACGGTTGGATCGGCTGGTGCCGCGCATCGCGGAGTCAAATGATCCGGGCACGCGTGGGGCGTTCTGGAATGAGCTGGGACTTTGGCAACAGCGCGAGAAGAAATTGGACGAAGCGGCGGAAACCTTTCTGCGCGCGCAGAGCGAGTATGAGGGCGGAAAAGATCGCGCGGGAGTGGCAACGGTGATTGCCAATCGGGCCAAACTGCTCGAAGCGCAGGGAGAAAACGAACTGGCCGCCCGGATGTGGGCCGACGCGCTGCGCCGGTTCGAGGCGCTCGGCGAGCCAATTGCGATTGCCCACGCGCTTTTAGGCCAGGGCCGTGCATTGATGGCCGCGAAAAAGGACCTGCCCCAGGCTGACATGCACTTGCGCCGGGCAGCCCGAAACTTTCGTCACTTGCAATTGTTGGATGAGGCGGCGGAGGCTGATGAATTGGTAAGGCGTCTCAACGCTGGACAGTGAGCGGGCAAAGGATAAACATCGGCTCATGAAGACAGCCCTCGTGATCGCAGTGAGTTTGGCCTGTTGGACGTCTTTCGCGGGCGAAGCAAGATCGCTTTTCGACGGGAAGACTTTCAAGGGATGGGTTGGCGATACGAACAAGACGTGGAGGATCAAGGATGGCGCGTTTGTGGGTGGATCACTGGAGGGCGATAAGGTCCCGCAAAATGAGTTTCTTCGCACTGCGCAGCCTTACACGAATTTCGTGCTGCGGCTCAAAGTGAAGTTGCTTGGGAAATCGGGCTTCGTGAATGGGGGCGTGCAACTGCGCAGCAAACCAGCGACGAAGCCGCCGAATGAAATGATTGGTTACCAGGCTGACGCGGGCGAAGGATGGTGGGGTGCGCTCTACGATGAAACGCGGCGGAACAAGGTGCTGGTGAAGCCTGACCCGGAGGCGGTGAAAAAAGCGGTCAGGAAAGATGAATGGAACGAATACCAAATACGCTGTGAAGGGAAACACATCCAGACCTGGATTAATGGGACGCCAATGATCGATTACACGGAGCCGGACGATGCGATCGAGCAATTCGGGCAGATCGGGTTGCAGGTGCACGGTGGCGGAGTGACGGAAATCTATTACAAGGACATCACCATTGAGGTGTTGCCGTAGGGGCTTGGAGAGCTTGCCCCTCCAGGCCAATTTATTTTTACAATTGAAACCTTTCTTGGACTTTTTCGGTCACAGGATGTAGATAAGGACAAGCCCCGGGAAAGGGTATGATTGAAAGGCTCCTGAAGTCGAAGTTGGAGCCGGTTGCCCGTCGCGAGCGCCAGCTGCGTTTGTGGCGTTCGCTGGCGGTGTGTTGGTTTGCCTCCGCGCTGACGGGATTACTTTTCATTTGGCTTTCTTTCCGCTTTGGTCTTAACCGCAACATAGGTCTTGTCTGCCTCACGCTGATATTTTTGGCTGGCTTGATTGCCACCGTTGTCTCGCTCGCCAGGCGAAGGACTGATTACCGCGAAGTGTCGCGAAAGATTGAGCGCGAGCATCCCGATCTTCACGCGCTGCTCATCACCGCGGTGGAGCAGAAGCCCGACTCACAAACGGGCGAATACAATTATCTGCAGAACCGCGTGATGCGCGAAGCACTGGCGGAAGTGCAGAAGCGCAAGCTGGTGTTGCAGCCGCCCGGCACGGGATTGAGATTGGCGCACGCGGCGCATTTGTGTGCGTTCGTTTTGGCGCTGTTGATCGCGGGCAAGCTCGCGACGCTGCCGTATTCAAGTTCGTTGGCGGAATTGAGCGATTCGACGCGGGTCAAAGTGGAACCGGGTGATGTCGCAGTGGAGAAGGGGACACCATTGTTTGTGATGGCGCGGTTTTCGGGAAAAGTGCCAGGGTCGGCGACCCTGGTGCTGATGGACAGCGATGGCGAAACGCGGCGACTCTCCCTCGAACGAACTCTGGCGGACCCTGTCTTCGGCGGAAGCATTCCTGAGGTGAACAGTGCCTTAAAATATTTTGTGGAATTCCCCGGCAGCCGGACGCGCGAGTTCAACGTCACCTTGTTTGAGTATCCGCGACTTGAACGCGCCGATGCCGAAATTGTTTACCCGGAATACACGGGGCTCGCGCAAAAGCGGATCGAGGATACGCGGCGCGTGACTGCGGTGGAAGGAGCGCAGGTCACGGTACAGTTGCAGTTGAACAAGCCGGTTCGCTCCGCACGGCTGATCGCCAGGGATAAATCATCGACACCGTTGGTCGCCGAAACGAATCGAGCCGTGGCGACACTGGCAGCTTACAAGCTGGACGCGAGCCAGTCCCTCGCGCTGGAATTGATCGATGCCGAGGGCCGCACCAACAAAGTGCCGGCGCAATTCGTGTTTGACGCCCTGAAGAACAAGCCACCGGAACTCAAGCTGGCGGCACCCCGGGGTGATCAGCGCGTCTCGCCCCTGGAGGAAATGGCATTCGCCGCGGAAGCGGCCGACGATTTCGGACTGCGGTCCGTCGGGCTGACGTACACGATGGCGGGACAGGAACCGGCTACGATCACGATGGACGGGCAAACTGCGCGGCACGAGAAGAAGCAATTCGGGCACATGGTGCGGTTAGAGCAGTTGCACGCCACGCCGGACCAACTGCTTTCGTGGTTTGTGTGGGCTGAAGATGTTGGTCCTGACGGTCAGCTTCGCCGGACCGAGAGTGATATGTATTTCGCCGAGGTGCGGCCTTTCGACGAAATTTTTCGCGAAGGTTCGGGGGCGGAAGGTGGCGGTTCGGCTGAAATGGCCATGCAGATGGGCGGACAAACGCTCAAGCTTGCCGAGTTGCAGAAGCAGATCGTCAACGCGACGTGGAAACTGCAGCGGCAGTTCCCGTCCAATTCCGTCGCGCGCAAACCCTCACAGCAGTACACAAAGGACGCCGGCGTCGTGCGCGAATCCCAGGAGAAGGCGCTCGAACAGGCAGAGGGATTGAGCGCGCGCGTCGATGACCCTCGATTCAAGGCGCTGTGGCAAAAGGTTGAGCAGAAGATGCAGACGGCGGTGGATCGTTTGAAAAGCGCCAGTGATTCTCCGGGCAAACTTCCAACGGCCTTAAATGCCGAGCAGGAGGCTTATCAGGCTTTGCTGACATTATCGGCGCGGGAATATCAGGTGACGCGAGGGCAACGCGGGGGAGGCGGTGGAGGAGGCGGCGAACGGAACCAACGACAACTCGATAATCTGGAACTCAAGCAGGACAAGGACCGTTACGAAACGCAGCGGCAGGCTGCTCCACAGCAAAAGCCGGAGCAACGCGAGCAGTTGGCCGTGTTGAGCCGGTTGAAGGAACTTGCGCAGCGGCAACAGGACTTGAACGAGCGGCTGAAGGATTTGCAAACGGCGTTGCGGGAAGCCAAGACCGAACAGGAACGCAAGGATTTGGAGCGCGAATTGAAACGCCTTCGGGACGAACAGCGCGAATTGCTGGCGGACGTCGATGAGGTGCAGCAAACGATGGAGAAGTCGGAGAACCAGGCGCAAATGGCCGAGAGCCGGCAGCAGCTTGAGGAAACACGCTCGCAAGTGCAGAGCGCCGCTGAAGCGCTGGAGAAAGGCGCCGTAAGCCAGGCATTGAGCGCCGGCACGCGGGCGCAACGCGAATTGCAGGAATTGCGAGACGATTTTCGAAAGAAGAACTCGAACCAATTTTCCGAGGACATGCGCGAGATGCGCCGGGAAGCGCGCGAGTTGGCGCAGACCCAGGAGGAGATTTCATCCAAGCTTGAAAACGAAACCAACCAAAAACAGAAGACGCTCGCGCCGTCGGAGGATCTCAAGCAGTTGGCGACGAAATTCCAGGAACAGAAAACTGGTTTGACGAATTTGCTCCAGCAAATGCGGGAAGTGAGCGAGCAGGCCGAGCCGTCGGAGCCGATGTTGTCGCGCCAGCTTTATGACACAATGCGCAAGACGAGCCAGGGCAACGTGGAGAACAATCTTTCCGTGTCGGAGGAACTGTTGAAGCGCAGCTTCCTTTCGGAGGCGGCGCAGTTTTCGCGGCGCACAGGCGACGAGATGAACGAGTTGAAGCGCGGTGTGGAGGAAGCCGCCTCCGGCGTGCTGGGCGACGAAGCCGAGACGTTGAAATTTGCGAAGAGCGAGTTGGACGATTTGGTGAAAAAGCTCGAGCGGGAGATCGATCAATCTGCGGGTGGCGGAACGCGTCGAGGCGAAAGCACGAACTCAGCCTCGGCCAGGACTGGCGCTCAGCGAGACCAGGCGAGCGCAAACCGCGAGGCTGCGGAAGCTAATGAAGGTGGCCAGCAGGCAACGCAGTCTGGCGAAACGAATCCAAACGCAGAAAGAACGCCGGGAAATTCCGCGCAAGCTCAAGCGGGTGAGCGAGGTCGCCAGCCGGGAGAACAAGGGCAGCAGGGCAACCGTGGATCGCGCGGCCAGGAGGGCGAGCAGTCTGCCAACCAAAATGGCCAGCAGGGCCAGCAATCTGGCAACCAGCAAGGGGAGGGGAGTGAGGGCGAACGTGGCGGGAACGACGGCCAAAATCGTAACACGCGGGGCGGACGATTTGATCCGAACCGCTGGGCGCAGAACCAGCGAGGGGGCGCTGACGGCGGCGATGGTTATGGAGGGCCCCTTACCGGCGGGGAGTTCCGTGAGTGGTCCGAGCGGCTTGGGCAAGTCGAAGAGTTGCTCGATCAACCCGACCTGCGCGGCGAAGTGGCGCGGATTCGCGATCGGGCGCGGGCGATGCGCGCCGAATTCAAGCGTCATAGCAAAGAACCACAGTGGGACCTCGTGCGCTCCCAGGTATTTCAGCCGTTGACGGAGTTGCGCAATCGCGTTGCTGAGGAATTGGCGCGCGTGCAGTCGACGGATTCGCTCGTGCCAATCGACCGCGACCCGGTGCCGAACAAATTTTCCGACCTGGTGCGCCGGTATTATGAAAAATTAGGGGAGGAATCGCCTCCTGCCGCTGTGCCGCGCTAGAAGTAACGCACTGGCCCATTGCGGCTGTCCGTGGCATGATTTTCAAGATGTCCTTCGCGACTGCATCGATCTCTGCGCCAAACTGGCTGCTGCCGGGCATCGTTGTCGTTGCGTTGGGCGTGGCATTAATGCTCTGGGGTTATCGCACTGCAATAGTGCGCCCATGGGAAAAGGTTCTCTTTGGGTTTATCAAATTGCTGGGAATCGCGGCCCTGGCGGTCTGCCTGATCGAACCATTGTGGACTGGTCAACGCGCCAAGCCGGGAGCGAATTTTTTTGTGGTGCTCGCCGACAACAGCCAGGGAATGCGTATCAAGGACGCGAACGCGACTTTGCCGCGCGACCAGATCATGACGGGTCTGCTGCGACCCGAGGCAGGCGGATGGCAGCAAGCGCTGGACGAGTTCTTCCAGGTGAGGCGGTATCAGTTCGATGCGCGAGTGCAGCCGACGAAAGACTTCGCGGAGTTGCGATTTGATGGCCGCAGCTCGAATCTGCGCACCGCGCTGCGCACAGTCGCCGATCGTTTCAAAGGCCAGCCAATCGCGGGCGTCCTGTTGCTGACGGATGGCAACGCCACGGACGTGGGCGGCGCCGTAGACACGAGCGGAATGCCGCCGATTTTTCCGGTGCTCATTGGGGGCGATGGACCCGCGCACGATATCGCGATTGGCGAAGTGGCAGTGACGCAAACAGCGTTTGAGGATGCGCCGGTAACCGTGCAAGCGGAAGTTGGGAGCACAGGCTTCGATGGAGAAGTCGTCGCGCAGTTGACGGAAGTGCCCGCGACGGCGACAAAACAGAAGTCGGAAGAGAAGATCGCTGGCGAGCAACGGCAGAGGATCGCGGCGAACCAGAAAGCGACGTTTCGTTTCCAGGTGCGCCCCGAGCGGAGTGGCATTTCATTTTATCGTTTGCGGGCCTTCGCGCGCGGGGCGGGGGATGATTTTGCCAATCCGGCCGGCAGCAAAGAAGCGACACTGGCGAACAATGCGCGAGTCGTGGCGGTCGATCGAAGCGGCGGGCCGTATCGCATTCTTTACGTTTCGGGCCGCCCGAACTGGGAGTATAAATTTCTGCGGCGCGCGGTGGAGGAGGACAAAGAGTTGGAATTGGTTGCCTTGATTCGCATCGCAAAGCGAGAGCCGAAGTTCGAATTTCGCGGGCGCGCGGGCGAGGCGAGCAATCCCCTCTTTCGAGGTTTCGACAAAAAGAACGAGGAGACCGAACGGTACGATCAGCCGGTGCTCGTGCGTTTGAATGCGCGAGATGAAAACGAATTGCGCGGAGGTTTTCCCAGGACAGCGGAGGAGTTGTTCGCTTATCACGCGGTGATTATCGACGATCTCGAGGCGCAATTTTTCACCGCGGACCAACTTGCGTTATTGCAACGGTTCGTGTCCGAGCGTGGCGGGGGCTTTCTCATGCTCGGCGGCCAGGAATCGTTTGACCAGGGCAAATATCAACGCACGCCGGTCGGCGACATGCTGCCGGTGTACTTGGATGCGGCGGGCGAAGGTTCCCCGGCGGGCGCCGGCGGGCTGAGGCTCAATTTCACACGCGAAGGGTGGCTTCAACCCTGGGCGCGTCTGCGGAACAGCGAGAGCGATGAACGACAGCGGTTGGCGGACTTGCCGGAATATGAGGTGTTGAATCGTTTGCGCGGCGTGAAGCCGGGCGCGATCGTGCTGGCCACCGTAACGGAAGGACAGATTCAGCACCCCGGGCTGGTTGTGCAGCGTTACGGGCATGGGCGAACGGCGGCGATCACGATTGGGGATCTTTGGCGCGGAGGTTTGCAGAATGAAGATATGGCGCGCGATCTCGGGAAACAATGGCGGCAAACGATTCGCTGGCTCGTGGCGGATGTGCCGGGAAAAGTTGAGTTGACGCCGACTATGAATGCCGAAGAAGGAGGGGCGACCGCCTCGCTACAGGTGCGCGTGCGCGACAAGCAGTTTGAGCCGCTGAACAACGCGGCGGTTATGGTGACCGTTCAGCCCGTGGGCTCGCAAGGCGCGCAGACGAACACGGTGCGGATGCTGGCCGAGGCGTCGTCCGTGGAGCCGGGGACTTACGAAGCGACCTATCTCGCGCGAGAGTCCGGGGCGTTTCTCGCGGAGGCCGTCGCAACGGATGAGGCGGGCGCGGAAGTGGCGCGGGGCAGCGCTGCATGGTCGTCCGACCTTGCGGCGCAGGAGTTTCGATCGCTGAAGCCGAATCGCGCGTTGCTGGAACAATTGGCGCGGGCGACGGGAGGACGATTGATCCAACCGGGGGAATTGAAGCAATTCGCGAAGAGCCTGCCGCATGAAAGCGTGCCTGTGATGGAGACGTGGACCAGCCCGATGTGGCATCGCGCTTCGGTGTTTTTATTTGCGCTGTGTTGCTTCGCGGCAGAGTGGGGTCTGCGCCGGTGGCGAGGGTTGGCGTAAGCCCGTACCGCTTCATTTTTCCAAATTAGCGCCTTTCATTGAGGGGCAATTCGGGGCATAATCCAGGGATCAGCAGCATGTTGTCGTATCACCTCCGCCCTTATTGTCGCTGGGCCTTGTTGTCCTTGCTTGCGTTGGCAACGCCGGCCGGCGCGCAATTGAGAATTTCCGAGTTCCTCGCGCAGAATGGCGGCCTGACGCGTGACCAGGACGGCGATAGCCCGGATTGGATTGAGTTGCACAACAGTTCTCCGGCTTCAGTGAACCTTGGCGGGTGGCACTTAACCGACACTGAGACCAATCTTGCGAAATGGACTTTCCCGGCGACGACCCTTCCGGCCAACGGTTATCTCCTCGTGTTTGCCTCGGGCAAAAACCGCGCTGTGGCTGGAGCGGAACTCCATACGAGTTTTCAGCTCGAAGACTCCGGCGGCTTTCTCGCGCTGACCGATCCCGGCGGGTCGGTCGTTCATTCCTACAATTACGGCGCGCAGCGCGCGAATGTGTCATTCGGAATTGCGGGAACTTCCATTACTGCCACTCCCCTGCTGACGAGCGGCGCGGCGGCGCGTTATCTCGTTCCCACGGACGGCTCGCTGGGCAACGGCTGGACAGCGGCGAGCTTCAACGACGCGACTTGGAATTCCGGCCCGACCGGCCTCGGTTTCAGCAGCGCCACGGGATTGGCATTGCGCGTGGATTTCAATGAACGCGCTGTCAGTCCTGTGACCTACACGATGCCGGGGTTCGTGCCTTTCGTGATCAATTCGAATGTGTCCCCGGCGGTTATCCAGACCAACCCGACCACGCGCATGTTCGGCAACGTGACGCTGACGCTCTCGAACACCGCGCCAATGGGCTACGATGATCGGTTGCGCGTCACGCCCACGAACAACACAGGCTTTACCGAGGCGCTCCTCCTGCGCGACGTGGTTTATTCGCGCAGCGTTGACAATGGCGGACTTGATCTTGGCATCGAGAACCTCCTTCCGAATCAGCCTTACTCGGTAACAATCTGGTCTTTCGATTCGGGCAGCCCGGGTTTGCGAGTGTCCGATTGGTTTGCGAATGGAGTGCTCGTGCGGGAGAACTACGCGTTCAACGGAACCAACTTTCCGACCTCCAACGACCAATATCGATTTACGTTCGAAGCGTTGGCCGATGCGAGTGGCCGCATCCTGGTATCAGGCCGGCGCGATTCAAGCAGTGTCGCATCGGATTTCGGAGTGTTTCTCAACGCGCTCGAACTCACGGGCAGCGGTTCGGGAGGCGCGGCCACGGACGTGGGTACCCTCATGCGCGATCGAAATGCGTCTATTTTCATTCGCGTGCCGTTCACGGTGAGTGATCCCGCTGCCGCGCAGCAACTGCGATTGCGGATGAAATATGATGATGGCTTTGTGGCTTACATCAATGGCCAGCAGGTCGCCGCGCGCAATGCACCGACTGCGCCCGCGTGGAATTCGGCCGCGACTGAGGAGCACCCGAACGAACAGGCAGCCGTGTTTGAGGAGATCTTCGTGAACGTGCCAGGCGGTTTGCTAACGGTTGGGCAAAACATTTTGGCGATTCACGCGCTGAACCTCTCCGCTGCAGACGGGGATTTCCTAATACTGCCTGAACTCGATGCGATTGCGTCGTCCACGGAACCGCAGCGCTACTTCACGCCGCCTACCCCGCTCGCCTCGAACAATGGGGGTTTCGTCGGCCTGGTCGGGGACACAAAATTCAGCGTGGACCGCGGCTTTTACAATGCGCCGTTTTCTGTGGCACTCACTTGCGACACTCCCGGCGCAACGATTTATTGGACGACGAACGGCAGCGTGCCGAGTCCAATCAATGGCCAGAGCTATTCGACACCGATTGGGATTGCTGGCACGACGTTTCTGCGCGCCGCCGCATTTTTGACAAACCATGTTCCGAGTGATGTCGACACTCACACCTACATTTTTCTGGAACAGGTCTTGCGCCAGTCCGCGACGCAGCCCGGCTATCCAACGACGTGGCAGGCGAGCTACCCTGCCGACTATGGGATGGATTCAAACATCGTGAACCATGCCGTCTATGGTCAAACGCTCCGTAACGATCTGCGGAGCATTCCGACGTTGAGTATCGTGTCAGAACACAATGGCCTGTGGAGTTCGGCGACCGGCATTTACCCAAACTCGACCAGCACGGGCCCGGCGTGGGAACGGGCTGCCTCGGCGGAGTTGATCGATGGGGATGGGAGCACCGAGTTCTCGATCAATTGCAAAATCGAGATGCACGGCAACGCCAGCCGCGACAATGTCCGCACGCCCAAGCATTCGATGCGCTTGAGCTTCAACTCGGATTTTGGACCCACGAAGCTGCGCTACGACTGGTTTGGCGGCGGTGTCGAAGTCCATGACGGCATCGTGCTGCGCAGTTGCGGTTTCGTGGATGGCTGGGCGGGGCGCTACGCCGATAACAACACTTACACCAGCAGCGAAACCGGGGAGACGTTCCGCGGACTTCGTTATCGCCCGGAGAACACGTGCTACTTGCGCGATGTATGGGTGAAGGACTCGTTTCGTGACATGGGTTGGACGGCGAGCCGGAGCGCGTTCGCGCACCTTTACATCAATGGGCTTTACTGGGGCCTCTATCAGCCTTCAGAGCGCCTCAACGCGTCTTATTTCGCGGAGCACCATGACGGTCCTGAGGGCGCGTGGGACGTACTCGTGGGTGATGATGGCGGCGCACCGCCTGTAGTAGTCGATGGTTCGGTTGCGGACTGGCAGGCGGTGCTGAACCTCGCCAACGCGGGCGTCACGAGTGAGGCGGCATACCAGGCCATCGCCCAGCGGGTCGATATCGACAACTTGATCGACTACATGCTGCTCCATGTTTTCGCGGAGTCGGAAGATTGGCCGCACCATAACTGGTTTGTCGCGCATCGGCGCGAAACGAACGGCCTGCCCGCCACGAAGTTCGTTTGTTCGGTCTGGGACCAGGAATTGACGCTGGATCGCCTGGTGCGCCGTAACCGCATCAACGTCGGCAGCAGTGGTGGAGAAGTGTACGGTCCGGGCCGGCTTTACCAGCAACTGCGTGCGTGGCCGGAATTTCGGCGTCAATTTGGCGATCGCGTCCACCAGCACCTTTTCAATGATGGCGCGCTCACGCCGAGCAACAACGTTGCCCGCCTGCTCGCAAAGGCCGCGGTCATGCGCGACGCGGTGGTGGGCGAGTCGGCGCGATGGGGCGATGCGCGCAAATTCCCGACGCCCGGGAATACTTTTGGGACGGGTCAGACTTTCACGCGCGACGAGTGGTGGCAGCCGGAGATCGATAAACTCGCGACGAACTTTTTCCAGACGCTCACACCCGACAACATAGCCCGTTTCCGCGCAGGCAGCTTGTATCCGAACCTTAACGCGCCGGTATTAAGCCAGTTCGGAGGCGCAGTTCCTGCAGGGTTTCATCTGGCCATGACGCACTCGAACGCGGCGGGCACGATCTTTTTCACGACGGACGGAACTGATCCCCGCACCTACGGCACCGGCGCGGTCGCCGCCAGCGCGCAGGCGTTCTCGGAGTCGGTGCCGATCAACACGCCAACGCGCGTGCGCGCTCGCGTGTTCAACGCGGGGCAATGGAGCGCCGTCGTGGACACGATGTTTTTTCCGCCGCAGGACCTGGCGGGGCTCGCGCTCACGGAAATTATGTACAATCCTCCCGCATTCGGGAGCTTTGCGGGCGATGATCTTGAATTCATCGAGTTGAAGAATCGCGGCACGAACACCCTCAACCTTTCTGGCCTCGTGCTCGCGGGCGTGAGTTTCACTTTCACAAATGGGACCGTGCTCGGCCCCGGCGAATTTTTTGTGCTCGCGCGCAATGCGACCGCCTTCGCAGCCAAGTATCCCGGCGTGCCGGTCCACGGCGTTTACTCGGGACGGCTGGACAATGGAGGCGAGGCGTTCCGGGTCTCCTTTCCCTTCGGCGGAAACGTTCTGGCCGTCACGTTCGATGATGATGTTCCGTGGCCGCTCGCGCCCGACAATTTTGGTTACTCGATCGTGCCAAGGAATTCCGCCACAACTCAGGCGCCAGACAATGGCGAAAGTTGGCGCGCCAGTTCGCAACCGGGCGGCTCTCCCGGAGCGGATGATCCCGAGCCGCTGATTTCTCAAGTAGTGATCAATGAAGTGCTCACGGCGAGCACGCCGCCGGAGCAGGACTGGATCGAGTTGTTCAACCCGACCTCCAGTTCGATCAATATCGGTGGCTGGTTCCTCACGGACGACGCAAATGCGCCGGCAAAGTTCCGCATCCCGAATGGAACGTTGATTGCCGCGGGCGGTTACATCACGTTCATGGAGGCGCAGTTCAATCGCGCCCCGGGCACCGTTGGCAGCTTCTCCTTAAGTTCGCAGGGTGAGCAGATTTATCTGTTTTCTGGAGACGCCAATACCAATCTTACCGGCTACTCGCACGGATTCACCTTCGACGCGGCTGCTCCCGGCGTTTCGTTTGGACGTTACTTGAGCAGCGTCGGTGAGGAGCACTTCCCGGCGCAAACGACAACAAGCTCCAATCGCGCCAATTTCGGACCGCGCATTGGTCCGGTTGTGATCAATGAAGTGCATTATCATCCCACCAATGGAGGCGATGAGTTTATCGAGTTGAGGAACATCAGTCCTGCTCCCGTTTCGCTCTACGATCCTGCGTACCCGAGCAACACGTGGCGAATCGCCGGCCTCGACTACACGTTTCCACCGGGCTTCGGTCTGGCAAGTTATTGCCTGGTCGTCGCCACGAACCCCGCTGCGTTTCGAGCGAAGTACGGCATTCCGCAAAGCGTGCCGATCGTCGGTCCGTGGTCCGGTTCGCTGCAGGACAGCGGTGAACGGTTGCGGCTGCAGCGCCCCGGCACGCCGGACACCAACGGTTTCGGTTACATCACGGTTGACGAAGTGCGATACAACGACAAAGCGCCATGGCCGGCGGCCGCAGACGGGACCGGCGCCTCACTTCAACGCCTGGTCGCAACGGCCTATGCGAACGACCCGACGAACTGGTCGGCTGCACTGCCTACGCCGGGTCAGTCCAACAGCAGCGGTGATTCGGACTTCGACGGAATGCCGGACGACTGGGAACTCAGCCATGGCACTGATCCGGGCGCAAATGATGCCGCGGCCGATCCCGACGGTGACGGCAGATCGAATTACGACGAATACGTTGCCGGTACGCATCCGCTGAATCCTGACTCGCAGTTCGGCATCGTGATTCGGTTAAATCCAGCCTCCACTCTCTCGTTCCAATCTGTCGCGGGCCGGGCCTACACGATAGAATCATCAGCGAGCTTGCCGGGTGTTTGGAATACCGTGGGCAATGAGATTGGCGGTACCGGCTCTACCGTCACAGTTCCCATTACTGTAAGCGGTCAGGCGCGGTTTTATCGCGTGACGGCTCGTCGCGAATAATTTCGTCAGGTCCTCAGCCGGAAAAACTGCATGCCACCACTGAGTGGTACCGTCGCTGCGGCGCAGTCGGCGTTTACGCCGGGCACCGGTTGCCAATTCGGTGCGGTCAGACTCGGCGAAGATTCCAGAATGTGTCCGGTGAGACCCGGTGGCCACACGATGCTCAATGAGTTGCCGATGCGGCGGATCTCCACGGCGGCAACCAACTCCGCTGCCGCTGCGCCCGAAAGTGCCACGGGGATGCCAGTAGCCGTGGCTGGCCCGAGGGCCGCGAGTTCCGCGTCGGACATTTTCCCATCGCGCACCTGAATGCTGTTTACGTAAGCCGGATGCCGCTCGCCGTCGTCGTCGCCGAAGAGCACTGCGCCTCCCACGGGCATTGTTCGGCGGTCGCCATCGAGCACGTTGTTGGGCGCAAGTTGATCCGCAT
>Ga0075418_10006370_pt1 | contig 13309 bp, 9 predicted proteins | sample SoiMetdeltSBSDD2_FD_81776 | JGI IMG/M metagenome (GOLD analysis project Ga0075418, IMG submission 81776) | Bulk soil microbial communities from a Populus tree surrounding site in Tennessee, USA - Soil MetaG P. deltoides SBSDD2 | ecosystem: Environmental > Terrestrial > Soil > Tree plantation...
GCACGCCGGACAACACCTTCAACTCCACGGGCAAGGTCCTGACGAACCTCGGGGCGAGCGATGCGGCGATGGCTGTGGCCGTCGATTCGAATGACAGAATCGTTGTCGCCGGCACCTCCAACGCAGGCGGTACGTACGATTTCGCGGTGGTCCGCTATAACGTGGATGGAAGGCTCGACACCACGTTCAACACAACCGGCCGCGTCCTGACCGACGTCGGTGTCGGGAGCGGAGACTTCGTCACAGCTGCGGTCATTCAGTCGGATGGCAAGATCGTAGTCGGAGGGTTATCCGATGCGAGCGGTATTCCCTACGACTTTACCCTCGTTCGCTACAACCCCAACGGGACGCTTGATCTGACGTTCAACACCACGGGGAAGGTCCTCACGGATTTCACCGGATCCGGAAACTCCGACGCGCTTCAGGCGCTCGCTGTCCAGTCGGACGGGAAGATCGTGGCGGCAGGAGAGTCCTTTACGAGTGGAGGCTCGAGCTTTGCCGTGGCCCGGTACGAGATGACTGGAATTTTGGACACTACGTTCAACACGACCGGCAAGGTTCTCACAGCCTTCGCCTCTGGCAACGCGTCCGCGCAAGCGGTCGTCATTCAATCGGACGGAAAAATCGTGACGGCGGGGTCGTTCGACGATGGCAACCGCGAAGGCCCAGATTTCGCGCTTGCCCGATACAACGTCGACGGGTCGCTGGATAGTACATTCAATTCGACGGGCAAGGTCGTGACCGATATCGGGGGGTTCGACTTCGCGTACGGTGTCGGCATCCAGCCGGATGGAAAGATAGTCGCGGCGGGATTCTCTGCTGTGAACGGGGCGGACTCGGACTTCGCTTTGACGCGCTACTTTCCGTAAGAGCGCACGTCTCTCGAGCCGGATGCGACGCATGGTATTTCCGCGTCGGTGATTTCCGAGATCGATCTCGGATGCGAACAGCGTCGACCTATCCCTCGACGCTGTTCGCGTGTGATGCGACGTTCCAACTCATCGCCGCTTGCCAATCGCATAGAATCGCTGCGGGGTCTCGAAACCTCGGCGTGCTTGCGCCATCGCTCAGTTAAAGCGGATCCAGGTCATTAAGCGAATCTCTCGCGCGTTCGCCGATGGTGGAAACCGAATGCGATGAGCAGGGCTGACGCGCAGAAATCATTAAGTCATTCCCCCTGAAAGAGCCTCAAGGCTTGTTGCGGCAGATTTTTTTTGTCAACGATGCACGCGAATCACCGGCTGAGTTTGCACACTATCAAGAGACCGCGTCACGATTACGTGCTGCTTCGTCGTATGAATGCAGGAGCCCTGTCTCAGGTTCACCACCATGCCGATTCTGTCCATCTCGCGGAGCGTCTTCGATCAGTTGCATCCCAATCGCGCGTCTCTGTGGACGCAGGAGGAAGTCGAGTGGTTCGTTGAACGATCCCGTGCGCTCATCGGATATGTCGCGAGGAATCTCGGATCCGAGCACGACCGGAACTCGGAGGAATGGTCGATCGTGATCGAGGGGCGCGACCAGCGGGGTCAGTTCCATCAGATCGATTCGCGGGGCCATCTGGCCAGCCAGAGTGACGCGCGCGTGTTGCTCGAGAAGAGGATGAACGAACTGCTGGCGACTGGTCTGAAGGTGTTCCCCAGAGGTACGGGCGCGGCGGCGCGCTGATCGCGGGCCCGCCACCGTCTCAGCCGTAGCGGTTCAGTCGTACCCGTCTGACACGTGGGCTGTTGTAATCAGACGACAGCCGAACGGTGTTCTAGCGCCTCGCGCGGTGATTTTCCCGCCAACCAATACGGCACCGAATTTGGTGCACCACCAGTGAAACCGACATTCCGCCTGACCGTTCCAGCGGATCAGGCAACCGAGCTGGTGGTGCCATGCAACACCGTTGTCCGCAGTGTGCTTGTTTGCAAATGACCCGCGTCCGTGATGGCGCCTTCGTGCTCGAATGGCGATGCGCCCGCTGCGGACACCTCTTCGCCGATCCGCGGCTGTCGGTCGTATTCATTGACGACAACGATGGGCGAAGGCAAAGGCTCGTGCAGTGTCTCGAGCACGAGGGGATTCCGGTGGTCTCCGCAAGCTCAGTGGCCGAACTCGAGGGATGGCCCGTCGGGAAGGTGGTCGTGACGCATGCCGCAGCGGTAACGCCGCTTTGGTTTGAGGTGGGCGCGGCCCACGTCGTCGTGCTCGCGGATTCCGACGAGGAGCGAGCGCTGGCGTCCGGAACGGGTCTCGAACGTGCAACGGTCGCCAAGAGCGATCCCGCTGCGCTGCTCGCGAGCCTCAGCACCATCGCGAAATCGGACGCAGTTATCCCGTCGCGCAACCACGCGCCGGAGCGGCGCACAGGGCCCTCCGAGCGCCGCCGGCACCCGCGGCACGACCGGCGGTCATAATCCCGCCTCCGGATACAGCGTGTTTCGGTCCACTGGTAGAATCACTTAGTCTGCAGGTTGGTGGTTAGTAGTCGGTGGTTAGTGGTTAACCACCAACCACCAACCAGATCGAGTGACATGAAGACCAAGCATCGCCGAGAGCTCAAACAGAACGACGTCGCCCAGCTGGTGGCCGCCTCGCGGCAATTCCTCGAGGAAAACGGCAGGCAGCTCACCTGGGCCGTGGTCGCCATCGTTGTCGTTGGCGTCGCCGTGCTTGGATTGCTCGCGTATCGCAACCGTGAGCAGGCGAGAGGGACGGAGCTGCTCGCACAAGCGACGGTCGTGCTCAACACCGCCGTGGTTCCCGTGAACGCCGAGACAAAGCCGGGCGATGCACCGGCAGCGGCAGGGATCGGTGCCAAGGGGACGTTCTCCACGGAAACGCAGAAGCTGAACGCCGCAGTACCAAAGCTGCGCGCCGCGGCTGACGCGTATCCGGATACCGCGGCAGGCATTCAGGCCCGCTATCACCTCGCGGCGTCGCTCGCTGCTCTCGGCCAGCAGAAAGAGGCGATCACCCAGTTCGACGACGTGGTCCGTCGAGCGGGCGCCGACAGTCTCTACGCGAGGATGGCGCAGCTCGGGAAGGCGGGTGCGCAGTTCGCGTCAGGGCAGACCGATGCAGCCATCGCCACGTGGAAGGAGCTGGCGGCGAAGAAGGATGCGAACCTGCCGGAGGACGCGATCCTGATGCAGCTCGGACGCGCCTACCAGGCGAAGGGCAATGCCGCCGAAGCGAAGAAGACCTTCACCGACATCGTCGACAAGCATCCGGATTCGCCGTACGTCGCCGAAGCCCGGAAGGAGCTGGATTCGCTCAAGGGCTAGTAGGGCAAACCTACTCGCCTTTGACGACGTCCTTCAGCGATTCAAAATTACCAACCGCGTTCAAATGCAGGCCAGTCAGTGTCGGCTGTGCGACGGCGACGTTCGTACGGTTCCAGATGCTGATGTAGGGCGCGTCCTCGGCGATGATCTTCTGCGCGTCGCCGTAGTGTCTCTTCCGCTCGGCTTCGCTCGTCGCCGCGCCGGCCAGATCGAGCAGCCGATCCACTTCGGGATTGCTGTAGTGTCCGCGATTGAAGCCCGCGGGCGGCGTCTGCGTCGAGTGAAACACGCGCCGCAGGATATCGGGGTCCACCATGGCTGCACCGACCCATTGCAGGCTGAACATCTGGAAGTTTCCCTTCAAGACATCCGCATACATCGTCGCGAACTCGTAAGAACGAACGTCGAGATCGATACCGACATCGCGGAGCTGCTGCTGAATGACCGTCGCCTGGAGCCTCGTCTCCTCGGCGTTGGAAACTTTCAGTGACAGACGAAGCCGGGGAAGTGGACCGTCGCCGTCTGGATCGTTATAGCCGGCTTCGTCGAGCAGTTGCCGCGCGCGGTTCGGATCGTAGGTGAACTGGAAGACGTCGGGTTCATAGGCCCATGCCTGCGATGGAATCAATCCTGTCGCTGGACGGGCGAGGCCGCGCCGGAGGTAGTCGACGATTGCGCGGCGGTCGATCGCGTAGCCGATTGCGTGCCGAACCCGCTTGTCTTTGAGCACTGGGTCGAGCATGTTGAGGCCCAGATAGGAGTAATCGAGTCCCGGCGACTTCGCGATGTGAAAGTCCTTTTCGTCGAACTGATGCACGATGTCCGGCGGCAGATCGTTGACCACGAGGTCGATTGAGCCTTTCTTCAGTTCAAGGCCACGCATGGTGTCATCAGGCAGAACTCGAATGACGATGCCGCTGTTTTTGGGTGGACCGTTGAAGTAGTCGGGAAATGGGGCGAGCACGACCTGATCGTCAACGGCAAAGCGGACGAATTTATATGGTCCGGTGCCAATTGGATGTTGGGCAAAGTCAGGACCGGCTCCGGCAGGCACGATTGCCGGCGGGCCCGCCAGCTGATTCGGAAACGCGCTGAACGGTTCCTTCAGCTTGAATTCAACGTGGTAGTCGTCGATCGCCGTCACGCTCTTCAGTGCGCCGAACGCGCCTTTGGCGGGCGATACAAACGATGGGTCGATCATTTGCGAGAAGGTGAAGACGACATCTTTCGCCGTGAGCTCGTGGCCGTCGTGAAACTTCACGCCATGACGCAACGCGACGCGATAGGTGAGTGGGTCTGGATTCTCCAGCCGTTCGGCGAGTATCGGCGTCGGACGGAGATCGTCGCCAGTCTCGAACAGCTGGTTGAACAGCAACTGCGCGACACGCGCGGATGCTTCGTCGCTGGCGAGGCGGGGATCGATGGAATTGGGCCCGGTGCGGACGCCGACGACAATGGCACCGGCGGGTGCTGACGTCTGAGGTGCGGCGCAGGCAAGCAATGCAAAATTCAAAATGCAAAATGCAAACATTAAATGGAGCGAGACCGCGGTCTTGAATGCGCCGCGACCCTCACCGCGTTGTTCGGAAGGCACCAAGTAGTTCGCGACGACAGCGTGAAGAGCGCTGCGGGATTTGCCTCGCTGTTTCGAATCACTTAGTGTTTGCACTTTGAATTTTGCATTTTGAATTACGTCTCTTCAGCGAGCTTCTTCAACTCCGCCAGCAACTCCAGCGCTCGACGAGGGGTTGTGTCGTCTACGTCGATCTCGCGAAGCCGCTTCGCTATTTCAGTGTCGAGGGTAGATCCCTCGGCGAACAGCGTGAGCTGCGGCGATTGCGCATCGTCGGCGGAGCCGGAGAGCGTCGGCCGCCCGCCTCGTGACAGCTCATCGCGCTCCAGGCCGGCGAGGATATGGCGTGCGCGGGTGATCACCTCGGATGGCAGGCCAGCCAGCCGCGCCACCTGGATACCGTAGCTTCGATCCGAGCGGCCGGGCACGATCTTGCGCAAGAAGATGATGTCGTCCTTCCACTCGCGCGCGGCGACATGCGCGTTCACGACCCCTGGGAGCGAGTCCGCAAGGTCGGTCAACTCGTGATAGTGCGTCGCGAACAGCGTTTTCGGCCGTGCTTTCGGATTGGTGGCGAGGTGTTCGGCCACAGCCCACGCGATGCTCAGCCCGTCAAAGGTCGCCGTGCCCCGGCCGATCTCGTCGAGGACGACAAGACTGCGCGATGTGGCGGCGTGGAGGATCGCGGCGGTCTCCTGCATCTCGACCATGAACGTCGACTGACCGCGCGCGATATTGTCGGAGGCACCGACGCGCGCAAAGATGCGATCGACGATCGGCACCTTGGCGTCCTTTGCAGGGACAAAGGAGCCGATCTGCGCCAGCAGCGGCAGCAGGGCAGTCTGCCGCAAGTACGTTGACTTCCCGCCCATGTTCGGCCCGGTCAGAATCACAAGTTGTCTCGCGTTCCCGTTCAGGTCGACATCGTTGGGAACGAACGGCTCACTGGCGAAACGCTCGACGACAGGGTGGCGCGCATCGGTGGCCACCAGCTCGTCGCCGTCGTGCACGTGCGGCTTCGTGAAATTGCAGATCGCAGCGGTTTCCGCCAGTCCGGACAGCACGTCGAGCGTGGCAAGCGCTCGCGCCGTGTCCTGAATGCGCGGCGCCTCATCGGCGACGGCCTTTCGCAGCGACTCGAAAATCTCCAGCTCGCGTTCGAGAATCCGCTCGTCTGCGCCGAGCACTTTCTCCTCGTACTCCTTCAGCCCAGGCGTCGTGAAGCGCTCGCCGCCGGCGATTGTCTGCTTGCGCTGATAGTCCGCCGGCACCGCATGAAGGTTCGATTTCGAGATTTCGATGTAATACCCGAAGACCCGATTGAAGCGGACCTTGAGCGAGCCGATTCCGGTGCGGGCGCGCTCGCGCTGTTCCATCTCCGCGATCACCTGGCGTCCGGAGCGGCTGATCGCTTTCAGCTCGTCGAGGTGCGGATCCACCCCATCACGCGTGAAGCCGCCATCGCGCGCGAAGGCGCCCGGCTCGTCGATAAGCGCACGCTCGATGCGATCGCGGACGTCGGCGAGGTCATCGAGTTCCGCCAGCAGGCTGCGGAGCAGCGGTGCCTGCACCTCGTCGAGCATCAGGCGCAGACGCGGAATGGCGGCAATCGACATCCGCAGCGCCACGAGATCCCGCGGCCCGGCGGTTCCAAGCGCCACACGGCCGACGAGGCGCTCGACATCATGGACGGTCTTCAGGACTTCGCGGAAGCGCCCCCGATCCGTCGCGCGGAAGGCGAGCTCTTCGACCGCGTCGAGCCGGTCGCGAATGCGCTCGAGCGAAATGAGGGGACGAAGCAGCCAGGCACGCACCATGCGACCGCCCATCGACGTCACCGTGCGATCGATCTCGTTCAGCAGCGATCCCTGCAAGCCGCCTTCGCTGCCGGTGAGCACCTCGAGGTGCTTGATCGTGATGGGATCGATGAGCAGACACTCGGCAGTCGTTTTGTAGGTGACCGCGCGCACGTGGGCGAGGTCGGCCTTCTGCGTTTCGCGGAGGTGGGCGACGAGCCCGCCTGCCGCCTGGATGGCGGCGACGCGCCCATCGAGGCCGAAGCCGTCGAGGCCGTGCGTCTTCAGTTGGTCCAGCAGCGCACGACGTGCCGCCTCGGGCTCGAAACTCCAGGCGTCGGCGCTGGTGACCGGGAGCTGCAGCCGCCCGATCTCGGGAAGCTGCCTCGCGATATCTGATTCGGCTGCAACGACGATCTCTCTTGGGCGTAGTGTCGCGATTTCATCCGCAAGTGCCTGCAGCCCTTCGTCTCCTTGATACTCTGCCGTCGTGAATTCACCGGTGGAGAGATCCAGGAGCGCCACCCCGAATCGCGGACCTGACAAGGTCCGCGCCGCAGAGGCCTGTGCGCCCTCCACGATGCTCATAAGAAAAGCAGGCTCTCGGGCATCCAAATAGTTCGCATCGGTGAGCGTGCCAGGCGAGACGACGCGGACGACCTCGCGCCGAACGAGTCCCTTCGCCTTCTTCGGGTCCTCGACCTGCTCGCAGATGGCGACGCGAAATCCCTTCTTCACCAGCTTCGCGAGGTAGCCATCGACCGCGTGAAACGGCACGCCGCACATCGGGATGCCGTTGCCGCCGGCATCCTTCGAGCGTGACGTCAGCGTGAGGTCGAGCGCCCGCGCCGCCACGAGCGCGTCTTCATAGAACATCTCGTAGAAATCGCCCATGCGGAAGAACACGATCGCGTCGCGGTGCTGTCGCTTCGCGTCGAGGTACTGACGCATCGCCGGGGTGGCCGTTGATCCGGTCATTGGAAAGCGGACGAGGATACAAGGGGTGTATTAGCCACGAAGAGTCTTTTAAACCACGAAGGGCGTGAAGAACACGAAGAAAAATATTTTACCTTCGTGCTCTTTGTGTGCTTCGTGGTGATGAGTCTTCGTGGTTACAGTCTTTGTGGTCTCTTACTGACCGCGCTCGTTCAGCTGAAACGGCGATTCGAAGAAGAATCCGTCAACCTGCACGTCAATCGGATCGTCGATGCGCACGCCGACGACGCCACCGATCTTCTCCGTAACCGTAAATGAATTGCCTGCGATGGCGGAGCGCGTTGGCGTGGCATCCACAACGGCGCCGTTGACGAGATACGAGACGGCCGTCGGCGCGACCTGCACTTCGAGCGTGTTCACGGCCTTGCCGCTCGCATCAGGCTTCTTGATCGCGTAGTGCAGCGACGTGTCCATCGCATCGATCTGCGTACCCGCGCGATGGCGAATGAGGAAGCTACCGTCCTGCGCGATGCCGAAGTAGACGTACTCCGGCGCTGCATCCATTTGGTTGCCGCCGAAGAACAGCCCGTAGTACGTCTTCTTTGCAGGCGCCTTCAGTTGCGTGAACGTCGCGCGAACGCGATAGATCGGCTTCACGGCGTTGGCGGGGTTGAAGAAGATCCCCGGCCCGCCGGTGAGCTGAAATCCCTTCTCGGTCGGCATCACGCCGAGGGTGGCATTGGTCTCGTCCGGGCGTACCTTCCAGCCGGCAGGACCCTGCGCGGCCATCGGGATTGCCGCCACTGCGATGAGCGCAACGAGCAAGGCACGTCGAAGCATCGCGACTTTCCTCCACTCCCGCCTCGGTCTTTGACCGCGTGAGTGCCGATATGATATCCCTTCGGCGCTCGAGACAAGAGTGCCAACACAAATATCTACTGACGACCCGATATCCACTGACGACCCGACGCGTCGCCGTTTCCTCAGCTCGATCACGAGCGGCATTATGAGCGTCATCGGCGGCGTGCTCGCCATTCTGGGCGGTGGCGCCGTACTCTCATCGACTGTCCGCCGGCAGGATGAGTGGGTTCCCGCCTCCAAGCTGCTCGATCTGCCCGAGCACGAGCCAACTCCCGTGACGCTGACCATGAGGCGATTGGACGGCTTCAGGGAGGTTATCGATCGCCGCACCATCTTCCTGGTGAAGACAGGGGAGTCGGATGTGGCCGCGTTCAATGCCACGTGCACGCATCTCGGCTGCCTTGTCACGTGGGATGCGGGCGGCCAGGTGTTCAAGTGCCCCTGTCACGGCGGCGTGTACGACCGCACCGGGGCTGTCAAAGAGGGTCCTCCGCCCGCGCCGCTTGCGAAAGTCGCCACGCGCGTGGAAGACAATCGCGTTTTCGTCCAGGCGTAGGAGAAGGGTCCCACCATGCGCGACTGGCTGGATTCCAGGACAGGCTTCCGATCTCTGCTGAAACACCTGCTCGACGAGCCGCTGCCGCAAGGCGTCGGCTGGTGGTTCGTCACCGGCAGCATCGTGCTGTTCCTGCTGACCGTGCAGCTGCTGACCGGCATCCTGCTCGCGGTGTTCTACTCGCCTTCACCCGATCACGCCTACGACAGCGTCCGCTTCATCATGGAGCGCATCACCTTCGGACGCGCGCTGCGTGGCCTCCACTTCTTCGGCGCCAGCTTCATCGTCGTCGCGGCGCTCGTCCACATGCTGCGCGTCGTCGCGTTCGGCTCTTACAAGAAGCCACGCGAGCTGAACTGGATCGTCGGCGTGTTGCTCCTGCTGATCATCCTGGCATTTGCGCTGACCGGGTATCTATTGCCGTGGGATCAGAAGGCGTACTGGGCGACGACCGTGACGCTCAACATCGTGCGAAGCGTCCCGTTCGCCGGCGAGTTCGTGAGCAGCCTGCTGAAGGGCGGCACCGATCTGGGCGCGTTGACGTTGATGCGGTGGTACGCGGCGCACGTGTTCCTGCTGCCCGCGTGCCTGATTGCATTCACGATCGCGCACATCTATTTGATGCGGCGGCACGGCATCTCAGGTCCGATCAAACCTATCCGCGGACCGGCAACACCTTTCTATCCGTACCACGCAATCAAGGACACGATTGCGATCGCGGCGGTCTTCGCGCTGCTCCTGACGTTCGCGGTCGCGTTCAACGCACCACTCGATGCGATCGCGGACCCAACGGACGCAACCTACATCCCGCGGCCCGAGTGGTACTTCATGAGCCTGTTCGAGCTCCTCAAGCATTTTCCAGGGCGCTGGGAGCCGGTCGCGACGATGGTCATTCCCGGCCTCGTGGTCGCGTTGCTTTTCCTGTTGCCGTTCCTCGATCGAAGGCCCGATCGCGCACCGACCAAACGGCCCGTTGTCATCAGCAGCTTCGCCATCATCCTGACCAGCATCGCTCTCCTGACCTATCAGGGGTTTCGGACGACGCCGTCGTCGTCGGCGCAGTCACCGCAGGCGGTTGCGCGGCAGACTGCGCGCGCCGCTGGACAGGGCCCCCCTATCATGGTCGAGGACGTCTTCAAAAACGTCCAAGCGTTGAAGGGGCTTACGGTCGACGAGTTCATGGGAACGATGGGCATCATGTCCGCATCGCTGGGTCTCTGCTGCAACGACTGTCACCCCGGTGCGGGCACCGACACGGTGGTCTGGGAGTCGGACGAGAACCCGAGAAAGGTGACGGCGCGGCAGATGGTGCTGATGGTCCAGGCGATTAACCGCGACAACTTCTCGGGACGGCAGGAGGTGACGTGCTGGACGTGTCATCGCCTTCGCCTGACGCCGCTGCTGACGCCACGACTCGATCAATTCTACGCAGAGGCGAACACCGAACTGGACGACGTCGTAACGAAGGCTGAAGGGGTTCCGTCCCCGACGCAGGTGCTCGATCGGTACCTGCAGGCGCTCGGTGGCGCTGAAAAGACGTCGGCGATAAACACCATCACCGGGACCGGCAAGGTCGTCGCATTCGGCAGCTTCGGCGGTGGCGGCAACTTCGAATACTTTGCGCAGTCGCCTGACAAACGCGCCATGCTCAGCCACCTGCCGGACGGAGAGAGCAGCAGGACGTTCGACGGGCGCGCCGGCTGGTTCGCGATTCCGCTCGCGGTCGTGCCGAAGTATCCGCTGACCGGCGGAGAACTAGACGGCGCTCGAATTGATGCCCACTTGTCGTTCCCCGCTCAGATCGCGCGCACGTTGACGGCGTTACGTACCGGACCCGTCGAGGAGGTCAACGGGAAAGAGACGTTCCTTGTCCAAGGGAACGGCGAGCGGGGGGCTTTTGTGAGTCTCTACTTCGACCGTGAGTCAGGCCTGCTCATTCGGACGATTCGCTATACGCCATCGGCGATCGGCAAGGTGCCGACGCAGGTTGACTACGAAAATTACCGCGACGTCGGCGGAATCAAGTTCCCATTCAAATGGACGTTCACGTGGCTGGATGGTCGCGATGTGTTCGACTTCGCGGATGTGAAGTTCAACGTTCCGATCGATTCGGCGAAGTTCGGCGAGCCGGTGTTGACGCGCCCGAGTACGACGCGCGCCGCGCGGTAAAAGTGGGCCGGCTAAAGCCGGCCCCTACTGGAGTCCTCGGTCCTACTGCGTCCCGCTCCTGCCGATGTAGGTCGTGAATTCGCTCCACGGAACCACACGCCCGTGAATTGACGCGATTCGATCGACCGGCAGCTTGAGCCTTTGCACGTTGTTATAGAGGCTCAGTTGCGCGGGAGTGGGCTTGGCAATGGGCGGTGTGTTCGCCGCCGGCGGCGTGTACAGGTCCGCTTCGACAAGGATCTTCTCCTTCGGCAGATACGCCATCAGCATCCCGGTCGCGTGCGGATTTCCCTCAATCAGGTGCAGATCCATGATCCGTGTGCCGTCGGTGATCGTGTACTTGTCGTTCTGCACCGCCTCCAGCACGAAGGTCTCCTGGTACTCGTCCGGCGGATACAACGACAGCCGGTCCGGAGCGAGCGTCCGCGGCGACAGGTCCATCACCGTGTAGTAGTAGTAGGGGATGATCTCCCGGTGCGCGATCGGGATGGCGCCCTCGTGCACGTAGGTCCGCAGGCCGCCGGAATGGTCGAAGTGGTGATGCGTGTTCACCACGTACTTGATTCGCTTGTTCGGGAACAGCTTCTTCACTTCAGCGATGACGGCCAGCGAGCGCGCCTCGTCCAGCGGCGCCTCGACAACGGTGACGAAGTCGCTGAACTCGACGGCGACGCTCGCGTGTGAGCCGCCGCCCATGTAGTAGACGCCGTCGGCGAGCCGCTGCGCCTCGACGCGCACCGGCGCGATGGTCGCTGCTCGCACGGCTTCGGGAACTGTGAGCGTTTCTCCACAGGCATCCGGCTGGACGGTCGCATTTGTGATCTGGAACGAGTTGTGGCCCCCATCTGGAACACCGAAGAACCCCTGTGGCCTCAGCTCATGGTCCCAGTTCGTGTGATTGTGAAAACGGGTGGGAAACCACACGTTCCCGAACTGCTTGTAGTCGGCGTAGGTCTTTTCCTCCACCATGTCCCCGAGCAGCGGATGGGGGACGAACGTCTGAATCCGCACAACGCGATTCGTTCCGGGCTCGAGAGAACCTTGGATCCGGAACTTTCCGACGGTGTAGGCCAGGATTTGCCTGTGCTCGCCGCCGCCTTCATACCGGTCAAACGTAACCAGGTCCTTCGCCGCCATGGCGCCCTTGAGAAAGCCGATCGGGTCCAACCAGATTTCGAGCTGTCGTGTCTCCGCGGCGGCCGGCTGCGGATTCACGGTCGTGCCGTTGAGGCCCCACGCGTAGTTGCCGTTGACAAGGGCGACGATGCGCTGTTCACCCTGGAGCGGTATGCCGCCGCCGCCCCGGGCCGGGTAGTTCCCCTGACGGCGAACTTGTTCCTCGCGCATGGTCTTGGCGTCGTAGTTGATGACCCTCGAGAAGCTTGCGAGCTCAACCTTCGGCCAGTCGTCCGCCGGACTGAAGCCCTGGCCGACGATCGCCACATAGCCGCCGCCAGAACTCGTATAGGAAAGACATTTCACCGCGTCGGCGCCCATCGCCTTCGCGGCGGTCTGCAGCACCGACTGCGCCGTCTGTGCCTGAGCCTCCGGCAGCGCGACGATCGTGGCCACCAGCAGGAGTGCGCCCAGAAACGCCGTGATACATCGGGTCATATCGCCTCCGTCCTCGTTCATCGATGAAATGATTGCAGAACCGAGGACGCCGGGTTATTTCGGAATCGCGTCCTTGTATTTCTCGGTGTCCTGATCGAAGCGGCAATCCCACTCGAATATTTCAGGATTTCTGTCGATGACTCGGTACAGCGGCATGCTGATCTTCCACGGCCGCGTATAGACGGCCGAGTCGTCCATCGTCGCTTCGTACTGGATGTGATCGCGATCGATAGGGGAGTAGCGCTCGACGACGTGCAGGTTTTCACTGTGGAAGTTGCCGGCATGATCGAACCAGGTGCGTTCGTCCAGCTTCCGCACGTCGACGACGAGCGTGTCGCCTTCCCACTTGCCCCGTGAGTCTCCCATCCAGAAGTCCGGCCAGCCTTCCAGCCACTCGCGTGACGCCCCAGCGAGATCGATGACGCGGACCGCGCGTGCAAACTGATAGCGGATGCCGACCATCTTCGGGTTCTGGATGATCTCGAAGGGATACGGCATGTAGGTGGCGCGCGGCACGCCTGGCAGATAGCAC
>Ga0075418_10006371_pt1 | contig 13309 bp, 8 predicted proteins | sample SoiMetdeltSBSDD2_FD_81776 | JGI IMG/M metagenome (GOLD analysis project Ga0075418, IMG submission 81776) | Bulk soil microbial communities from a Populus tree surrounding site in Tennessee, USA - Soil MetaG P. deltoides SBSDD2 | ecosystem: Environmental > Terrestrial > Soil > Tree plantation...
CGACCAGCCCAGCCCGAATCGGATTCAGAATCACATAACGAACGAACGCGATCTTTTCTTCATGGTCTCTTAATACGCGTTCGTAGCCGTATCGCTGCCAAAGCCTTTGTTGCGTTGCTTTCTTGAAATAGAAACCGGCAGCCTGTTTCGCGCGCGTGATGAATGTTTTCAGGTCGGAGTCGCTGGCTATCGCGGTAATGACCATGTGCACGTGGTCCGGCATGTAGCAGTACGCATCAATTTGAAATCCGTGGGCGGCGCAAACGCGCAGAATTTGCTCGTGAACGATGGCTATAGAGTCAGGCGTTAGGAAGAGGGGATTCCGTTCGAACGTGCAGAAGGTCAGGAAATACGCATACGCGCCGATGTAATCAAACGTCGCGAGATGACGTGGGTATGCAGGCATGATCGCCCGAACAGGCAATCGGCGGGCCGGCTGAAGCCGGCCCCTACGTACGGGAAGAAACGAATCAGCGCGGGGGCGGGGTCATGCGTTCACGCTCCAATCGTCGGCCAGGGAGCTCGGCAAACGGCGCGTTCATCGGCTCTGGCAGCAGCATCGCCGATGGCTTCAGGCCTATCACGCGGCCGTCGCGCGTGATCACCACCATCGCCACCTGATACGGCCGCAGATCCGGATCGATCAGCGGGCCTCCCTGCAGATCGGACGGTGGCATGTACATCCCTGACGCTGCGCCGTTCTTGGCCGCGAAGGCGTCGATTTCTGACGTCGCGCCGGTGAGGACCACGATCTCTTCGTTCTTGACGCCATCGCCGAGCACCTGCGGAGGCAGTACCGGGCGCGTGGGAATCTCCTTGATCCAGCGCTGATTCCCATTCCCGCGATTGACTGCGCGCACGACGTTGTCGAGCGACGCGTAGTACGCGCCGCCTTTGCTGTCAGCGGCCGTCCCAATCACGTCGCCTCCCGTCTTCCATTTCCACGCGACGCGTCCGGTCGTGTTGTCGAGCGCGAACAGAAAATTGGTGTTCGATCCGATGAAGATGCGATCGCGCGCAAACGACGGCTGATTGAGCATGCCGTCCAGCTTCTGCTCCCACTCCACGCGACCGTCCGCGAGACGAAGCGCGACCGCGCGGCTGTCGTCGACGGCGAACACGGCGCGGACGCCGTCGATCGCCGGAGCGAAGCGCGACGCTGCGCCGAGCTCGCGCATCCACAACATCCGGCCGTCGGCTGTCGCATACGCAACGACAAGGCCCTTGTCGAATGTCGCGATCAGAAGATCATCAGTGGGGCTTCCGGCTGTCGGCTTCCGGCTGCCGGCGGCGGCCGTCAACGGCGCCGCAACCTTCGCGTCAAACGGCACGCGCCATCGCTGGGCGCCGGTTGCAGCGTCGAGTGCGTGAATCTCATCGCTGGCGATGACGTACAACACATTTGCGACGAGAACGGGCGGCCACATCGACTCGATGTCGCGCGTCCACACCTTTGCGCCAGTGCTTCGATTGAGCGCGACAAGGTTCTCCGGCTGAATGGGAATGTAGACACGCTCGGCGTCCATCGCGCCGCCTGCCGATGGAACATCGTCGAGCGTCGCAATCCATTCCTGAACGACGGGAAGCAGCGGAAACGGAATCGGAGGGAGTTTCTTTTTGGGTTCAGCGCCCAAACAGATGCCGCGCGTCACGACAGCGACGAGCAGAAGAGGCGCAAATATCGTGGCGTGGATCCGTCGGGGCACTATTCCTTGTGGGATAATACCGCCGTTCGTGCCCCACCAAACGATCCTTGTCCTTGATTTTGGTTCGCAGTACACGCAGTTGATCGCTCGTCGCCTGCGCGAGCTGTCGGTCTACTCCGAGATCGTTCCGTTCAACACACCGATCGAGAAGCTCAACGAGAAGAACCCGGTCGGAATCATTCTTTCGGGCGGACCGAAAAGTGTGTCCGAGGCCGGTGCGCCCAAGTGCCCGCCGCAGCTCTTCGAGCTCGGAACGCCGGTGCTCGGCATCTGTTACGGCATGCAGCTGATGACCGACGTGCTCGGCGGAGAAGTCCGTCGGTCGGGGCAGCGAGAGTTCGGCCACGCGCACGTTCGGGTGACGCGCAACGGCACCGTACCGAAACTGTTCAAGCAGATTCCTCCTGAATTGCGCGTGTGGGCAAGTCATGGCGACGACGTGAATGCGGTGCCACCGGGGTTTGCGGTCGCGGCGACGAGCGCAACCGCGCCGATCGCGGCGATGGAGGCACCGGATCGCGATCTGTATGCGCTTCTATTCCATCCGGAGGTGGCGCACACCGAGCACGGCGTGGCCATCCTCCGCAATTTTGCGTACGACGTCTGCGGGTGTACCGGCGACTGGACGATCGCCTCCTTCATCGAGGAAGCGACCGAGCGGATCAGGCAGCAGGTGGGTAGCGGAAAGGTCGTCTGCGGATTGTCCGGTGGTGTGGATTCGACCGTGGCCGCGATGCTGATTCATCGGGCGATCGGGGATCGACTGACCTGCATCTTCGTCGACAACGGGTTGCTTCGATACGACGAAGCCAAGCAGATCGTCAAGCGGTTCACCGAGAAGATGCATCTGCCGCTCGACTTTGTCGATGCATCAGACATCTTCCTCGACAGGCTCGCAGGGGTGGTCGATCCCGAGCAGAAACGGAAGATCATCGGTGCCACCTTCATCGACGTGTTCGAACAACGCGCCAGTGAGCTGGGGGGCTTCGATTTCCTCGCGCAGGGCACGCTTTACCCTGATGTCATCGAGTCGGCGTCGGTGCATGGGCCAGCCGTCGTGATCAAGAGCCACCACAACGTCGGCGGGTTGCCGGAGCGGATGAATTTTCGCCTGGTCGAACCGCTCCGCGATCTGTTCAAGGACGAAGTCCGGCGCGTGGGGCAGGATCTCGGTCTCGATCGCGAGTTCGTCGTGCGGCAGCCGTTTCCCGGCCCGGGGCTTGCTGTCCGGCTGATCGGCGAAATCACCAGGGAGCGGCTCAATCTGCTGCGCCTCGCGGACAAAATCGTTGCGGAAGAAATTCGCAAGGCCGGCTGGTACGAACGGCTCTGGCAGAGCTTTGCGGTGCTGCTGCCGGTCCAGAGCGTCGGCGTGATGGGGGATGCGCGGACCTATGAATACACGATTGCGATCCGAGCAGTCGAAAGTCTTGACGGCATGACCGCCGACTGGGCGCGCCTCCCGCACGATCTGCTTGCGACGATCTCGTCGCGGATCGTCAACGAAGTCAGGGGCATCAATCGCGTCGTCTACGACATCAGTTCAAAACCACCATCAACGATTGAATGGGAATGAGCGCCGAATTCGTCCATCTGCACCTTCATACCGAGTTTTCGCTCCTCGACGGCGCCTGCCGGATCGACGAGCTGCTGGACGAAGCGGCCAAGCTGAAGATGCCGGCGCTGGCCGTCACCGAGCACGGCAACATGTTCTCGTCGGTCGTCTTTCACGACCACGCGCGCGAGCGTGGTCTCAAGCCGATTCTTGGCTGCGAGGTGTACGTCGCGCAGGGCAGCCGATTCGATAAGTCAGGGCCGCAGACGGAGACGAATCACCTCGTCCTTCTGGCCGAAACCAACGAAGGCTACAAGAACCTGATCAAGCTGGTCTCCGCCGGCTACACGGAAGGGTTTTATTACCGGCCACGTATCGACAAGGAGCTGCTCGCCCAGCACGCGACGGGGCTCATTGGATTGAGCAGTTGTCTGAAAGGCGAGGTCGCCAGTGCGTTGAAAGTCGACCAGGCGCGGGTGGCGCTCGACGCGGCGGGTCGCCTGCGCGACATTCTCGGGCCCAACAACTTCTTCCTCGAAATGCAGTACCAGGGCATCGAGGAACAGAAGGTCGTCAACGAGGGGCTGCTTCCGCTGGCGCGCGATCTCAACCTGCCGCTCGTCTGCACCAACGACGTGCACTACCTTCGACAGGCGGATTATCAGCCGCACGACATCCTGCTCTGCATCGGCACGGGCAAGACGGTCAACGATGCGCAGCGGATGCGTTACCACGGCGATCAGTTCTTCCTGAAAACCGCCGAACAGATGGCGTCGGTATTTCGGGATTGTCCGGATGCGTTGCGGAACACCCTGCTCGTCGCCGAGCGCTGCAACGTGACGATTCCGAAGGGACAGAACCATCTGCCGACTTTCGGCGTTCCGGACGGTTTCACGATCGATTCCTATTTCGAGCATGTTGCGCGCGAGGGCTTCGCGCAGCGGCTGCCGCGTCTTCGCCAGCTCGCCCAGGAGGGCCGGCTTCGTCACACGATCGACGAGTACACGCGTCGGCTCGAGTACGAGATCGCGATGGTGAAGTCGATGGGGTTCCCGGGCTACCTGTTGATTGTGTGGGACTTCATCCGCTACGCACGCGAGGAGCACATCCCCGTCGGTCCTGGTCGAGGGTCTGCGGCCGGTTCCCTCGTGGCGTGGTGCATGCGCATCACCGACGTCGACCCGATTGAGTTCGAGCTGCTCTTCGAGCGCTTCCTGAATCCCGAACGGATCTCGATGCCCGACATCGACGTGGACTTCTGCGAGCGTCGACGCGGCGAGGTCATCGACTACGTCACGCGCAAGTACGGACGCGAGAACGTCGCGCAGATCATCACGTTCGGGACGATGAAGGCGAAGGCGGTCGTGCGGGATGTCGGGCGGGTGCTCGAGATGCCGTATGCCGACGTGGATCGGATCGCCAAGCAGATTCCGCCGGCGCTCGACATGACGCTCGACAAGGCGCTCGCGGAGAATCCGATTCTCAAGGACATGGCGGCGAAGGATGCGAAGGTCAAAGAAGTAATCGACATCGGCCGCCGCCTGGAAGGAATGTCGCGCCATGCGTCGGTCCACGCGGCGGGGGTCGTCATTGCGCCAGGGCCGATCACCGATTACGCGCCGCTCTACCGGGGACAGCGCGACGAATTGACGACGCAGTGGAACATGAAGGAGGTCGAACGGGTCGGTCTCCTGAAGATGGATTTTCTCGGCCTGAGCACGCTGACGCTCATCGACGATTGTCTCAAGGAGATTAAGCGGACGGAAGGGATCGACCTCGACATCGATAACATTCCGCTCGATGACGCGAAGACGTTCAGGGTCTTCCAGGAGGGCGCCGCCTTTGGAATTTTCCAGTTCGAGAGCTCGGGAATGCGCGAGCTGCTCCGCAAAGCCAAACCGACGCATATCGACGACCTCATCGCCTTGAACGCGCTCTATCGCCCGGGTCCGCTGAAGAGCGGAATGGTGGACGACTGGGTGGAACGCAAGCAGGGCAAGCGCGAGGTGAAGTACGAGTTGAAGGAGCTCGAACCAATCCTCGCCGAGAGCTACGGCGTCATCGCGTATCAGGAACAGGTGATGCGTATTGCACAGGCGGTGGCGGGCTTTACGCTCGGACAAGCCGACGTGCTCCGCAAGGCCATGGGTAAGAAGGATCCCAAGGTCATGGCGAAGCAACGCGATGCGTTCCTCGAGGGTGCGAAGGCGAACGGTATCAACGAAAAGAAAGCGACCAAACTCTTCGAGCAGATCGAGTTCTTCGCCGGGTACGGTTTCAACAAGTCGCACTCGACGACATATGCCTTCCTCGCGTATCAGACGGCATATCTCAAGGCGAATTACCCATGGCACTTTGCGGGATCGCTCTTCACGATCGAGGCGCAGAACACCGACAAGCTCGCGATGTATCTCGCCGAGGCGCGAGAGCGCGGCATCCCGGTCTTGCCGCCCGACATCAACCAGAGTCAGCTGAATTTCTCGGTGGAACGTGGCAAGGGCGTACGGTTCGGCCTCACCGCCATCAAAGGTCTCGGCGAAGGAGCGATCAATTCGATTCTCACCGCTCGGACGCAGCTTGGCGGCCGCATTCCGTCACTCCACGCGCTGTGCGAGATTCTCGACCTGCGCCTCGCCAACAAGCGGGTATTCGAAGCGCTGATCAAATCCGGCGCTTGCGATTCGCTGGTCGAGCGAACCGATATGCCGTTGCGGGCCACGCGCGCGCGGCTGCTGGCGTCCATTGAAGCGGCGTGCGACCACGGCGCGCGGACGCAGCGAGACAGGGATCTCGGCCAGTCGGATCTGTTCGGTGCCAGCGAGGGACATGGCGCGTCGCGACATGCGAACCTGCCCGAGGCTCCGCCTTGGACCGAGATCGAGCAGCTCAATTACGAAAAGGAAGCGCTTGGCCTCTATTGGACGGGCCATCCCGTCGATCGCTACGCCGACGACCTGCGCGAATACGGCGCGAAGTCAACGGCAGATTTGCACATCAAGAAGCGAGACGACGAGGTGGGCGAACCACAAGGGTTCGCCCCACAGGTGAACGGAGACGACCAAGGTGGGGCGAGCCTTTACGGCTCGCCCAATGGCAACGGGCTGCGCGGCAAGGGCGAAGAAATCTCCATCGGCGGCATCGTTTCCGGTCTTCGCCCGCTCAAAACGCGGAAGGGCGACCGGATGTGCGTCTTCCAACTGGAAGACGCCGCAGGCAGCATCGAGGTCGTGGTCTTCCCGGACGCGTTCAAGCCGCACGGCCATCTGGCCGACAATGGCCAGACGGTGCTGGTCAAAGGAAAGTTCGAGCGTGACGATGAATCCGCTCGGATCATCGCGTCGGAGATTGCGCCGATCGGCATCGTGCGCGAGCGGCTGGCGAAATCGGTCGCCATCCGTCTGACAACGCCACCGGCGGACCGCGCCACGTTCGAGCGGCTATGGGATCTGTTCGCCCAGCACAAAGGCGACCGTCGCGTCGCCATCGTCCTGCACGAGCGGGATCGGCATATCCGTATCACGGTCGACGTCAACGGCATCCGCGTCCGTCCCTCCGACGCGCTCGTCACCGAGGTCGAAAAGATTTGCGGCGCAGGCTCCGTTTCGCTTCGTTGACCGTCATGGTTCGATTGACCTCCCCTGTCAATGCCTGCTGACACACTCGAGTTCGAGGAGCCAATCGCCGTTCTACTCAAGGAAATCGAGGCGTTGTCGATGCTTCCGCGGACGCCGCAGCGCCAGGCGGAAATAGACGGGCTGAACCGTCGAATCCAGTCGATTCGGGTTGACATCTATTCGCACCTGACGCCGTGGCAGCGCGTACTCGTGGCGCGCCATCCGAGCCGACCGTCGGTCTTGGACTATGTGAACCGGCTGTTCACGGAGTTTACGGAGATCAGCGGTGACCGCCGCTTCGCCGACGATCACGCGATTATCACGGGCTTCGCCACGTACAAGGAGGAGCCCGTGATGATCGTCGGTCATCACAAGGGCGCGGGCGGCGATACGAAGCAGAAGATTTTCCGGAACTTCGGGTACGCGCGGCCTGAGGGTTACCGGAAGGCGCTGCGCGCGATGAAGCTCGCCGAGAAATTCGGCCGCGCGGTGATTGCGTTCATCGACACACCGGCGGCGTACCCAGGCGTCGAGTCGGAAGAGCGCGGGATTGCCGAAGCGATCGCGTTCAACCTTCGTGAGATGGCTGCCCTCAACGTGCCGATCCTCGTCATCGTGCACGGTGAGGGAGGCAGCGGTGGCGCGCTCGGCATCGCGATCGGCGATCGCATTTTGATGCACGAGTTCGCCATCTACAGCGTGATCCCGCCCGAGGGGTGCGCCGCCATCCTCTGGCGCGATGCGGGCCGCAAGGTCGAGGCTGCCGAGGCGCTCCGGTTGACCGCGCCCGACCTCGAGAAGTTCGGCGTCATCGACGAAATCGTCGCCGAGCCGATCGGTGGCGCGCACACCGATCACGAGCGTGCGACTGCACTGCTCGACGCTGCGCTCGAACGTGCTCTCGCGGACGTCTGGGCGATGGAACCGTCGGAACGGCTCGATGCGCGGTACCGGAAATTCCGCGCGATGGGAAACATCGGGATCAATGAAGGTTGAACGGATTTGGGAAACGATCGCCTGCGAGGATGCGCCGGCGATCGCGTTGTCACGAGAGCTCGGCGTGTCGCCCATGACGGCGAGGCTGCTTTGCATTCGCGGCCTTGGGGCTCCCGACGACGCACGCCGATTCCTGTCGCCGCGAATCGACGACCTGTATGACCCGTTTCGGCTGGCCGGCATGTCGGTCGCGGTCGACAGAATTCTCCGTGCGATCGGGTCGAAAGAGCGGATCGCGATCCACGGCGACTACGATGTCGATGGCGTGACCTCCACGGTCATCCTCCGCCGTGCGCTGGAGCTGCTCGGCGCCGATGTCGTCCACTTTATCCCCGAGCGCTTGCGCGACGGATACGGGCTACAGCCTGCCACGATCGATCGCCTGCAGCAGGACGGTGTGCGGCTCATTATTTCGGTGGACTGCGGCATTCGCGCCGACGAGGCCGCGACGCGCGCCCGGGAGCTCGGCATCGATCTGATCATCACGGATCATCACGAGCCTGGCGCCGAGCTGCCGCACGCGCTGGCAGTCATCAATCCGAAGCGTCACGACTGCACCTACCCAGACAAGCACCTTGCCGGTGTCGGGGTGGCGTTGAAGTTGGTTCAGGCGCTGTGCACGTGCACCGGCCATGCGAATTGGTTGCCCGCCTTCGTGAAAGTTGCGGCGATTGGGACGCTGGCTGATGTGGTCCCGCTGACGGGGGAGAACCGCATCATTGCGAAGCTTGGGCTCGCCATGCTGTCCAAAGGTCCGCATAAGGTCGGTCTGCGCGCGCTGCTCGAGGTGTGTGGACTCACGGGCCGCGAGATTGACAGTTACCACATCGGCTTCGTCGTCGCGCCTCGCGTCAACGCGGCCGGGAGAATGAGCACGCCCGATATCGCGGCGCGCCTGTTGCTCGCCGCCGACGAGACGATGGGGGAGGAGGCACGCGCGCTTGCCGGGCAGTTGGATGCGGAGAACCTCCGGCGGCAGCAGGAAGAGGCGGACATCGTGTCGGAGGCGAAGAAAATCGTCGAGACCGACCTCGAGGTTGGCTCCCGCACAGTGATCGTCGTTGCTGGCGAAGGGTGGCATCGCGGTGTCATCGGCATCGTGGCGTCAAAACTGGTGGACGCCTTCCATCGGCCGGCAATCGTGATCTCGACCGACGGCGATCTCGCGCACGGCTCGTGCCGCAGCATCCCGTCGTTCAACATGCTGGCGGCGCTCGAATCGTGTGCCGAGCTGATGTCGAAGTTCGGTGGGCACAAGCAGGCCGCAGGGCTCACGCTCGAGACCTCGCGAATTCGCGAACTGCGCGCGTGCATCAACGACTTTGCCGATGTGTGCCTGACGCCCGACGATCTGCGCCCGCGCCTCTGGATCGATGGCTCACTCACCTTCCGGTCGATCAACGAGCAGGTGGTCTCGGAACTGTCAACCCTGGCGCCCTTCGGCGCCGGGAATCCATGCCCGATCTTCCGGACGAGCCGCGTCGAGATCGTGGACGGGCCGAGGCGTTTGAAGGACCGTCACCTGAAGATGGCGTTCAAGCAGGATGGCCGCATTCTCCGCGGCGTGGCCTGGCGCGCCTCCGAGCGCGAAAGCTTCGTTGCGGAGCATCGGGCGGCCATCGACCTCGCCTTCTCGCTTGAAAACGACATGTATAACGGTGAGCGATATCTTCAGCTTTCAGTGGCGGATTTCAGGGCTCCGGAGAGCTAATCGCCGTTCACCCTTCTGGCTTCTCTGTTCTCGGTTCGTGTTCACTTTCATGGTTCGGTTCAGGGTTCTGCGTTCGGTTCGGAGTTCGAGGGTCGGTTCTTCGTTCTGAGTTCGGGTTCGGTAGGTTCGAGGTGGATGTCGCAAGTTCTGCCTTCGATCGAACTGCGCGGTGTTGCAGGATTTGCTCCTCGCGCGTGATGGCGCTGCGCAATTTCCCGAGAATCTGGCTGGCATGTCGCGTGCTCGGTTATTGCCGCATGACCAGAGGCGTGAAGCGGTTTACCGATCTGCGGGCCTGCCAGGCGTGTGACGTATTCAAGAAGGCGGTTTACCGACTGTGTGAGAACCAGCAGATTGCAGAGGACCTCGGACGGCGGAAGCAGATTGAGGAGTCCGCATCCCGCACGACCGCGCACATCGCGGAAGGATTCGGGCGCTTCAATCTAGCCGACTTCGCAAGGTTCTGCGTGATCGCGCGATCCTCCTTGATGGAATCCCAAAGTCACTTGCTCGTTTGTCGATAAGAGATACATCACCGAAGAAGTCCGCCTCGAGCTGAATGAGCTGGCGGAAACGGCGCTCGAGGAAGTTACTGGGCTGATGGAATACCTGCAGTCACCGGAGGCATTGCGGAACGCGCGCCGCGCTCGAGAACGGCGAATCGCCTCGCGTCCGGAGCGCCGGGGAGAGAACAAAGAACGACGAACCAGGACGAAGCCGCCACGAACACAGAACGGAACGCAGAACCGTGAACCGAACGGTGAAACTGAACACGAACGGAGCACCGAGAACCCAGAAGGGTGAACGGACTGTTATCCTGTTATCCAGCTCATGAAATGGCAGAAGTGGGGCCGTTTGCTGGCTGCGACCATCGGAATCACTGCGGCCGTGGTCGTGTATGCCACGATGGGCGAGCGTGCGAAGCCCGTCGCTGTCAGTGAGCCGACGCGGATCGATCCCAAAGCGATCATCGAAAGTTCCGGCAATGTCGTCCAGCAGGTCCGCGGCGCGCGGCAGGACTTCCTGATCGAGGCCGAGCGTCAACTTACCTACGAAGGCGGCTCCACAAAACTGCTGGGCGTCAAGATCACCGTCCGTAACCGCGGCGGCCGGGACTACATGGTTACTGGACGCGAGGCGCAGGCTGGAGAAAACCAGAAGGAGTTGCAGCTCACTGGCGGTGTTCAGCTGAAAGCGAGCGACGGGTTCACGGTCAGGACGGACAACGCCGCGTTCAATCAGGAAACGGGGCTGATGACGGCACCGGGCGCTGTCACGTTCGAGCGTGACCGACTATCGGGGTCGGGCCTCGGCATGTCGTACGACAAGAACGCCGATGTCCTCTCGCTTGCGGAAGAGTCGCACGTGATGCTGCGCAACGAGCAGGGAAAGACCTCCCTCGAGTTCACGTCGGCGAAGTCGACGCTCGATCGGATGGCGCACACGCTCGCCCTCGAGGGAAACGTCCACGCGTTACGTGACGAGCAGGTGATTGAGGCGACTCAAGGCGTCGCTCGCCTGACCCCCGACGATCAACGCATCACGGATATCGAGCTGCGCGGCAACTCCAGGGTCACCGGCGGCACCGGCGTCGACTCAATGAGTGCCGGCGATATGAACCTGCACTATGCGTCCGACGGCCGGACGCTCGAGCACGCCCAGCTTCTTGGAGGCGGCGCCGTCGCGCTGACGGGACAGAACGGTTCACCGGGGCGTCAGTTTCTCGGTGAGACACTCGACATCCTCCTCGCCCCCGATGGGTCGCTGATGAAGGCGACGGGTCGCGAGAACGTGCGTCTCGATCTTCCGGCATCCGCCGACGCGCCGGCGCGCAGCATCAAAGCTCGCACACTCGATGCGGACGGCGCGCCGGGCAAGGGACTCACCGCGGCGCGTTTCGCCGAAAATGTCGAGTACCGCGAAGAGAGCGGCAAGTCGTCGTCCGCGCGAACGGCTCGTGCCCGTACGCTAATGGCCACGCTCGATAACGACGCGATCGACAGCGCGGTGTTCACCGGCGCGGTGAAGTTCGAGGAGCAGGGGCTGCAGGCGGCAGCTGGTGAAGCGCGGTACGACCCGACGGCCGGATCGCTCCGGTTGAGCGGGGTCGAAGGAGGCGTTGTTCCCCGCGTCGCCGACGACCAGGTGACGATCGATGCAAACACGATCGACGTCGCGCTTCAGGGGCGTCTGATGAAAGCCGCCGGCGGCGTGAGGACGATGCTGCGCGCCAGCAAGTCGAAGCTTCCCGGGCTACTGAAACAGGATCAGCCTGCCAATGTGAACGCCGACGCGCTCGACTATCAGGGCGCGGCGGGGCAGGCCATCTACACAGGAAACGCGACGATGTGGCAGGGTGAAACCGCCGTTCGCGCCGAAAAAGTTTCGATCGATCAAAGCAAAGGGGACTTTCTCGGATCGGGTAATGCGAGATCGACGATTGCGCTCGACACCGGCGTATCCGTCGCCCACGCCGCGGACATCCGCTACGACGATGCGGCGCAGACGATCACGTATTCGTCTACGCCAAACGCCGCCGGCGCGATCACCGCGCAGGCACAGTTGAGTGGTCCGCAAGGGGATCTGCGCGCGGACAGGATTAAAGTGATTCTTGCGCCGACAGGCGGGCACATCACGCGTCTCGAGGCGTACACGAATGTGAGTCTCAAACTCGACATGCGGTCCGCCGTGGGAGAGCGGCTCACCTACTTTGCCGAGGACGACCGCTATCTGATGTCAGGTGCCGGCACCAAGGCGGTGAAAGTCGTCGAGTCGTGCCGTGAAACGACCGGTCGCACGTTGACGTTTTTCAAATCGACTGATCGCATCATCGTCGATGGCAACGAGGAGATTCGCACGCAGACGAGAAACGGCGTTAGCCCTGGCTGCACCGCGCCGCCACCCGCTCGCCCCGCCGCGGCGCCAGGCTCTCGCCCGGCCACGCCGCCAGGCTCTGCCCCCCCCACCACGACGCCGCCCGCTCGCCCCCGTTGATGTCCACGCTTCGCACAGACTCCCTCACCAAATCGTACGGTGGCCGGACGGTAGTGAAAGGCGTCAGCCTCGATGTGGACTCGGGAGAAGTTGTCGGACTGCTCGGCCCGAACGGCGCGGGTAAGACGACGACGTTTTACATGACCGTCGGACTCACACAGCCGGATTCCGGGCGTGTGTTCCTCGACGGTGAGGATGTCACCGATGATCCGATGTACGTCCGCGCCCGTAAGGGGATCGGGTATCTGCCACAGGAACCGTCGATCTTCCGCGGGCTCTCGGTCGAAAAGAACATCCTCGCCATTCTCGAGACGCTCGATCTGACACGGGGGGAGCGGCAACAGCGGCTCCGGTCGCTGCTTGCGGAGCTAAGCCTGACGCACCTGGCGAAAGCGCCTGCCTATACGTTGTCAGGGGGCGAGCGGCGCCGTGCGGAAATTACACGCGCGCTGGTGATTTCTCCGCGCTTTATCCTGCTGGACGAACCCTTCGCGGGTATCGATCCCATCGCAGTAACCGATATCCAGAACATCATCTTCCACTTGAAGGAGCGCGGCATCGGGGTTTTGATCACCGACCACAACGTACGGGAGACGTTGCGGATCACCGACCGGGCATACATCGTGCACGACGGGGGGATTTATCGCAGCGGGACTCCGGATGCGCTGGCAGCGGATGAGGATGTGCGCCGGATCTACCTCGGCACGGACTTCCGGCTGGACTAGTCGAGGGC
>Ga0075418_10006372_pt1 | contig 13308 bp, 11 predicted proteins | sample SoiMetdeltSBSDD2_FD_81776 | JGI IMG/M metagenome (GOLD analysis project Ga0075418, IMG submission 81776) | Bulk soil microbial communities from a Populus tree surrounding site in Tennessee, USA - Soil MetaG P. deltoides SBSDD2 | ecosystem: Environmental > Terrestrial > Soil > Tree plantation...
GGCACTTGTTCACGATCGCTTCGATGGGTGGCTACCTCGGTGGATCGCGCGGGACAGCGTACGCCGCTTCCAAGTTTGCGGTGGCCGGCTTCACAGAGTCGCTCGCCCTCGAACTCGAGGAGTAAAGTCTCGCGCGTGCGTCGAGAAGACCGAGACAGCCACCGTCGATGTTGCGTCGAGACGGTAATCCGCGCCAACGTCCACACCGTTCGCGCGTTCAAAATGCAGGTCGGGGTTGCCTGCCGCCGTGCTGTACAGCTGATCGATAGAGGGCACGCGAATCTTGTGTGTCGCCGACGCATGCAGCCGCAGCATGTCGGTCGCATCGAACGTCAACCCGGCGAGCCATGTGGGTTCTGTCTCACTCGAAGCGAGGCTGCTGCGCGAAGATGTCGCCGGTATCCGCAACCGTTCCAGCAGGAATGCCATAGCCCCCACTGCCCAGAAACCACTCGGACGCGATAGAGAGGGCTGACGAGGGCCGGTACGACAACGCCGCACGGACGTCGCCGCGGTCGCGATCGGTGTTTTGACGCTGGCCGCCGTCTTCGAGCGATGTCGGCACGAATGAATCGGGAAGCTGGAACCCGTCGGTACTGTAGCCCGTGGCCGTTCCCGCGAACGACCACTTCCCTGCCGTCCCCGAATACCGGCCTGCCACCCCCTTCTGGTCGGGTGTGCCGCCGCTGACTTCCAGTGAGGCATCCGGTCTGTCGTCGACGGTCGTGATCTCGATCACCCCGGCCATCGCGTTGTCCCCGTACAACACGGAACTGGTGCCGTAGCTGACTTTGATCTTACGAATACTCTTCGTCGAGATGCGGGCCGGATCGAACTGGCCGTCGTTGGTCGAATTGACTTGGACGCCGTTGATCAATAAGAGGACATGGCGCGAACGAAAGCCGCGCACGTCGATCCGAGGCGTCCCGTCGCCACCTGTCCGGACGTAAATACCCGGAACGAGGCGAAGCGCCTCGTCGAGCGTCCGCGCATTCCGCGCTTCGATGTCTGCTCGCGTCAGGCGTCGGGTGGTGCCGACCTGTTCGACGAGCTCGGAGGGCTCTGTGATGGAGAGAGAAAACGTCGGCGTGGACTGCTGCGCGGCCGCGCTCATCGGCAGCACGACGAACAGGGCGGAGAGTGCCCAGCGTGCGAGTCGTTGTTTGATCACGATTTCCATTGATGGTCGCGTGTTCCCTGCTGGCGCGCCAATCGATTCCGTCTATGCCGACATCTGCGGCGTCGATGGAGGGTCATGGCTTGGGGGCGATGAGCGCGATTTTAGTATTTGTTTCAGGGCGACCAGCGGTTCGTCTCGTCGCCCTCAACGCCGGAACCCGATATTGGGAGATAAGGCGCAGCAAGTGTCAACTTGCACCTGAGTGTCGAGGTGGTGAGAGCGGCCGGGATCGATATCCGCTCCGGCCAGAGGCCTGCCCTTGACCCTGGAACGATTCCAAGGCGTACGGTACAGATGGGAGGTCCGAATGCGTCTTGTCCCAATTCTCTGCGCGGTGACTGTTCTGACGTCGGTACCTGCGATCGTTGTTGCCGGCCAGGATCATCATGGTTCGAAAGCTGCAACCGTCATGGGGTTTGACCAGCAGCGGACGGCACACCATTTCTTCCTCTTCAACGACGGCGGCGCAATCGACGTGAGCGTCAAGGAGGCTGGCGACACAGCGAATCGCGAGGCGATCCAGTCGCATCTCCCGCATATCGCGGCGATGTTCGGCAGCGGTAATTTCGATGCACCGATGCTCGTTCATGACTCGACAAATGTGCCCGGCACGAAGACGATGGCAGCTCGCAAGGCCGCGATTCGCTATGAGTACGTCGAAACGGCTAATGGTGGGCGTGTGAACATCTTCACCTCGAACCGAGAGACACTCGACGCCGTGCATGAATTCTTGAAATTCCAGATCGCCGAGCACAAGACCGGCGATTTCACCACCGTACGGACTCGGTGAAAGGCGCGCCAATGGGACCTCGTGATGTCGCTCGCGCAGCGGGTGTCAGCACTGACACGCTCAGGCATTACGAGCGAAAGGGCTTGCTGCCCGAAGTCACACGCACGGCGGCTGGGTATCGTCGATACTCGGCCGCCATGGTCGAGCGAGTGCTGCTCATCCAGCGGGCACTCGTCGTGGGGTTCTCTCTACCAGATCTGCAGCGAGTCTTAAGTGTTCGCGACAGAGGTGGCGCGCCGTGTCGAAGCGTTCGCGACCTGGTGGGAAAGCGCCTTGCGGAATTGAACGAACGTATCGAGGAGCTGGTCCGACTCCGCGAAGAGTTGCGCGTACTCCTGGACGAATGGGACAGGACTCTTGCGAAGACACCTCAAGGACAGCGAGCTCACTTGCTGGAATCCCTTGGCTCAAAATCCGCCATTGAACGGACTCGGCGCGCACGCCGAAAGGAAGTCCGGCGCAGGTCACCGACACACTGAAACGAATCCGCATGTTCATCTGAATCGCGAGAGTAGTTTCTTCCCGCGACTTAGCTTCTACGGGGTATCCGCTACCCACCCTTTCTCCGCATCCCAAAGAGACAAGGCCAGAAGTGAACTGAATCCTCAACAAAAACGAGAACCTCAACGTTGGCACTGGCTGTGGAAGTCGGTTGCGGAACACATGTCATCGCGCCGACGTTCAATTTCTGGCTCAGGCCGGGCATCGACCACGAAAACCTACTCGCACAATTTCCACATGCGAAGCGTGTCGATCAACGCTGCGACCGCGGCCGGCTGCGGGTGACGACTCGGATCTTCGAGACGAGAGAACGGTTGGGCCTCATCGCCGACGAAGTCGAGTCTCCCGCTTCAGCGTCGCTGTGGCCGCTTCGGCTCATTGGGCCGCTCGACGACGCTGCCGGCTCGCGCTGACCTCAATAACACCGAATCCTGCGCCCTCGGTTCTAGCCGTTTCCCCTCTCGTTTGACGGGCAACAAGCCTGGCGGCGGTCCACGGTCCGCGGTCTATACTCGCCGGGACGGTTTGCATGCGGGTCCGCACATGCCTCTGACGATCGTCGGCATCGGAGCTTCGGCGGGAGGGCTCGAAGCCATCGCGGAGCTTCTGGGCGCTCTTCCCGCGGCGACCGGGATGGCCTATATCGTCGTGCAACATCTCGACCCCAGGCACGAGAGTCTGCTGTCCGAGATTCTGGCGAAGAAGACCCCAATTCCCGTGACGGCCGCGCTCTCCGGCGAGATCGTTCAGGCCGATCATGTGTACGTCATCCCGCCAGACGTCACCCTCACCGTGCTTGCCGGCCGGATTGTCTTGAGCCCTCGGCCCAACGCACCTGAACGGTCTCTTCCCGTAGATGCCCTCTTCAAGTCACTGGCCGATGCCTCTGGCGATCATGCGATTGCCGTGGTGCTCTCGGGTGGCGACTCGGACGGATCGTCGGGGGTCCAGGCTGTCAGGCAGGCCGGTGGGCTCACGCTGGCGCAGAGCCCCGAAACGGCACGTTTCTCAGACATGCCTCGGCACGCCATAGAAACTGGCTGCATCGATCTCGTGTTGCGTCCCAACGAAATGGCCCACGAGCTTGTCCGTCTCGGCCAGCGTCTCTCGTCCGCGCCGGAGGCGTCCAGACCGCCGAGCGGCGCTGACCAAGAAGCCGATGCGGATGAGGCGTCTCTTAGGCATATCTTCCACCGTCTCCGCGCCGTGCACGGCGTGAACTTCACGCATTACAAACGAACGACCATGTCGCGTCGGCTCGAGCGGCGCATGGCACTGCGACGGATCGATGGCGTTGACGAGTACCGCAGATTGATTGATGACGATCCTGGTGAACTGGCCGCCCTGTACCAGGATTTCCTGATTCGCGTGACGGAGTTCTTCCGCGATCCGGACTCCTTCGACGCGCTGCGCCGATACGTGTTTCCAGTCGTGTGTGAAGGCCTGTCTGGTAAACAGTTGCTCCGGATCTGGGTGCCGGGATGTGCGAGTGGCGAGGAGGTGTACTCCGTCGCCATGGCCCTCCTGGAATACTTCGGCGATTCCGTCCCCGCCGCCAGGATCCAGATCTTCGGCACGGACGTCAGTGAAACAGCGCTGGAGCATGCGCGCGGGGGTGTGTACACCGCATCAGCCGTACACGAAGTGTCGTCTGAGCGCCTCCAACGATTCTTCACAAAGCAAAACGGCGAGTACCGCATCGCCAAGGACGTTCGCGATCTGTGCCTCTTCGCGCGGCAGGACGTGACACACGATCCGCCATTCTCGCGGCTGGATCTCATCAGCTGCCGAAACCTGCTCATTTATCTGGATGGTGTGGCACAGCAGCGCGTGCTGCGGACCTTCCACTATGCCCTCCGCCCCGAGGGCATGCTGATCTTTGGGCCCGCGGAGAGCGTCGGGCCGTCCTCCGACCTGTTCGAGCAAGTCGACAAACGCTTTCGGGTGTACCGCCGATTGCCCGCCCATCATGGCGGTTCCGTGATGCCGTCCCTCCATGCCTCGGATTCTTCTACACCCGCATCCGGGAAGAAGGACACCGCGTCTGACGTTGACGCGGAGTCGCTGCTGCGTGAAGCGGATCGACTACTGCTCGCACGCTTCGCGCCGGCGAGTCTCGTCATCAACCAGGCGCTCACGATTCTGCAGTTTCGTGGTCCCATCGGCCCGTATCTCGAGCCCGCCGGCGGCGCCCCCAGCTTCGATCTGCGGCGCGTCGTCCGTCCGGAACTGCTCGTCAGGATCACCCCCGCGATTCAGGAGGCGAGCCGCACTGGAGCGCCTTCTCATCACGAGGTACGGATGGAGGATGGGCGTGCGGTCAGCCTCGAGATCATTCCACTAAAGGGTTCACCGGACGCGCGGGTCTTCCTGATCCTGTTCGGCGATGGGGCAGGCCAGCGGCCGAGCACTGAGGTGCCTGCAGCCGCGGCCGCCCTGCCAGAATCCGAGAAGGACCGGCGCCTCGGCGAGTTGGAGCGCGACATCGCGGGCCTGCGCGCCTACCTGCGCGCCGCGATTGAAGAACACGGAGCAATTGAGGAAGAGCTCAAGTCGGCGCACGAAGAAGTGCTGTCGGCGAACGAGGAGTTTCAGAGCACGAACGAGGAGCTCGAAACGTCCAAGGAAGAACTGCAGTCGACCAATGAGGAGCTGACAACCGCGATCGACGAACTGCGGCACCGCAACCAGGAACTCGCAGCCGTGAACGCGCAGCTCGATGAAACGCGCAAGGCGACCGAACGCGCACGGTCGTATGCCGACATCATTATCGACACCGTGCGCGAGCCCTTGGCAGTGATGGACAGCGCGCAGCGAATTCTGCGCGTCAATTCCGCGTTCTCGCTCGATCTCGATGTGTCACGGGAGGAAGCCGAAGGCCAGCTACTCCACGAAATCGATCAGGGTCGCTGGAACATTCCGGAGTTGCGCCGGCGGCTCCGCGATGTGGTGAGCGGCGGGCACACGATGGAAGACTACGAAGTGACGCTGGAGCTCGCCGGCCAAGGGCGCCGCGTCCTGTCATTGAACGCCAGGAAGCTTCCCGGCGATGCGGAACGTGCCGAGCTGTTGTTGCTCGCCATCAACGATGTCACGGTCCGCGCCGGCATCACGGCCGGCCTCGTTGCGACCAATGAGCGGAAGGACGAGTTCCTCGCCATGCTGGGTCACGAACTGCGCCACCCGCTGACGCCGATCACGCATGCGATTTACTTGCTGAGACTCGGCAATCCTGAGCCGGCTACTGTCGAACTGCTCGACACCATCAATACCCAGACTCAGACACTGCTGCGGTTCGTCAACGACCTTCTGGACGTCGCGCGCATCGGCCGTGGATTGATCGAGGTCCGACGCGACCGCGTCGATCTCGCATCCGTCGTCCACGAGGCCACGCAGGTGGTCGAGCCGCTCATTGCGAACCGTCAGCACAAGTTGTCGGTGAAACTGACTGCAGATTCGGTCTCTATCAACGGTGATGCAGAACGGCTGAAACAGGTCATCACCAACCTGCTCGAGAATGCCGCAAAGTTTACCGAACCCGGCGGCCAGATCACGGTCACGCTCGAGCAACGAGACGGGAGCGCTCTGCTCAAGGTGCGTGACACGGGCATGGGGATCGCCCGCCAAAACCTGGAGCGCATATTCGAGCCGTTCACGCAGTCGAGTGGCTCGCTAGGCAGTGGCGGACTGGGGCTGGGACTGAGCGTCGCGCGTCGAGTCGTCGAGTTGCATCGCGGCCAGATCGAAGCGAGGAGCGATGGGCCGACGACGGGAAGCGAGCTCGTCGTCCGGTTGCCGCTCCTGGTTGCGGACGAATCGGGCGACCAACAGCCCGAGGGTCAGGCGAGAACCGTAGCGGCACCGATCGCGGTGCACCAGCGGAAGGTGTTGATCGTCGACGATCACGACGAGGTCAGGAAGTCATTGGCTCGAATCGTGCGCACGTTTGGTCATGAGGTCGCGCTCGCGAAGGATGGGCCGAGTGCCCTCGTGCTGGCAGAACGCTTCCAACCGGACTGCGCGATGGTGGACATTTCGATGCCAGGCATGAATGGGATTGCGCTCGGTCGTGAACTGCGTGCGGTATTTCCCCGCGAACGGCTGCTTATGATCGCGCTCACCGGCTTCACAAGGGAGGATATTCGCGAGGGGTGTCTCGCTGCGGGCTTTGACGAACACCTTACCAAACCGGGAGACATCCATAAGCTAGCGCAACTGCTCGGCGGAGACCGCGGGGAGACTGATGATACGACCGGCTAACACGCGCGACCGAAATTCGCTCCACACTAAAACCGCGGGCGTACGCGCCGACGTTCGTTGATGCCAACCAGTGTTTCCCAAAACGCAAGACCGGCGAAGTGTGAATCGGTTCTGTGTCAGAACTGTGTCACATACCCCCCGAAACCCCGGTCACACGCCGTGGTTTACGGGGACACGTCGTGGCACATCGTTGTTGCGTGAAGTCGTTGATCGGAAGTGCGTTGGTGCGTCAGCACGCGTGAGCGGAATCAATTTCCAAGCGTGCTCCCTTCAACCACTCGGACATCTCTCCGTGTCTTTAGAATCAATGGCTTACAGGCCACCGCTGTAGCCGCAACCGCGAATTGTGATAGACCTCTTGATCTCTCGCTATCACTTATGGCGATTTGGCCCAGCTTGACGACCAACCGTCGCTCCCAGCTTTCCAGTATAGAACGTCAAAGGCACGATGGCTCGGCTGACCCGCGCGACAGAATCTGCGACGTCCGCCGAGGGAGTTACCTCACATGTGACGTCGAACTCCACCCCCGTGCTACGAGCGCGTAACAAAACCTCCCGAACCTGATTCTCTGGTCGGCGAAGTAGCGTGAACGGCATATGGCCGCGGCGTTGCTTTCCAGACCGGTTGTAGGATCTTGTCGAACCCTTCTTGCCGATTCTTCCACGACGGCCACAAGGTGGCCGACCACGCGTTTCGGATCGCGCCTGCCTGACGGGCATCGTCTTCGTCCTTTCGGAGCCAGAGCCCGGACTCGATCGACCCTGCGGCCTTGAAGAGGATCTATAGCGCTTGCGGTCCGAGCTCTATAGACGCGCGACGGATTGCGCCAGAAAAACGACCCGTTCGAAGAGTTCGAGGTTTGCGCGAGGCGCTTGCGTGGATGCCGGGAGATTCCGAAACGAACGTTTCACTCCGCTCGACGCCCAGGAGATCCGCCTGAGCGGCCGATCGTGAAGCCGACGTGTCGAGGCGTCGAAGAGAAGGGATTAGGACGAGAGAGGCGCCGGAATCGGCCGAACGCGTGAGAGTTGCAGAAAGGTCCTAATCCTCTCTGAGCACTGCGTTCGGGTCCAGCCGTGACGCGCGCCACGCCGGCAGCCCACAGGCGACGACAGCCACCAGCGAAACGGTCAGAATGACGGCGGCCAGCGTGCCAGCGTCTGTCGGCTGCACGCCGAACAACAGCGACGTCATCAGCCGATTCAGACCAAGCGCACCTGCAACGCCGGCGGCGACGCCGACACTGGTCAGGAGAAGGCCGTGCTTCATGACCTGAGCCAGTACGCGCGAGGGATTGGCGCCGAGCGCCATTCGGATGCCGATTTCACGCCGGCGCTCCGTCACCATATACGACAGCACGCCGTATGTGCCGATGGCGGCGAGGAGCAACGCAAGGATTCCAAAGCCGCCGACCAGCTGCGCCAGAAGACGCGGCCCCCGGATAGATTCGGTGAAGACCTCGTCCATCTCGCGCAGGCGCGCAACGGGCACCGCCTGATCGACGTCGCGGACCACCCGTGCGATGGTCGGCGCCAGCGTCGGCAGCGGCAGTGTCGTTCTTGCTACCACGTGCATCGTTGTCGGCGAGACGGAAAGAAAGCTCGAAACTTGATCGACGAGCACGTACGCCTCCGCACGCACTGGCTGATCGACACCCGTTTGCATAACGTCTCTTGCGACGCCGATCACGGTGAACCACGGATTAGTCCCGGCGGGGCGCAGCTGTTGGCCGATCGGATTCCGCCCCGTCCAGTACGTTTTGGCCAGCGTCTCATTCACCACGGCGATGCCGCCCGCCGATGCGACATCAGTCGACTGAAAACCGCGGCCCTGCAGGATCGGGATGTTCATCGTCTCGAAAAACCCCGACATCACTTGTTGGTAAGCGAGCGGTGCGAGCGAGGCCCCCGGCGCCGTGCTGTTGGCGATCTCCGTCTGGTTGGAGATGATCGGGCGATCGAGCGGTAAGCCTGTCATGGCCGTCGCGAGACGGACGCCAGGCACGACGCGGAGCTGGTCGAGGATCCGCTGATACGCCCGGACGCGGCCCATGAGGTCGAAGCTCGCCCGAGGCAAAGTAATCGAAAACGTGACCAGGCGCGACCGATCAAATCCTTCGTCGACGGCCGTTAGGTTGTGCACTGTTCGCAGCAGCAGCCCCGCGCCGACGACGACGATGACGGCGAGCGCGGTTTCGGCCATGACGAGGGCGCGGCGAACCTGGTGGCGGGTCGTTCCGCTCGACCCGCGCGGGCCGGACTTGAGGGCTTCGGCCGTCGCCTCGGACCGGGTGCGCGTCATGGGGGCCAACCCAAAAACCAGCCCGCACACCACGGCCATAGCGAATGAAGCGAGCATCACCCGCATGTCGACCGTCACCTCGCTCATTCTAGGGAGACTGGCGTGATACACACGGACCAGCGCCTCGACGCTGGCGCGCGCGAGCAGCACGCCGATCGCACCGCCCACAACCGCGAGGATGACGCTCTCCGTCAACGCTTTGCGAACCAGCCGTCGGCGGCTGGCACCAAGCGCCGCCAGCAGCGCGAATTCACGCTGACGTGTTTCGGCCCGCGCCAGCAGCAAATTGGCCACGTTGGCACACGCGATCAGCAGGACGAGCCCAACGGCCGCCTGCAGCACCCAGATCGATTGGCCGGCGCGGCCGAGGATTTGGTCCGCCAGCGGCGTCATCCGCAGCATGTGGCCGTCGCCGCCCTTCGCCGCCGGAAGGAAGACATGGCCGGCGTGACCGGCGCCTGGGGTGATGCCGGTGCGCGCACTCCAGGTTTCCGTGAGCGCGTTCAGCTCGTTCTGCGCCGACGTCGCGGTGACGTCCTCTTTCAACCGTCCAATGAGCGTGAGGTTGTGGCTGTTGCGCGCCTGGCGTTCGGCCTCTGTGAAACCGAGGGGCAGCCAGATCTCCGTGTGCGTGTCCATGAGATCGGCGCCCGGCGCCAAGACGCCAACGACTTGAAGTCGCCGCCCATCGACGTCGACGCTGTGGCCGACGATCGACTGCGCGCCGTACGCGGATTGCCAGAGCTCGTACGAGACCAGCGCCACGGGCTGGGTGACTGCGCTCGCGCCTGGAAGCGCCGGCGCGGTGACGTGGCTATCATCGCTGGTAAAGAGACGCCCTTCGGCGAGCCCAACAGGCAGAACATTCAGCAGGTGCGAGTCGACGACGGCCGAGCGGACGCGAAGCGCGCGCTCGCCAGCCATGAGATTGGCCTCGTCGGTCCGGAACGCGCCGACGTCGGCGAACGAGCGGTTGAACTGCTGGAACTCGAGGTACTCGGGCACTGAAACCGGGAACGGCTGGCTAGACCCCGTGGTCAGGTACATCAGCTGCGCGGGGTGCGCGTACGCCAGCGGCCGCAGCAAGACACCGTTGACGATGGAGAAAATGGCGGTGTTGGCGCCGATCCCGAGCGCGACCGTCAGCAGCGCGACCGCCGTGAACACGGGACTGCGCCGGAGTGACCGAACCGCGTGTCGCGTGTCGGACCAGACCGAATCCAGCCACATCGTCCGGACCTCCCTCACGGCCTCTCGCGTCTGCATCATGCCGCCGAGTTCGCGCAAGGCGATCCGTCTCGCCTCGACCGGGGACATGCCGCCCGCGACATAGGCCTCGATCTGGTGTTCCAGGTGAAACCGCAGCTCGTCGTCGGCCTCGACGTCGATCTGGCGACGTCGAATGAACGCGCGTAAGTACGCGGTGAGTCGTGCAATCAAGTCCAGACCTCCGTCGCGGTTATATGCGGCGTTTCATTGGGCGTTCAGAACCCGCTTCATCGACAGCGCGAATTGTTCCCACGTGGCGCTTTCCGTCTCTAGACGGCGGCGGCCCGCTTGCGTCAGCGTGTAAACACGCGCGCGTCGGTTGTTTTCCGAGGCCGTCATCTCGGACGCGACATCCCCCCGCAACTCGAGACGGTGCAGAGCTGGATACAGAGACCCCTGGCTCGCGTTCAGCCCTTCGCGAGAAATTTGGCGGATACGATTGGAGATCCCCCAGCCGTGATTCGGACCGAGAGCCAGGATCTTGAGAATCAGCAGGTCGAGAGTGCTGAAGCAAATCGGTCTTCGGCATGGTCTCCTCTCGCAGGACGAGAGGAACTGACGAATAGTTCCCTCGGAGGTCAAGAGGAGCGCTGCGGACAGCGGGGGCTCATCCGTTCCCGTTAACGGTGGGCGCACCTGGTGGGCGCACCTCGAGTTCACCCGACCGTTCGGCTCTGCCCGTCGGGCCGGCGAGTCAGCGGTTTTGTTCAAGTTGCGCAGAATCTGCCGAACACACGTCGAATCGCGTTATTCGAACGAGACCACGAACAGCAGCGGTTTACACCTGGTCAGGTTTGTTACAGGCTCTAAGGGACCTTGCCTAGGTGAGGTGCCTACCGACGCCCGCCCTTTCAAGTCGCTCGAGTCGTTCCCGCTCAAGCCGGAGCTGCTCGCCTCCTTGCGCCGCTCCTCCGCAGCAATCTCCGCCTTCCGCTTGATCACCCATTCACGATCGTGCTGAGCACTGGAACGGCAGACACGCTCGCCGTGAACGACGATGGCAACGGCAATGTCGCCGAGACACACCTCGAATGGCTGCCCCTCGACGTCGCCCCACGATTCGACCGGTTGATCTCCGCCGCACAGGGCCATGAGTTGGCAACGCATCGGACCGCCTGCACTCTTTGGTTCCGTGGAGGCTCTCTTCACGGAGTGGTGGAAGTCGTTCTAGTCGTGAGCCGCTGCCCTCGAAAGCGGGGATGCTTTTCGTGTAGTCGTCGCAATCGTGTGGCGATATCAGTGATCAGGGCGCTCTCCGAAAGGTTACGGAACACGCCAATCAAAAACTGACACGGTCGCCGGCGCAGTCGTCGAGGTTGACAAGAATTTCGACATAGCCGCTGCCCGGACCACTAAGCAACACGCCGACGATCTCGAGAGGCAAGGCTTGATCGAACACTGCCTGCCGCGCGATGCGCGTCACATCCTTGAAACGAGATTCGGGAAAAGCCGGCGAGCGCCTCAGCATGCCGCAGGATTCTTGTCGCGTTGACGCCAGGCGTCGCACGGGCAAGACGGAGCGACGGGGCCCGCCTGCCCGTTCAGCAACGGTTAGACGCGCGGCAGACGGCTGGCTTTCGCGCTTTGCGAACCACTTGGGGATGAGGGCTGTCCCTCCGCCCACGTGAGGAGCTTGTCGAGCGCTGGGCACAGGGACTGCCCCCAGTTAGTCATGTGGTACTCGACCTTCGGCGGCACCTGTGCGTGGACAATGCGCGCGACGATGCCGTCGCGCTCGAGCTGCCGAAGCTGCTGGATCAGCATCTTCTGTGAGATGGCCGGAATCGCGCGCTCGAGATCCGAAAAGCGCAGCTTCTTCCCGCCGAAGAGATGGAACAGGATTACAAGCTTCCAGCGACCTTCCAGCATCCGGATCGCGTGCTCGATCCCGACGGCCGCCGACGCGGGCGTGTGTTGCCCCTTACTCATAGGTGAGTAGCCTACTTTATCGTGCGTTCTTGCGATTTCGTCGTGTTCTCCCTACAGTGATCTTCATGACGAAAAAGGCTGCGGAACCCATCGATCTTCCCGCGCCCGTTGCTGCATACTTCGCCGCAGATACGACCGGCGCTGAAGCCGTGGCCCAATGCTTTACTGACGGCGCGGTCGTGATCGACGAACGACAGGAGCACCGGGGCCGTACGGCGATCGCGCGATGGAAGGCCGATGCGTCCGCGAAATCCCGCTACTCGGTCGAGCGGCTCGGCGCGCACGTCCCAGGGGACCAGACCACGGTGACCGGTCGAGTGACGGGAGACTTCCCGGGCAGCCCCGTCGATCTCCAGTATCACTTCACCCTCGAGGGCGACAAGATTGCTTGGCTCGAGATCGGGCCGTGAGCTTCGATCTCGAACTGACCGGTCGCCGCGCGCTCGTCACCGCCGGCACGAAGGGCATCGGCGCGGCCGTCGTCGATGTGCTGCGAAACGCTGGTGCGGCAGTTGTCGCGACGGCACGCGCGATCCCCGCTGACGCACATGCTGGGGTGCACTACATCGCCGCGGACATTACGACCGCTGCGGGCTGCGCGACCGTCGCGCAGGGTGTCCTCGACCGCCTCGGCGGGATCGACATCCTCGTGAATGTCCTCGGCGGGTCGAACGCCCCGGCGGGCGGATTCGCCGCGCTCGATGACGAGGCGTGGGCGAAGGAGCTGGATTTGAACCTGATGCCCGCCGTCCGCCTCGATCGCGCACTGCTGCCGTCGATGCTCGCGCAACGTGCAGGCGTCATCGTGCACGTCACCTCGATCCAGCACGAGCTCCCGCTCCCGGAATCCACCACGGCGTATGCCGCCGCGAAGGCGGCGCTGTCCACCTATAGCAAGGCGCTCTCGAAGGAGGTGAGCCCCCATGGCATCCGGGTGGTTCGCGTTTCGCCCGGCTGGGTTGAAACGGAGGCGGCCGTCGCGCTGGCCGAGCGGCTGGCGAAAGAGGCGGGCACCGACTACGAGGGCGGCAAGCAGATCATCATGCGGTCGCTCGGCGGCATTCCGCTTGGACGACC